>Ga0209840_1000110_pt1 | contig 17854 bp, 18 predicted proteins | sample PersoiDNA2013190_FD_185802 | JGI IMG/M metagenome (GOLD analysis project Ga0209840, IMG submission 185802) | Permafrost soil microbial communities from the Arctic, to analyse light accelerated degradation of dissolved organic matter (DOM) -... | ecosystem: Environmental > Terrestrial > Soil >... | reverse complement strand
CAGCCCTACGAAGGTGATCAGCATGCAGAAGTGGCAGTGCAAGGCATGCCCGTATGTCTACGACCCGGAGCTCGGCGACTCGGACAACGGGATCCCTCCCGGGACGCCCTTCGAGGACCTGCCTGATGATTGGCTTTGCCCGGAATGCGTCCTCGGAAAGGAGTTCTTTGAGCCTCTCGAGTAGCGTGCGGCGGTGCGTGCCGAGACGCGATGGTGAAGGCGCCGAGCGATGATCCTCGTTAGTGGCGCGCCGGGGAACGTGGGCACGGAGCTCGTCAAGCTCCTCTCGGCGCGCGGACATCAGGTGCGCGTCTTGATCCGCAGGCCGGGATCGGCCGAGAGGCTCCCGTTCTCGGGTGTGGAGACGGCGTTCGGTGACCTCACGGATCGCGAGTCGCTGGAGCGTTCCCTGGCCGGGGTGGACCGCGTCTTCGTCAACTCAGCGGTCGGGCCGGCCATCCTCGCGCAGAAGAACCTCATCGATGCCGCCGAGCAGGCCGGCGTGCGCCATATCGTCAAGCTCTCGTGGATCGGCGCCTCGGCGCATCTCGTCGCTGTGCCCTTCAGTCGCTGGCACGCCGAGGTGGAGAGCCATGTGAAGGCTTCCGGGGTCGCGTGCACCATCCTGCGGGCCAGTGCGTTCATGCAGAATCATCTCAACTACATCACCATGCCGCACGCAAACACCGTCTACGGTGCGGCTGGGGAGGGGAAAGCCAGCCTCGTCGATGCTCGCGACGTCGCGGCCGTGGCCGCCGGCGTCCTAGCGGAGGGCGGCCACGAAGGAAAGCTCTACGAGGTCACGGGGCCCGAGGCGCTCTCCAACGCCGCGGTGGCTGCGATCATCTCGAAGGTCACCGGCCGGCACGTCCGCTCGGTGAACGTGAGCCTGGATCAGCTGACCGACAACTACCTTCGCTTGGGCTGGCCGGACGCTTGGGCCCAGGAGCTCGTCGCCATCCAGGAGCTGAGGGCGGGAGGCCATCTCGCGACGGGGACCGACGTCGTCGAGCGGGTGGCCGGGAAGAAGCCGACGACCTTCGAGGAGTTCGTGCGCGAGTTTGCCTCACCGTGACCCGACCCTCTGTTCTGCTCCGATCCCCCACGCCGACGCCGCGGCAGCGGCCTTCGCCACCTGCCGGCGAGGTCTCCGACGCCGGCGGAGTCGCTGCGGAGCTTCTGCTGCATGGGACCAGGGGAGATCGAGACGCTGGACCGCCAGCAGCGCGAGATCGTCGGCGAGCCTGCCTCCGGCGAAGGAGTCGACGGCCTCGACCACTCTCTCCAGAAGCCCCTCTGGGTCGAGACCGTGACATCGCCCGAGGAGATCGAACAGACGCGACTCGCCGAACAAGGCCTCACCCTGTCTCGCCTCGATCAGCCCGTCGGTGTACAGCAGCATCACGTCTTCGGTGTCCAGGTGGGTCTCGGAGTTCGCGAAAGGCACATCGAGGAAGGCTCCGTTCATCGGCGAGTTCGGTGGCAGCTCCGCCACGTCGTGGGCGCCCCGTAGGATCGCGGGCGCCGGGTGGCCGGCGTTGCAGCACACGAGCCGTCCGTCACGGCGGTCGAGCATCGCGAAGAACCGGGTGGCGAAGCGCTCCATGCTCGACTGCATGAACAGCGCCCTCTGGCCATGCGGACGCCGTGTATGGGGTGGTGTCCCTATGGATCGTCAAGCACCGCGCAGTGCCCTCGAGGTCAGCGCGCAGCGCGCGGTACACCTCGCGTGCCAGGTAGCGCTTCAAGCAGCGCATGATCTCCATCTTGGAGAGACCAAGTCCGCAGTCATCGAGCTGCTGTTCGATTCTTGCCACAGAATGCCGTAGTCCGCGAACGCATGATTATTGTCATACTGGGGCTTGACGGCGCCTGCAGCGGGTCCTGCGGGTACGCCTCTCGCAGACCACGGGCTTCCGTAACGGCAAGAGAGAAGGGGCGAGATGACCACTGTCACCGAGATAGCGCCAGACGTTTTCAGCATCTGCACCTACATCGAGCAGATCGATCTGCAGTACCGCCAGTTCCTGATCCGCGACGAGGAGCCGCTGCTCTACCACACGGGCACGAGGCGCATGTTCGAACGCGTGCGCGACGCCGTCGAAGAGGTCATCGACCCGGCGTCGCTGCGCTGGATCGCGTTCAGCCACTTCGAGGCGGACGAGTGCGGAGGGCTCAACCTATGGCTCCAGGAGGCGCCGGCGCAGGCGGCGTGCAGCGCCAACGGCTCGCTGGTGAGCGTCAACGACTTCGCCTTCGGCAAGGTGCGGCCGCTCGGCGACGGGGAGACGTTGACGATCGGCGCGCACCGGCTGCGCTTCCTGGCCACGCCGCACCTGCCGCACGGCTGGGACGCCGGCCACTTGTACGACGAGACGGCCGGCGTGCTCTTCTGCTCGGACCTTCTGCATCACGTCGGGGACGTGGCCGCGACGACCACGGAGAGCCGGGTCGCGGCCATGAGGGCGATGCTCGAGAGCTCCCGCGGTACGCCGATGGACTGGTACATCCCATGGACGCCGCAGACGCGGGCTCGCCTCGAGCGGCTGGCGAGTCTGCGGCCGCGGCTCTGCGCCACGATGCACGGCTCGGCGTACGTCGGCGACGGGGCCGCGGAGCTGCGCGCCCTGGCGACTATGCTCGAGGAGGTCTACGGCGCCGCCGCGCCCGGTCCGTGAGCCGGCTCTCGCACTATCCTAGGAAGTGGACCAACGAATAGGGTCGAGTCGGTCGCCTTCACGCCAGCTCCGGGTACCAGCAGAACAGGTGCTCGGGGTCATACCTGTCCCTCAGGTCGTTGAGACGCTGCCAGGCCGCCGGGCTGAACGATTGCGCAGCGCTGCTCGGACGCGCGACGAGGTCTGCCTCGCCGACGTAGGAGCCGGCGGCCAGCGACTCGAGCCCCCGCATCGTCTCGCGCAGCCATGCCAGGTTGCGCGCCGCTGCACTCCCGTCGTCCCACACCGCGTAGACCGAGACGTACAGCTTGCCCCTCACCCGAGAACGCTGAGGGCGCCGGGGCGACGATCGGTGGCTCTGCGGAGGTGACGTTCACGAGCGCCTCGAACAGCACCAGCGGCTCCTCGTCGCTCCACAGGCAGTCGGCGGCGAACTGCCGGCCGGCCGGCAGCCGGGCGCCCGTCACCTCGTAGAGTGCCTGCTGCGGCGTCTCGCGCCGCGCCTCACTTTCCAGAAAGCCGCGGCGGCCGACCCCGTCTTCAAGCGGGGCAAGCAGGGCGTCGCAGTCCTCGCGCGAGCCGGCGAAAGCCACAGCCGTCACGACGATGATCGGGCGGCCGGCCTCGATGCCGAGCGCGGCGAGCGAAGCCGGCGCTGAGGCGAAGACCGGCGAGAGCTCGAGGCGTCGGTCGAGCCCGTCGGCCAGGCGTGCGACCCATGTTGCCACGTCGGCCAGTGCCGACAGGGGAAAGGCAAACGAGCTGGTGACCGTGAAGCGGGGCGCCTCGTACAGGCGCGCCTCGAAGTTCGTGGCTGCCGCGAAGAACCCGGGCCCCGCGCCGCGCGCCGCCCACAACAGGCCCGGATGGTGCCGATCGTCGGCGACCAACACGTCGCCCTGAGCGGTGACCACCTCGACGGCGGCGACGCTGTGGCAGGCCGGTCCCCAGGTTCCCGCGTTCCAGCCGAGGCCGCCGGTCAGTAGGTAGCCGCCGAGGCCCACGTCCCGGCAGTGGCCTGCCGGGAATCCGAGGTCGTGACCGGCGAGGGCGCCGGTCAGGTCGCCGTTGGTGAGGCCCGGCCCCACCGTCATGCGCCGCCCGTCGAGGTCGACGCGCAGGTCGTTCAGCCTCGAGAGGTCGAGCAGGAGACTGCCGTCGCGTAGCGCCGCGGCGCACCAGCTATGACCCCCGGAGCGGGTGGCGAGCTGCAGGCCGAGCTCGCGCGCGAGGCGCACCGCCGCGACGGCCTCGTCGATCGTCTGGGCCCGCACGATGACCTCGAGATAGCGCGCGGGCAGTAGGGCGTTCCGGACGAGACGGCGGCGCAGCTCCTCGTAGCCCGCCTCGCCGCGCCGCACGATCCCCTCTCTGAACGTCATCGATGCCATCGACGTGAACCGATCGGCCTCACTGCGAACGGCCGCGCCGCTGAAACTGCATCCCACTCGTCGGGGTGGGTGCCCGTGGGGCCGAAGTGCACAGGGTGTCCGTGGTTAGAAGATACCTGAGGCATAGGGCAGTGTCTCGAGTGACAGATACGAGGGCGCGGCGATGACTCGGGTCTGCGGTGTCATGCCCAGGCCTCCCTTCGTGCGACCTAACAGAGGGTCTACAGACTGTGTAACCCGGAACGCAGGGACTGCCCAGTCCAGTCAGGCTGGATGCGCCTAGCCTAGTCCGTTCGCCCTATCGGGTCCATGATGACTGCGACCACATCACTAGACGTGATAGGAGCGGGCTGATTGGAGCCCGGTTTGGCCAGCTTTCCAGGCTCCGGGTGGTCCTACGGGAGACACGCGGGATGCCTCGTGCTACTGCGCCGGTGGACCACTCCGCATTCACGAGCCAGACAGCATGGCTCAGTCGCTGACGTCCCGGCGTGGCTCGTCTCATGGACAAACGGTGTCATGAGGACGCCGCCTGGGCTAACAGCGGGATCCCGCGCACCTACGCCGCTGCAGCAGCCCGAGGCCGCCGTCCGTTCCATCGACAGCACGCAGTGCGGTCTGTGCGGCGCCACCCTCAGCGCGAGGACCCTGCGCTACCACGTGTTGTCCCCGCACAGAGCGGACGCGAGGCTCACGTTGTGCCTCACGTGCCGCAAGGTCGCACTCGGCGAGGGGTACTGGCCGGTCGACTGAGCACCCCGCTCGGCCGGCATCTTCCTGGGCCCAAGCGTCCAAGAAGCCCGGGGCGGTTCGTTTGACCGGTCACCGGGAACGCGTGAGGCGGCTGGCGCTAGTCAGGAAGCCAAGCGCCCGGCGTCAGTTGGGTCGTCCCGCGACTCGCGCCCAGGCAGCCGTTTCATCATGCGCACCAAAGTCCCCTGCGACCGCGACACGAGCTCCAGGCTCTCCATCAACTCACGCATAAGGTAGAGGCCGCGGCCGTGCTCTGCGCTCTCGCCGGCCAGCTTGGCTAGGTCAAAACAGGCCCCTTTGGTGCCCGCACCGGCGTCGCGCACCTCGACACAGACGTAGTCTGCGATGAGGGAGACGACCACTTCTACCTGACAATCTGAGCGTTCGCAGCGTTCGCAGGCAAGCAGAGCGTTGTTGAGGGCCTCCACGGCCGCTAGCACGATCGCCTCGCGCTCGGCTTCTGTCACGTGCCTGGCGGTGAGCAGTCCGCGGAGCTGCTGGCGGAAGGTGACAAGCTGGGCGGAGCTGCTCAGCACAACGCGCAACTCTTGACGCCTGCCTGCTGAGCGGTTGGCCATGTCATATGTCATCGCGTACCCACTTCTGCGAAAGGGAAAGCGGAGTTAATCAGTCTTGTTACAACATCCCCAGACGAGCGGGCGACCAAACGGTGCGTTGGCCTTCGGCAGCAGAGATTGCAGAGCATGTTCTCAACGACCTCATTGCTTCCTTCGAGTTCCTCGGTCGGCCGCGCAGTAGTGGCTGTGACTCTCGTGGTGAGTGCGCCCAACCACTGCCGACATCCTGCCGACGACACGCACGCTCACGGCTGCGTACGAGAGAACATGGCGCGGCACCGCCGGCGGCTGCCGCCGGTCTGAGACGCTAGCTGCCCGCGAACACAAGTGCCGCGATCAGCGTCGCTACTTCCTCCTGCATCGCCGGAATGGCGTGTGAGTAGGTGTCCAACGTGATCGAGACGGTGGAGCGTCCGAGGCGCTCGCTGACGACCTTGGGATATACGCCGGCCTGCAGCGCCAGGGTCGCGTGGGTGTGCCTGAGGTCGTGCAGGCGGATCTCGGGTAGCAGGGCCTTTCTCACGGCCTGACGGAAGTAGCGCGAGACGACCTCCGGGTGCAGCGCCTCGCCGCTCTCGCGGGTGAACACCAGCCGTCTCGACCCAGGCCTCGTCCCACCCTCGCTGTCTGCGGGCGTCACGAGGATTGACTCGCTGACCGTCGGCACGCTCGGCGTCTAGCACGTCACGTGGAGAACGGCGTGGACGTCCCTCGCGTCGCTGTCGCACAACAGGCGCAGCGCCTCCTCTGTGGGTAGAGCGACGATCTCGGTGCCGTGCCTCTCGGCTTCCGCCCAGACGGCGGGCATGATCGGCAGCTTGCCGTCCGCGCCGGTCCCGATGATCAGCCTCTTGCCGCTCCAAGGGATCGTCTCCTTCGCGGACAAGGGCGTGTGGCCGAAGCGGTCACGGTAGGACTTTGATGGCTTCTTGATTCGTCGGCTCACCTTGCCCTCGTCGATTACGATGTCGTGGTCGTAGCGCTCGCCCGCTACCTCGATCTCGCCGAACCCGATCCACCGTGCCTGCATGACATCCTCCTCGTTCTGGCCAGACAGCACGCCTTTTCCTCACAGACACGGCAAGCAAGCATATGTTTCATCTGTAATCATTTCGGAGACTATCGTCCCGTCAGAAATCTCTTGAGCGCAAGACCGACGAGGCGCGAGAGGAAGAAAGGTCAACATGAGTGCTTCGAGATATCCGGCACCCGCCGAGCTACGCGACCTCATCATCATGCTGCTGCAGGTGGGCAAGCTCGTCCAGGTCGGACTCTCGGCTGAGCTCGAGTCGGCCATCGGCCTAACGGTCGGCGAGATAGACGTGCTCGCCAATCTCGCGCACGCTCCCGATGGGCGCCTGCGCATGAGTCAGATCAGCGACCGGCTGGTCGTCAATCGTACCGGAGTGACACGCTTGATCGACAGCCTCGCGGAGCGCGGTCTGGTCGAGCGTCAGGCTGCCGAGGGCGACCGCCGCGGCGTCTGCGCCGTCATCACCGAGGCGGGTCGAGACCGGTTCGTGCGGGGTGCACCGATCGTCCTCGAGAGCCTCGACCGGCAAATCGGCGACCGCGTGAGCAGCGACGAAGTCGCTGTCATTCAGGCGGCGTTCGCCAAGATCCTTACCGGGCTCGGGTCCGGAGAGGCCGGTTGCGGCGCCAAGGTCGACGATGCGGCCAAGGCGCTCGCCGCAAAGGCTGGCCCAGGCCCGACTCCGACAGAGACGACTGCCTGAGACATTCCCGCGGGCTCCTGCCCGTTCATCGTCCTCAATGCTGGGAGCAACCTGATGAGCTTACTCGTCCGCTGGTGCTACAGACACCGCGTCATCGTCGTTGTCGCCTGGCTCGCCGTGCTGTTCTCGGTGGTCGGCATCGAGCGCGTGGTGGGCAGCGCCTACTCGACGACGTTCAGCTTGCCCGGAACGGAGTCGTCAAGGGCGCTCAGCCTGCTGCGCTCGGCTCTTCCCAACCAGGCCGGTGACTCCGATACCATCGTTTGGCACGTGCGCAGCGGCTCGGCGGCGGCCCCGGCCGTGCAGGCGCGCATCGAGGCCTTGCTGCGCAAGGCGGTGGCGGCGCCGTCGGTGGCCTCGGTGCGGAGCCCGTACGGCCCGGCCGGCGCCGCTCAGATCAGCCGAGACGGCAAGACGGCCTTTGCCAGCGTCAACTTTGCCCAGCAGGCTCAATCGCTGCCCAAGAAGAATGTTCTGCACGTGATCGACCTGGTCAGGGCGGCCCGCACGTCGACCCTGCAGGTCGAGGTGGGCGGCCAGGCCATCGAACAAGCCAATCAAACGCCGCCCTCCAACAGCGTGGCCATCGGCCTGATCGCTGCGGCGATCATCATTCTGCTCGCCTTCGGCTCGCTCGCCGGCATGGCGCTGCCGCTGGTGACGGCCGTGGTGGCGCTCGGCACGGCGATCTTCGGCATCGGTCTCTTCTCGCATGTCATGAGCGTGGCCAACATAGCCCCCACGCTGGCCGCCCTCATTGGGCTGGGCGTCGGCATCGACTACGCGCTCTTCATCGTCACGAGGCATGGCGACGGACTCAAGGCCGGCATGTCATCCGAAGAGGCAGCAGTGCGAGCGCTCAACACCGCCGGCCGGGCGGTGCTCTTCGCCGGCGGGACCGTGTGCATCGCGCTGCTCGGTCTGCTCGTCCTCCGGTTGAGCTTCTTGGACGGCATGGCCTTCGCCTCGGTGATCGCCGTCGTGTTGACGATGGCCGCGGCCGTGACGCTCCTTCCCGCGCTGCTAGGCTTCATGGGTACTCGCGTGCTCAGCCGCCGCGAGCGGCGACAGCTGGCCGGCAGCGGGCCGCAGGACGGCCACGGGTCCGGCTTCTGGGCCCGGCTGGCCGGCTTCGTCTCGCGGCGGCCCGGCATTCTGGCTCTGAGCGCCGTGGTGCTCATGCTCGTTCTGGCAAGCCCTGTCCTCAACCTGCGGCTCGGTCTCTCGGACGCCGGCAACGATCCCGCAGCCAGCACGACGCGCAAGGCCTACGACCTGCTTGCCAAGGGCTTCGGACCAGGCTCCAACAGTCCGCTGCTGCTCGTCGCTCAGATCGGTTCGCCGGCCGACACCGCCGCCTTGGGGCGGCTTACGCAAAGCCTGCGCACAGAGCCCGGTGTCGCCGCCGTCGTGCCGTTCCCGTCGCGGCTCGGAGCCAAGGTGGCGGTCGTCCAGGTCGTCCCCAGCACGGCGCCCCAGGACGTCAAGACCACCGACCTCATCAAGCACCTGCGCAGCACCGTGATCCCGGCCGCCGAGCAGGGCAGCAGCTTGCGCGTCCTCGTGGGCGGCAGCACGGCGATCTTCGACGACTTCGCCGCCATCATCAGCGCCAAGCTGCCGCTGTTCATCGGCGTCATCGTCGGTCTCGGCTTTCTGTTGCTGCTCATCGCCTTCCGCAGCCTGCTGGTGCCGGCGACGGCCGCCGTCATGAACCTGCTCGCCGCCGGCGCCTCGTTCGGCGTCGTGGTCGCCTTCTTCCAGTGGGGCTGGGGCTCGGATCGCTTCGGGCTGGGCAGGGCCGGGCCGGTGGAGGCCTTCTTGCCGGTGATCATGCTGGCCGTGCTCTTCGGCCTCTCGATGGACTACCAGGTCTTCCTCGTGAGCCGCATGCACGAGGAATGGGTGCACACGCGCGACAGCCGCCACGCCGTCGTGGTCGGGCAGGCCACGACGGGGCGCGTGATCACAGCCGCCGCCGCCATCATGATCAGCGTCTTCGTGGCCTTCGTCTTCGGCGGGGAGCGAGTGATCGCCGAGTTCGGCATCGGGCTGGCCGCCGCTGTGCTGCTTGACGCCTTAGTGCTACGCACGGTGCTGGTGCCGTCGGTCATGCACCTCTTCGGCAAGGCCAACTGGTGGCTGCCGCGCCCGGTCGACCGCCGTATGCCGCACCTCTCGGTGGAGCCGACGGCAGATGCGGAAGAGGCGCGGCCGTGAGGCCGCGCTCGCCGTCGCGCGGTTCTCAAGACATGCAATCGACACGCAAACACGATCTAGCGAAGAGGAGGCAGGGCAATGCGCGCTGTCGTCACAGCAGCATATGGATCACCGGTAGTCGTGCGAGAGCTTCCCGACCCCACGCCGGGGCCCGGCGAGCTGCTCGTGCGCGTGGAGTCGTCGTCGCTGAACGCCTTCGACGTGGCGGTCGCGGCGGGGATGCTCAAAGGGCAGATGGAGCACCGCTTCCCGGTGGTGCTCGGCCGCGACCTCGCCGGTAGGGTCGAGGGGCGCGGGGAGGGGGCCGAGCACTTCGCCGTGGGCGATGCCGTGTTCGGCATCGTGGCCAAGATGGTCCTCGGCGATGGAGGGTTCGCCGAGCTCGTCACCATACCCGAGGCCGCGGGTGTCGCGCACGTCCCCGCGGGTCTCGACCTCAAACGGGCCGGGGCGCTTGGGGTCGCCGGCCTCGCGGCGCTCGCCTCGGTCGAGGTGATCGAGCCGGTGGCCGGCGCGACCGTGCTCATCTCCGGCGCCAGCGGAGGAGTAGGTTCGTTCGCGACCCAGCTGGCCGCGGAGTGGGGCCTGCACGTGATCGCCACGGCGCGGCCCGGCGAGGCCTCGGCCTTCGTGCGCGACATGGGAGCCGCCGATGTCGTCGACTACGCCCAGGACGTGGGGCAGCAGGTGCGCGCCCTTCGCCCGCAGGGAGTCGACGCCGTGCTGCACTTTGCCGGCGACGGCATGGCGCTCGCCGACCTGCTCGTGCCCGGCGGTCGGCTTGCCTCGACGCTCGGCCTGGGCCCGGACCAGTTCGCCGGCCGAGACCTCACCGCTGTCGCCGTGATGGCGCAGCCGACCGAGGAGTCGCTCGAGCGGCTCGCGTCGCTCGTCGCTCAGGGCGCGCTGCGCGTGCCGATCACCCGCACCTACTCACTCAAGGACGCGCCTCGGGCGTTCAGGGAATTCCCCGGCCTGCTGGGCAAGGCGGCGGTGGACGTAGCGACTCACTAGGCCCGTCGGCAGCGGGTAGGCCGCTCTTCCGCGCTCGCCGGCCACGCCGCCTGCAGCGCGGCCGGGCGAGCCGCTTCCGCGCTGCCCCTGAAATCTGGCCGTACGGGCGCCTGACCAAAGGTCGGACGCCCGCTGAGGTCCTCGGTGCCGCTAAGATGTTCCGGTAGCAGAGGGATGTGTCGCTACATCTTGGTGCCACTACGACGGCATACGAGAGAGCATGGCGACGACGCAGCGGTGGGGAGGAGCTACATCGACTGGGTCTCTCAAGACTCGCATTCTCTCGAACTCGAGACTGGGGTAGCTACTTGTCGAGCAGGTGCCGTGTAGCCGCCGCCACCTGCTCAACCGAGATACCAGCGGCCTCCATGAGCTCCGCGGGCCTACCGGAGCCGGGCAAGCCCCGAACTGCCAGATGGGCGAGCTTAAACGACTCGCCCGCCTCGGTAAGTGCCTCCATGACCGCCTCGCCGATGCCGCCCTCTGGGTAATGATCCTCGACGACCACGAGGCGGCCCCCCGTGGCGCGCGCTGAACGGACGAGCGTCTCGGCGTCGATAGGTTTCACCGAGTACAGGTCCGTCACCCGTACCGGGATACCCTCTTTCGCAAGCAGGTCGGCCGCCTCCAGGCAGGTGTGGACCGTGACGCCGGCACCGATCAGTAGCACGCGATCGTCGTCCGAACGGCGCACGACCTTCGAACCGCCGATGGGGAAGCTCTCGTCAGGAGCGTAGATCACTGGGTAAGCGCCACGCGTCGTGCGCAAGTAGACGACACCGGAGAGGTCGGCCATCTCCCTGGTGAGCGCCGCGGCAGACGTCGCGTCGCTCGGATACAGCACAGTGGAGCCATGTACCGCGCGCAGGGCGGCGATGTCCTCGAGTCCCATCTGCGAGGGCCCGTCCTGGCCGATCTCGACACCGGCGTGCGAGCCGCACAGGCCGATGTCCGCCTGCGAGATGGCGGCCATGCGGACGAAGTCGTAGGCCCGCGACATGAAAGCCGCGAACGTCGCGGCGAAGGGTGTGTAGCCGCGCGCGCTCAGGCCCACCGCAGCACCGATCATCTGCCCCTCTGAGATGAACATCTGGAAGAAGCGCTCGGGATAGACCGCCTTGAACGCCTCGGTGAAGGTGGAGTTACCTACCTCGCCGTCGATGACTACGATCTTGGGCCGTGCTCCCAAGGCCACGAGGGCGTCGCCGAAGGCCTTGCGCGTGGCCACCTTTTCGCCGAGCGCGTAACGCGGCAGCGGGACGGCCACGTCGGGCTCGGCTGCGACCTCGCTGGGTCGCGGCACCCTGGGAGGCGTGGCGACGTGCAGGCTGCGCTCCCCGCCGAGCGCGCGTACGGCCTTCTTCGCCATCTCCGGCGGCAGGGGCTTGCCGTGCCAGCCGTTCTTGTTCTCGATTTCGGGCACGCCTTTGCCCTTGATCGTCTTGGCAAGGATCACCGTCGGGCGGTCGGCCTGCTGCGCCTTCGAGTACGCCTCGTCGATCTGCTCCAAGTCGTGGCCGTCGATGGGCAGCGCGCGGCAGCCAAAGGCTTCGACGCGCTGCCTGTAGGCCTCGAGGTCCCACTCGAGTTCGGTGGGTCCTTGTTGCCCCAGTCGGTTGACGTCGACAATCACCGTCAGGTTGCTCAGACCGTAGTGCGCGGCTTTGTCCAAGGCCTCCCAGATAGAACCCTCGGCCATCTCGCTGTCGCCGCACAGCACCCAGACGCGGTAGTCGAGCTTGTCGAGGTACTTGCCGGCCAGCGCCATGCCGACCCCCGCAGGCAGTCCCTGACCGAGCGAGCCGGTGGCGACGTCGACCCAGGGCAGGAGCGGAGTGGGATGGCCCTGCAGGCGCGATCCCGTGTGTCGATAGGTTCCGACCAACTCCTCGTCGCTGACGACGCCGACCGATTTGAAGAGGGAGTAGAGCAGGGGTGAGGCATGACCCTTCGAGAAGATGAGGCGGTCGTTGTTGGCCAGTTTGGGATCATCCCAGTCGTAGCGCAGGTGCCAGGCGAAGAGGGTGGCCATTAGGTCGGCAGCCGACAGGCTCGAGGTCGGATGCCCTGAGCCGGCCGCCGTTGTGCACCGTATGCTGTCAGCGCGCAGCTGCTGGGCGAGCTCGTGTACAACTGCCTGACTTGGACGAGACTCCTTTTCACGGGGTAGAGCACTCATGGCGCGCCTCCTTGTGTCCGATGCAGTGATCCGAGTGTGCTGCGTTCTTGCGCCGGGCGCATGCTCCGGCGATGAGGAACGCGATGTTGGGCCGCGTGCTCACGGCCGGGTGTCCGGCGAGTGCGCGGGTCACATGCCACGGGCCATCAGGGTGGAGTCCAACTCCAGTGCATCAGGGAGAGGTCGACGTGGTCCAGCTCAAGGTGGTGCCGGCTGGCGTCGAGGGCCTCTTCGTCTTCCGATACCCGGGTCGCCGTTCCACACCTCAGTCCCGGCATGAGCCTGCCTCACCCCCAGACTCAAGCGCGGAATCTTCACACCGTTCTTCAGCACAGCGGTCGACCCGATATCCATGCAGGATGCATTCCCGCTCCCGCGCTCCCCAATCCACGTACGCTGCCAGCAAGCCTGGCCCATCCTTGACGACCATGCGTAGGGATGGGTGAGCGAGGAAACCATGTTCGCGCAGGCGAGAATAGTCTGTGAGAAGACCCAACGGCAGGCTCGCCCTCCGGTCGAGACCGAGCATAGCCGCATTCCCCTCGCCGGTGACGGACCAGGCGGCCCGTAGGTAGGAGTCGGCCGTCGACGGGTAGGAAGCCGACCGTGAAGGCTCACGTGACGGGTGGTGGCGGGCTACTTCGTACTTGACGTCGCCGGTGACGAGCACGTCGGCGACCTGGGCTACGCCGCAGGCGATGGTCTTGGTGCAGCGATCGTGCCCACGCTGCTGGTGCGCGAGGGCGACGTCGGGGCGTTCGCGCGTTCCGATGCTGTCGCTGCCAGGCTTCGTGCCTTCGGTGTCGAGCCGGTCCGAGGTGACGTGGCCGACTCCACCGTTCTGCATGACGGAGCTTCACGAGTACCCAGTCAGCTACTTCGCGCCCAGCCCAACGGCATGTATCAGGAAACGAGCGGATAGTATCCATGCATCGACAACCTGCGAACCGTGAAACAAGCCGACTCCTGGAGTTCCACGGGGGCACGTGGTCGATGAGGAGGGGGCAATCCCCCCGTTGTGATCGGCAACGCTGAAGGAGCGAGCACATGCCACAGGTAGCAGACATCGAGCAGAACATGAAGCGTTGCATCTGCGGGACATGCCCGTCATTCCCAGGTGACAAAGGCTTCTACTGCGCGAAAGGCAAGAGTGGAGAAGCGGTGGAGCGCAAGGGCTGCGACTGCGGCGAGTGCCCGAACTTCAAGGAGTTCGGCCTCTCCAAGGGCTACTACTGCGCCGACGGTTCTGCCGAGCAGATCGAAGCCTAGCCTCCTTTCCTTCGAGAGCATTCCCTAAGATGGCCAGAGAGCCGGGACCCCAAGAAGGATCCCGGCTCTCCTCAAATGCGCCAGCTTGCGTCGTTCTCGCGATCAGTTGGCGCGACGGTGGTGCGCCCTCGAAGGAGGAGCCGCGGAACTCGGGCACGCAGTCGGTCAGCAGTCCGTCCGGCTCCAGTAGGCCCGTGTCCACGAGCACCCCGGCGAGAGCGTGGGGGGGGGCAGCTCCAGGATCGGCCCGTCTCCGCGACTGATGCGCGCAGACGGTATGAGCTGCCCGACGTGCTGAAATGCCCAGCGGTTCCAGGGAGGCTCCTGCCAGTTGGAGAGTGTGACCAACCGCTCGGCAGGCGGCGGGCTGCCCCACCATCAGCCCGAGCTCTCGGGCGCTCGGCGGCTTGGCGTTCGAACTCATCGAACGCGAACGGGCGTGGGGCTGCCGGTCGTCAAGTCGTCGAACATAACCCGGGCGGAGGCGCAGCACTGCGTGAGCGCCGTTTCGGCCGCGCCACGACCGGCCGAGACCGTCTGTATTCGCTCGTCACATGCCCGCGGGAGCGGCCGGGTCAAACGCCGCGCCGTAGGCCCCCAGGTGCCGGCGCCACGCCGCGAGCACCTCCGGGTCGTAGCGCCCGAGCCGGTCGCCGATCGCCTGCACATGGCGGGTGGGCTGCGGCTGCAGGTGGACGATCTCCGACCCTGCGACGACGAGGTAGTCGGCGATCATGGATCGATGGCAGCGCCACCACACGCCCTCCGCGCACATGACGGCGACGTCGTCGCGGCCGCCGAGCTCGGCGAGCTCGTCGGCGGCCGCGAAGAACTCCTGCGTGGTCATGTGCCATTGATAGTTGACGAAGCCCTCTTCGTGCCAGGCCAGCGGGAGAGGCTCCTGCGCCGCGCGCCGCGCCGTCCTCCCGCCGCCGCTACGCCGCGCGCCGCGCCGCCCGCCGAGGGCGGGCACCCAGCGGTACTGCACGCCGGCCTCCGGCAGCCACATCTCCATGCGTTCGCGGCGGAACCAGTCCCAGTGGGAGGACGGGTACGAGCGCACGTCCCAGAGCCGTGTCACGGATGCGCCGGCGAGAAGGGCCACGAACTCGTCCTGGGTGAGCGTCGAGTGTCCCACGGTGTAGATCATCACCCTGAGTCTCGCACTGCCGCCGGCCCGCGAAACCGCCGTCCATGACGGCGTCGCCGGCGGCATCCACTCCGCGCGCCGACGCGCGGCGGAAGGCGCGCTGAGTCCGGCGGCAACGGCGCCGCCGGCCGTGCCTCGGCCTTGACCGACAGCCAAAGAGACGACCGCCGAAGGCTGCGCTCGCGGCCGAGCGGGCGCTCAGCTCAGCCGGCGTCGCTCTCCAGATCCACGGCGGCCCGCGGCGAACGCCCGCTCGCAGGCAGCCACGACCTGGGCGTCGTAGAGCCGCCCCGCGCCTGCCCGGATCTCCTCGAGCGCGGCGTGCACGCCCAGGGCCGAGCGGAACGGCCGATGCGACGACATCGCCCCTACGCCGTCGGCGACAGCCAGGATCCGCGCCTCGAGGAGGATCTCGTCGCCGCGCAACCCGGCTGCAGGCAGATGGGGCCGAGACTCATGCACTCGCGGACGCCCCTCCAGGCGGCCGCAGGCTGCGGTGGGCGCCAGCGGAGCTCGCCGACCGGCGGCGCCGCGAACGGGATGCCGAGGAAGGCGGCCACACCGTCGGCCTGCAGGCCGGCACCATGCACACGATCCGCTTCGCCACTAATCAGTAGGCAGGTCCCCTGGCCCGCTGGCCCACAGCTTTCTTAGGGTGTGCAGACTTCTCAGGAAACAAGCAGGCGCTCGACGAGGGCGAGCAGGTCTTCGGCAGCGCTGACTACGACGCCCTCTGCCAGCAGCTGCGAGCTTGGCAGCTGCGACGCGCGAGCAGTTCACTGCTCCGGCCCACGAGAAAACAAGGGGCGGCTGTTCTAGTCAGACACAGGACCCTCGTCGCCAACCGTGCAGTCGGATCCTCGCCGACGGCCACATGCCAGTGGCGCTCCGCCAGACGTCGCCTACAACTGCTTCGGCCTACTGGGCGTCGGCGCTGCGTCGGCGCGCCCAGTGAAACCCGTGCAAAGGGCCTGGATCTCAGGGCAGGACACGTCATGAAGACTTCTGTGAGCATGCGTGACCTGACCCCATGCGTTGGTCCACCCTGTGAGCCGTGGCGGTGGCCGGCAGCACCGAGGGAGCGGCCGGCTGGTCTACTCCGCCTGAGGCGGTGCGCGGTGCTTATGCTCGTACATGAACTGGTCGGCCTGTTGCAGCAAGTCATCCAGGGAGATCGCATGTGGCGGCCTGGAGTGGGCAGACCCGATCGTCAGCGAGACGGGAAACCGCAGACCCGACGCGGCCGTCCGGCGGTCGAGCTCCTGTTCGAGCCGCATCGTCTCAGTGCTAATGGAGGGCGCATCCGCTTCCTCCAGTACGACGAACTCGTCGCCTCCAATGCGGGCCACGATGTCGGACTCGCGAAACGTCGCCTCCAGCGCCCGGGCGCAGAGACCGAGGGCGATGTCGCCGGCGTTGTGACCATAGGCGTCGTTGATGGACTTCAAGTGGTCGACGTCCGCGTAGACGATCGTCAGGATCGATCCGGATCGTCGGCTCTCCTTGAGGCGTTGCTCGGCCAGCAGCGCGAAGCCGCGGCGGTTGTAGAGCCCCGTCATGTCGTCGCGCAAGGACATCGCTCGCAGCTCGTCCTCGAGGGCGCGTCGCTGGGTGATGTCGGACGCGGTGACGATGACCTGGCTCAGCGCCCCGCCGGCATCGCGCAGCGGCGTCAGCGAGCCGGCGACGAGCAGCCGCTCCCCTGTGCTCGTCGCCCAATGACTCTCGAACGGGTATGCGCCTGCGCCCTCGCCGAGGCGCCGCAGGCCGTCGCCTAACGCCGCGGCGGCTTCGCGGATTGGGAGGGCGGAGATGAACTCGCGACCGTGCAGATCGTCATCGGAGTAGCCTGTCGCGAGCTCCACGGCGTGATTGACCTGCAGGACACGTCCAGCGCTGTCGAGCACGAGGATGGATGCGTCAGCCGACTCCAGCACGGCGGCGCAGAAATCGCGCTCCGTTTCGAGCGCCTTCTCCCTGCGCACGTGCTCGAGCACGTTCTCTTCGAGGCGCGACCTCTCGCTCTCCAGACGGCTTGTTTGCTCTTGTTCTTCTGCGTCAATCATTTTCGGGTGCCTTCTCGCTGCGGCCTTCGCCCCCACAGAGGGAGTACCGTAGCGTCAGTATGCCCGCTCCGCCGTGTACGGCATCAAGCTCTTTGGACGCTCAGCTGCGCTCCAGGTGCGGATCGGCGCGGTGCACGACGAACGGTCGCTTTCGCCCCAGCGCCTCGTGCAGCCTGATCTTGCTTGAGAGCGCGAGGTAGCTCGAGACGTTCTTGGCGAGGTGGCGGCATGCCCGGTCTCGAGGCTGCCGATATTCTGCCGACGAGAATCGTCGGCAGCGCAGCGCACCGGGAAAGACTGCTCGCCATGAACGCCGTCGTCTGCACGGGTAGCCCAGGCGGTCCCTCACTAGACGACACCTCCTTTTGTGACAGCCGCCACGAGGCTGTGAAACAACGCGGCCAGCTCAGCACGGGCCTTCTCGCCCCCGGAGCGCGGTCGGCAAGTTCGACGCCGCCAAGGCCAAGCTCGCCTGCGGCGACCTGAGCGCCGACGGCTATCCGGACGCCCTCGTGCGTTGCGACCGCGGCAGCCGCCGCAGCGCCCTCCACGCCTTCCTCTCCAATGGCTCCCCGTTCGTCAAGACGACGGTCTGGAGCGGCACCGTCTCGTGGACTCCCTCCAAGCGCTGCATCGCCGTGGACTCCACGCTGTCCAATGGTTCCGCTTTCACGATGTGCGGGTATGGCCGACGCAAGTAGGCCGGGAACGAGTGAGAGGAGCCCTCCGTGTCCACCGTCACCGAGATAGCGCCCGACATCTTTCGCATCTGCACGTACATCCCCCAGGTGGACCTGCAGTTTAGCCAGTTCTTGGTGCG
>Ga0209840_1000106_pt1 | contig 18240 bp, 18 predicted proteins | sample PersoiDNA2013190_FD_185802 | JGI IMG/M metagenome (GOLD analysis project Ga0209840, IMG submission 185802) | Permafrost soil microbial communities from the Arctic, to analyse light accelerated degradation of dissolved organic matter (DOM) -... | ecosystem: Environmental > Terrestrial > Soil >... | reverse complement strand
GACGTGCGTGACTGGGCGCTGCTGCGACGCTTCTGCCGGGAGGCCGGGATCGCCCACCCTGTGACCCTGCTCCGCGGGGAAGAGGGGTGCGCCGGGCGCGGCCGCTGGTTGAGAAAGCGCCTGCGCAGCGGCGGCGGCTACGGCATCGCCCCGTGGGACGGCAGGGCGCTGGACGACGCCCACGTGCTGCAGGCCGAGGTGGACGGTCGCGCGGCCTCGGTCGCGTTCGTGGCCGACGGCAAGGAGGGCCGTATCTTCGGCCTTACCGAGCAGCTCCTCGGGCGTTCCGCCCTGGGCGGCTCCGGATTCGCCTGGTGCGGCAACGTCCTGCCGCTCGAGCTCCCCGGCGCGGACGCCGCATCGGTGCGTGCCCAGCTCGAGCACATGGTGTCGTGTCTGACCGGGCGCTTCGGCCTCGTGGGCGTCAACGGGCTGGACGTGGTGATCGGCCGCGACCCCGAAGGCGTCGCGTGGCCGTATCTTATCGAGGTCAACCCGCGCTTCAGCGGTTCCATGGAGCTGGCGGAACGCGCCTTCGGCGTCAACGTGTTCTCGCTCCACGTCGAAGGCCTCGCCGGCCACTTGCCGCGCGCCTCCGTCGCCGACCGCGCCCCACACGGCTGCGTCGGCAAAGGGATCGTCTACGCAAGGCGCCCGGTCGTCGTCCCCGACACGGAAGAGTGGCTAGTCCGCGGCGTCCGGGACGTACCGTCGCCCGGCCAGCGTATCGCCGCCGGGCATCCCGTGTGCACGGTGCTGGCTCGCGGCCGAGACCGTCAGGCGTGCCTTGCCGGTCTCTTCTCGGGCGCGGCCGCGGTGTACAGAGACAGCGAGGAGACAAAGGAGGGGCGCCGTGGGCGAACGACTCACCTTGATCACCGGACGCACGCGTAAGCAGGCGGTCGGCATGCACAAGGGCAAGGACTCGCCCGAGTACCGTGAAGCCACCGCACTCGTCGAGATGAACCCTGAAGACATGGCCCGCCTCAACATTGAGGACGGTGGACAGGCGCTCCTCCGCACGGCGGAGGGTGAGGTCGAGCTCACGGCCCACGCCGGCTCCTTGCCGGCGGGGCTCGTTTTCGTCCCCATGGGGACGCTTGTCAACAAGCTCATCGGGACCGAGACCTTGGGGACGGGCATGCCCTCGTTCAAAGGGCAGAAGGTGGACGTCGCGCCTGTCGCCGAGAGAGAGGGTCCGTCATGACGACTGTGGTCGAGCACGTCGCCTGCCCGTTCTGCGGGTGCCTCTGCGACGATCTCACGGTCGAGGCGGAGGGCACCGAGATCCGCAAGGTGCGCCTCGCCTGCTCGAGCGGGCGGGGCATCTTCATGGACTACGACCCGCGTCCACGTCGGCCGCTGGTCGACGGCCGGGAGGTGGAGTGGGACGAGGCCGTCGCCGAGGCGGCGAAGATCCTCTCGGCGGCCGACAGCCCGCTGATCTACGGTCTCAGCTCATCGGCCAGCGAGGCGCAGCGCAAGGCGGTCGCGCTGGCCGACCGCATCGGCGCCGTGATCGACTCCACGTCGTCGGTCTGTCACGGTCCTGCCGGCCTCGCCATGCAGGCCGTGGGCGAGCCCACCTGCACGCTCGGCGAGGTGCGCGACCGCGCCGACCTGCTCGTGTTCTGGGGCTGCAACCCGGACGCCTCGCACCTGCGTCACTTTCCGCGCTTCTCCCTCACCGCGAAAGGCGCCCTCACCCCCAACGGCCGTGCCGACCGGACCGTCTACGTGGTCGACGTGCGGCCCACGGGCAGCTCGAAGAAGGCCGACCACTTCCTGCAGGTGGACGTCGGCTCGGACTTCGAGGTGCTCACCACGCTGCGGCTGCTGGTCAGGGGGCTGGAGCCGTCAGTCGACACCGTCGGCGGCGTGCCTGTGACGCAGCTCAAGGAGCTCGTCGAGCGCATGAAGTCGTGCCGCTACGGCGTGGCGTTCATGGGAATGGGCCTCACGATGGCGTCGGCACGGCAGCTCAACGTGGCGGAGCTGTTCACTCTCGTGGCGGAGCTCAACGAGTTCGCCAAGTTCTCCGTGATCCCCATGCGCGGGCACGGCAACGTGACCGGCGCCGACCAGGTGCTGACCTGGACGAGCGGCTATCCGTTCGCGGTCAGCTTCGCGCGCGGCTACCCGCAGTTCAGCCCCGGTGAGTTCTCGGCGGTGGACATGCTGGCGCGCCGCGCCGCAGACGCCGCCGTGATCCTTGCCTCTGACCCCGGGGCGCACTTCCCGGCCGCCGCCGCCGCGCAACTCGAGCGCATCCCTACGATCGTCCTGGACCACGGGCCGAGCGTCGTGGCGTCCCACGCCCGCGTCCTGTTCCCGACGGCGGCCTACGGCGTCGACGCGGCCGGCACCGCCTACCGCATGGACAACGTTCCCATTCCTCTCAAGAGGGTCATCTCGACGGGGCGCGTCAGCGACGAGGAGATCCTCGATCGGATCATCGAGGCGGTGGCATGATGCTGGGCATCCTGGGCGGGCGCATCTACGACCCGCAGAACGGCAAGGACGGCGAGGTCGGCGACATCTGGGTGAAGGACGGTCGCATCGTCGCTGCGGACGAGGTCGACAGGGAGCGCGCCGAGGTCGTCGACGCCGCCGGCCTCGTAGTCATGCCCGGCGGCGTGGACATCCACGCGCACATCGCCGGCGGCGAGGTGAACTCGGGCCGCAAGCTGCGGCCGGAGGACCACCGCGGGCACGAGCGCGCGCGCTCGGGGAACCTGCGCGCGGGCGCGGGCGGGACGGTCCCCTCCACGCACCTCACGGGCTATCTCTACTCGGAACTCGGCTACACGACGGTGATGCAGGCGTCCGCCGCGCCCCTGGTGGTCCGGCATACCCACGAAGAGCTCGAGGATGTGCCCAACCTCGACAAGGGCGCGTTCATCGTCATGGGCAACAACCACTTCGTCATGCAGTGTATCGCCGACAAGCAGCCCCAGAAGGCGCGCGACTACGTGGCCTGGCTCCTGGGAGCCAGCCGGGGCTACGCCATCAAGATCGTGAATCCCGGCGGCGTCGAGAACTGGAAGTGGGGCAAGAACGTCGCCGAGCTCGACGACGAGGTGATCGGCTACGGGGTCACTCCGCGGCAGATCGTGCAGACCTTGGCCGCGATCGCCGACGAGCTCGGTCTGCCGCACTCGGTCCACATCCACGGCATCAACCTGGGCCGGCACACGAGCGCCCGCACGACCGTCGAGATGATCGCCGCCCTCGACGGCCATCGCGCGCACCTGTGCCACCTTCAGTTCCTGAGCTACGGAGCGGGACGCGGCCACGTGCACAAGTCGGAGGCGGCCGCCGTCGCGGCGGCGGTCAACGCCAACCCCGGGGTCACCGTGGACATCGGGCAGGTGATCTTCGGCAACGCCACGACGATGACCTGTGACGGCCCTCTCCAGTACGGTCTCCATCGGACGACCGGCCACAAGTGGATCAACGACGACGTGGAAGGCGAATCGGGCGGAGGGATCGTGCCGGTCACCTACAAGCCCGGCAATCCCATCAACGGGACGATGTGGCTCACCGGCATGGAGCTCTTCCTGCTCATCGACGACCCGTGGCGGGTCTTCCTCAGCACCGATCATCCGAACGCTGGTCCCTTCACGAGCTACCCACAGGTCATCAGGCTGCTCGTGGACCGCGACTACCGGAGGGAGATGTTCGAGAGTCTGCACCCGCGGGCGCGCAAAGGGGCCCTGCTCCCGGAGCTGGACCGTGAGTACTCGCTCGGCGAGATCGCCGTCATCACTCGCGCCGGTCCCGCGCGGGCGCTCGGCCTCGAGCACAAGGGCCACCTCGGCGTAGGCGCCGACGGCGACATCGCCGTGTACGAGGAGTGCGCCGACAAGGAGGCGATGTTCGCGCGCCCGCGGTACGTCTACAAGGGCGGCGAGCTCGTGGCGCGCGACGGCGTCGTCGTCGCGGATGTGACCGGGCGCACGTTCTCGGTGGCGCCGGAGTACGACACGGGTATCGAGGCGGAGCTCCGCGCGTACTTCAAGAAGGCGTACACGGTGTCGTTCGACAACTACTCCGTGCTCGCCGGCCACGGGCCCGCCACCGAGATCGTCGCCTGCGGCTGAGGAGGTCTGCGCATGCCAGAGGACCCAGGATGCCGCGTGCAGCGCGACACACAGCAAGAGCGGCCGGCCGTGTCCGTGGCGTTGAGCCGCGCCGGCGTGACCAATCTGCGCCGCATCATCTCGATCAAGGACGGAGGCAAGGCCGAGCTGTTCTACGCGACGCTCGACCTGTTCGCCGATCTCAGCCCCGAGCAGTCCGGCGTCCACATGTCGCGCTTCAGCGAGGTCGTCGAGGATCTTGCCGGGGGCCTGACGCGCAGGCCGTTCGCCGACATCGAGTCGCTCGCCAAGCGCATGGCCGAGGAGGTGGTCGCGACCCAGGAGGCCTTGCGCGCCGAGGTCCACATCAAAGCGCAGTCGCCGATCATGAAGCAGACCCCGGTCACGCACCGACCTACCGAGCAGCTCTACACCCTGGTGGGCATCGCCGCGGCCACGCGCACGCGGACTCGCCTCTTGGTCGGCGTCGAGGTGAACGGCCTGACCGTGTGCCCCTGCGCCCAGGACATGGTACGTGGTCGGTCTCTGGACCGCCTCTGCGAGAACGGCTACAGCGAGGAGGAGGGCGAGCGTATCCTGAGTCTGCTGCCCATCGCCTCGCACAACCAGCGCGGCAAAGGCACGCTCCTGATCGGCTCGGAGCGCCGCTTGGGCGCCGAGGATCTCGTGGACATCGTCGAACGATCGATGAGCTCCGAGATCTACGAGCTGCTCAAGCGCCCGGACGAGCTGTACGTCGTCGACAAGGCGCACCGCAACCCGCGGTTCGTCGAGGACGTGGTGCGCGAGATGCTGCGCCGGGTCAGCGAGACCTATCCCGACCTCTCGGACGACTCCTTCGTCCTGGCCCGCCAAGAGAACTTCGAGGGCATCCACGAGCACAATGCCTTCGCCGAGCGCTACGGCACCATGGCGGAGATCCGCCCCGAGCTCGCCGGCGAGGCGTTCGCTACGCGGCACACCGCCTTGGGCGAGTGGCTCGCCGGTTAGGGGAGGCGCCGGCCGTGGCCGATACGCTGTTCGTGACCGGCAGGCTCGCCGCCGACGCGCTGCGCAAGATCCTCGATAGGCTCGAGCTGGACTTCGAGTACGACGTCGCAGTTCTCGGCGGCTCTGTGGCGGCCCTCATGCGCACCGAATGGATCGCTCGGCGCCTGCCCGAGGACTGCGCTTGCCGTCAGGTCATGATCCCCGGGCTGTGCCGGGGAGACCTCGCCACGATCGAGGCCAAGGTCGGGGTCCCGGTGGTCCGCGGCCCCAAGGACCTCAAGGACCTGCCCGCGTTCTTCGGGCAGGAGCGCGACCTCGAGGGCTACGGCGAGTATCACGCGAAGATACTCGCCGAGATCGTCGAGGCGTACCGGATGCCCTTCGCCGACATCCTCACGGAGGCCGAGTACTTCCGCGCTAGCGGCGCCGACGTCATCGACCTCGGCTGCCCGCCGATGGAGGCGTTCCCGGGCGTCGGCGAGGTGGTCGCGGGGCTCAAGGAGCGCGGGTTCACGGTGAGCATCGACACGTTTCACCTGCAGACCATCCGCGAAGCTGACGAGGCGGGGGCCGACCTCCTGCTCAGCGTGAACGCGCAGAACATGGAGCTCGTGCCGCACCTGCGCTGCAAGGTGGTGGTGATCCCCGACTTCGGAGAGGGTCTCGAGTCTCTGGAGCGCAACGTGGCCAGAGTGGACGCTCTGGGCGCCTCGTACGTCATCGATCCCATCCTCGATCCGCTCAGCTTCGGCTTCACGGCCTCTCTCGAGCGGTACTGCGAGACGCGCCGGCGGCATCCCGACGCCGAGATGCTCATGGGTCTCGGCAACCTCACGGAGCTCACCGACGCCGACAGCGTCGGCATCAACGCGGTGATGGCCGGCATCATCGCCGAGCTGGGGATCGACTACGTGCTCACGACCGAGGTCATCAGTTGGGCGCGCGGCGCCGTGCGCGAGCTCGACCTGGCCCGCAAGCTGATGCACTACGCGCTGCGCAACAGAGTGCTTCCCAAAGGCCTCGACGACGGCCTCGTGGCGCTCAAGGACCCCCCGTTCGAGACGTACTCGGAGACGGAGCTGCGCGACATGCAGCAGCGCGTGCGCGACAAGCACTACCGGATCTTCGCTAATCGGGAGTGGGTCTTCGTCTTCAATCGCGAGACGTTCCTGCGCGGCAAGGACCCTCACGAGCTCTTCGCGGTGCTGGACATCCCCGACCCCGGCCACGCGTTCTACCTGGGTCGGGAGCTCGAGCGCGCCGCTCTGGCGGTGCGCCTCGGCAAGAAGTACACGCAGGAATCGCCGCTGCGCTGGGGGTATCTGAGCGCAGCTTTCGGCGAGGAGGTGGAGCCCTCGTGACGCGCGCCATCGGCATCGACCCCGGGACGGTCAGCTTCGACGTCTGCGGCCGCGACGGAGACGAGCTGTTCCTCGACGCGACGTATCCCACGGCCGACGTGCGAGACGATCCCGAGTCGTTGGTGGAGGTCTTGCGCGCCGCCGGTCCCGTGGACCTCGTCGTCGGCCCGTCGGGGTACGGCCTGCCCTGGACGGACATCCGCGACCTCGGCCCGGAGGAGCTCGACCTGCTGCTGCTGGCCGACGCCGTGGATGGGCCGCGGGGGACGATCGTCGGCGGCATGGGCCGCGTGCTGGAGGCGCTCAAGGAGAGCGGTCTGCCGGTGTGCTTCGCGCCCGGCGTGCTGCACCTCACCACGGTCCCGGAGCACCGCAAGGCCAACCGGATCGACATGGGCACCGCCGACAAGCTCTGCGCGGTCGCCTTGGCCGTGTGGGATCAGGCGCGCCGCCTGGACGTGCCGTACGACGAGACGTCCTTCGTGTCCGTCGAGGCCGGCGGCGCCTTCACGGCCGTCGTCGCCGTCGAGTGCGGCGCGATCGTCGACGGCTCGGGCGGCACCTGCGGCGCCATGGGGTTTCGGGCGCTGGGCGGCATGGACGGCGAGCTCGCGTACCTGCTCAGGGACTTCTCCAAGGACGTCCTTGCGAGCGGCGGCGCGGCGTGGATCGCCGGCGCCCCGGAGTGCTCGCCGGAGGAGTTTGCGCTCGCCGCGGCGAGCGACCGTCGCGCGGCCGTCGCCCTCGCTGCGCTCCTCGAACAAGCGGCGAAGAGCGTCGCCGCCGAGTCGATCCTTCTGGAGGCGCCCCGCGAGATCCTGCTGTCGGGGCGCCTCACCCGCGTGCCCGAATTGCGCCGCCGTCTCGTCGACGCGTTGAGCCGGTTCGCCCCGGTGCACGCGGTGGAAGGCTACGCGAGTGTCTGCAGCGAGGCTGCGCAGGGGGCCGCCCTTCTCGGCCAGGGACTGGCCGGTGACGGCGGCCTGAGCGATCTCGTGGACGTCATGGGACTGCGGGGCGCCCACGGCTGCGTGCTGGACCACGTGTACGTCAGTGAAGCCGACTCTCTGCGCCGTCGCCATCCGCTGCCGCGGCGTCCGCAGGTGCCCTTCTGGGAAAGGAGCTAGCCCCTTATGCACATCAACGGAGTGAAGATCGAAGACACGTTCGCCGAGGCCTTCGGGATGTGGGGTTCCCGCCTGATCGTCACCGGGGACGACCTGGGCTGGGCGCGCACCGCGGCCGAGGCGGCAACGGGCTTCGCCACCTCGATCATCGGCTGCGGCTGCGAAGCGGGTACCAACGACCTGGCGCCCGGCGAGCTGACGCCCGACGGGCGCCCCGGCGTGGCGGCGCTGGTGTTCACGACGTCGCGCAAGAACATGGAGGCCCAGCTGCTGCAACGCGTCGGTCAGGCCGTGATGACCTCGGCCACCTCGGCCTGCTACGATGGCCTCGCCGCCGAGGAGAAAGTCAAGGTCGGCGGCAAGCTCCGCTACTTCGGCGATGGCTTCCAGCGCAGCAAGTTGCTGGACGGCCGGCGCCTGTGGCGCGTCCCCGTGATGGACGGCGAGTTCGTCGTGGAAGAGAGCTTCGGCGTCGTCCAGGCCGTGGGCGGCGGCAACTTCTTCATGATGGCGGACAGCCTGACCGCGGCGCTTGCCGCGGCGCAGGCGGCGGTGGCCGCCATGCGCGCCGTGCCCGGCGCCATCATGCCGTTTCCCGGCGGCGTCGTGCGCAGCGGCAGCAAGGTCTCGTCGCGCTACAAGGGCCAGCACGTCTCGAGCAACACCCCGTACTGCCCGACCCTGCGCGGGCAGGAAGACAGCGCCTTGAGAGAAGGAGAGAACGCGGTGCTCGAGATCGTCGTGGACGGGCTCAGTGAAGCGGCCGTCGCAGAGGCCATGCGCGCGGGTATCGCCGCCGCCTGCCTGCCCGGTGTGACACGCATCTCGGCGGGCAACTACGGAGGCTCGCTGGGGCGGTTCCACTTCGCTCTGCGCGAGCTGGTGGGCACATGAGGAGGCCGCAGGCCGTTCCTCGGGTACGGGAGAGGAGGCATCGGCGATGGGATGCATAGCGTGTGCGGCGCTCGTCCTCGACGGCGCCGGCGTGACGCTGGCGCGCAAGGAATCGAGCTCGATCCCCGTGGAGGCGGACTCCATCTGCCCGGACCGCTTCGTGGGCCTCGGGCCTACGGAGATCGCCGCGCTGCCCGTCTACTACGGGCGTCGCAAAGTGACGCTCGGCGACCTCTTCGAAGTCGAGGGCGCCGGGGCGGCCAACGTGACCGTGAGCGGCGATCTCAAGGCCGTCAAGAAGATTGGGCAGGGGATGTCCATGGGGCGCGTCACCGTGACCGGTGACGTGGGTCCCCACCTGGGGGCGTCCATGACCGGCGGCGAGATCGTCGTGCAGGGCAACGCCGGTGACTGGGTGGGCGCCCACATGTCGGGCGGCCGCATCGTCGTGCAGGGCGACGCCGGTCACTTCGTCGGCGCGGCCTACTCGGGCGAGCCTCGCGGCGTGCGTGGCGGGACCATCATCGTGGGCGGTAACGCCGGGCGAGAGGTGGGGGCGCGCATGCGTCGCGGGCTCATCGTGGTGCTCGGCGACACCGGCGAGTTCGCCGGCGCCGGCATGCTCGCCGGCTCCGTGTTCGTCGGCGGCCGCCTCGGCGGGCGCCCGGGCGCGGGCATGAAGCGCGGCACCATCGTCGCCTTCGGCGAGGCGCCCGAGCTGTTGCCTACGTTCCGTTATGCGTGCAGCTACCGGCCCGTGTTCCTACGGTGCTATCTGCAGAGCCTGGAGGCCTCGGGCCTCATCGCAAGCCCTGGCCTCCCCGACGGTGAGTTCCGGCGCTACGTGGGCGACATGAACAGCGGAGGAAGAGGGGAGGTCCTGATCCGTGATCAGTCTCAATGAACGCGCGCATGCCGTCTTCCGGAGGCTGAGCGACGCGGCTGAGCCTCTGCAGGTCGCGGTCTGCGAGCTGGAGAACGGTACCACGGTCCTCGACGCGGGCGTGGATGTCGACGCGTCGCTGGAGGCGGGCCGCCTGTTCTCCGAGGTGTGCCTGGGCGGGTTGGCGGACGTCCAGCTGCGCCAGCTCCAGCTCGACGATCTTACGCTTCCGGGTGTCGAGGTGAGCGTCCATCAGCCGGTGCTGGCGTGCATGGCCTCGCAGTACGCCGGCTGGGCGGTCAACGTGCCCGCGACCGGCAGCTCCAAAAAGTACTTCGCTATGGGTTCCGGGCCCGCAAGAGCCCTGTACCGGGGCGACCCCATCTTCGCCGACATCGACTACCGCGACCCCGCGACGGTCGCGGTGCTGACGCTGGAATCGAACCGCCTGCCGTCGCCGGAGGTGGCCGCATGGGTCGCCGGCAAGTGCGGCGTATCGCCCGATCGCCTCTTCTTGCTCGTCGCGCCGACGGCCAGTCTCGTGGGTTCGGTCCAGGTCGCGGCGCGCATCGTCGAGACGGGGCTCCACAAGATGCACGAGGTGGGGTTCGATATGGCCACGGTGCGCTCTGGCTTCGGCTCGTGCCCGCTGGCGCCGGTGGCGGCCGACGACCTCACGGCCATCGGCCGCACCAACGACGCGGTCCTGTACGGCGGCCGCGCGTGGTACACGGTGAAGGCCGACGACGCGCAGATCGAGAGCGTGATCGAGCGCCTGCCGTCGGTCGCCTCGCGCGATTACGGCGTGCCGTTCGGCGAGCTCTTCCGCCGCCACGGGGGCGACTTCTACAAGATCGACCCCCTGCTGTTCAGCCCGGCCGAGATCGCCATCACCAACAGCATCAGCGGCAGGACCTTTCACGCCGGCGGCGTGAACACGGCCGTCCTCCGGGCATCGTTGCTCGCTTGAACGTCGCGATCCTCGGACAGAACGGGGGCTGGCACACCGAGAGCCTCCGCGGCGCTCTCGCGCGGCGCGGGCTCGCGGCTGAGTGCTACCCGGTCACGCAGCTGACCGCCAGGGTAGCTGGTCGGCCGCGCTTGACTGCCGCGACGGCGCCGCTCGACGGCTGCGACGTCGTGTTCGTACGCGCCATTCCATCCGGCTCGCTTGAACAGGTGATCTACCGCATGGACGCGCTGCGCATGCTCGAGCACGCGGGCGTGACGGTGGTCAACTCGGCGCTGGCCATCGAGCACGGCGTCGACAAGTACTACACCTCGGCGCGACTGCACGACGCCGGCCTGCCGACACCACGCACCGTGGTGACGGAACGCTTCGACGACGCCCTCGCCGCCTTCGAAGAGCTCAGCGGCGACGTGGTCGTCAAGCCCTTGTTCGGCTCCGAGGGCAGGGGCATCGTGCGCGTCTCGGACGCCGACACTGCATACCGCGTGTTTCGCGCTCTCGAGCTCGGGCGCTACATCTACTGCGTGCAGGAGTTCGTGCCTCACGGCCGTTCAGACATCCGCGCCTTCGTGGTCGGTGAGCGCGTAATCGGGGCCATGCTGCGACGCGGACAGGGGTGGAAGACGAACGCCGCTCAGGGCGCGATCGGAGAGCCCGTGGAGTTGGACGATCATCTGGTAGACCTGAGCCTGCGCGCGGCGCGGGTGGTGGGCGCCGAGCACGCCGGCGTCGACATCCTCCCGTGCGACGACGGCGAGTACAGCGTCATCGAAGTGAACACCATCCCGGGCTGGCGGGCGCTCGGCGCGGCCACGGGCGTCGATGCCGCGCAGTGTCTCGTGGACCACGTCCTCGAGGGGGTGGGGTGGACCGGCTGACGGGCGTCGAGATCGCTTGGGCGGCGCAGCTGGCGTGCCTGTTCGAGGTGAGCGTCGAGAAGCCCGGCAACGTGTCGCCGCGCGGCGGCTTCATCGACGCGCGCTTCGAGGACTTCGCGGCCAGCGCCGTGGCCATCGGGCCGGCGCTGCGCGACGCGGGGCTGGCGACCGTGGGCGAGACTATCGCCAGGGCGGCTGCCGACACGCGCCGCCTCGTGGCCACCAACACCAATCTCGGCATGATCCTGCTGCTCGCGCCCCTGGCGAGGGCCGCGGCGCGCCTCGAAGCCGGAGGCGACCTGCGCGCCGCCCTGGGCCGCGTCCTCGCGGACTTGACCGTGCAGGACGCGCGCCTGGCCTACGAGGCCATCCGCGCGGCCTCTCCGGCCGGCATGGGCGAGGTCGACCGCCACGACGTCGGCGAGGATGACGTGACGGTCACCCTCCGCGAGGCGATGGACGCCGCGCGCGAGCGCGATTCCATCGCCCGGGAGTACGTCACCGACTTCGAGATCGCGTTCACGCTCGGCGCCGGCACGCTGCGCCGCTGCTGGCAGGACGGCGCCGCGTTCTCGGACGCCGTCGTGACGGCATTCCTCACGATCCTCGCCGAGGTGCCCGACACGCTGATCGCGCGCAAGAACAGCGCGGACGTCGCCGAGGGCGTGTCGCGGCGCGCGGCGCAGGTCCTGGCCGTCGGAGGTAGCCTCAGTGATCAGGGGCGCGCACGCCTCGCCGAGCTGGCGCGCGAGCTCGGCGACGAGGCCCACGCGCTCAATCCGGGCACGACCGCCGACCTTGTCGCAGCCTCGCTGTTCGTGTTCCTGACAGAGGGCGGGATGCTCGCCGACGTGCCTGCTCTCACGGCCCGCTGGTGAGCGGGCGGCGGTCCGAGCGCGCGGCGCGGATGTCCGCCGCTGTGATCCAGCCCCGATGAAGCGCGGTCGCGAGCAGCACGCCGTCGGCGCCGGCCTCGATGAGCATGTGCAGGTCCTTGGGGGTGCGCACGCCACCGCCGACGATCAGGCGCAGGCGGGGAAAGGCGGCGCGCGCGGCTCGCAGCGTCTCGAGATCCGGCCCCGCGCCCGTGCCCACCTGGAGCAGGGCCAGCAGGATGACCGCGGTCACTCCCTCGTCGGCGAGCAGCTCAAGCGCGGCCAGGGGCGGCCGGCCGGCGAGCGCGGGGCATCTGCTGAGGACGCCGTGGTCGCCCACGTCGACGCTGACGAGCATCTGCTCGGCCGGCAGGGCATCGCGGACGGTTCGCAGGGCGCCAAGGTCGGGCAGCGTCTCGGTGCCGACGATCACTCGCGCGACTCCGGCCTCGAGGAGCCGGGACGCGGCCTCCTCGTCGCCGACCCCCGCGTCCACCCAGGGTTCCGCCCCGAGACGCTCGCGCAGCTCACGGACGACGTCGCGATGGTCGCCCGTGCCGGCGATGGCGTCGAGGTCGGCGACGTAGAGGGCCCTGCCGTCGCACTCGCGGCACAGGGCCCGCGCTATCGCCAGCGGGTCGCTGCCGGCGACGAGGCAGCTGCGCACGGCGCGGTAATGCTGCCGTTCGCCGCGCAGCCCTTGCACCACCCGACCCCCCATGAGGTCTAGGACCGGAATGGCATCCACGTCGCCTCTCCCTTCTGCGATCCTGGTACACGAGTACGTCACCGGCGGCGGATGGCCGGCGCCCGACCTCCCGCCCGGGCTCGCCGAGGAGGCGCTGGCCATCTTGCGCGCCTTGCTCGCCGACCTGCGGGCCTGGGGCAGGTTTCCCGTGGTGACCACGCGCGACCGGCGTCTACGCACGACGGGGCTGGTCGCGGATCGCGTCGTCGATCTCGACGCCGAAGTCTACCCTACGGCCCTGCTCGAACTTGCCCGCGACTGCGGCGCGGCGCTCGTCGTCGCCCCGGAGGGCGGAGGTGCTCTCGAACACCTGAGTTCGCTGGTGTTGGACGCCGGCGTCTGCCTGCTCGGCAGCCTGCCGTCGGCCGTGGCCGTTGCCGCGGACAAGTGGGAGTGCCACCGCCGCTTTGCGCAGGCCGGCCTGCCGACGCCGGAGACCGCCCGTGTCGCGCCGGCCGCCGCCGTGGCGGCGGCCACGCGGCTCGGCTACCCGGTCGTCGTCAAGCCGCTCGACGGCGCCGGCTGCGACGGGGTCGGCCTCGCCACGAACGACGCCCTTCTCGGAGCGGCCCTTCAGCAGCCGGCGCTGCGAGGGTCGGCGTCGGTCCTCGTGCAGCGGTACGTGGAAGGCACCGCGGCCAGCGTCTCGTTGCTGGTCGCCGGCGGTCGCTCGACCGCGCTCAGCCTTAACGGGCAACGGGTGCGCGCGGGCATCCCGTTCGCGTACGATGGCGGAGTTGCTTCATTGTCTCATCCACGGCGCGCGGAGGCATGCGAGCTCGCGCAGAGGGCCGTCGCCCTCGTGTCGGGCCTTCGGGGGTACGTGGGGGTGGACTTGGTGCTTGACGAGGAGATCTGCTGGCTGATCGAGATCAACCCGCGGCCGACGACGTCGTACGTGGGACTGCGCCGCGTCATCGACCTCAACATGGCCGCGGCGATCTGGCGCGCGTGCCGGGACGGCTCCTTGCCCGCCGCGGTGAACGTGCCGCCCCCCGCGGTGTTCGGAAAGAGGTGGGCTGATGAGTCGTGAGCCGCTGGTGATCGTCGGCTGGGATGTGGGCGGTGTCCAGGTCAAGGGCGCCCGGGTGGAGTCGCGCGCCGGCGCTCCGTGCGCGCTGCGGACCGCCGTGCGTCCGTTCGAGGTGTGGCGCGGCCGCGAGCGGCTCCCCGGCGTCCTTAGGGAGGTGGCCGGGGAGCTCGAGATCGGCTCCGCCGCGCCGCTCGCGCTCACCATGACGGCCGAGCTCTCGGACGCCTTCAGAAGCAAGCGGGAAGGAGTGCTGTTCGTGATGGACGGGGTCCGCGAGGCGTTTCCGCGGAACCCCGTGTTCGTGCTCGACTGCCGCGGCGAGTTCGCGGCGCTGCGCGAGGCCCGCTCGCGCCCGCTCGATTTCGCGGCCACGAACTGGGTCGCCTCGGCCCTGTTCGCGGCGTCGCGCGTCGACGACTGCATCCTCGTGGACGTGGGGAGCACGACCACCGACATCGTCCCCATCAGAGGGGGGTGCCTCGTCTGTGAGGGCCGCACCGACCTCGCCCGTCTCACCGCCGGCGAACTGGTGTACACCGGCGTGCTGCGCACCAACCCCAACACGCTGGCGGCCACGGTCCCCGTGCGTGGCCGTCCCTGTCGCGTCGCGGCCGAGCACTTCACGGTGATGGCCGACGCCTACGTGCTGCTGGGGCGCCTGAGCGCGGCGGACTACACCTGCTCCACTCCTGACGGGCGGGGCGCCTCGTCCACCGCTTGCGCCGAGCGCCTGGCCCGCCTCGTGTGCGGCGATCGCGAGATGTTGAGCGACGCTGAGATCGTCAAGGTGGCGCGCTACCTGGTCGAACGCCAGCTGCAGGTCGTGAGCGAGGGACTTCTGCAGGTCGTGTCGCGTTGGGACGCGCCTGCCGACATGCCCGTCGCGCCTGCCGGCGCCGGCGCCTTCCTGGCGGCGGAGGTCGCCGGCCGTCTGGGCCTCGCAGTGCTCCCCGCGGGAAGCATCTGGGGGGACGAGGGCGTGGTGCTACCGGCCGCCGCCGCCGCCTGCCTGCTGGCGGCGAGCCCGGAGGTCGCACGGTGGTGATCGACGCGGTCATTAAGGTGGGCGGCAGCCTGGGCCGCGGCGCGTGCCTGCCGGAGCTGGGCGCGCGCCTCGTCGAGCTGGGCCGCGGCCATCGTCTGCTGGTGGTGCCGGGCGGCGGCGCCTTCGCCGACGTGGTGAGGGAACACGCCGCGCGGTTCGGCCTGCGGCCGAGCACCGCGCACTGGATGGCCGTCCTCGCCATGGAGCAGTACGGTCATCTGCTCGCCGACCTGGCGCCCGGCTGTGCGCTTGTGCGCTCCCTCGACGAGGCGCATGCGTGCCTCGCCGGCGGGGGCGTCGCCGTGCTCCTCCCGTCAGAGCTCTTGCGGCGCGCCGACGCCCTGCCTCACAGCTGGTCGGTGACCTCCGACTCCATCGCCGCGTGGCTGACCGGGCGGGTCGGCGCGCGCCTCCTGGTGCTCCTCAAGGATCGCCACGGCATGGCCAGCCTGGCGTCCGCGGCGTCGTCTGCGCCGCCGGGTGCCATGACCGTCGCGGAGCTGGCCGCCGCCTCCGGCGTCGACGGACACCTGGCCGAGCTGCTCGGCGACCCGGCTTTCGACCTGTGGATCATCGATGGCGAGCGCCCCGAGCGGCTGACCGAGCTGCTCGAGACGGGGGGGACGGAGGGGGTCAGGCTTGCGCGACCAGGTCTTTAAGCCGCAGCACCGCCTCGCGGTCGACGCTGCCGTCCCTGCGGCCACTGCGGCAGGCGGCGCCACGAAAGCCGACGATGTCCGGCGCCAGCTCGTGCAGGCGCTGCATGTCGGAGGCTCGCAGCGAGCCGGCCAGGGCGCAGAGCAGCCCGGCCTCGCGGCAGCGCGCCACGAAGCGCTCGAGCTCCGCCGCGCCGAGCTCGGTCAGGAGAGTCCCGCCGGCCTTCACGGCCGTGTCGATCATGCAGCCGTCGGCGCCGGCCTCGGCGGCGACGGCCGGCAGCTCGAGGGGCGGGAGCGAACCGGTCGTGTGCGCATCGGCGTAGGCGGTCGCCATGATGCGCACCGCGGGGTCCTGGTCGCGCCCCGCGCGGCACACCGCGGAGAGCAGGGCGAAGGCCTCGTCGTGGTCGCGCGGCCCGAGGAGCCCGACTTTGATGTATTGCACGCCGCAGGCCGCGGCCCCCGCCGCCGCGAGGGCGGCCATCCCGGGCAGGTTGGGGACGTCGCCGATGGCCACGCTCACGGGGACCTCGGCCGGCGTGATCGCGCGCACGCGTCGGATCACGTGCGGGAAGTTGGCGCCCAGCGAGCCCTCGCGCGGGTTCTTGACGTCCACGATGTCCGCGTGCCCGGCCACGGCGGGGCCGACCTCGTCCTCGCGGACCACGCTGATGAGTAGCTCCATGTCGGTCGCCCTTCGCCTCTCCTTGATGACCGCCAGCGTACATGCGCCCGTGAGCGCGGTACAAGCGGCGGGCTGAGCATGCCGGCCGTAGACCATTGGGGCGCGTCGGCGGTGGAGGGGGCCGCCGTCGAGACCGTGGCTGGCCTGATCTTCACGGTCAAGGGGGTCGTGCACCCCCCGGACCGGGTCGTGGCCTACCTGCGGTACGTGCCCGACCCGCGCGGGGAGCGGGTGCGCGGCCGGGAGCGGTACCGCCGGGTGTACAGCGTCGCCGAGCAAGAGGAGGCGCTGCGCGCCCGAGGTCTCTCGTACCGTGCGGACGACCCCGCGTTCGGCGTGCCCGTGGACGCCGTGCCCTGGGCGGACGTGGCGCGCGTCTACGACCCGCGCGAGCGGCTGCAACGGCTTCGCGTAGTCGGGCCCGACGGCCCGCTCACGGAGGACGCGCTAGCCCTCGCGGAGCTGTTGCGCGACGCCGCCGGCGTGCCGCCGGCGGCGCTCGGGCTGACCGGTTCCCTGCTGTTCGACCTGCACGCGTCCTCCTCGGACATCGATCTCGTGGTGTACGGCGACGGCGAATGCCGCAGGATGCACGCGGCGCTCGCGCGCCTTCTGGACGACCCTTCGTCGGCGCTGGCGCGCCCGCGCGGCGAGGAGCTCGCGGCGATCCACGCGGTGCACCGCGAGGACACGCCGCTCTCTGCCGTCGACTTCACGCGCCTGCAGGCCGGCAAGGTCAATGAGGGTCGGTTCGCCGGCCGGCCGTACTTCGTCCGCTTCGTGAAGCTGCCGGCGGAGGTGCCCGAACGCTATGGAGACCCACGCTTCGTGCCCGCGGGGCGGGCGCTCGTGGAGGCGCGGGTCGTCGACGACCGCGACGCCCTGTTCACGCCCTGCCGCTACTCGCTCGGCGAGCTGCGGTTCCTCGAGGGGGCCCGCGTGGCCGACCTGCGCGAGGTGGTGTCGTTCCGCGGCCGCTTTGCCGACCAGGCGCGGTCCGGCCAGTGGGTGCGCGCATACGGAGCCGTGGAGCGCGTCGTCTGGCGCGAGCGTCGCGAGACGACGCGCCTGGTGGTGGGCGGCCGGCCCGGCGACTACCTCCTGGGGCTCGAGGGCGACTCCGCGCGCGCCATCTTCGGCGGCGACGACGAGCGCGAATAGGCCGCGCCGCCGGGCGTGAAGAGGCCCGCGGCGCCGTGGGCCGTGGCCGTCAGGTGTCCGGCGCGATGATCTCGACGGTGGGGAAGTAGGTGCGGTAGCGCGCGGCATCGCGCGTGAGCAGCGACATGCCGGTCACCGCTGCATGGGCGCCGATGTAGAAATCGGGCAATGGGGAGCGTCGCGTACCCCCGGCTCGTCGATACTGCTCAAAGGCCTTGCCCGCCAGGAACGCCGCCGTCCATGGTACGTGCTCGCGCTCGAGGTCGGCAGCGTCGATCATCTGCTCGAGTGCCTCGACCGACTCGTAGCGTACCGCCAGCTCCGCGTAGACAGGAGTGTCGATGACCAACCGGGCGTGATCGCTGCAGGCGCAGAATGCGTCGCTCGACCAGTCTGCCCATTCGGGATCGTCGGTCAGGAGGTCGACGAGCACATTCGTGTCGACGAGTACCCGTGACGACATCAGTCGTCGCCGCGTGTAAGGCGCATCAACTCATCGGTCGTCAGGCCGCCCTTGAGGCTGCCTCGATACCGGCGTACCCACTCGCGCGCCTGCCGGTTGCCTCCCTCGGTTTTGCGGAGCACGACCGTACCTGCCTCCTCGACGAACTCCACCTCGGTGTGGGGCAACAGCCCGAAGCGCTCGCGGATGTCCTGTGGGATGGTGACCTGCCCTTTGCTGGTGATGCGCATCGCGGCCTCCTCATCGCGGTGGTCTTACTGGTAAGAGTAAGACCAGTCGTGCGGCGGCACAAGGCCGGGCTTCCACTGCGGTGGTCCCACCGCGGCGGGCGCGGGGCCGGGCGCGGAGGGTCGAAGGGGGCTCAT
>Ga0209840_1000105_pt1 | contig 18381 bp, 12 predicted proteins | sample PersoiDNA2013190_FD_185802 | JGI IMG/M metagenome (GOLD analysis project Ga0209840, IMG submission 185802) | Permafrost soil microbial communities from the Arctic, to analyse light accelerated degradation of dissolved organic matter (DOM) -... | ecosystem: Environmental > Terrestrial > Soil >... | reverse complement strand
AGAGCCCGCTCAACTTCGAGAGGATCCACGCTATACTCAGCTCAGACAAGGCCCAAGCGGCCTAACGGAGAACTGTCCACGAAACCGGGGCAACATCACAAAGCGGCCACCCTTGGGTTGGGAGTCGGCGTGAGAACCGGTCATCACCGGCCGCAGGCTGTCGTCCTTCCCGCGCCGTCGGCCGAAGATGTTGCCCATCTCATCGACCGCAACTTCGAGCCCCATCTCCTCGAGCCAAGATACGAGTACGCCTCGTGCATGCTTGTCCTCGGGGGTGAGGGCGAGTCTCTGTACGCCCCCACCCGGTGTCGCGCCAATCTCGGCCATCAGTTCGAGGCTACTCCGGAGGCGCTTTCCGTTCACCCGCAACCCGCCTAGGTCCATGCGCTTCGATCCTCTGGACGCGATAGAGTCAGCCGTCGCGCCCGGCAGTGACCCGGCTCAGCGAGGAACTGACCTTGGAGAACGACAAGCCGGCTCAACGTACGTCTGATCGTCGTCCGGTGCAAGCGCCTCAAGGTGCTTGGAGTTGCCCTGCATCACCCCACCCACCCTCGCCCGTCAGCAGGCAGCGTATCAGTCGACTGCCAAGGAGCGCGTATCCTGTCGGCTCCCCAATCGCTTTAGCACCGACGTGCCTCCGAAGCGGCCCTCACCAGTCCAAGTGTCTTTCATCATACTCGGACTTGCGGACGGCAGGCTTGAGTCTAGGACTTGCAGCCAGCTTGCCGGAAGGCCGCGAGTCCTCGGGCAAGTCGCTTCGTGCGCCCGGATATTCGGAACCTGCGCGACAAAGGCGCCTTGACCGGTGCATTCGCTACGGACTCACCGCTCGACCGAGGGTGAATTCCCAGCCCGGAGCGGCGATGAGCCGCCGCCTCCCAGGCGGATTCTCGAATCGTCACAGGTTACGGAGACGTGTCCGGCCTACGAAAGTCGCCCGATAGCAGGCATGCCCCGACGATGGCCGACGTTGGGCCGACGCGACTTCTGTGATTCCCGCCTGCCGGCCATTCTGCTATCCGACGCCGTCCCACGCTCCTGTACCTTCTAGCGCACAGAGCGGTAGTTCGCGGCGACTCGCGCCGACTCGTTGCCGACGCCGTCCCACGCGGTCACGAAGAAGGCACGCCGACGGAAGCCGAGGTCACAAGAGGCGGCGTCAGAACCGACGGCACAGCCGCGCCAACGACGCTCGCTCAATTCGGTCGGGGACCGCATCATCTTCGACATCGAGTACATCACAGGTCCTCGTCGAGACCCGCTCGTGACAACGCTTCACCGGCATGTATCCGAAGCTGACGGTTCGGCGACTCCAATGCTTCGACCAATTGCTCCTTGGCCACCGGCCCAAGGCCAACGAGCGCCGTCACGGCCAACGGCGCGAGTCTGGAGTCGGCGAGGGACTCGATGAGCGGAGCAACCGCAGCGCGTCCGAAGTGCAGGATCTGGTCGAGCTGAGCCCTCGGTCGCTCCGAGGATTGCGCCGCGCGCAGCAGCAGCCGAACCTGCTCCTGTTTGTAGTCATCATCGCCCGAGTTCGGCGCCCGCGCTCGGTCCAGTTCGGGCAGGCGCGGAAGTCGATCGACAGGCCGCGTTGGAGACGAGTCTCCGCGTCGCGGCGCGTGGTCATCGTCGGCGAGACTGAGTAGTCCGCGATCAAGCCTCAATGCCCCCGCCTCGAGAGCCCTCTCAATCGCCGTCTCGACACGCTCCCGGCAGGCGCTCTTCGCGCGCTGGAATCCCAGGAGCGTAGCGACCTCTTTGGTCGCTCGTTCCCGCTGGAGTCGGTGTTCCTCCCAAACCGCCCTACACAACGCCCATTCGATCTCCACTTGCGGAACGCTCTTGACGACTCTGAGTTCCTTCGGGCAGCCACTCCGGTCTCGTACCACCGGCGCAGAGTCGCCAGTACTCCAGAGAACCTCGCCATCCCGAACAATCTCGCCGAAGCTCACCGCGTAGTCGGCGGCATCCCGGAAGGCCCGCTCCGTCAGATAGCTGACCTTGACGCCCACTACTCGAGCGATGCGCCTAGCCACCTCATCCACGAGGACAGGACTTTCCACTCTGACCACGCGCGTGACGAGCGCGGCGAGGTCGGCGCGCGGCATCTTGGCGAGCGGCCGTCCATACGTGTCGAGCTGACTGATCTCGGCGACTTCGTAGTCGGCTTTGCGAGGAATCATGCGGAGAGGCAGTCGACCCAGGATGCCGTGGGTCAGCCACGACTTCTCCACGCCTTCACCTAGCGCGGTCGCCGACGGAGCATCATGCGCAACCGAAGTCGGCGGTAGAGGGAGTTGCGCCGGTCGCTCATCGAGCTCCGGAATGGCCCGGGTGTCGACGCCTGCCTCATACTGCTCCCACGTGTTCGGCTCCAATTCGCTGGACGACTGCGGATCATCATCGCCTCGGTCACTCTGGTCACCGACGACTTGCGTGCGCGTGTCCGAGCCCGTACTTTCGCGAACCGAATCTACCTCTGACACCAGCTCATCCATCATCGCGTCAACGGTGGTGAGCGGGTCACGCTCTGCCGCGGCCTGCTCATCTTCGCGGTCGCCTTCTGGGCGGCCGGAGACCACCTCTGCACCAAGGGCGACGGCCACGCCGTTCTCGTGCTTGACGGCTGGAGGAACAGCACCGGGCCGTGGCTCGGCCCCCTGCGGCCAGATGCCATAGTGCTCAAGCGTCGACCAAAGACCCCTGAGCGCCTTGTCCGGATCCCGGTAGAACTCTCCCCCGCCGACTCGCCAGAAGTTCCATCCGCAACGCTCGAGCTTGCGCTGGCGCGCCATGTCAGCCTCGAACTTCTCGACTCCCGCATGGAACAGATCGCCGTCGCATTCCACGGCGAGCCGAGAGCTGGCACCCTCGATGACCATGTCGATCCTGTAGCCGGCCACGCTGTACTGCGGAGCCACTCGATAGCCTCTCTTGGCGATCGCCAGGAAGACGTCTACCTCGAACCAGCTGTCAAAAGGCCGCGGTGGTCTGAGTTCGTTGCGCTCGGACTCAAGGCTCGACTTCTCCAAATCGAGCAGCGACAAGTCGTCTGTGATCAGCCGATCCCAGGCGGGGTTGTAGCAGTACTCGAGAAGCGCTCTACGGACACACGTCGGGCTCAGGTCCTTCGGCGTAGCGGTGTGAAAGAGCCATAGCTGATCTTTGGCGCGGCTCACGGCAACGTTGAACCGTCGTCGAGCCCTCTCGTCCGCCAAGGCCCCGATCTTCGCGTTTGGAGCGGACACCATCGAGAGGTACATGACGTCGCGCTCGTCCCCTTGGAAGGAGTACGCATCACCGCAGACCAGCCGACGACGCTCCATCTCCTCTGGGCCGATAGATGTGAGCAACAATCTCTCGATAAGACGGGCCTGCGCCTCGCCCAGAAGGCTGATCACGCCCATCGTGGCATCGTCATAGCGAGGGTCGCGGCAGCAGGCTTCAATTGCCGCGACAAGGGCTTCGGCCTCGGGGTGATTGACCGCGGATGACGCCGTGCCCTCCTGATAGCCGTCTGTGATATGGCGCACCACTATGGGCTCCAGCCGGTCAGACCCAAACTGCCTGAGCGGCACCAGCGGTTCGTTCGCGTACTGCAGCTGGTTGGAGAACTCGATGATCTCGGGCATGCACCGGAAGTGCTCGCGCAGCCGAACTCGATTCCCAAAATGAATAGCCGCCTGGCCGAAGAGACTGCTGTCGACGCGGAACGAAGTGCTAAGCGGTACATCCACAAGGTAGCGGCGGCGGAGGTCCTCGACAGCCTGCAGATTGGTGCCGACGGCGTCCGGACTGATCTGCTTTTCGTCGCCCACGATGATGAGCTTGTCCGCCAAGAAATGAAGAAAGAGCGATTCGAGGCCGGATTGGCTTGCCTCGTCGACGATGACCACGTCGAATCGGTCGAGTCCTGGTCGAATCGTCTCCGCCACACGATACGTCGGCATGACCCACGCAGGAATGGCGGAACGGCACTTCTCGAGGTTCTCCCGCGCCTCTCGGCGATAGCGTGGTGCGTGTTTGCCGGTGCCCTTGCCGATCTTCCGAACGGCCTGCACCCACGCGACAAGGTGCATGCGCTCGACGTCAGTCATGCGGCGGAAGCACTGTCCCCACGCACGCTCAGCGGCGAGCTCGTTCAGAGCTTCTCTCGAGGAAGCCTCGGCATCGTCCAGCTTCCGAGACAAGCGCCGCATTGCTCCAGGCTCGAGGGACGCCTCGAGCCAGCGGTCTGCCAGAGCCCAAGCCCATGCGGCCTCGAACGCCGCAAGACGCTCTTGCCAGTCTGCCTCCGTGAACGATTCTTCGAAGGCCGATGTCGTCTCTGGACAATGGGTGCGAAGCAGGTCGAGTAGTTCCAGTCGACGAGCGTTCTCGACCCGTAGCTGCCACGTGTGAGCCAATGCGGTACGCGCGGAGCGGTAGCCGGCGATATCGCGCCTCCGCACCGACTCCGCAATGTCGTCGACGAGCGGATGAGTGCTGCCCTTGTCGCCGCAGGAGAGGATCACCTTTGTCAACGCGGCAAACTGGCCTTCGACCTCCTCCAGCGACATACGGTCCAGCGCGATGCTGATCGCCTCGGACAAGCCGTCGACTATGTCAGCGTTCGCCCAATCGACGTCTGCGGGCACGTCCGCCGCGCCGAATGCCGCTTGAGCTTCTCTCGCGAGGTCACTCAGGGTGAATGCCGTCTGCAGCTCCGCCTGCATGTCCCTGAAGTCAGCGATCTGCTGCAGGATGCTGCCTTCCGGAACGCGGGAGTGAGGCTGCCACTCGGACTTGAGTTGCTCGATGGCGCTCTGGAGGTCGACCCACTCCACGAGCTGGGCAAGCGCCTCCGCCTTGGTGGCGGAGCGCCCATCGACCTTGACCCCATCAATGATGTACTTTGCCTTCTTGACCGGCTCAGGGCGGTGTACAAACGAGCCCAGACCGCCCCCCGCGACCAAGTGCTCGCGAAGCAGCTCCGCGTGATGCCTGACCGTGAGGAGGTCAGGGTTGTCCAGTCCAGTCACTGTTCGAGCGGCGGCCGACTCACCGAGGCCCGTCAGTCGCTCCAGCGCCTCTGCCGACGAGCGCCGCAGGGTCTCCCAACGTGCTGCACGACCAGCAAGCAGGTCACGGAGGGCCTTTGCCGACCACTCCTGACCGTCGCGAGTAGCGCGGCGCAGAGGCTTGCGATACGCCGTCACGGCTGCCTGGACAGCCACGACCTGCGACTCTGACGCCTGGCTGAGCCGCTCGACGAAGGCCGCGTCAATGCCGGAAACCTCGCGGCCTGCCGCCTCCCGAACGCCTTTCTCGCGCTCGATCAGCGCCTCAAAGTCGTCCTCCACCGGGACATCGGCCAATTCCGGCACCGGCAAGGCAAGTGCCGTGAGAGCATCTGCGTCAAGTTGTCGCGTGAGCGCGAGCAGCTCGTTGGCCTCCTCGTTGCTGAGCGGCGGTGCCGCATCCGTCTCGACAGAATCAGACAGCAACAGCCAGCCGTGACACGCTTGTTCCTGGCGCAACGTACGCGCTATCGCCGCCAGCGACCCTGTGTAGCGGCCGCCGAGTGGACTGTATTCGTCGATCTCCTTCTCGCGAAGCGCCACGAGCCGCCCGCGCAGACGGGCTTCGTTGCGACGTGACTCGTCGAGCTGTTCCTCGAACTCCATGATCAAGGCCCGATTCCTGGCTGGAACCCAGTGGTTGTAGCGATCGGTGATCCCCTGGACGGAGCGCTCAAGATCGCGCATCGCATCGCGATCGTCTCCGACGAGGAGCACGCAGAGGTCCGCGATCTCGGGGGGGAGCTTCTGCTGGAGAACCCTAAGCGCGCGGGGCGTCTGGCTGGTCACCAGCACGCGGTTGCCGGTTGCGAGGAGGTGGGTAATGAGGTTGGCGATGGTATGCGACTTGCCGGTGCCAGGGGGACCCTGGACGAGCACGCCCGTCGACCCCTTGACGCGGTCCAGAATCTCGAGCTGCTCTTCATTGGCAGGGAGAGGAAAGTAGACGTGGTCGGGCTCAGAGTCGTCGGATGCTGCGCCTTTGCCCTCCTCGTCCCGGACCGCGTCACTTCCCGAGGCGACGAGAGCCGCAACTCCATCAGGAATCTCGTAACCGTCATCCAAGAGCGCCACCACAGTCTCATAGAACTCCAGCAGTGGTCGGGCCGTGCGCTTCCGCATTATCAGAGCGGGCGCCCATGAAACGGTGGCATGTTCGGGCGAGCCAGGCTGCGCCTCGTCCTCATCGATGAGTCGACCGGCGGCGTCGACTGAGTTGACCCACATGGTCGCGACTGTTCGCGCGTCCTCACCATGCCAAATGTCGTCACCCACCTGCTCCAGACGCTCTAGGATCTCTCCCAGCAAGTCCGGAGAGGGCTGCTCGACGACCTCGAGCATGTCTTGCTCGAGCTTGACCACGACGCCTTCTGGCCCAGGTTCCACCGCGATGCGGCCTCGGTCGCTCTCGAACGTTAGCTCCGCCCGCGCAGTCAGCAGATGACGCTTGACGTCACGACCTCCGGTCGCCCACTGCAGCAGACCGACGCCGACGACAAGCTCGAACTCGTCGCCTCGAGACTGCAGCACTTGATGAATCGAGAAGAGCTCGTTGTAGAGCTCGTAGACAGGCCGTACACGCGAGTCCTTGCGCGCCCACGGTTGCCACTGTCCTTCCACGTAGTCAGTCCAGACGTCGAGAATGCCTTCCATCTGGTCCAGGCTGACGTTACCGTCGTCGTCGGTCGCGAAGTCGGAACTGTCGGCCAGGCGCGACGCAGGAATCGAATCCTGCAGGTCTGGATACTCCAGACTGGAGTCCGACACGTCGCGGGCGATCAGCCATGGTCTTAGGGCCTCTGGCGGTGCGGGCGGCTCTGTCAGCAACGGCCGGGAGACCTCGAGCCAGGACGACATCGAGCCGGCGCTCGTACCCTCGACCCGCCATGCAGCGCAGGAACATCCCGGGTCCCGAGGCACGTCGGCAAACCAGATCACGTTGCCGTCACGCTCGTATTGGTCAATGGAGCGGACGGTCTTCGAGCGCAGTTTGACTACTTCTCTGAGGAACGCGAAGAGCGCTGTTGCGTGGTCGCGCACGCTGCCGTTTCCCGCCATGGCTCCTCTCGGCTTCCTGCTCCGCGAAATCGTCTCTGACCGGACCCCCTACATCGGTCCACTTCCTATGTTAGTCCCAGGGGCACCTCCGGCCTAGGAGACGGAGGCCCGCAGTCGGGCAGCGCGAGCACGCGCGGGCACTCTGCCAGAGCCGTTTGCGCGCCCGGAGGGAAGCGCGCAAGCGGGTCAGGGTCTCAGAGGCCTCGCTTCGGCGACAGTGTGCACAGGTTCAGGTGACGTGTCCAATCCTCAGAAGATGCCCTTTAGCAGGCATTATCCAGCGACTGCCGACGCAAAGCCGGCGCGACACTTGAGACTGCCGCCCGCTGGCCTGGAGTAGCAGCCGACAAGGCCGACGCGCAGAAAAGGGCCGGGTGGTCCATCCCCACGCGCGTGGAGACCTCAAGACGGACCCCGGACTACGGTCACATCCAAACGGTCCATCCCCACGCGCGTGGGGACCTCAGCTCGAGCACCTTGTTCCAGAGGATGCAGAGCGGTCCATCCCCACGCGCGTGGGGACCTCCCACACTGGGGGCCAACCCGCAGGCGCTGAAACGGTCCATCCCCACGCGCGTGGGGACCTCACGAGCGGTGCGGCTGTCGGCTGCTCGTCGTACGGTCCATCCCCACGCGCGTGGGGACCTCCGTGTAGCGTCCTTGCCTATCGCGCGGCGAACCGGTCCATCCCCACGCGCGTGGGGACCTCTCTGCCGTCTCCTTGATCTTGAGCGCCTTTTCCGGTCCATCCCCACGCGCGTGGGGACCTCGCGTTCAAGTCTGGCATCTCCGGGGCGCAGAACGGTCCATCCCCACGCGCGTGGGGACCTCGTGTAGGTGACAAGCCCGATCCCGGTCAGGTACGGTCCATCCCCACGCGCGTGGGGACCTCGTTGGCGAGCATCTTCCATGACTCGGCGAAGTCGGTCCATCCCCACGCGCGTGGGGACCTCAGTTCAATCGCGTCCAGGAGCGCGACGAACTCCGGTCCATCCCCACGCGCGTGGGGACCTCACTTGATTTGCAGGGACTTCTGCGACCGTTGGCGCGATTCTACCCTTCGGGGGTCGGCTCGCGCGCGTATTCCACCAGCGTCAGACCGTCGAAGTCACGCGGTCGTCTCGTGTCGTCGCCGGCACAGCGAATCGTGAAGCCCTGCTCGGTCTGGGCACCGCAGAGCATCATCGCCCTGGCCTCCGGAGCCTCCTCACAGACGTAGGCCCATAGTTTGTCGCGGACAAGCGCAGAGATGTTGCCCACGAACACCCCGGCCTGTGGTTCGATCATCCAGCGCGAGAGCTCACCCCTCAGGCTTGGACTCGTTCTCTTCAGGAAGAGGATGACCAAGGTCCTGCTCACCTCCATCCAGCCCCTCGGGTGGCTCCCACAATTCGGTAGGGAGAGCGGGGTCGTGGTCGACCTCGAAGTCGTCGTCACCGTCCCCCGGATTGCCGAGCGCCTCCCTGACGTCGGGAACGACACGCTTAAGCAGATGCAGTCGCCGGAAGGCGTCGCGACAAAGGAGGCGAGTGGAGCGCCCAAGATCACGAGTGCCCAACTTGGCCGCGTAGGACGCCATCGGGATGGTCACTTCCGTCTTGTAGAAGTCGGCCACGTCGTAGACGAACGAGAGCTGCTTGCCTGTGTGGATGAAGCCGATCGCCGGACTGTAGCCAAGAGAGAGAATGGCCGCATGGCACAAGCCGTAGAGGCACGAATTGGCGACGGACAGGGCTTGATTGACGGGGTCGGCAGAGTCCCAGCTTCCGCGATCGTAGTTGCGCCGGCTCCACGGCACTCGGGTAACCTTGCTCATCTGTGCGTAGCAGGTCCTGACGCGAGCGCCCTCGACGCCACGTAGCTGCTGGATGGTTAGAGTGGGGTCCGCGTCCTCCCTGAATCGCAGTCTGTACATACGACGCACCACCTCGATGCGTCTTTGCGGGTCACTCGCCATAGCGGCCTGATGAAGAAGAGCACCACTGCTTCTCGTACCGCCCATCCCCGCGGCATAGCAGCGCACAGCCTGCTCGCCGACCCACTCGACCAGGGCGTTGTTTTCGGCGATCGTGCGCATCGCTGCGTGCGTGATGCGCGTCCCCGGTCCGAGCATCAGGACGGTGGTCGCTGCAACCGGGATCGGAGTGACGCCGCCCTTGTCGTGGAACGCGATGGCCTTCTCGTGCTGGTCGATGCGACCGTGCTCCAGATACACGAAGCTCAGGGAGTCCTGGAACCGAGGCAGCTTGTGCAGATCGTCCATGATGGGCTACCGAGCTAGCGACAGGAGCCCGAAGCCGTATGCCTTGGCGCTACCGACACCGCAGCGAACCGCCTCCTCCAGCTCACGCGGGTCCGTCACCCTGAGGCGACCGTTGAACTGGACCGCGAGATGCGACTGGCGCGCGCGGTCCTTCGCCGGGTTCTTGCGGCTAACGATAGTGCTCAGTGGACGCACTTCGACAAACAGGAGCTCGAAGCCCGCACTGCTCGCCTTGCGCTCCATCCAGGCGCGCTGATCCTCCTCCTTGAACAGTCCCACCCGGGCCCCGTCCACCTTCTTACCCGGACACCCGGCCGAGAGGCGCTTGGTGGGGTTGGCGCGCAGGCGAAACCGCAACACGTCACCGGCGGCGACATCTATGCTTAGCGTCTTCTGCTGGACCGGGGAGGCGAGCACCGCGAAGTCGCCGAAGGCAGCGGCCCACTCGGCCTCGGCTTCGGACTGCACGATGATGCGCGGCGGCGCCCATTCATCCTCGATGCGGAATAGGACCCGGCCTGGGTCCGCGTTGGGGAAGGCCATGAGCAGCCGCTGATGCACGCGGTACGGATTCCCAAGCCACGTGCGAGCGATGTGAGATCGTGGGTCGACCTCGAGGAGTGAGAGGTGCATCACGACGCCTCCGTTGGTGGTCTCACCGTCGACACGGTGAATTCACGGACGTACCGGTGACCGAAGCGTCGGTGCTGGAACGACTCGGGCACATCGTGTCGCAGAGCCCTCAGCCCGAGGGTGGCGCCCGCCGCCTCATCCACCACCAGGCGAAGGCGCTCGGGCTGTTCGTCCAGAGATCGACCGAGCCAGGGGAACGCCGAGATCGCGTCAACGAGCGTACCCGGCACCGTGGCGGAGCCATGCGGGTGCGCCGGGCAGATCGGGGCAGTAGGCACGCACGCCTTGCGCCCCAGGAACGGCGGCCAGATCGGCGAGCGCATAGCGGCCTCTATCTCCTTGAGCGTCGCCTCGTCTGCCTCGAGCATCACCAGGAAGCAGGCGTCGCAGAGGTAGTTGCGCTCCGACACCTCCGTGTGCAGCGCTGCGTTCGACGGGTTGCGCTTGGTCTTGCCTTCGGCCGTGAGAAGCCCGGTCCATGGCGTCTCGCGCCCGCTGCGCGTGCCACCGATCGTGTGGTAGTCGCGTAGGGGCGCACCTTCGCGGTCAGCCCGGACGCCGAAGCGCACCCGTTTCGCCAATTCGGCGACAGGTTGGTCACCGTCGTCGCTGAGCCGCCATCCGCGAGAAGCAGCCACCAGGCCGAGCACGCCGGAGAGGGTGGGCTCTGGCCGCGTATCACGAATGCTCCACTTGGCGCTGTCCCCCCAGGACTGCAGAGGGGCCTCGAGGCGCAGCGCGAGCACTTGCGGAGTGAGCATGGCGATCACGCCTGCGGCGCGTCAGCTAGCTTCGCGGTCATCCACTGAGCGAGAGCGTCGAGGGTCTCGGCCGCTTCAGCGCCCGCGACGCTCATGCCGCGAGTCGTCAGCGCTGCCCGCTCACGGGCGAGGCCATATGCTCGGTTCAGATCTACCGAATAGTCGGAGAGACGCTGCACGCTCGCCGCCACGACGTCCTTGCCGGCCGCTGCGCGAACAGGCTCAACGAAAGCGTTGGCGTAGTTCACGGGAACATGCGACTCGCTGACCTCGACGAGAACCGCGTCGGGCGGGTTGTGCGCTGCGAACGTGTTCTGCTTGCCCGTCGGCGTGGCGAGCGCGGCAGCGCGAAGAAACGCCGCGACGCTACGCCGAGCCGTCTCCGCGTCGCCAGCGAGGTTCTCGGTCAGGGCCGAGAAGTCGATTGCGAAGTACTTGTAGTAGGTCGCCGAGTTGAACTCGACGTCGCCGATCATTCCGGCCCCATGATCGTCGTCGGCATCGGTCTTGAGATCGTCGACGGCGGTGAAGTAGTCGAACTGATGCTCGACCCTCGTCGTGGAGATGGCGTGAGCGACCTGCGCCGCCGCTTGCACGTCTTCGAAGGTGGCCGACGTCGTCATGCGCCCAAAGAGCGCGATATCCACAGAGCGCGGCAAGACGCTCTTGACCTGCTTCTCGAGCTCGTCCCGCTTCATCTTCGCGAAGGCCTTCGGGTCGGCCTGATAGAGATCAAGGAGCTGATCGGCAAGGCCGGCCAGCTCGTCCTTGCCCAGGAAGATGAGCTGGCGCGTCGTGCCGTCTTCGCTTTCTTTGTCGCTGCCGAAGATCGTCGCCTTCCGCATGATGGCCTCAACGGCGTCCGCTGCCACTCCTCGCCCCTCGAGAAGGGCCTCCAGCTCAAGCGGCATGCGGCGGGTCCGCACGCCGAGATGATCGCCCATCGTCTCGCGGAACACCTCAGACTGGCGGATCGAACGCTTCAGGCACTGGCTGGAGATACGCGCACGGTTCACGCCGCCGAACACGGCCTCTTTCGGGCTGCCGGTGTCGTCACGGTTGAGGTTCGACGGGGCGTGGTTCTGAATCATGTGGATCTGAACGAGCATGCGTCAGTCCTCGCTTTCGCTGGTCTTGGCTGTGGCGGTCTGCTCTGGAGCGGCTGCCGGCCCGCCCCCGAAGTAGCTCCGTGCCCACCTTCTCTGCACCCGGCGGGCGGGGTGGTCCCACCACAAGATGTCGCGGAGCAGCGAGCACCAGTTGATGCCTGTGTCTGCCGAGGCCGCGAGAGCCACGACTTGGCGGAGGCGAAAGGCGAGATCGTCAGCCGGCGCATCGAGCAGGACTGCCATGCGCCTGTCGACTCCCTCGCGACCGGCTCCGCGAGAGCCGGCGACAGCCGCCATGCTTACCCCGAAGTCGCGCGCACCTGACGACCTGGGGTCGAGGGCGAAGAGCGTAGCCACGAGGAAGTAGCGTTCCTCTTCGCGATCGTCGCCGCGCACCGGATATGGCAGGAGGCGGTAGAAGAGCCCAAAGACCTCCGGGCATTCCGCGAGCGAGCGTCCCGCGCAGCGCCGAAGCCTCGCAAGGTCGGCTCGCGCCGCGTCACGCTGAGTCAACGCCTCCAGATTGCCAACGAACTCGTCGACCGGAGTCGCTGCCGTGTCGGTAGCCATCATGCGACCCCTCCCTTCTTGAGCTGTGAATAGAGGGCATGCCGCGCCGCCTCCTGGCGACGCAGCCCGTCCGCAGTGTCGTCACTGGAACTGAGCACTCGCTCGAGCACGCTCTCAGCAGTCACTCGAACTGCCGGAATCCACTCAGCCAGCCACTCCGCCTGCGCTTCCTCGCGACCGCCCAGCCGCGGATCGAAGAGCCTCGAGCGGAACTTGGGCTCGAGAGCGGTCCAGTACTCGCGAGCGGCCGTGAGAGCCACATCGGCCATCGCGGAGCGAATATCGGTCCACGAGGGGCTGGCACGCTCGGTGCCCGGGTGCAGCCGCAGAAGCGCGGTGCCGACTGCGTCGGCTGCTGTCTCCGCGTGGCGAAGAGCACGCGTCACTGGGACCGCGGCGGCAGACCCAAGCACGCTATCCGGAAACTCGAAGCGGTCCATGCGCCATTCGAAGACCTTGGCCTTCATGTCAGTGCGGATGCCGACAGTGACGAAACGCTCGCTCGGGGTCTCCATCAGACCCTCATTCCTCACCTCCCGCATCAGAGCGGCGGCCTGATTGACTATCGCCGGTCGCGAAACGCGCCCACGCGAACCCACTTCAGCATCCGGGACGCGAGCGAGGAAGAGGGCGCCAGTCTCGCGCCACGTCTGCCTCTCCTCCTGGGGCCGCACGGGGCGGACGGTGGTCACTCCAGCCTTGTCTGTCCGCCAGACGTAGGCGGCCCAGGGATCGGTCCAGGGAGCGGCTTCCTTGGGTCTCGAGAGGCCTTGATCGAGAACGATGCGCCGGGTGAGGTGGCCGGACGCGCGACCGCACCGCGTGCAGACGCCCTCCGAGCAGGGGGCCAGGAGGCGCACCCGCCGCGGCTGCCAAGTCAGGCTCTCGACGAAGCCGGCCGAGACGCGCTCCTCCTTGTGGCCCACGATGCCCTCAGTCGCCCAGTACGGACCTGGATCGAGCGCGCATGCCAGAGGCGGTCGAAACGCGAGCACCACGCAGTTGAGCATCAGCGTCTCAAAGAGACTCCTGCCGACCGGAAGCACGTACGTTGGGGGCACGCCGTTGATGGATGGCTTGATGCCCTGACCTCCCGACGTCGCGAAGGCAGGCAACATCGCCAATCCCTTGGTACAGCAAACTGGGCAGAAAGCATGCGCTGCTTCGGCCGCGTGAGCGTAGTGCACCACTGCGGTGCCAGTCGCCGTATCAGGAAACAGATAGCCGACGCTCTTAGCGCGCTCTGCCACTCCCACACTGTCAATGTCAGCCGATTGATAGAACGGCCGCGCGTCATCGAAGAGATCCATCCGGCCTGAGCACGACTCCCGTATTTGTGCCATCGCGTTGTCATCGAATCGACCTGCCTCCCAGAGGTCGAGCCAGCGGTCTTCGCCATCGATCTTCAACGAAGACAGAAGCACCGCCTCGAGGAGTCGAAAGACGCTCACCACGACCAGCGGCGACGCATCGACGATCTCGCTCAACTCATGCGCTCTCTCCAGGAGCTCCTCAATGCCGTAGTCGCTGAGGTCTCCACCGATAGAGACACACGTGATCCACGGCTCACGAAAGACATCGAAACCACCGTCTACGGGCTGCACATTCTCATTCACTGGGCACCATCCACCCCCTCGATGACCACGCCGAGTTCTTCGTTCACTGAAAGGCAATAGGCGCGGCCCCTGGATTGCCATTCGTATGTGCTCTCGACCGTCCGCAGCAGCGTGTGATTGCGCAGCGCCGGAGTTCTCGAGAATGACTTGGGCTGCCGGGCCAGCGGCCCGGAGGCGATGTGGGCGAGCAACGCATAGTGCGAGATGGAGACGCTGCGATCGAGCAGCCAGCGGGCAAGCTTGTCGGGCAATCGTTCGTCCCTCATGACGACCGAACCATTGCGAAGTTGGGCGTCATCATGTTCCACCAACACGATTCGAGCCGCTGGCCCGCTGAGCCGGGTCTGGGCACCGATCACCGAGTCCCGTTCAAGGACATCGTCGTCGGCGAGGTCGTCGAAGAGCGGCACACCGCGTTCGCCAGCCGTGAAGTGATCGCCGTCAGGAGGGCCCAAGACAAACATGCGCGCGGCATCACCGGCGATCTGCCGCGAGAACATAAGCTGCGTCCAGGCGCCTGCGGCCGTGTCCGTTGAGACGCCGATTCGTTCGAGCGTCGCGGCGTCGGGCATCGCGTCGTCGTACACCGATTCGACCAGCGGCCGCACGTCACCAGGCACTTCGATCGCGGACCTGTCGAGGAGGGCCGCCAGCGTCTTGATGAGAACGAACGGCTGGTAGACCCACTCCACGGGCGACGCCGGTTCAGCGCCGCCCAGTCGTGCGGGCAGAAGGATCCGGCAGAGAGGGCGCGCAACGTGCGCTGGCCGTTGCCTGTCGTGCCGATGCAGACGGCCGACGCGCTGGATCAGGAGGTCCACCGGAGCTAGCTCGGTAAGCAGGAGGTCGAAGTCGATGTCGAGGCTTTGCTCGACGACCTGCGTCGCCACTACGATGCACCCGCGGGTCCTGATGCTTTTCTTACCCACGAGATCCTGCACTCGCTGCTCTATCCCCCGGCGCCGGCCCGCCATCATGCGCGCGTGATAGAGCAGGGCATCCGGTCGTTCGTCAGGCGACAGCCCGTCGAGAATGGCGCGAACCTCCCTGAATGCGTCCTGCGCTGAGCCGACGGTGTCGCACACCCAGCCGACGGCCGCGCCGGCTGTCGCCGCCGCCACCGCGTCGGCGGCCATCAGGGATGACTTCTCCGCCTGCACGAATTCAAGCGCGACGGATCTCCCGGTACCTGACGCCCGGGGCTCGAGGCAGTCCGGCTTGGCGCCCGGCCGCACGAGGGTGATCAGCGGATAGGCCTCCGCCTGGCCGCCGCTCACATCCGTGGCTCCGTATGCAGTCAGAAATCGCCGCCGGGTGGCCGCCGGCAACGTTGCGGATAGCAGAATCACGCTGACGCCAAGCTCGGCGAGCCATTCAAGCAAGCGCTCGATGATGACGCTCATGTAGGCGTCGTAAGCATGGATCTCATCGATGATGACAACCTTCCCGGCGAGCCCCAGCAACCGCAGCGACCCGTGGCGGACGCGAAGCGCAGCGAGCATGGCCTGGTCGACGGTTCCGACGCCGAACGGAGCTAGCAAGGCTCGCTTGCGCGGCAGGAACCAGGAGTCCACAACGACGCGGTCAGTCGCCTCGCCGACGACAGGCTCGGTGTGCCGCGCTATCCGCTGAAGGGCGGGTGACAGGTCGGACTGACCGTGTATCAGCGTTACTCCGGCCGTCCCTTCTCCGGGGTAGCTGTCGGCGAAAAACTCGGCGACACGCTGGAAGATCTGTTCGCTCGTGGCCATCGTTGGAAGGGCGAAGTAGATGCCTCCGCCGCTCTGCCCGATGAGCCGCTGTGCGAGCAGAAGCGCGGCCTCGGTCTTGCCCTCCCCGGTCGGCGCCTCGATCACGGCCAGCATCGGATCGTACAGTTCGCTCAGTTCCCCGATGTCGAGCGCGGCTTGTACTGGACGAGCGTCGTACTTGGGAAACAGCGCCGAGAACGAGATGTCGGCTGGGAGGTTGGGGAAACGCAGCAGGCCCACCGCATCGACGGCCGCTTGCGCGCGCGACCACGACTCGGCTGAGTACGTGTCGGGAGGCGTCTCGCCCGCGCACGGAAAGTAGTCCTCGTTTGATGCGATCCAGTCGCAAAGGGTAGTGAACCCATTCAGGATGGAGCACAGTGCGGACAGGTGATGTGCTGCGACCTCGACTGGTCGTTCTACCTCGAACGTTTGAGCGAGATCGTGCACCAGCTCCGCGCGCGCCTCGTTCCACGCTTGATCACCGTCCGCCGGTGAGTCGAGCTTGATTTGGGGGTAGCCGTACTCCTCGACCTCGGCAGCAGACACGAAGCCTCCGTGATGCCCACCGAACGCCTGCGCCAAGCCAGCGTACACGCGACGGGTGCGTCGCGATGTCGACTCTGCCCCGCAGGGCGCGACCCACGCTGGAAGCACGGTGTCGGCCAGCGTCACGTATCCCTCGACGTCGTGACGAAAGCGCACTCCGCCCCAGAGAGGGTGACAATCGGTGAAGCCGCCAGCTTGAACCGAGTCCCAGAGAGAAGGCACCAGCCGCTGAAAGCCGGGCGCTGCCTTTCCGATGTCATGGAGAGCCACAAGAAACGGCATGGCGTGGTCAACGGCAGCTGCATCAAGCTCCCCGAGGCGGACTAGGAGCCCCCTTGTGCGCCGCCATTGAGGGGCGTCAAGAAGAGCTCTTGCGACCATCCCGCTGTCGAGCATGTGACAAAGCAGCGGGTGCGGCGCGGTGTCTGCACCCGACTTGCCCCACAAGAGCAGTGCGTCCCCCAAGTTGGCCCCCTGGGTATCCTGAAGTGCTCACGGTAGCCCGTAGTCATCCTACATTGTACGGAGGGCGGGGACGGAAACTCCCGCGGACAGCGCCCTGAACCGCCGGGTTCAGTGTCAAGGCGACCATGCGCCAGCGACAGATCACGCGAACCTGCGGATCGCCAGGAAGTGCTGCACAGGGCCTCAGCGCCGTAACCGTTCAGTCGGTCCCCCGCTGAATCAGGTGAGCAGCGGGATGGGGTCGCCGCGAATCTTGGCGGCGAGCACCTCGCTGAGGTAGGCGAAGAGCGAGCGGCGCTGCAGGCGGCAGGTGACCGAGGCGGAGAGCAGTCGTTCGATGGTGCGCTCGCCCTCCTCGGATTGGCTGCCCAGCGAGAGCTTGCGGTAGATGACCGCGCCGCGCAGGCCGCGCTCGGCGTGATTGTTGGTAGGCTCGACGCCGGGCACGCTGGCGAAGGTCCACAGCGCCGGCCAGCCCTTGAGCAGGTTCTTCGCGAAAGTGCGGTGGCGGCGGTTGCGAGCCGCCTTGCGCGCCGCCTCCTCGAGCAGTGCCCGAAGCTCCTCCTGGAGCGGGCCGATGCACTCGAGCAGGCGGTTGCGGTCAGCGTCCCCGCGGAACTCTCCCCAGGCGGCGAACAACCGCTCCGCGACCCGAAGCCCGGCCGCGCCGAACTGCTTCTGGGCGCCGAGCCCCTCGCTGTGGCCGGTGAAGTCGCGCACCAGATGGGCCCAGCAGAGCTGGCGTCGCTTCGGGTCGAGATAGTCGTAGGCCCACCAGCGGTCTGAGCAGGCGCTGCCGGAGAAGTCCTCGCCGAGCAGCGCCTGGGCCTCGCGCCGGTGGCGACCCTCGGCGCTGCGGAAGAGCGCCTCCTGCCCGGTGAGCGCGCCCCTGAAGCGTGCGTCGCTCCCCGGCGGTGCGCCCGCCGGTCTCGTCGATGTTAAGCGCCGAGGCGGAGCGGATCTGGCGGAGCAAGTCCTCGTAGGGCTCGCAGGGCGCCGTGGCCGCGCGCTGCAAGATCGCCTCGACAGAGCCCGCGGAGATGCGGGCTCCGAACAGCTCACCCACAAGCTCGACCGCGTCACGGCGCGAGACGCGGTTTCTGACCGCGAGGCTGGCGACCGCTGCCTGGAGGCGCGGGCCGAAGGCTCCCCGCGGCACGTCGGGCGGCAGCTTGGCGCGCGTCGTGGCGCCGCACTCCGGGCAGCGCAGGCGCTGCAGGCGATGCTCGCTGAGGAGCACCGCGGTCGGCGGCAGCTCCACGACCTGATGGCGCGCGGGCTTGCCAACGGGGCAACGCTCTGTCTCGCTGAATCGGTGGCCGCAGGCGCAGCGGGAGGGCCAGTGGTCGATCGCCTCGTCGAGCGACTCAATCGGCGCCAGATGACGACCGCGTCCCGGGTGGCCCGGCTGGGCGCCGGCCCTCCGGCCCGAAGCCGCTTGACGCGGCCGCGGTGGCGCCGAGGGCGGATCCTGGCTGGGGGGCAGCGAGGAGTTGCGCGAGTTTCGGTCGCGGCGCTCTTCAAGGTCGGCAACGCGGAT
>Ga0209840_1000104_pt1 | contig 18460 bp, 16 predicted proteins | sample PersoiDNA2013190_FD_185802 | JGI IMG/M metagenome (GOLD analysis project Ga0209840, IMG submission 185802) | Permafrost soil microbial communities from the Arctic, to analyse light accelerated degradation of dissolved organic matter (DOM) -... | ecosystem: Environmental > Terrestrial > Soil >... | reverse complement strand
TTGCATCGTCGGCAATAATCACGTTCTTGCCTTGTACATCGCCGATGAGTGACTGAATCTCGACCGCGTCCGGCGAAAGACGCCTCTTCACAAACAGGGCCTGCGAAGCATGAATGGTCTGGGCAAACGTACTGGCCCGCGCCACGCCTCCCACATCGGGAGACAGGACCACAAGGTCTTCCAGCTCCTTGCGCTTGATATACTGCGCAAACTGGACCATGGCCGTCAGGTTGTCGGCAGGAATGTCGAAGAAGCCCTGAATCTGGGCAGCATGGAGATCGATTGCGACCACGCGGTCTGCACCCGCAACTGTCACGAGATTTGCAACCAGTTTGGCACTGATGGGTTCTCGCGAGCGAACTTTCCGATCTTGGCGCGCATACCCGAAAAACGGAATGATCGCCGTTATGCTCGCGGCTGAAGCGCGTTTCAGAGCGTCAAGCAGGATCAACAGTTCCAACAGATTCTCTGCAGGTGCATTGGTGGGTTGGATGACGTAGACGTTCAGCCCCCGCACGTTCTCGCTGATACGGAGCTTGATCTCTCCGTCAGGAAAGCGACCGACCTCAGCTTGGCCGAGAGGAATACCAAGATAGGACGCGACCTTCTCAGCCAACGGTTTGTTTGCATTGCCAGAGAAGATCTTGATAGGGTTATACTCACTGTCCATGCTTTTTCCTCCTGACCCATCCCTCTTTGTCGACTTGGACCGCTCGTGCGATGGCAAGAGCGTCCGGGGGCACATCATGGGTGATAGTCGACCCGGTCGCAGTGTACGCTCCCTCATGAATCGTCACTGGGGCGACCAGATTGTTGTTGGCGCCGATGAAGACGTCTTTCTCGATGACCGTGTGGTGCTTGGCGCACGTGAATCCGTCGTAGTTACAGGTGATCGTTCCCGCTCCGACATTGACGTTCTCGGCAATGGCAGCATCGCCGATGTACGAAAGATGTGGAACCTTGCTCCCTGCTCCCAAGGATGAAGCCTTGAGTTCGCAGAAAGCGCCGACCTTTGATCGTTCGGCCGTCAGAGTCCCCGGCCGGATGTAAGAAAAGGGACCAACTGCACAGTTGCTGCCTATCGTGGAGCCCTCCACGAACGATGCCAGAACCGTTGTCTCATCGCCCACCTGCGCGTCGATGAGAATCGTGTTGGGTCCAATGACACTGGAGTTGCCTACCTTGGTGCTTCCCTTCAGACAGGAACCTTGCCGGATTTCTGAATCGCGTCCGACAACAACGTCCCAATCGACGCGGACTGTTCCCGGCATGTCGACAGTAACGCCCTCCCGGTACAGATGGTCCAACTTCCGCCGCTGAAGCAGGCCGGCGGCCAGCGCGAGCTCTGCCCGATCGTTCACGCCAGACATCTCCCACGCGCCGCGAGCCACACGGCAATGCACATGACTGCCGCCCTGCACAGCCATTGAGAGACAATCCGTGATGTAGTACTCACCCTGAGCATTGTTCGGCTTCATCTGTGCCAGCCAGCGGCGAAGCTCCGCCGAACGGAAAAGATAGATGCCCGTGTTGATCTCGTGAATGCCAAGCTGTTCCGGCCCCGCGTCTCGTGCCTCGACAATGCCAACAAACGCCCCGTCCACGGTCCGCACGACGCGTCCCAGTTGGTCGGGGTCTTCGAGATACGCCGCCAGAACTGCCGCGTCTGCGTGTTCAGCGAGACTCTCGTCAAGGAACTCGCGGTAGTCCTCTGCGGACGGAAAGGGATCATCCCCGTTGCATACGAGGACGTACTCCGCAGAAACGTGGTCCATGCCACACTGGACCGCGTGACCGCTGCCATGCTGTTCAGCCTGAACCGCGTAGATCAGGCGGTCTCCGAAGGCCGCGCGAAACGCCTCATTGGCTGCCGGTGTGACGACAATCGGCTGCACATCGATGTCCTTCAGCGCATCAACAACGTACCACAACATGGGATGGCCAAGGACATCATGGAGAACCTTGGGCACCGCACTCTTCATGCGGGTGCCGAGTCCTCCGGCTAGGATCAGGGCCTGGACAGTAGGATAGGACATCACACGCCTAGCTCTTCAGAATACTCAGTTCGAGAGCCGACTCATGGAACATATCGGCTGCAAAATCGAGTTGTTCCTTCGTGTGCGTCGAACACAACATGCAGCGGATGCGCGCCAGGCCCTTTGGAACCGTCGGAAAGCCGAGCGACTGCGCAAAGACTCCCTTCTCGAACAGCTTGGCAGAGAGATTCTTAGCAAGCTGGCCATCGCCAATGATGATGGGAGTGATCGGGGTCTCGCTTCGCCAGGTGTCAAACCCATAAGCCTTCATTTTGGCCTTGAAGTACGCTGCGTTCTCCCACAGCTTGTGCACCAGGTCATCGCTCTCAGTCAAGATGTCGATAACCTTCAGGATTGCACCGGCATCGGCTGGCGTAATGGTTGAGCTGAACAAAATTGTGCGGGACTTGTTCTTGAGATACTCGACAAGCGTGTGCGTGCCCGCGACGTATCCACCCACCACACCGAACGCCTTCGACATGGTTCCGACCTCGACATCAACTTCTCCCTCGAGATGGAAATGATTGACAATACCACGCCCGTGATCTCCCAGGACTCCCTCGCCGTGCGCATCATCGACCATGGTAACTGCGCCATGTCTCTTGGCTACTTCGACGATATCGGGCAACGGAGCAATGTCGCCGTCCATGCTGAAGACACCATCCGTGATGACCATCTTTGTGCCCGGCTCGCTCTCGTATTCCTTGATCTTCTCTTCTAGACTGGCAACGTCGCAGTGCTTGAAGGGCACGATCTTCGCCTTGCTGAGACGGCAACCGTCGATGATGCTGGCGTGATTCAGCTCGTCGCTGAAGATAAGGTCCCCTTCGTGGACAAGCGCCGGAATGGTACCAGAATTCGCGGTCAGGCCTCCCTGGTACATCAGAACGTCCTCGACCTCTTTGAACTTCGCCAGCTTCTTCTCGCCGTCGACAATCAGGCGCGTATTGCCGATGATCGTCTTGACGGCGCCAGACCCAACGCCGAACTCGTCGATAGCCTTCTTGGCGGCTTCCTTGACATCCTTGCGAGCAATGATGCCCAGGTAGTTGTTGGCAGCAAGGTTCACGACGTACTTGCCATCGATGGTACATGCTGGACCCTGTTCGGAGTCAAGCGTTCGTATGCGGAGACTGAGCCCTTCCTTTTCGAGCCGGTCAAGCTCGGCCTGCATCATCCCCTGGAACTTCTCGTTCATTCCTCTACCTCCCCGCAATCTGGAGAACGACTTTGCCACAGGTCCCGGCGACCATGGCGTCCATGCCTGTCTGCCAGTCCTCAAACTTCAGTTGATGTGTAATGGCAGGACTCGGGTCCACAATGCGCGAAGCAAGCAGTCGGGATACAGTCTGCCACGTCGAGAAGATCTTGCGCCCAGTGATGCCATAGATGCGGATTTCCTTGAAAATGACTTCATTGGTCAGATCAATGGTCACCGGGCGCTCAGGAAGACCGAGCATCGACATGCGTCCGCCTGGTGTCAGCGCCTTCAAGCCCTGGTGCATGGCTCTCTCACTGCCGGACATCTCCAACACGACATCGACGCCAATGTCATGCGTTTGCTCCTTGACCACGGTCTCGATGTCGTCGCGGCTGGGATTGAGAACGAAATCCGCACCCATGCTCTTAGCGAGATCGAGCCGATAATCCGATAGATCACTCACGAAAAGCTGCGTAGCGCCGAAAGCCTTGGCAATCCCCACGGCGAGCACTCCGATCGGACCTGCCCCTGTAACAAGGACGGTCTTCCCCGCTACCGACTCGGAATTGACGGTATCCAATGCATTCCCCATCGGCTCCTGTATGGAAGCCCACGCAGCTGGAATCGACTGGTCGTTCTTCCAGAGCACGCGCTCAGGAACGGCGATGTACTCGGCAAATGCGCCGGCGCGGTCCACTCCCAGGATCTGGAGGTTCTGGCAGACTTCACTGTGGCCCGTATGGCACTGATAGCAGTGCCCGCAGTAAATATGTGTCTCGGAACTGACGAAATCGCCTTCCTTGAATCCCCGCACGGACCTGCCTGTCTCCACGACGTGCCCGGCGAATTCGTGGCCCATGATATGCGGAGTCTTGATCCGGTTCTGTGCCCACTCGTTCCACACATAGATATGGACATCTGTGCCACAGATAGAGGCATAGTCGATCTTGACTAGCACCTCGTCTTCTGCGATCGATGGGATGTTCACCTTCGTCAGTGTTGCCCCCCGTTCTGGACGTTCCTTCACAAGCGCCAGCATTGTTCCTGTCATACCGATTCTCCTTTCTGTCCCTTCATTTTCAGGTGACACGCAAACGAGCGTTCCGGGCACTCCATTCCCTGTAGACATACCGGGCCGGCATTCTCGAACAGGAGGGGCGCCACGGCTTTGGCCTTTGCCAGCATAAGCCACGCCAGAGCCCGAATCTCGAACTGTGCCCTCAGACAGCAACGCAGCTCAAAGAAGTGTCTCAGTTCCCTAGCATTCATCGTAACCACCAGACGTGACGCAACACCCTGTGGAAGGACATAGCGCGCGTCTTCCTCGTGCACACCGTCTGCGAGCAGACGTTCGTATTCCACGTAAGTCTGCTCATAGAAGTGTCTGAAATCATGGCCGGGGGGAGAGACGAAAACCGGCTGAGCCTTCGTGAACCGCAGACTTTGCTGCGAGTACGAGGCAAGTCGGTGCCTGACCAACTGATGAGAAGCTGCACGCGACAGCCCCTCGACAAGAAATGTAAAGCTGGCATGCTCGAGAACGGACAAATGTCCATTGCCACACACCTTGCGCAGAATGCCAGCGCTTCGATCGGCGTCGAATGGTGCGGTGCTGTAGCAGAGGTGAGCTGCGTAGGCACACAGCATATCCGCGTCCGGAGTATGAGCCAGCAGCTCTACCCTCATGAATTCAACAGGAAGTCGAGCGGATGCTCATCGTCACCCCGAGCTGCCGGGAGTTGCTCGATGCGGGGAAGAGATCGGCGCAGGACCTCAACAAGAGATGTGGACGCTGCAGCCATGGCGTCGAGAACGTCCTTGTGCGCGAGGACTGAGGTGCCTATGCCGGCCGCGTAGTTCGTGATGATGGCGATTGTCTGGTACTCAAGACCTGCCTCCCGGGCAAGCGTCACCTCGGGTAAGCCCGTCATCCCAACCACCGATCCGCCCATGGCCGCATACATGCGGACTTCCTGCGGGGATTCGAAGCGTGGACCTTCCGCCGCTACGTACACTTCGCCCGTGTGAAGCGAAAGCCCCAGGGCGGACATCTCCGTCGCCAGCACGTCCGTTACGGCCGTACTGTAGGGGTGGGTCATGTCCGTGTGAACGACCTTGCCAACCTCAAAGAACGTCTGCACGCGGACTTTGGTGAAGTCCAGAAAACCGTCCATGAGCGCATACGATCCTGGCGCAATTGACTTTTTGAGCGACCCTACGGCACTCGTCGTGACGACCTTCTCGACGCCCAGCATATACAGTGCCATGATGTTGGCACGGTAGTTGATGAGGTGGGGCGGTACGACGTGACCTTCCCCGTGACGCTTGAGGACGCAGACATCCGCATCGCCTATGGAACCCCGCACATAGCTCACGTCACCAAAGGGGGTCTTGATGCTGGAGAGGCTCACATCGGAAAAAAGTTGAACACTGTCGACACCCGTGCCGACGATAAGACCAACAGGTCTGGACATGACTGCTCCTCAGGAACAAGTTGTCTAACACCTAACAGATTGTAGTTCCATGGTTACTAATGTCAACCTGAAACATGCTTCCAAGGCTCCATCCTCGCGATGGCGCTTTGACTATCACCGCGAAATTCATATAATGGACGCCGATGGGGCCGTGGCTCAGCTGGGAGAGCGCATCCCTCGCACGGATGAGGTCAGGGGTTCGAATCCCCTCGGCTCCACCATCTGACCACATTGCGGCCTAGCAGGCGCATCAATAGTAACTACTAGCGAAGCAGGGATCCCCCCTCGTTCTGTCAGTCTTCCCAGTACTGTGTGCCTTTGATGTCGATATAGCCGCATTCGCCCTTGACGTCGACCGAAGCAAGACCCTCGCAGAAGTCCTCTGCGCGCTCATAGATGGCCGGTATTCCCATGTTCCCTTTGGCGTCGACGAAGCCCCACTTGCCGTTGAGATCAGCACGCGCAAGACCATCACAGAAGTCGCCTGCGCCATCATATACGGCCGGTATTGTCATGTCGCCTCTGACGTCGATGAAGCCCCATTTTCCGTTGAGTTCGACAGGTGCAAGACCCTCACAGAAGTCGCCTGCGCCATCATATACGGCCGGTATTGTCATGTCGCCTCTGACGTCGATGAAGCCCCATTTTCCGTTGAGGTTGACCCGCGCAAGACCCTCACAGAAGTCATCTGCTTCATCATAGACCACCGGTATTGCCATGTTCCCTTTGGCGTCGACGAAACCCCATTTGTCGTTGAGGTCGACACGCGCAAGACCCTCACAGAAGTCATCTGCGCCATCATAGATGGCTGGTACTGTCATGTTCCCGTTGATGTCAATGAAGCCCCACTTGCCGTTGAGGTTGACCCGCGCAAGATCCTCTCTAAAGGGAAGGGCGTCGGCATAGATAGTCGCTATTGCCATGTTCCCCTTGAGGTCAATGAAGCCCCACTTGCCGTTGAGGTTGACCCGCGCAAGACCTTCCCTGAAGGGAAGTGCCCCATCATAGACCGCCGGTATTGCCATGTTCCCTTTAGCGTCGACGAAACCCCATTTGTCGTTGAGCCCGATGACACGCGCAAGACCCTCACAGAAGTCATCTGCGCCATCATAGATGGCTGGTACTGCCATGTTCCCCTTGAGGTCAATGAAGCCCCACTTGCCGTTGAGGTCAACGCGCGCAAGGCCTTCCCTGAAGGGACGTGCACCATCATAGACCACCAGCACTGCCATCTTCCTGTCTTGGTCGCAGAATCCCCATTTGCGGCCCTTTCGGTAGGGGATGAGTGCTGCGACCTTCTTCTTCCCGCTTGCCAGCTTCGTCCCACACCCAGAGCATACAGTGGAGTCGTCGGGAATTGTCTTTCCACAACTCGGACATAACATCGAGCGCCTCCTTGTCAAATAGCACGGCTCATGGCTCTTGCGCAGCGTGGCCAGTGTCGGTCAGAGCACTCCTACATAGTAGACAAAACTTGGTCCCCGACAAATCACGTACTTATACGAGCGACAAACGGGTCACTCCTGGCGCACTCATCGCGATCGCAACCAGCCACGAGACACGAGAAGAACAACGACTCGCGATCACCCGGAGTGATAGCTCCCGTGTACCCTCTCGTGGTCTTGATGAGTACTCCACACCCCTCTGCTCACCATCATGACTCTCTGCTTCTATTGAACGAACCTTTCTGCCAGACCCTCCCATCGGGAAAGCATGACCTCGGTCACCACCCGCTGATCGCGACGCACGGCCAGACTAGGCAACATGATCCCTTGCCGCCAACGGCAATTTCAGGTCAGGACCGACTCCCAATCCCTATTGCTGGTTGACAGAGATCACAGACGCAAGTTTCCTGAGCGCTTCCATCGTCTGGCGATAGGTGGCTTCTTCAGCGAATTCCGCGACGATCTTGATCTGTGTGTGCGGCGCCTCACCTTTCTTCCTGAACATGGACAGATGTTCGGCATTCTTCATGTACTTGATGTTGATATCTCTCCTGGCAAACTCCTCAGACACCTGGTAGAGCACGCCGGGGACGTTCATGGTCTCGATGACAATAGTCCGTTCACGCACTTTCCGAGGGATCGTCTCCCAGTGAGCATCGACAAGACGCTCCGGCTCCATGGACAGCGATGGAATATTGGCGCAATCGACCCTGTGAATCGTGACGCCTCTGCCCCGTGTCACGTAACCGAGAATCTCATCAGGATATGAAGGACTGCAACATGTGGCCATGATAATCGGAAGCGTCGCGTCACCTCGAACGACGATACGGAAACCGCTGTCTGCAGCAATCCGCCGCCCCGACAGTGGCGGGCGCGTCGCGACCGTGCGCGGGCGCTCCTCCACATCCGGCCTCTCAGGGGTTGAATGCTCCAGTTCCTTCTTCCGCAGATATGCCCGGATATGCCCCTTTGTCGAGGCCGCCTTGACGAACTGCAGCCAGTCTGACTTCGGCCCTCCGGAATTCCGCGAGGTAATTATCTGCACGCGGTCTCCAGTCACGAGCTCCGTATCGATAGGAACAATGCGATCGTTGACTTTGGCTCCAACCAAGTTGTTGCCTACATCCGTATGGACGTGATAGGCAAAATCCACTGGAGTGGAGCCAACCGGCAGGTTGATAACGTCTCCTTTGGGCGTGAAGACGAGGACCTCGTCCGTAAACACGTCTACCTTGACTCGCTCCACAAACTCTCCGCTGCTGCGGACATCTCTCTGCCAGTCCACCATCTGGCGCAGCCAGGCGAACCGCTCCGAATCGATCAGATCGGCCGCCTTGCCTTCCTTATACTTCCAGTGGGCAGCCACGCCCATCTCATCGACTTCGTGCATCCGCTTGGTCCGGATCTGGATCTCCAGCGGTTCTCCGTTGGAGCCCATCACGGTCGTATGCAGCGATTGATAGCCATTCGGCTTCGGAAGAGCGATATAGTCCTTCACCCGCCCAGGAACGACAGTGAATGCTTCGTGCACATATCCCAGAACGAGGTAGCACTCAGGGATCGTGTTGACAAGAATCCGCACCGCAATGAGATCATAGATCTCGTCGAATGTCTTGCCTTGCTGAACCATCTTGCGGTAGATGCTGTACAGGTTCTTTGGCCGACCCGAGACCTGAGCGTGGATATCCTTTTCTTCCAGGAAATGGTCGATCTGGCCAATCGTTTCCTCTACAAAGGCTTCCCGTTCAACCCGCTTGGCAGCAACAAGTCCAGCCAGTCTCCGGTACTCATCGGGGTTCAGGTAGCGGAATGCGAGGTCCTCCATTTCCCACTTGAGCTCGTATATCCCAAGCCGATGGGCGAGAGGAACGTAGATCTCCATGGTTTCTTGGGCAATACGCTGTTGCTTGTCCTCGCTTAGATACTGCAACGTCCGCATGTTGTGCAGTCGATCGGCAAGCTTGATCAGGACCACCCGAAGGTCTGCAGCCATGGCCAGGAGGATTTTGCGGACGTTCTCGAGGTTGTTCTCCTCGCGGGACAGATAGTTCAGCCCGTGGAGCTTGGTGACACCCTCCACCAATGAGGCGACCTTGGAGCCAAATTCGTCCTCGAGCTCCTTGCCCGTCGTCTGGGTGTCCTCCAGCACATCATGCAGCAGACAGGCGGCGTAGGTCACAGCATCCAGACGATAACCGGCCAGCACCAGCGCGGCTTTGACCGGATGGAGCATATAGGGAGCACCAGAAGCACGTTTCTGATTCCCATGCCTCTGGCGCGCAAACACGAACGCTCGCTCAACGATGCCAACCTCCTCTGGGGAGAGCCAGCCTCGAAGCGTCGCTATGAGACTCTCATACTCCTTGTCAACGTCAAACTCTGTATCAAGCTTCAAAGGTCAAGCAGCGAAACAACCCTACCACCACTCAGCTTGCTGGCTCCGCCGAGGTCCTTCAGAGTCACCAGAAACGCATACGCGACAATGTCGCCGCCCAGTGACTGCACAAGGTCGGCAGTAGCGCTGACAGTACCACCCGTCGCCAGCAGGTCGTCGACGATGAGCACACGTTCGCCCGGCTTGATGGCGTCCTCGTGCATCTCAAGGATGGATACACCATACTCGAGCTCGTATTCTTTCCGAACCGATTTGTAGGGAAGCTTCCCCGGCTTGCGAGCCGGCACGAAACCGACATGCATGGCATAGGCCAGTGCTGCGCCGATGATGAAACCCCTCGCTTCCACCCCGACTATCTTGTCGATCCGGTCGGTTCTGAACTGCTTTGCCAGCTCGTTCACAGCAAATTCCAACGCGTCGGCATTGCCCATGAGCGGAGTAAGATCTCTGAACATGATCCCCTTCTGTGGGAAATCCGGAATGTCACGTATGAAATCTCTCAGGTTCATGTTGCCTCCCTGCATTGTCCTTTGTCGACTGGAGACCCTGGAAGCATTACGCCTTCTGCAGAGCAGCAGCCTTCTCTCTACCCTTCACCCACAGCACCAGCAGAGGCGTAGAAACGTAGATGGAGGAGTAGGTGCCAGAGATAATGCCCACCAGCAGCGTTGTCGAGAAGTCGCGAATTGGAGCTCCGCCCATCACAAACAACACCAGCACGGCAAGGAATGTGGTGAAGGATGTGTTGAACGAGCGCATCCATGTCTCAGTGACTGCAGCGTTTGCGAGCTTATCGAAAGGCTCTTTAGTCCGATACCGCAACTTCTCACGGATGCGGTCCATGACCACGACGCCATCCTGCACCGAGTAGGTAACGATCGCGAGGAACGCGCCAACAAAAGGTGCGTTGAGAGGAACCCGGAAAACGGCCAGGATTCCGAGTGCAACGAAGATATCATGCACCATGCCCAGGATCGTTGCAAGACCGAATGAGAATTTGAAACGAATCGTGATATAGAGCAAGGTAAACAGCAACGAAAGGCCCAATGCCAAGCTGGATCGGCGTAGAAGGTCGCGCCCAATGACGGGTGCAATGGAGGTGATCTCTTTGGTGCCTACGTCGACAGCACCATACTTCGCCACGATGTCGTTGATGATCTTTCCGCTGACAGCCGGATCAATCTCAGTTGCTTCCACCTTCATGGTAATGCCCTTTTCTCCGGCCCGCTGGACGGTAACGTTGCGGTATCCGTTGGCTGAAAGGATATCACGGACAACTGCCTCATCAGGAGCTTTCTCGAAGGAAGCATTGATCACTGTTCCGCCTATGAAGTCAATACCAAGCTTGAGCGGTGACCCAAAGCTGAACGTATTGACAACCATGGCCATAATGCCAATCGCAATGATGACAGATGAAATAGTAAACCACGTACGTGTCCTACCAATGATGTCCCATGTCAGGATTCTCTCTCTGAATGTCATAGCTGCACCGCCTAACCGAGGAATTTCCTGCTGTTCCTGGCAATGGCAGGAGTGAGCAGAAGATCGACCAGCGTATGGCTGGCAAACACAGCCGTAAACATGCTGGCGAGAACGCCGAGAGCAAGGGTCACGGAAAATCCGCGCACCGTGCCGGTACCGAAGTAGAACAGGAACGCGGTGCCTACGAGCACGGTCAGGTTGGAGTCAAATACGGCCCGGAATGCCTTGGAGAAGCCCGCTCCAATCGCGCCCTTGACTGTCTTTTTCATCCCAAGTTCTTCACGGATGCGCTCGAAGATGATACAGTTGGCATCCACTGCCATACCGATGGACAGGATCGCACCACCGATGGCGGGCAGCGAGAGTGTTGCATGCAGTATGAGATAAGCAGCCATGAGAATGTCGGCATAGACGATAAGAGCAACGCCGGAGACGATACCCAGATACCGGTACATGACGAACATCCAGATGACGACGAGGAGAAAGGCAATCACTGCCGCCAACGCACTGCTGCGTTTGAAAGCAGTGCCGAGCGAAGGTCCGACGACTTCCTCGGAGATCGCAACCAGCTTAACAGGAAGCGAACCACTCTTCAGCAATAGTGCATCGTTGCTGGCCTGTTCAGCGGTGAACCCTCCAGTGATGACACCCTGACCGTCGGTGATGGCTGTCTCGACTGTGGGGCTCATCAGTACTTGGCTATCAAGGTAGATGGTGATCTTCTTCCCGATGTTCGCCTGAGTAGCCGTCGCAAAGGCAGCCTTGCCCTCCGCGTCCAGCGTAAAGGCAATCTGGGGTTCCCCGAGAGTGCCCTGCTCCTGGCTGAACACAAGTTTGGCGTCCGTCAGGTTGTTGCCACTGACGACGACCTTGCCATCCTCTGTCTTGAACTCGAGGAGTGCAGTCTTGCCGATAATCTCCTTGGCACGCTCGGGATCTTCCCAACCGGGGAGTTCGACGACGATACGCTTGGAGTTCGGACCTTCGCGTACGGCAATGGCTTCACTGACGCCCAGAGCATTGACGCGCTTGTCAATGACGACAACTGCTGCATCGATAGCCTCGCTCGTAGCCTTGACACCCTCTGTGTCCCGAGCTTCGAGTACAATACGCACGCCACCGCTGAGATCAAGCCCAAGCTTCGGGACCAGCTTTGGGTTCTTGGCAATCAGTCCCTGGTAGTTGATCACACCAGCGACGATAGCCACGACAATCACAAGAATAAGGCTTGCTGTTACTTTCGACCGCATTGTGGTTCCTCCTCGTTTCGACAACACGTTAAATTTACATCAAATGAGACTTAGTGTCAATGCGACAATGAGCGCTGCGAGCCACTCACCATACCCTGTCGGACGATGCAGTGTACCGCTCGATGAACGCGCGTTTGTACTCGGCAAACGTGCCGGCTGCAATCGCATCTCGGATTTCGCTAATCATCGTCTGAAGGAACTGGAGGTTGTGAATGGTCGCGAGCGTTCCCGCAAGCATCTCGTTCGCCTTGAACAGGTGTCGTAGATATGCCCGGGTGTAGTTGCGACACATGTAGCATGAACAGTCTTCATCGATAGGGCGGAAGTCGCGTTCATAGAGCTTCTTGGAGATCTTGACCACGCCATCCCGGGTGAAGACCATCTGATTCCGAGCTACCCTCGTGGGTAGAACACAGTCGAACATGTCGACACCTCGGCTGATGATCTCCAGAATCCCGATCGGATCGCCCAGTCCCATGAAGTACCTTGGACGATCGTCGGGGACATGAAGCAAGCTATGATCCAGCATGTCCATGGTCAACTGACGCTCTTCGCCTACGCTGAGACCTCCTATGGCAAATCCCTGCGGCTCCAGCTCCATGATGCGTTCGGTTGACCGCTCCCTCAGGTCGCTATAGAAGCCACCCTGCGTGATCCCAAACAGCAGTTGATGCGACTCACCCATCGCCTTCTTCGCCCGCCCGAACCAGGAGACAGTCCGCGCAAGGTCTTTCTCCGCCACAATGCGCTCTGAGGGATACTGTGTACAGATGTCCAGAGGCATGACCACGTCGGAGTTCAGGTTCTTCTGTATAGCAATCACACGTTCAGGTGTGAACATGTGCCTCGAGCCGTCAATAAATGACTGGAACTCGATGCCCTCATCGCTTTTCTTGCTGATTCGGGAGAGACTCATCGCCTGGAAACCACCGCTGTCCGTGAGGATGCTCCGGTCCCAGTGCATGAACCGATGGAGGCCGCCCGCTTCACGCACGATGTCGTCTCCTGGCTGGAGATACAGGTGGTAGGTGTTCGAGAGAATGATCTCGAACCCGATCTCCGCCACCTGTTCTGGGGTAAGCCCCTTGATGGTCGCTTGTGTGCCGACAGGCATGAAAACAGGCGTTCTCACGGTGCCATGTGCGGTCGTCAGAATCCCCGTGCGTTCGCGTCCCGTGGAACTCTGACAGGTCGTTTCGAAAATAGCCATGTCAGCTGCCTAGAGGATCAGCATGGCATCGCCAAAGCTGAAGAAACGGTATCGCTCACTGATCGCCTCATGATATGCTTTCCACATGAGCTCCATGCCCATATATGCCCCAACGAGCATCAGCAGGGTCGATTTCGGGAGATGAAAGTTCGTGACCAGATGGTCGAATCCGTGGAACTCATGAGGAGGATAGATGAAGATGCTGGTCTCTCCGCTGCCTGCTCTGACGGTCCCGTCCGGGTTGATGCATGACTCGAGCGTCCTGGCGACCGTCGTGCCAATGGCAGTCACGGCCGCGTGGTTTACACGAGCTGCGTTGACGGCCCTTGCCGTTTTCTCAGGCAATGTGAACCGCTCGGTATGCATGTGGTGGTCTTCGACGGTGTCGACGCGGACCGGCTGAAACGTTCCCAGCCCGACATCGAGCGTAACGTGTTCGATGTCGACTCCCAGACCTCTCACGTTGTCCAACAGCTCCGACGTGAAATGGAGCCCTGCGGTCGGTGCCGCGACTGATCCTGGCTCGCGGGCATAAACCGTCTGATAGGCTCCGGGGTCACGGGGAAACTGCTTGATGTAGGGTGGAATCTGAACACGCGCTATGGACCGGAATTCTTCACTGGTGTATGGATCACGAGAGAACTCGAGCATCGCGTCACCGTCGTCGTTGCGCTCCAGCAGCCTCAGGCTGACGTCGGATGTAACAGTGCACTTCTCGCCCGTGTGAAGACGCTTTAATGGCCTGACCAGTGCCTGGAATTTCGTCGGCGAACGCCGCCCGGTCAGCAGGACGTCAATTGTTGCGCCCGTGCTGTCCTTACGACAGCTGAAACTGGCCTCGTTGACGCGCGTATCGTTGACAACGATGACATCCTGAGGACGAAGGTACGACAGAAGATCACGAAACACTCCGTGCTCGATTGTCCCGGCCGCTCGGTCCACGACCATGAGACGTGCAAGGTCGCGCTGTTCAAGAGGCGTCTGGGCGATCAGCTCCTCTGGCAGCTCGTAGTCGAAGTCCCGTATATTCACGCTTTGCACAACTCCTTGGCTCCACACCGCTGTGCGCCGACATCATGCATCGGTCTCCAGTTCGGCAGAGTGTATTATATGGCTACAGCCCTCGTTGCCAATAGAACCGGGGCTCGCAGGCATTCACATGGTGGGTTCCGGAGAACTGGATGGCTGCTGGTCAATCCTTTCGCAAGAAACGCTGTGGGAGACGGGCGCCGGGGGCTGCGCCGGCTGCTACAATGATCCAGCTCCGCGCGGTGAGTCTCTCATTCACGACAACTGCACCGGCATATACTTCAGCTCGCGCGCCCGGCTCGGTGAACGGGATGACGTATCGCCCGTGCACAACGTGGCGGAGCAGGACTTCCGCTATGTGGTCCTTGAGTCGATCGACACCCTCGAGAGTCGTAGCGGAGATCACGAACCCCGTCCCGATGAGGAGAACCTTCTCCCGCCTGGCCTGATCAACGGTATCGATCTTGTTGAAGATCAGTACTCGAGGAATGTCAGCGCAGCCAATGCGTGCCAGAACGGTATCGACTACGTGAATACGCTCGTGCAGGTCCCGCACGCCGGCATCGACAACGTGCAGGAGGAGGTCCGCATCATGAGCTTCCTCGAGAGTCGAACGAAACGAATCCATCAGTGATTCCGGCAGGTCCCGGATGAAGCCGACGGTATCGATGAGCACAGTGGACTGACGTCCAAAGTGAGCCGGTCTTGCCGCTGTGTCCAGTGTGGCAAAGAGTCTGTCCTCGGCCAGCAGCTCGGATCCCGCCAGCAGATTGATCAGTGTACTCTTGCCGGCATTCGTATACCCTACGACAGCTATCTTCGCAATCGCCGATTCCTGCCGAGTGTGCATCTTGATGGCGTACCGGGTATCGACTTCCTTCACCTCTTGGCGGAGATCGTGGATCTCCGATCTCTTTGCTCTGCGGCGCTTCTGAAACAGGGTCTCGCCTGGCCCGCGCATGCCGATATAACCTGCCTGCTGATCATACCCCGCGTTCATTGCCCGCAGCTGCGTAAGCTCGAAGAGACGCTCGGCAATCTGGACGCGTTTCTTCGCTTCGGCCGTGTGAGCCTGAGAGGCGAATGTCTCCAGGATGAGTCTGGCTCGGTCCATTACTGAGCTCTCGAGGTGGTCGATCATGTGACGATACTGCAGAGGCGTAAGCTCAGAGTCGAAGATGACGAGATCGGCCCGCAAGGCCTGCAGCAGCTCATGCAGTTCTTCGACCTGCCCCTTGCCAAGCAGGAAACGCTGAGGGGTTCGCTGCACGTAGGTTTTGGACTCGAGTACTTCCACGCCGAGGCCTTCGGCCAGCTGTCGTGTTTCTTCCGGCCGATCAGGATCGACGATCTCGCCGATCCTCCGAACGCTTACAATGACGGCCGTTCGTGCGATGCCTTCGCCGCTCATGACCGTGGAGCCAGGTACTGCTGAATCAGTTCTTCCGAGTAGTTCACTGTAGAAGCCGGATCGATGCCGTGTGCGACCAGAAGCCGCTCGCACTCCGACACAATGCCCACGCTATAGGAAATGTGCGAATCCGAGCTCATCAGGATCGGGGCATGGTATTTGCCGAGGAGCTCCAGGACGCGCTCGTAGTGCGCAACATTGACGTCCTTCCAGGTATGGAGCGCCGACTGGTTGAGCTCAACAAGCACTCCCTTTGCTGCTGCGGCCGCAATCGACTCCTCGAGATCTACTGGATATGGAAAACGGGGGTCACCGATATGAGCAACGACCGTTATCCGGTTTCTCTCGATGGCCTTGACGAGGGCTCCAGTGTTCTCGGAAACCGACGAGCCGCCGTACCCTGTGGAGTTGTGAAACCCGGCAATGACGATGTCGAGCTCATGTAACAACTTCTCAGGCATGTCCAGGTCGCCCCAGGGATTGATGATGTTGGCTTCGACCCCTATGAGCACCCGGATCCCAGGCAAGCAATGCAGAGTGTCCTGCCTGTTGAGATTCTTGAAGTAATCTAACTTGGGTCCATCCGAGCGCGCAGGGCCATGGTCCGTGATGGCAAGGTATTTGAGGCCACGCTGCTGCGCTGCAACAACCACTTCCTGAAGCGTTGAGAACGCATGTCCGGAGAAAACGGTATGGACGTGGAAGTCCCCAAGCATCTGTGGACTCATGTCCGCTTCCCTCCGTTGTTTCCGAGCAAAGATGAAACAATCATGCTCCCGAAGGAGACGAGCACCCACCCGATGAGCGCCGCCAGGAATCCGTTCACGTCAAAGCCCGGGACCAGCCATGCAGTCAGAGCCATGACCGCCGCGTCGATGACGAGTGTGAACAGTCCAAGACTCAGAATGCTCAGAGGAAGGCTTATGGCAAGCAGGATCGGGCGAATGAGGGCATTCACGAACCCGAAGATGAGCGCGGCCCATAACGCCGTCCATAGCGATGCAACCTCGAATCCGGGGACCACCCGGCTGACGAGCAGAAAAACCGAAGCATTCAGTAGCAGACGAATGATGAGGTCCATAAGGTCTCCTTTCGAAATCAGCGGTGCTTCAGAGGACGTTCGTGGCGTTTGTGAAACTCCCGCTTGCCAAAGCGATGAGCTTCGTCCCGAACCGCCATGAGCAACAGCAAAGCCCCGGAATCATGTGAGAGCCGTACCGGTTCCGATGTCCCTTCGCGGTACAGGAGTTCTTCCTTTTTGGCAATGCCCACAACAGGTACATTTACCCCAGCATTGTCGCGCACAGTACATACAGCCCCAAGTTGTGAAAGCCCCCCGTCGATCAGCAGGAGATTCGCAGGATCACCGAAAGTAATGTCGCTCCATCTTGCGAAGCGCCGAGCAAGAGCCTCTGCCAGCATTGCCGGATCGTTCGGCGTATCCAGGGAGCGCATGTTGAACAGCCGGTACTGATCCTTTGCCGGTCTACCGGCCACAAAAACGACCATGGAAACGGTAGCGTCCTTTCCTGAGATGTTCGATACGTCGTAGCCCTCGATACGTACCGGCATGTGTTCAAGATCCAAGACCGCCTTCAGAACGGACAGCTGAGCAGGGATGTCACTCGCCCGGGTCGAGGCAATCAGTTTCTGTTCCGCGTTCTCAGCTGCGAAGCGCAGGAGACGCGAGGTCTCTGTCGAACGTGGCGATGCCAGGGAAATTGCGGCCCCAAGAGCCTCCCGCAGTCGCTCGCGCACAATCGTCGCCTCGGCGCCCACAGCGTCGGCAGCTATCCGCGCCGGAGCAGCTACACGAAACCGATGGTAGAAATCGATGATGAAATCCGCCCGCATGACTGCATCGAGCGCCTCCTTGCCTCTCAGGTCATAGATGAACTCTGTGGAAGCGATCAGCCTTCCCTCGCGAAGCGCTTGCCGGACAACAGCAACAAGATTCCCCTGTTGATAAAACGCGAAGACATCCATGTCTCGCGCCCGGGGCGCGAACACGGCGTACCGCTCAAACAGTCCCTTCAGCGCAAGGTAGGAGTCCCGGTAGCGTACCGCCCGCTCATACTGCTGCGACCGAGACGCTTGATCCATGTTGTTCTCGAGCTGCCTCAACAACGTGCGCATCTTGCCGTTCAGGAACTCCGACAGATTCTGAACCACCTGGGCATACTCATCGTGGGAGCACCTGTTCCCACACGGCGCCAGACAGAGGCCTAGATCAAAGTCAAGGCACGGCTTGGTGGGTTTCGCCGGATCGATTCGTCGATGACACGTTCTGACTGGAAACGCGTGTCTAAGGCTGTCAAGCCCAAGGTTCAGCAGTCCAGACTTCGGATATGGACCGAAGTAGCGGCTTCTGGCCGTCGTCACGCGACGGGTTTTTCTGAGGATCGGAAAGACTTCTCCCGTCAACTCGATAAGGGGATACGACTTGCCGTCGATGAGCTGGATATTGTAGTGGGGCTTGTAGCACTTGATGAAGTTCGACTCGAGCACCAGGGCCTGGTCCTCGTGT
>Ga0209840_1000102_pt1 | contig 18824 bp, 23 predicted proteins | sample PersoiDNA2013190_FD_185802 | JGI IMG/M metagenome (GOLD analysis project Ga0209840, IMG submission 185802) | Permafrost soil microbial communities from the Arctic, to analyse light accelerated degradation of dissolved organic matter (DOM) -... | ecosystem: Environmental > Terrestrial > Soil >... | reverse complement strand
CGAGATTCGTCTGCCGTGCGTCATGAATGACAGAAGAGTCTGTCGTAATCTCCATGCCATCAGTGACCTTGGTTACACAGGCCCTCTGAAGGGTCCTGGCTTTCTTGACCTCGACGACGCACATTCCACAAGCGCCTTCCTCGGCAATGCCTTCGAGGTAACAGAGAGTGGGGATATCATATCCAGTGCTTTTGCAAGCATCCAGGATAGTCATTCCCATAGGAAACTGATAGTCCTTCCCGTCGATCTTTGCGTTGATCAATTTTTCACTCATCATGAACTCCCTCCGGGTGAATTACTCTTTGAGAATGGCACCGAAACGGCAAACTTCATAGCACGAACCACATTTGATGCATTTGTCCTGATCGATAACATGGATTTTTTTGACCTCGCCGGTAATAGCCTGGACAGGGCATTGGCGCACGCACGCAGTACAACCAACGCACTTATCCGGATTGATGCTATAGGTAAGCAGATGCTTGCAGACATGTGTTGGACATTTCTTGTCCTCAATGTGTGCGCGGTACTCGTCCTCAAAGAAGCGAATGGTCGAAAGGACTGGATTGGGCGCTGTCTGCCCCAATCCACAGAGTGAAGTAAGCTGGATGACCTTCCCCAGGCTCTTCAGTTTCTCGATGTCGCCAGCGTGACCCTTGCCATCACAAATCCGGTCCATGATCCGATACATCTGTCTCGTGCCCTCGCGACAAGGAGTGCACTTGCCGCAGGACTCGTCAACGACGAACTCAAGGTAGAACTTGGCCACGTCGACCATGCAGTTGTCCTCGTCGAGGACGATGAGACCACCGGAACCCATGATCGTCCCAATCTCCTTGACCGAATCGAAATCGATGGGCATGTCAAGGTAGTCAGCGGTAATGATACCGCCAGAAGGTCCTCCCGTCTGGGCACCCTTGAACTTCTTGCCGCCAAGAATTCCGCCGCCGATGTCAAAGACCAGCTCACGGAGCGTTGTGCCCATAGGAACCTCGACGAGTCCAGTGTTCTGGACCTTCCCAGCCAGAGCGAAGACTTTGGTGCCGGGACTCTTGATTGTTCCGACACTGCGGAACCAGTCTGCACCATTGATCAGGATGGGGGCGATGTTCGCATACGTCTCTACGTTGTTGATGAGCGTCGGCTTGCCCCACAGGCCTGCCTGAGCCGGGAATGGAGGCTTCAGACTGGGCATCCCCCGCTTCCCTTCGATGGACCGGAGAAGTGCGGTCTCCTCGCCGCAGACAAATGCCCCGGCGCCGATGCGAATCTCGATATCAAAGTCGAACCCGCTGCCGAGGATGTTCTGTCCAAGGAACCCGTACTCACGAGCCTTCTTGAGGGCATAGTCGAAACGCTCCATGGCAAGGGGATACTCCGCACGCACGTACATATAGCCAGTTGCGGCGCCGATAGCGTACCCAGCGATGACCATCGATTCAATGATTGAGTGTGGGTCACCTTCAAGCACGCTGCGGTCCATGAAAGCACCTGGATCTCCTTCATCACCATTGCAGACGACGTATTTCGGAGAGCCCGTTGCTTCTTGCGCGGCCTTCCACTTGATTCCCGTCGGAAATCCCGCTCCACCGCGTCCGCGCAACCCAGAATCCTGCACGATCTTGATGATTTCGTCCTGACTCATCTCCAGGGCTTTGCCAAGACCAAAATAGCCATCACGGGCAATGAACTCTTCGATCGAGAGTGGATCTATCACACCACAGTTGCGCAGCACTCGCTTGACCTGTCGTGTGTAAAAAGGTATTTCCTCACTTGTCTGAGCCTTTTTTTCGCTTGCGGGTCCATGATACAGCAACTCAGGCACAGTGCGTCCCTTGACGAGATGCTCACTGACGATGAGGCCTGCATTCCGCACATTGACCTTCTGGTAGAACGTCCCTTCCGGGTAGACGACAACGATCGGACCCAGGTCGCACGCTCCCATGCAACCCGTCTCAATGATCTGGATCTCATCCTGGATGCCGTTCTTCGCCAGCTCTTCGACAAGCACGTCCTTGACGCTCTTTTCACCACTTGTAATGCAGGCGCCACCCGCACAGATCAACAGCTGATTTCGTATCATTGCGTTTTCCCGTCTCCCTTTCCGGCTAGATGTTCCCCCGTTTGATGACCAATTCCGCGACGACCTGACCGCCTTGGATGTGCTCGCGGACGATTCGGCGGGCATTCGCATCATTGACGTCTCCATAGATGACACTGGGCTGGTCTTTCATCGATACTTCGACAGTCGGTTCCCTGTCGCACAGACCCATGCAGCCAGACTGCACTACCTGGACATCATGGATGTCGGCTTTCTCCAGTTCCTCAATGACGGCCATGAGAGCGTCCTTGGCTCCTGCAGCAATTCCACACGTACCCATGGCAACGACAACCTTGCCCCGTTCCTTAGCCTGGCGAAGGTCCATGGCCTTCAGGGTCTGCTCTTTGATGCGCTTCAGTTCTTCCAGTGACTTCATCGTCTCCTCCTCTGTTTTCAGGGCTATGCGTATTTGTTCAGCAACGTGATGACTTTGTCCGGCGTCATGCGGCCATACGTATCTTTGTCGATGACGATGACGGGTGCAAGGCCACAGGCTCCCACACAGCGCACCAGATCGAGCGTGAAACGCCCGTCCGGCGACGTCTCCCCGGCCTTGATGCCCAGTGTCTTCATGACCCTTTCATACACGGTGCTGCCACCGCGGACGTAGCATGCGGTCCCCAGACACACGCTGACCGTGTGTCGTCCCTTTGGAACGCGGCTAAAGAAGTGGTAAAACGTCACGACACCGTACACGGTCGAGCGTGGCACATTCAGCCTCGTCGATATATACTCGAGTACATCGTCCGGGAGATAGCCAAAAATCTCCTGGGCGCGGTGCATAACGTTGATGAGGCTTCCCTGTTGACTTGCCTTCTCATCGATATACACGTCAAGTTCGTCAAACTGTCCCTTCAGCTCTGGGTTCTCTTTCAATCGATCTTCCAAGTTCATCCGCATACGCGTTCCTCCTCTGTCGACTTTTCACTCGCACGCATCATCAGCCGTGCCATAATGAGATCGTCCGGTGTGTTCACGTTGAAGAAAGACAATAGCCGTTTATCGTATTGCTCGCAGTAGGCCCGGTCAACAAAGCCAATGTGCAACGACTCATTGCGAAAGAGTTCCCGAACGGAATGGATCCCCGATGCCAGAAGTTCGGCAGCGACGCCGACAACCCGAGAAGAATAAATGGAGAACAACGGTTCAAGAAGACCGTCAATGTTGGGAACGAGGATATCCATCTCCTGGTCGTGTGCGCGCCTTCCCATCGCCTGAGCAAGTGCAGAGGAGACAAACGGCATGTCAGCACCGACCACCATGTTCAATGGCGCGTCTGATGCCTTGAGTCCAGAGTAGATACCACCCAGGGGTCCTGCATCAGCAACAAGGTCGCCGACAACTAGTCGCTCCGGCTTGCCGTCTGCAGGTATGAGACCCTCGTTCTCGACGATAATGTGGCGCTGGTACAGCGCACCAAGCCGACGCAAGGGGTATTCGTAGAGGGAGATACCTGCGAGAGAAAGGCAGTACTTCGGCAATCCCATTCGCCGGCTACGGCCACCTGCAAGGACAACAAGATTCATGAGCAGCATCTGCGCCCTCTTGTTGTCTCTCTGCAAAATTCCACGCCAGCCGCCAACTCTGCCTTCATGACCTATCGGCACTCCTCAGGTTTCCCTGTTGCAGCGACTAGGTCATCGACCGATTCGGGTGAGAAACGCTCCATGCTGTCTCCTTTCCCCACGTCACTAAACCACAATGGTGCGAACTGCTGACGTTCGCCAAACGCACGGAGTAACCCGGTGCATATCAATCAGACCTACCCGAACACAGGTGAACCATGTGAATTCTATAACAGCACGGACAGAAGTCAACCTTCCCTACCCGTTACATGCCACGTCAAGAGACCTGTACTACTCCATTCACAGTATGGGAACCTTCAGTCCGCAACAAGACGAACAGGACAGCTCATTCATCAGGTACACAAGGGCCTTTCAATCATTGACATCACGGGGAAAATGGGTACAGTAGACATGACAAGTTCCGAAGAGACAAAGGAGATTTTTATGCCAATAAAGAAAGCTTCCCTTAAGGACGTCCGCAAGACCAAAACACGGACAGCATACAACACTGAGCATACGGCAAAGACAAAGCTTGCCCTGGATATGGCTCGTAAGTCTGATTACGCTCCCGAGAAAGTTGTCGACGCCGTGAAACAACTCGACAAACTCGCCCAGAAGGGCATTGTCCACAGGAACACGGCTGCCCGCAAGAAGTCTCGCCTGATGAAGAAGGCGAATGCCGCCAAGGTTGCGACCAAGGCTACTGCTTCGTAAGAGCTACTGCTGAAAGCAACCGCTCAAGGGCTACCAGCGCACTGCTGGTGAGCCCTTTTTTCGTTTCATACTCGATTTCCTCGAGATGTTCCAGCATGATCTCGAGTTCACGCAGCTTGATATGACTTGCCGCTGTCAGAAGAGCACTTAGCGTATAATCGTCGAGGTATTGATGTTGGGTGCGCAGGCACCAGGCCCTGAGGTCGGCCTTGGGCCGGTTCGACTTCGACACGAGCTTTGCGTTCAGCAACCGTACAAACCCGAGTTCCACATCATAGAGAATAGTTGTGTCCGTCGCTCCGGAAGCTGACAGGTCATAGAGCGCTGTCGCCGCACGGTCGTACTTCCTGAGAGAGATTGCCTCGACGAGATCAGCGGCAGCCGCAATGTGGCACCGAGGCACGACCTCACGGACATCTGCGACAGTGACGGCTGCGCCGGTATAGGCAAGGAGTTTGTCGATCTCGCTTCGCATAAGGAAGAAACTGCTTGCCGTCCGCTCCATGAGCTCGTGGATGGCCTGGTCCTCTATTGCACGCCCGTCGAACCGCTTCTTGATCCAGGAGCGCACCGCAGTCGGGGGTACGGCGTAGCTGGTAATCACATACGCTTTTTTCAGCAGTTCTGAAGGAACTTTGGCGGGGTCCGCAAATATGACAATGGTGGTGCTGCCAGACAGAAACAGGGGGGCCATAGTACCCAGACGTTTGGCTCCCTTGTCTTCGAGGCCGTTGATGACAAGAACCTTGCGCCCGGACCCGAAACTCTCGCTGCCGAGGAACTCGCGGATCCCGTCCACGTTGTCGTCGCTACCCTCAAACTCGGCATAATCGAAGGCCCGGAAAGCTTCCGCTACCTGTGAGCGCGCTGCTTCTTTCGCCTGCGGAACGAAATAGTCGTCTCCGGGCGCGAAGACATAGAGCGACGCAGGCTTCTTACCCCTGAGGCTTGTAAGACCCTCAGTAACTGAGACCTCGTTGGAGCCTGACGCGTAGCCCTTGGCTGCAGCCATTGCTCCCGGTCTATGGATAGATCTTCTCAAGCAAGCGGGGGAATGGGACTGTTTCCCGCACGTGCGGAAGCTTGCAGATCCACGCTACTGTCCGCTCGACACCAAGACCAAACCCGCTGTGCGGGACCGATCCGTACTTGCGAAGGTCCAGATACCACTGGTAGTCTGCTTCAGCAAGCCCCTCGGCATGAACCCGTTCGAGAAGCAACTCGTAGTCGTCTTCGCGCTGCCCGCCTCCGATGATTTCACCGTATCCCTCTGGAGCCAGCAGGTCAGCACACAGTACCGTCTGCGGATTGGCAGGGTTTGTCTTCATGTAGAATGCTTTGAACGATTTTGGGTAGCTGTGCACAAAAACAGGTCGTTCGAACTGGTTCGAGATAAGCGTTTCCTCGTCCCCACCGAAATCGTCGCCCCACTGTATCGGCGAACCGGCTTTCTGCAGGAGCTTTACCGCCTCATCATAGGAGATGCGTGGAAACGGTGTAGCTATCTTTTCCAGCGGAGAAAGATCCCGCTCGATGATGGCAAGCTCCTCTTTACGCTTCTCCAGGACCTGCTGCACAATGTACGTGACGAATTCCTCCTGAACATCGCAGTTCTGCGACCAATTGCAGTACGCCATCTCGGGCTCGACCATCCAGAACTCGGTCAGGTGCCGGCGCGTCTTGGACTTCTCAGCGCGAAACGCAGGACCAAAGCAGTAAACTCTTCCAAAGGCCATGGCCGTCGCTTCGTTGTATAGCTGGCCACTCTGCGACAGGTAAGCGGGTATGCCGAAATAGTCGGTCGAGAACAGGGTCGAAGATCCTTCGCAGGCATTGGCGGAAAGGATGGGAGCGTCCATGAGCAGGAAGCCGTTGTCATCGAGGTAGTCACGGATACTCTTGACGATCGTGGCACGTATGCGCATGATCGCCCACTGGCGCTTCGAGCGGAGCCACAGGTGCCGGTTGCTCATCAGGAAATCGACGCCGTGCTCCTTGGGCGTTATCGGGTAGTCTACAGCTGCCTGATGGACCTCAATCTTCTGAACATGCATTTCGTGACCGCCTGGAGCCCGCTCTTCGGCATGGATCGCACCAGTGATACTGATGCTGCTCTCCTGCGTGAGGTGGCGCACCGCCTCAAATGTCGACTCGTCGATGTCACTCTTGGCGACGACACACTGCATGATGCCGCTGCCGTCCCGAACGAGGACAAATGCTACTTTCCCGCTGCTGCGGCTGTTGTAGACCCAACCATTGATGGTCTGGACCTGCCCGACGTAGTCTGCTGCCTTGTCGATGTACATGATTACTTCTCCTCCAGCAATTTCTGATGCGGACATACTGTCGAGTTCAAGTTCGCCCCACATTCGGGGCATAGCCCTTTGCAGTCTTCTTTGCACAGTGGAAACTCGGTGACTTCGATGAGCAGGTGCTGGCGCACCACATCGGAAACGTCGAGTACGTCCGACTCAAGCGCAAACACGTCTTCCTGATCAGGATCATCTTCCCCATTGAGAAGGTATGTTTCATTGACGTCGAACTCGACATCCTCCACGACCGGGTCCAGACACCTCACGCAGGGCTGGCTCACCCTCGCACCGAACGCCCCGGAGAACTGATAGCCGATTCCGAGATTGCTGAGGATGAACTGCCCTGTTACTGGCTCAAGAAGCGCAACTCCAGGGAGATCTCCGACCGATGTTTCCTCGAACGCGAACGATTGACTGCTCCCTTCCTCAATGTTCAGTTTCTGGAGTTCGAGTCTCATCGTTGTTCTCCTCCACATGAAACTGCGTCTCCGACGCCTTGACAGTCTCAGTCAATCTCGCCAAAATCTGCTCCAGCTGTTCCAGCATCTTGAGTGAGTAGTCGTCAGCCTGCTGTTCAGCGGTCTTTCGCGCGGCCACAACCTCCGCCATCATGCGCTCTCGTTCAGCGGCAGCGGAACGTACGATTTCGTTGTCTGCAACCAGGTCGTCGTGCGAGTGTTGGCCCTCTTCTATCATTCGGCCGCACTGTCGCCTGGCATCGGCCATCAGGGCGTCACGCTGCTCCAGCAGGGCATACGCATTGCGGACCTGTTCCGGGAATGCCGTGCGGAGATGTGCGACTGCATCTGCCAGCTCCTCGTCCTTGATGAGGCGATACCCAAGCAACCTCGGACTCCGCTCCCTTACCTGATCGATGCGGTCGATGATGTCCTGCAGCGTAAGCTTCTCAATCATGCGTTCCTCCCCTGGCCCGAGACAGGCCAAGCACAATCCTGTCTGCAACACTCGCAGGCACCAAATCACGAATGTCCCCCCCGCCTTCGTACATCTGTTTGATGAGTGTGGAGGAAACGAAGAAATGCTCCTGCGAGCTCATGAGATAGATGATATCCACATTCGGGTCGAGATGCCTGTTCGCCCAGGCGAACTGTACTTCATAATCAAAGTCCGACACGGGTCGCAATCCGCGCAGCATGATATTTGCGCCTACGCGCTGCATGAAATGAACGACCAGGTCGTCGAAGCCTTCCACCACGACATTCGGGATATGCCGCGTTGCGCTGCGGACCATGTCGACGCGCTCGTCGAGCGACCACATTGGACTCTTATACACTATGCCGGCCACGCCAACAACGAGCCGGCCGCACAGACGCGCTCCGCGCTCAATGATGTCAACATGTCCTCTGGTAACCGGATCAAACGTGCCCGGATAGACGATTGTATCCATGTGTCCCATAGACCTCATGTTCAAGTGTAGTCAAAAGGCGCCCGATGAAAAGAAAAAGAGGGGCGCCTTTCGACGCCCCTCCTCATGATATTAGCACATTCAGGCCAAGAGCACCTTGCTCAGGAAACTCTGTGTACGCTCATGCTGAGGATGCTCGAATACCTCAGAAGGAGATCCGGACTCAATGATGAGTCCCTGATCCATAAAAATGACACGGTCCGCGACTTCCTTCGCAAAACCAATCTCATGTGTGACGACAATCATTGTCATGCCCTCGTCTGCAAGTTTGACCATCACGTCGAGGACCTCATGGATCAACTCCACGTCAATGGAGGACGTCGGCTCGTCGAACAGCATGAGCTTCGGGTGCATGGCAAGCGCACGCGCTATGGCCACCCGCTGTTGCTCACCGCCACTCATCTGAGCAGGCTTGTGATCAGCGCGATGCGACAGCCCAACCTTCGCCAGAAGCTCCATTGCCTCAGCCTCGGCCGCCTTGCGAGCAGTCTTCTTGACGACGACAGGACCCAGGGCGACGTTCTGAAGAGCGGTGAGGTGAGGAAACACATTGAACTGCTGGAACACCATGCCGATGTCTTCTCTCAGCCTGCGAATGTCATACTTGCCTGACTCGACGAGCTTGCCGTCGAATGTTATGCGGCCGGCCGACGGGGGCTCTATCCAGTTGATGCACCTCACGAGCGTACTCTTGCCCGAACCCGAGGGGCCCATCAGGACCAGCCGTTCCTTGAAATCCATGTCGAAGCTGACTCCCTTGATGACTTCGAGAGAGCCGAACGACTTGTGCAGGTCGTCGACGACGAGCAGCTTCCCCTGTGACATCATGCTGCCAGCCATTTCACTCTACCTTCTTCTCGAGATTTCGGGACCACTGCATGACCGGAGTAGTCATGATCAAGTAGATGAGTGCTGCGCCGATGAGCGGCGACAAAAAGTTGGCGGTGCGGGCGCCGATGATCTTCGCATTGAAGAGAAGATCCTGCATCGCGATGACGCTGACCAGGGAAGTATCCTTGATCAACGCCGCAAACTCATTGGCAAGCGGCGGCAGAACTCGCCGGAACGTCTGCGGGAGGATAACATGGCGCAGTGCCTGCGCCCGATTCATGCCCAGCGAGAAAGCGGCTTCAGACTGTCCCTTGGGAATTGATTCCACAGCCGCTCTGAAGACCTCCGCTATGTAGGCTGCATAGCACACTGCAAGAGAAACCACGGCGGCAGGGAACCGAGGCAGGTTCAGGCCTATCGTCGGGAGAGCATAGTATACGATCAGAATCAGCAGCAAAGCCGGCGTCCCGCGAATGACCTCGATGTAAACACGCGTAATGGCGCCGATGACCTTTCCACCAAACATGTTCAACAGCCCCACCAGAAGCCCAGCGACAGTCGCAAAGATCATCGAGGCGACCGTCAGTGTAAGCGTGGTCCATGCACCTGTCAGGAGGAACGGCAGGTTGTCGAAGATGATCGACCACTTAATCATTTTTCGTTACCCCGACCTCGACTGCTACTTGGGCAGGTATGGCGGGTCGGCAAAGAAGTACTTGCGGTAGAGGGTCGCGTATGTCCCATCCGCAACCACTTTGCGGAGGGCGGCATCGATGTCGCTCTTGAGTTGAGTGTCGTCTTTCCGCACAGCGATGCCATACAGCTGTGTCAGGTCCTGGCCGGCTATCGAAGTCGTATCGATAACCTTCAATGCAGGATGCGTACTGGCATAGGCCGTGCACACGGGATAGTCGTTGACCACAGCGTCGATCCTGCCATTTTCAAGGTCCTGGGTGGCAAGCTGGATGTCGGGATAGGAGCTGACCTTCACACCGGGAATCAGCTTGGCATCAGTCTCGCCTGTCGTGCCAACCTGAACGCCAACCGTCTTTCCCACGAGGTCCTCGGGTTTGGTGATATTGTTCTTGGCCGGGTTGTACATGATGCCCATGTCCGACCGGTAGTAGGGAATGGAGAAGAGAACCTCCTTCTCGCGGTCGGGGATGATCCCCATGGCGGCGCATACCGCGTCGAACTTCTTTCCCTCCAGGGCAAGGAGAAGTCCATCAAAAGCCTCACTGGTCAGATTGCTGGTCCTGCCCATCTTCGCTGCGATGGCTTCCATCAGTTCGACGTCAAACCCTGTGGGCTTGTTGTTCGCATCGGCGTATTCGAATGGCTGATACGTCGGGTCAGTCCCCCAGTTGAATGTCGCAGTCTGAGTCTTGCACCCTGTCAAGACCGTGACGATCATTACAGCAACAACCATCAATACTACACCACGGGCAAACGCTGTCTTCTTCATCCTTTCTCCTCCTGCATGATTCAGATTTCTGGCAACCGTGTAGTGAGCGAGCCACCCCATATTGCACTGCGAAGAACAGTGCTACCCTATACTTTGTGCAATCCTCAAAGAAAGTAAAGCATAGAAGTGAACCGGCTCATCTGGCGGGCGCAGCAGGCATTGTTCTGGTCCTGGTCGCCTGCGCTGCCTTCATGGGAGCCTTTGTTATGCACCTCGTCGGCAAACCAATGGGTTGGTCAGTCTTGGCAGTTGTTGGTGGCACAAGCGCGCTGGGCCTGGCAGGACTGAGCTTCATCGCAGATATTGCTGAGACTCATGCAAAGCGACTGCATCACAAGGAGGAGTATTGATGCCTGGGATTTTGCGTAACTTCGACGGAAAGACTCCAACTGTAGCGTCCACAGCATTTGTCGCCGACACAGCCGTCCTGATAGGAGATGTGACCGTTGAGGAAGGTGCCAGCATCTGGTATGGGGTGGTCCTTCGTGGCGACATTGCGCCCATCATCGTGCACCGAAATGCGAACGTTCAGGACAACGTGGTGGGGCATGTAGAATCCGGCAACCCTCTCGTTGTCGGCGAGGGCGCCACTGTCGGGCATAGCGCCGTCCTGCATGGATGTACAATCGGCCACCATGCCATGGTAGGCATGCATGCCACCGTCCTCACGGGAGCCAATGTTGGTGACGAAGCAGTGGTAGCCGCAGCAGCCCTGGTTCCTGAGAACAAGGTCGTCCCTGCCCGATCACTCTCGATGGGTGTCCCCGCACGTGCTGTGCGGTCGCTTGCAGACGAGGAGATCCAGGAACTCCATCGTCGAGCCGACGACTACGCCAGATTGGCAGTGATGTCCAGGGCAGAGTCTGAACACAAACGACTCTGACATCGGACGGACCGGTCCCCAGGTCCCCCCTTCTTTTCATCTTCTCTGCACATTTCTCCTTGCATTTTCTGATTCGTCCCTATACTTCACCCAACCAATGCTACCGGCCAATCAGCCGAAGAGCCCCCTGGTAACGACCCGATGCATGTCGTGCCGTATCTTTATACCCTGGCAACAAGGAGAGTCAGACATGAGTAAAACTCGTACATCACGGTGGGGTGCGGTCTTCACTATCGCACTCGTTCTTTGTCTTCTGGTCCTCTCAGGATGCCGTCCTGCAGCCACTTCCTCCGACCTCGACCGCGTCAAACAGGACGGCGTTCTGACGGTCGGCAACGACACAACGTATGCTCCATTTGAGTTTGTCGACAGTGCCAACAAGCCGACAGGTTTCGACATCGACCTCATTGCCGCCGTCGCCCAGAAGCTTGGGCTGAAAGCGGACATCGTGACCACCGCCTGGGATGGCATCATCCCTGCCCTCCAGACACAGAAGTTTGAGGTCCTCATTTCGTCCATGTCGATCAACCCCGACCGTGAGAAGGAGGTCAGCTTCTCTATTCCCTACTACCGGGCGGACATGGGCATCATGTACAACCCGGCCAAGAACACTATCACCAAACCCGAGGACCTCGTGGGAAAGACGGTTGGCGTTCAGGTTGGCACGACAGGCGAGGCGTCTGCCAAGCTGATCACCGGCGTGAAGGTCAACTCGTACCCCGACATCCAGCTTGCCACCCAGGACCTCGAAAATGGCAGGATCGACGCTGTGGTCAACGACTATCCCGTGTGCGTTTTCTATGCTAGTACGCATCCTACATTGAAGGTCTTCAGTACCACCTCGATAGCTGGTCAGGACCTGACACAGCTGTATGGTATCGCCATGCGCCTTGAAGACAAGCAACTGAAGGCCGCTGTCGACCAGGCCCTGCAGGACCTTGTTAAGGATGGAACATACGACACCATCTACGCCAAATGGTTCGGGGGAACACCCGACTTCCGTCCAGGAGACCAGAAGCCCTGACGCCTCGACTGAAGGTGTCCTAAGTTCACGTCCCCCGCCGTACCCATCACGGGTACGGCGGGGGACGTGAACTACCAGGCTTCCGTTTGGTCTAGAATGCAGTAGTCATGTCGATATAGCCCTTTCGCTGAGCCTGACGACTGCCGAAAGAAACCAGAACCCACCCGAGTGCAAACAGGACCGCTGCCGACAGGGCAACTCTTCCCAACAACTGGAACGTCGTCATGTCGGAGAGAAAACTGGTAAGGATCTTCCCCGAGATCGCCCGACGCATGAGTTCGATGAACGGACTCAAGGGGACAAACTCCGCGATCCTTGCAAACACCGCTGGAAAAGCAGTTGGAGGAAACAGCGCCCCACTCAGCACGAACATGCCCCCAAAGAGCGCGTCGACGACGTCGACGTCCAGCTTGATCGTCAGGAGGAACACAGAAGCCACGGCCAACCCCAGGCCGGCAGCCACAAGATACCCGAGGATAGCGCCCGCTATGAGGTAACCCCAGTTGGGGTGGAACGGCAGACGCAGCACGGGAATGAGCCAGCACAGATTGATGACAATTCCTGCGAGCGCAATAAGATACCGAGTTGCGGCACGGCCGCACAAGTAGGTCCGGTACGAGGTGCTCGACAGGAAGATGTACTTCAGCGTCTGATAATGCTCTCGGTCATCGTGGACACTGAACGCCATATCGAAGAACACCATGCTCAGTGAGTAGTAGAAGATTGTCCCGTACAGTGCATATGGAAGCAGCCCCGTCTTCTGGCCGAAGACCCCATACAAGATGATGACCGCGAGAAAACTGCCGATCGGATATGCCGCAAGATAGAGCAGCCACACCCACTTCTTTGTCCAGTTGCTCTCGATCTGCAGACCGATATACATGGAAGCAAGGAAACCCTTCATCACTGCCACCTGAGCGTCAGGCGCGCATCGCGTCTGGCCTTGTACTCGACAGACCGCAGCGCCCACGATGCGATGAATACAAACACAAGACTCAGCCCGACGAGGATGAGCAACTCCCAGCGCCAGTCCAGCACCTTCACCGTGAACGAAGGGACCAGAAGCTGTCTCAGTGCGTCAAGCCCAAGTGTCGTCGGGATGAGTGCCGCGATACCGACCAGGCCCAATCCCAGGTATCTGGCGGGAAAATAGGATCCCGAGAGAACGCTCGTCGGTTCCATGACAAGGTCGGCAGTGCGCCATGCGTCGCGCCCGTGGTAAAGAAACAGCGACGAGAACACGATGCCCAGCCCATACATCGAAAACAGGGTCACAAAGAAGACGAGCAAGGCCAAGGGCAGGTGCAGAACCATGAATTGCACCTTGAACACAGCGATGCCAAAAAACAGCACCGCCAGAGAACGGAGCATCGTATGCATGGCACCGCCAACGGACAGACCGACGAGGAAGGCAGACAGTGGGGCGGGGCTCACAAGCATCAGCTCCAGGTTCCCCATTTCCTTCTCCCAGTACAACTGCGTCGCAACACCCCATAGAACGTTCAGGAAGAAGGGAGTCATGAATCCTCCCAGCACCACCAGCCCACTGAACTCAGAGCCGGTGCCAAGCGTCCGGTAGAGATAGATGTAGGTCGTCATCGTGAAGAAACCACCCAGGACACTCGCGACGACCCAGGTCGCCTCGCGCATCTGTCCAAAAATGCGCACGTAGGCGCGCGCGTTGAGCGTCCTAAGAAACAGGAGAAGCTTCTTCTTCATCTTCGAACCTCTTGCCCACCATCTTGAGAAACGCGTCTTCCAGAGTAGGCTCGAGTTTGCGCATATACTTGAGGGTTGCCCCCTGCCCTGCCAGTGCCGTGATGAGACGGGCGATGTCACTCTCGTGCACCAGGTGTGCGACAAGCATTGGACTCTTCGTTACCTTGTCGGTATCCAGCACGAGATCGTTCCCGTCGCCCATGGATGCAGTGATATGGCCAAGCTGCTCCTCTTCAAGTCGATCGACCGTAATCTCGTAGTGCGCCCTGCTGTCCAGGTCCTGCTTAAGTTGCGATGGAGCTGCGTTCGCAAGGATAAGCCCGTGGTTGATGATGGCTACGCGCGAACAGAGTTCATCGGCCTCTGCCATGTAGTGTGTTGTCAGAATGACCGAGCGTTCCGGCTTCTCTCGAACCCAATCGCGCACGATATTGCGGATGATGACACTCGCCTCGACATCGACGCCAAGCGTCGGTTCGTCGAGGAACAGAACCTTGGGGTCGGTGACGAGACCACGCACCAGATTGACCTTCTGACGCATACCGGTGGACAGGCGGTTCATCTGCTGACGCCTACTGTCCCACATGCTGACGACCTTGAGGTATTCCTCGATCCGGGCACGCGCCACAGGCGTCTCCATGCCGTAGAATTGACTGAACATCCAGAGCTGCTCCTCAACCGTGAGAATGCCATACCCCGAGGTCTCGCCTCCGGAAATAAGGCTGATGAGCGGACGTACATGAGTATAGTCCTTCTCGACGTCGAATCCGGCCACAGTAACGCGCCCAGACGTAGGAAGCAGCAATGTCGACATGATCTTGATGGTCGTCGTCTTGCCGGCGCCGTTCGGGCCCAGAAGACCGAAGATCTCGCCATATGAGACGTCGAAGCTGACGCCCCGCAACGCGTGGAAAGGTGCCGTGCCCCTGCGGTTGAAGACACGAGTGAGGTTCTCTACTTGAATAGCTGTGTGCATACAGTGCTACCTCCAGAACGAGTGAGGGGAAAAGCGAACTGTATGGCAGGGGAGACTACTGACGGACTCTGTGAGAGTCAGTGACTGAGGAATTGACGGTCCTGCGTTTACTGTGGCAAACTCTTGTCTGCAGCTTGTCCAATCAACAGCGCCCCTGTCATCAGTTGATGCAAATCCTGTTCTCTGTCATTGTCCTACCTCCACATGCACGAATGTCTATACGCGCCCTCAAAGCCTGATTTTGAGACTATACCAGAGCGTATCTGTTTTGTCAAATGGTTGTATCTCGCATGAGTAGCGAGCCATCCGGTCCTCAGGGACACCGAAAGCCGCCCGGTCCCTTCTCGGGAAAAGGCGGCTTTCGGTAACAATAATATTTTCAGGCTACATGAAACGCTCGAAACGCTCCTTGCCAGCCTTGCAGACTGGACAGACCAGCGGAGGCTGCGGCCTTGCGCACAGGTATCCACAGACCCTGCATCGCCAGACCGGAAACGCGAGCCCGGCCACATGCACCTGTTCCATCTCCCCCGGGTGCGCAGTTGGCCCGCCGACCGGACGCCGATCCGGAATGGAGGTTGCGGTCTTCTCACCACGACTGATCTCGGGCGAGACATACAGCGCGCAGTAGCAGGCGCCGTATTCGTCGAGGTCAGCGTCTCGGTAGTCACACGGACAGACGAGGTCGACGTCCCGCTCCCTCACTCCTGACGCCAGACGGCAGGGACAGGCGCGATATCCGTAGCGTGCCTCGTTCTCCAGCAGACCCCGGACCAGATCCCTGGCAAAAGCGTCGTCAGGGTTGACAGAGTATCCTGCCTCCCGTGCTTCGAGGGCCAGCCTCTCCCAGACCTCAGCGACACGCTCGTCTGGTATCCTGCTCATTCAGCCGCGAGTTCTCGAATCTTGTCTTCCTGGAAACCTATGACACAATCCTTGTCATCCAGGACGATGGTCGGAAACGAGCACGCTGGGTTCCATTTCAGGACCTCCTGCTTGGCCAGTTCCTTGTTTCCACCCTCCTGGTCGTCGACATCGACGTAGTCGTAGCCCACGCCCAGCTCCTGAAGCAACGCCTTGGTCTTGCGACACCAGCCGCAGGTCGTCAGCGTATAGAGGAAGACCTTATGCTTGTTGTGTTTTCCTTCGACATGCTTGGGTTCCAACACTGTACCCTCCTTGACGCAGGTAGATGCCTACGCGTGTAACAATGACCTGAAAACCTCGACGGCCTCGCGACACTGATCTGTCGTCACATCGTGGTGCGTGACCAGTCGAACCGTGGTCGGCGTGTTGGCATTACACAGAACGCCTTTCTCCTCGAGCGCGGCCACGAACGACGGTGCATCCTGGCCACTTGCACTGACGTTGACCATGGCCATATTGGTTTCGGCTTCAGACGGGTCAGTTCCATACCCGATACCGGCGAGCTCGCTCGCGAGGAGTTTTGCGTTGGCATGGTCCTCCGCCAGTCTGTCCACCATCGTCTCAAGCGCTACAATACCCGCAGCCGCCAGAATACCGACCTGACGAAGTCCACCTCCCAGGCGCTTTCGGTTCTTACGTGCCCGTTCAATATAGTCTCTGGACCCCACGAGCAATGATCCGACAGGAGCACACAAGCCTTTGGAAAGACAGAACATGACGGAATCGGCGTAGGATGCCCACACATCCGGTGTGATGCCAGAGGCGATCGATGCATTGAAAATCCGCGCTCCATCCATGTGCACTGCAATGCCGCGCTCTTGTGCCTCTGCCGATATCTCGCGCACGTACTCGATGGGCCATATCTTGCCCCCACCTCGATTGTGAGTGTTTTCGATAGCAATAAGGGACGTCCGTGGAAAATGAATATTGCTGGAATCGCGAATTGCGTGCTTGACATCATCCGGGTCCATGACACCCCGCTTGCCCGGAACCTGCCGAGCCTGAACGCCCGACAGCATTGCGATGTCGCCAACCTCATAGTAGAAGATGTGGCTCTCGGCTTCCGTAATAAGCTCGTCCCCACGCTGTGTGTGAGTCATGATGGCGACCTGATTGCCCATCGTGCCTGAACACATAAAAAGACCAGCTTCCTTGCCCAGCATTTTTGCGCCCAGTTCTTCCAGTCTGACGACAGTAGGGTCCTCGCGGTAGACGTCGTCGCCGACCTCCGCCGTCGCCATGGCGTCCCGCATGGCCTGTGTAGGCTTCGTAACAGTATCAGAACGAAAATCGATCATGGTTCCCTCCAAGCGAATTGAGTTTACTACGATGTGGACAACATTTAGACGTTCTCGACGTTGACCGACTTGACCCCATGGATCTTGCTGACATGCTCGACGATTTCGTTAATCGTCGGGTCCAGGAACTTGTCGTCAGAACCAATGCTGACTTCGACCCTGACCGCACCCTTGTCAATGCCGATGTACTTGACCATCTTGAGCGTGATGATATCGACCCCGACTGGCGGCCACAGCACATGCTTTAGCTCCTCGGTCACGGTCTTGACGTCAAGCGTGGAATCATAGTCGATACCCTTCACTTCTTTCTTGTACTTGCGAATGGCCGACCGGAGTCCGTCGACAGCGAGAACCGAGCAGTGCATTTTGACAGGAGGGAGGCCCCCCAGCTCGTCGGCAGCCTGCTTCCATGTGATTGTCTCAGCCTCGTCGATCGTCTTGCCCTTGGCCAAGTCAGTGATGATGGAACCTGTGGCTATGTTGGAGGCACAGCCGTAGGACTGGAATTTCACATCCTCGATACGGTCGGTCGCCTTGTCGATCTTGAGGTAGACGGTGATCTCGTCTCCGCATGCGGGCGACCCTTCAGTAGCACAGGCGTCGGCATTCTCGATCACGCCGATGTTGTGTGGGCTCTTGAAGTGTTCGATGACTTTCGCAGTGTACTTGATTGCCATAGCAACCTCCCTATTAAACAGGCGGCCTGATCGTACTCTGGGCGCGCAAGCGTTCCACGATCGGAATTAGCTTTGCCAGAGCAGTATCGACATCGACCTCGGTGTTGTACCGGGATAGCGTGAAGCGGATCGAGCCATGCGCCTGTTCGTGGTTGCGCCCGATCGCCATGAGAATGTAATTCGGTTTGAGCGTCGCGGCCGCACAGGCTGAACCAGTGTCTACCACGATCCCGTCCATGTCAAGGAACATCATGATCGCCTCGCCCTCGATGAACAGGAAACTGTAGCACAGATGCGACGCAGCCCTTCCGGCGCCATCCGGTCCATTGAGCAGAATATATGGAATGTGCTCACGGATGCCAGTGGCAAGACGGTTCGTGAGGCTTAGCATGTGCTTAACATCCTTGTCGAAGGTCGTGTACAGTAACTCAACGGCCTTGTCGAATCCCGCAATGCCCATCGTGTTGGGTGTGCCCGGAACAAGCGGAGAGTACGACTCCGAGCCAAAAGTGATGGGGCGTATCTTCGTGCCCTTTCGCACGTAGAGAGCGCCAACACCCTTCGGACCATGAATCTTGTTGCTGGAGAAGCTCACCAGGTCTGCCTTCACTGCGTCGACTTCCAGTCGCTGCGTCTGCAGTGCGCTGGCGAAATCCACATGATATGGAATCCTGCGGCCCACGTGCTGTGACGCCCCGGCAATGATTGTTCCTGCCTCGGCAAGAGGTTCGATCGTACCGATCATGTGGTTGACACCCATCAGGCTGACCATCGCCGTGTGCTCATTCAGGACTGACGAAAGTTGGTCGAGATCATACTTTCCCTCACCATCGACCTTGATGTAGTGAGCCCGGTAGCCTTCCTTCTCCAGTGCCTTGTACACCGCGAGCGTAGCAGGGTACTCGATCT
>Ga0209840_1000101_pt1 | contig 18902 bp, 13 predicted proteins | sample PersoiDNA2013190_FD_185802 | JGI IMG/M metagenome (GOLD analysis project Ga0209840, IMG submission 185802) | Permafrost soil microbial communities from the Arctic, to analyse light accelerated degradation of dissolved organic matter (DOM) -... | ecosystem: Environmental > Terrestrial > Soil >... | reverse complement strand
TCAAGATGACCAGGTCCCTCCTCGATGCGTACGGAAACGACTTCGAGAAAACCATCAACGGTTTCGTCGACTTCCTGCTGCTGGACAGCCATACATTTCCGCTTGTCGTGCTGGAGGCGAAGTCCGAGGACAAGGACCCCCTGGTCGGCAAGGAGCAGGCCAGGAGATACTCTCAATCTCAGCACGCCCGCTTTGTCATCCTGTCCAACGGCAACCTGCACTACTTCTGGGACTTGGAGCAGGGCAATCCGACGGTTATCACTCGTTTCCCGAGTCAGGATTCCATTGGCGAGCGCAAGTCCTACAAGCCCGACATCCATCAACTAGCGGGAGAACACGTCGAGGCGGATTACATCGCCGTGACGCAGTACCCAGACTATCTGAAGGACCCTCGCTGGACAGACCCCAAGTTGAAAGGCGATCTCATTGAAGAGCGAAAGCTCATGTTCCTGCGTCCATACCAGTTGCAGGCGATCGCTGCACTCCAAGCCTCGGCGGGTCGAGGTGACAACCGTTTCCTGTTCGAAATGGCGACCGGTACCGGTAAGACGCTCACATGTGCGGCTGTCATCAAGCTGTTCCTCAGGACCGGTAATGCCGTCCGGGTATTGTTTCTCGTCGACCGGTTGGAACTTGAGGACCAGGCGAAGAAAAATCTGATCAAGTGGTTGTGTACAGACTACAGGTGTGTCGTGTACAAGGAACGTCGTGACGACTGGCACACGGCAGAGATCGTTGTTTCCACTGTCCAAAGTCTCACGTCGGACGAAAAATACCGGCAGCTCTTCTCTCCCACCGACTTTGACCTTGTCATCTCGGACGAAGCGCACCGTTCCATTAATGGCAACGCCCGGGCCCTTTTCGAGTACTTCGTCGGCTTTAAGTTGGGACTGACGGCCACGCCACGGGACTACCTGAAGAACATTGACCCCAACCAATTGAGCAAGGACGACCCCCGTGCGTGGGAGCGTCGCCAGCTCCTGGATACTTACCGGACATTTGGGTGCGACACCGGCGAGCCCACGTTTCGATACAGTCTACTCGATGGCGTACGAGATGGATATCTCGTGAACCCTATTGTCGTCGACGCACGTACGGAAATCACCACCCAACTGCTTTCCGACGAAGGATATGCTGCAATGGTGCCGAACGACGATGGCGACGACAAGGAAGAGACCTTCTACCAGAAGGATTTCGAGAAGCGTTTCTTCTCGGAGAAGACTAATCAAGTCTTTTGCCAGGCCTTCCTCGATAATGCCCTGACCGACCCTATCACTGGAGAGGTTGGCAAATCGATCGCGTTCTGTGTCAGCCAGAAGCATGCATCCAAGATCACCCAGATCCTCAATGAGCTTGCTGAAGAGCGGTGGCCAAGCAAGTACGCGTCAGACTTCGCGGTTCAGGTGACTTCCAATGTCTCGGGTTCTCAGCAGCTTGCCGTGAGCTTCGCAGACGCAAGCAACAATCTCAACGGCCACACGAACTGGCATGAAGCCTATGATTCGTCCAAGACACGTGTCTGCGTTACCGTGGGTATGATGACGACCGGCTACGATTGCCAGGACATTTTGAATCTCTGCCTGATGCGCCCCATCTTCTCCCCAACCGATTTCATCCAGATCAAGGGACGTGGAACGCGGCCATGGAAATTCAAACTCAGTGATGGCAGTGCCCCTACCCCTATTGTTCGCACAAAGGAACGGTTCAAACTCTTCGATTTCTTTGCCAACTGCGAGTACTTCGAGCAGAAGTACAACTACGACGAAGTCCTCAAACTGCCGAGAGTCGGGATATCCAAGGAACCTGGTGGCGAACCGGTCTTCGTTGGTGGTGACGATGACGTCATCATCTACAATCCCGACCCGTTGAAACATCTGACGCAAACTCCAGTCGGGCTGGAAGGTATGAAGATCGATTGGAAGTTGTTCGAACGGGCACGTGATACCATCCGGGCCGATGCAGAGATTGAGCGTGCTATGGATGACGACCGGTTGGATCTTGCAGCGACCTTGGCTCGCGACCATTTTGAGAACCGTCCTGAGCTCTATCTCACGTTGGATAAGCTCAAAGAGGCGGCGAATCTGGACCGACGTCTGACATGGCGCGAAGTCTTAGAACGCATGTTTGGCCGCATCGACCACTTCAGAACGAAGGATGAACTGCTGGACGACGAGTATGCGAACTTCATCGCAGTGACGCCGGACAAGCCGAATGCCCTGCAGGCAGCCGCGATCCGGAACTTCATGAAGGCATACATTACTGACCCCGAAATCCGCTCCGTTATCGAAAGCAAGGAGTACGGAAGGCTAGAGACGAATCCGAAGGTGAACATGGAGGACCTCGAAGACTTGAATGGATACCTGGCGGCGATCCCCGAGTATGTCAAGAACTACGTCACTCTCAACACCTTTATGTAAGCTGAAAAGGAGATAAGCGTCATGGAACTGGAAGCCAGGAAAAGAATCGACAACGCACGGAATGTTCTTGTGGGGAAGATCCCCGATCCGAAAGCGCAGGTGGAACAGATCACCACGGCGCTTATTTACAAGTTCATGGATGACATGGACAAGAAGGCTCAGCGACTCGGTGGCAAGGCGAGCTTTCTTACGAACGGCTATGAAAAGTATGCATGGACCCACATTTTGGACCCACGCCTTGGCGGCCAGGAACGCCTGAACCTGTACGTCGAAGCCTTGTCCACCATGAGCCAGAACCCGCATCTACCACAACTATTCCGCACGATCTTCAAGGACGCCTTCCTGCCATACCGCGACCCGACGACCCTGAACCTGTTCCTCAAAGTGATCAACGGGTTCACGTATGACCACAGCGAGAACCTAGGTGACGCCTATGAGTACCTCCTTTCTATTCTGGGGAGTCAAGGCGATGCGGGACAGTTTCGCACGCCGCGCCACATCATCGATTTCATGGTTCGGGCTGTCGACCCCAAGAAGAACGAGACTATGCTGGACCCTGCCAGTGGAACGGCTGGCTTCCTGATCTCGTCGTATCGCCACATCATCGAGCAGAATCAGGGCCACCAGCTGACACCGGATGAAAAGGAGCGCCTGGCTGGCAACCTGCAGGGCTACGACATCTCACCTGATATGGTGCGCATCGGGCTGGTCAACATGTACCTGCACAACTTCCCTAACCCACGCATCTACGAATACGATACTCTGGCTAGTGAGGAACACTGGCATGAGAAGTTCGACATCTGCATGGCCAATCCACCGTTTATGACCCCCACGGGTGGCGTCCGTCCCCACAAGCTTTTCCAGATTCCGGCGAATCGTTCCGAAGTCCTGTTCGTGGACTACATTGCTGAGCACCTCAAGCCAACCGGCAGAGCAGCTGTCATCGTCCCCGAGGGCATTGTCTTTGCTTCTGACAATGCCTACAAGAAGTTGCGCAAAATGCTAGTCGAAACCTGGGGTCTGTGGGCAGTCGTGAGTCTACCCGCCGGTTTGTTTCAGCCATACTCGGGAGTCAAGACCTCGATTCTCTTCCTCAACAAGGTGTTTGCGAAGAAGACCGATGAGATCGTGTTCGTGAAAGTCCAGAATGACGGTTTCAGCCTTGGTTCCCAGCGTCACCCCGTCGACCAGAACGATCTGCCGGCAGCACAGGAAATCCTGCAGGCGTGGCAGCGCAATGAGAGACAGGAAACCCCCCTGGCACAGTGGGTCGACAAGGCGGCGATTGCTGAGAGTGGTGACTACAATCTGACAGGAGAACGCTATAGAGAGGTCATCGTTGTCAATACCACGTGGCCAATGGTGCAACTGGAACAGCTTTGTACTGAGATGAAATCGGGATTCGCCTTCGGCAAATATGTCAGGGACGAATCGGGAATTCCACATCTCCGCCCGATGAATGTCACTACCAATGGGCAGTTGTCGATGGATGACGTCAAGCGGATACCCCGGGGGGCAGAAGGCAAGTTCGAGGAATTCGCACTTCGTAAGGGCGACGTCTTGTTCAATAACACCAACAGCAAAGAGCTCGTTGGCAAGACCTGCTACATCGGCATAGATCTTGGCTACTACTTCTCCAACCACATGACTCGTCTCAGAACCAGGCCTGACTTGGACCCCGCCTTCTTGGCGCGCATACTGCACAGCATGTGGCAGCGCGGCGACTTTCTGGCACTGTGCAACAAGTGGGTCGGACAAGCCGCAATCAACAACCATGCTCTTTCCGCGCTCCGTATTCCTCTCCCTCGCCTCGACGTCCAACAGCAGATCGTCGGTGAACTCGATGGATACCAGTGCATCATTGATAGCGCCAAGCAAGTCATCGCCAACTGGAAGCCTACCTTCGACATCGGCCCCTCTTGGCCGTCCGTCCGACTGGATGAGGTGTGCTGTCTGTCCGGGCAGTATGGTTCAGGTGCTAGGAAGGTTGCTTGGGACGGGGAAGTCAGATATGTCAGGATAACGGACCTTGACAATTCTGGCAATCTCAAGACAGACGACATTGTCTCTCCGTCCAAAATCGAGCCGGAATTGTTCCTTCACCAGGGAGACCTTCTGTTTGCACGTTCGGGATCGGTAGGCAGGGTCTACCTTCATCGATTGGCAACCGGGAAGCATCAGTTTGCAGGATATCTGGTTCGGTATTCTGTCGATCCCTCCAAGACGCTCCCTGAGTACATTTTCTACCTGACGAAGTCACGTTTCTGGGATGCATGGGTGACACGGCAGTCAAAAACGGCCACGCTGACAAACATCAATGCACAGCAATTCTCATCGTTTGAGCTTCCTCTTCCGCCTCTTGACGTCCAGCGTAACATCGTCGCCGAGATCGAGAAGGAGGAACAGGCTGTGGAATCCTGTAAGAACCTTGTATCAGCCTACGAAGCCAAGATCAGAGCTACCATTGCGCGCCTTTGGGGTGATCGGCCAAATGGATGACTTCACGTCGCCATCGATGTCAGAAGGAGGATGCTGTGTCTGATTTCTCAGTAGACAAGAAAGCTCGATGTCCCCATTGTGGGACGACGGTTCAGTTCGCTGTAGGAGAGGCGAATCAACTTCTCGCTCCCCGCGGTTTTCCCACTGGTTATGCAATACGTTGGGTTCAGTGTCCAAGCTGTCAGAACATCGTCATAACGCTCATTCGCTTTGAGGCAAATGGTGCTCACAAGGAAACGACGATATACCCACTCGGTACACTGAGATCTCCCGTTCCTCCCGAAGTCCCGACAACGATCAAGGCCGACTACGATGAGGCGGCTCTGATCCTTTCGCTAAGTCCAACGGGCAGTGCGGCTCTGTCGCGAAGATGTCTACAAGCAGTGCTCGTTGACGCAGGAGGTACCAAGAAGAAGAACCTAAGTGAGCAGATTGACGAGGTCACACCGAAATTGCCGGCCTACTTGGAGGAAGTGCTGGATCAAGTCCGCGTCATTGGCAACTTCTCAGCGCATCCGCTTAAGGACACAAATTCCGGAGTCATTGTCGACGTTGAGCCTGGCGAAGCTGAATGGAATCTAGATGTTCTGGATGACCTCTTCGACTTCTACTACGTGAAACCGGCAGCCAGCAAGCGCAAGAAGGACGAAGTGAACCAGAAGCTCATCGCTGCAGGGAAGCCAACCATCTGAAGTTCGTGAAAGAGCTCTGATTAGGGGAGATCGTAGTTTGAGATTCAAGGTTGCACGTCCGATAGCGGCAATTGTGATGGCACTCCGGACGTTCTACATCTCTCGTTGCCCGCTAACGAACCTGGGACGAGCTGGCATTTTCCCTCACCACTGACAGCATCGTCGTTCACCATCATTGATCAGTTTGCCCGACTAGTGACGCCGAGTTTGCCACTTCGGCTGGTCTTGCAGTCTGATCCCGACGGTAAACTGCATGGACAGCAATGACAGAAGAGGAGGCTAGATGACTCTTTCGGTGGAGTGGCGCGCTCTTGAGAACGAAGCGCAACTGGCGGGCGAGCAAATCGCCACAGGTGTCACAATCCTTGGCCGGGCGAACCACATGGAGACTGGGCTCTACTCACAGGCCTTCTTTGGATTGTCGATCGGGCTGGAACGATTAGGCAAGTTGATCATCGTCGCCGACTACGCAATCGGGCACGGTGGCAGCTTTCCGGCTGACGCAGATCTGCGCAAGATTGGACACAATCTTCAGGATATTCTCTCAAGGTGTGAGGCAATAGGCAAGTCGGTCGATGCGCAGCATTCATACGCTTCGCGGCCCAGTGACCCTATCCACAAGGGGATCGAGGAAACGCTTTCCAAGTTCGCTACCCGGTCACGCTACTACAATCTCGACTACATTACAGGAGCGACTGGACAGGAATTTGACCCAATTGCCATGTGGTGGGCGAAAGTGGCCAAGCCCATCTGTGAGCGCCATTATGCAGACAGGCAGCGGAAGAAGGACAGCAACGCAGCGCTATTCGCCACGAAGCATCTTGGAGGATGCTCCCTCGTACTGTCTCACGTAGAGGACGGTACCGAGATTGACGACATTGGCGGCGTCTTCGGCCGTACCGGCCAAACAGCCGTTGTGCAGAAGTACGGGAGGCTCTACACACTTCAGATCGTCCGTTGGCTGGCGTCAATTCTGGGGGAGCTGTCGTTCAGTGGTGCCTATCGCCAGGGGATCGAACCACTCTTGGGACTGAAGGAGCCGTTCAGGATATTTGGCAACGATGACCACTATCTACGGGACCGAAAGACCTGGTCGATCTACCGACCATAGGTGCCAGCTGGCTGACAGTCTCTTGGGCCACGGTCTCCTCTGTGTCCTGCAGTGGCGTCGACGTCAGAAAGGAGCAACGAGAGGATGATCCTGACACTGACTGATGCAATAGCAGTCTACGGTGCGATTGTCGAGAAGGGGGTTCAATTCCGCGCGACTGGACCTTTTCCTTCCCCTTACGACTGAAACATCACCTTACGTGCAGAACGTCGAGGGTGCGGCCCCCAAGCGTCGACGTCTGCGGTCCAGTCTGGAGGAGGCGCAGTGAAAGAAATCTCCGACCTAGGCCACAAATTGTGGGCAGCCCTGATCTGAGAGTCAGCGCTGGACGGCGTGTTGACAAGAAGAACGGCTTCCACGTTGGCTCCGCAAGTCCGCAGCAGAGTTAAGATGTCTTGGTCATATGGGTTGAAAGCAAAACCGAAAACGACCATCCGTGTCGACTTGCGGAGAATGTTCTCGCCTAGGCGCTGGGCATGCATCAAGGACTCGGGTAGCTCCTTGTCATGTGTCGGAGGTACAATCAAAGCGTTTCCAGTTATCCCTCTTCTGCCTTCCGTGTACTTCCAGCGTACATCCCATGATACACTGCCATGGAGCTTTGACAGTGGAATGTTGCCACTCAGCACCACGGGACCAGAGATTGGGTACGCTCCTCTCCCTCTCAGTTCCTCGTTTGGAAGACCATAGTTGAAAATCCTCGTCCCGAGCGCATACTCAACAAGCATGTCGTAGTTTGTGGTGACGATTCCGGCGAGAACCGGGGAGCAGTACCCCACCAGAAACTCTTGTGCCTTCTCAACTGCTGGCAGGGAAAATCGGCGGTTCTCATCGATCATTAAGGAATGCCGGTGCCATATCCCCGCACGCCATTCTTTCCAGATGAATGGTTCGGAGAGTCTCCGCACGATGTACCACTGAACCAACGAAGCCGCACGCTTATTCGAATGCAGCGCGTCGGCTATGAACTGCTCAGCCAGCTCGTTTGGGTGTGACGAATCCCAGAGTCTCTTAAGTTCTTTTGTGTCGTTAAGGCGACGACTCTCGCGTGGTCCCCATGGTACAATGTCAAAATCGAATAGCTCGCTTGCTAGCGGCAGACCTGCTGCCCATTTTGAGAAGCCTGCACCAAGAAATACTGTTATCATATGGCGCCTCTCAGGCCCACACGCGAATCTTCATTCCAGCGGAGGTATTGATTGGCGCCGTGCTACGTCAGCGTAAGCCACCCTAAACGCCTTCAAGAACTCAGCGGATTGCTCATTATGCGCCTCGCGCCAGCACTTGAAGACTCTGCTAGCACCGTTGCCCCAATTTACCTTCTCCACCCTGAACCACTTCTTCATCTTGACCCTGTCGTCGGTCGCACCGTCCGTTAGGTCGTGCAGATTCTTCCGGAAGACCTGCTTGGTATAGCCATCTTCGTTAGCCCAGAACGAATGGGAATCTGGCAGTTGCTCAAGGGTTTCCAGGAAGACGTTCTCAGGCCTCACATTTCCGGGGAGACAGATGACATTCGGCGTTCGCTTCTTAGGCGTCTTGTCGCCATCCAGAATGATAATGCTCTTCTGGAACGCCGGATATCTCTGCGATGCAATGGAACTCAGAAGCTCAGCACCAGAAGACTGTTGGATAAAATTCAGATGCTTCGTAATAATCGACCCCAGAAGCCGCTTGGCAAACAACGATGCCTCAGCATCTTCGCAGTAAACATCAACCTTGGGCAACTTCCTTGGATGAGTCGTGGTGGTCATATTCAGGTCACCTCTCACCCTATCCATGGTTGGGTCGCGAAGCAGTTCCAGTGTCCCGTGCGCTCGAGTGAAGTAGTTGAATGCTGTCTCTCCGTCGTTGTTTCTTCTGCGTGTGATGTGGTCTAGGAGATCCGTGGATTGGGTTGTGAACACAAACTGCAGGTCGAGTTTCCCTGCCAATTGGTAGAACAAATCGACCAAATTGGCCTGAGCTGCAGGAAACAGTGTTGCATCGATTTCATCTATTAACAACAGCCCGCCATGGTAGTCCGTCTGCAACTCAGTCTGCAGTCGCTGAAAAGACAAGACAGCGCCCAGTATCTGCCCAATGTTGTCCTGTCCTGCCGAATTGCCGTAGTAGTCATAGGAATCGGTATTCACGGCAAGTGTGTCCTTCTGTTGCTTGGATCTTATCTGAACTGGCGACACTTGCTCCGAAGAGAAGAAGACCTCCTTGTACCACTTGTTGAAGGAGTTGATTTCGGCAGATGTTAGGGTAGAGGTCGGTTTCGTTATCTCCTTCAGCTCTCCAATTGGATACACTCTTCGCAACCCCAAGTAGATGACGGGATACGGCAGATTGCCATCGCCCTTGCCCCTTTTCTTCCCAGTTACCAGTCGAATGTGTGATGTATCCTTCGGGCTTCGTTTGTAGGACTTCACAAACTCAGCTTCCTTGTTAAAGAGACTACTATCATCAAAGTCGACGCGGTACGAGTGAGATCCTGGGAGGTCGTTGTTGGCTGTCCACTTGAAGATATCGGAGAACTTAGTTGAGAAACTTCTGCCGAATATTGTCTTCTTCTCTTTCAGGCCAAATGGCTGACCAATCATCCCCAACAAGGTCGATTTGCAGGTCGCGTTTTGTCCGGCAATGACCGTGACTTTCTTTCCCAGAGGAATGGGAAGATCTTTCATCGCCCTAAACTCCTCAACATACAGACTCTTCAGCATGTGTCCGCCCTCCTTGGCGCGCGTACATTTTGTCCCCCCCCCCGCTGGCACATCTGCACGACCTGTGGGCCAGTAGCCAAACGAACCTATTCGATGAGCACAGATGGGTAACAGTTTCGCGGAATGGTTAGACCAGTGCTAAATGCCAGCATTTCGTAGCCTCTCCCCTTTCTTGCAGCTGTGTAGTTCAATGACAACAACTTCCTCTCCGCTTTGTCGTACATGCTGACAATCTGCGGAGTGTTGTCATAAGTAAGCATCCATCGGCAATCTAGATGCTGGATATACTGGGCCAGCAGTTCATGATCTCCATGTGTGTAGTGGTTGACATATAGGGCAGAACCCTGATTGTAGTAGGGCGGATCGAAGTAGATCAAAGTGCGCTCATCGATGCTACTCTTGATGCCGTCAACGAAAACTATGGCGTCTTCATTGTAAGTCTTGATTCGTTCACGATACATTCCGACCCTTTGTATGCGCTTGATGAGATCATCTTTGTTGAAACGAGCGTCTATGCTCCAATCTCCGCTCTGTTCCCGGCCGCCAATTATTCCACCGTTAATGATGCCCGATCGGTTCGTTCGATTGAGGAAGAACGTTGAGAATCCCAACTCCAAGAGGTCAGCATCGCATTTCTTGGCCTGCACTTTCTTCTGTCTTTCCCATTCATCAACGGTTACGCCAATGTCCCGTATTCGACGGCACAGATCCTCGGTGCTATTGGTAGCTGAGTACCAAAACGCGTAGATGGACCTGTCGAAGTCGTTAATGACTACCTGTTTGACTGACTCTTTGAACAGTAGGTATAGGGCCACACTTGCTCCACCCGCGAAGGGTTCAACGTACGTGCCATTCTGCATGTTGTTCTGAATTATCAAGTCATCCACGAACGGCGCTAGCTTCCTTTTTCCGCCAGGGTATCTAAGCGGAGATACGAACTGTGCCATAGTAACCCCCTTCGGGTTCCTGCTTTGAACAGGACCATCTCAGCTCCTGTATACAAATAGTACCGATTTTCCTGTACCAGAATAGACCCACGCATCGACTCTATGACTGCTGGGGGAGAATACGGGTCCGGAGCATAGCCGGTCTCGCCCAGGAATTGGGCGCGCAGTATCTGTGATCAATGCATCGACGCCAGTGTTTCCCTTTTCACTCACAGGGGCGGGGTCCACAAGAAGATCAATGGTCTGTTCCTCGATGGGCGCATCTGGGATGATCTGCCACATGCGCTTACCTCTTAGACCATCGTCGTTCACCATCTCGCATTATCTATGCCGACTTCTGGTCCAGACCTTGCCACTCCGACTGGAATTACCAGCGGGCCCCAAAGACAGGAACCGCGCTTCTCCATGGCCTGCACGTACACGGCTCGACGAGCTCACTGGTGAGAATGGAGACCGGCACGACCCATATAACGTGGAGTTCCGCATTCTCTGCGGTCAATAAGAACGCATGCTACGACGTCAATGGCCGACCGTTCCAGAGGTTCCGACAGAGCCGTGCTATACTTGCCGAGTAGGGAGCGTCGTCGGCCAATGAAATGAGCAGCTGCGATCTGGAACGCGATGTAACCGGAAGGCTTGGCCACATCATGCAAGGGTAGTACGGGGTATGAATTCTTGGAGGGGGATTGCATGAAACGCAGAATATGGAAAAGTGACCGCGCGTTGGTGCCCGTGGGAGTCAACGGCAAGTTTGGCTTCACCGACAGACAGGGAGTTATCTCCGTTCCCGCCGTCTATGATTGGGTCCGGGATTTCAGCAACTATGCCGCCGCCGTGCAGATTGACGGCAAGTGGGGCTTCATCGACCTCAAGGGAGCCGTCCTAGCACCAGCTATCTACGATTTCGTAGAGGACTTCAGCCATGGCACCGCGCGCGTTCGGCTCAACAGCATCTCGGGGTTCATCGACGGCAAAGGCTTCCTTTTCATCCCCCTTATCTACGACGAGGTTAGGAGTCTCAGCGAAGATCTCGCAGCTGTCCGGCTGGGTGACAAATGGGGTTTTGTTGACAGGAAGGACTTCGTCTCCAAGGCTGGCATCTACGATGTCGTCGAGGACTTCAGCCATGGCGTGGCGGCCGTTCGGCTGAAGAGCAGACGTGCTGTCGTCGACAGGAAAGACTTCGTCTCCATCCCCGCCATCTACGACGCCGTCGAGGACTTCAGCAACGGCGTGGCGGCCATCAGGCTCAATGGCAAGTGGGGTTTCATCAACAGACGAGGAGCTCTCTGCGTTTCTGCCACGTATGACGAGGTCCGGAGCTTCAGCCATGGCGTGGCGGCCATCAGGCTCAATGGCAAGTGGGGTTTCATTAATACGAAGGCCACAATCTTCGTCCCCGCAATCTACGATGGGGTTGCGGACTTTAGCTACGGTCTGGCACGCGTGCGCCTCGGTCGCAAGGAGGGATTCGTGGACATGCAAGGCGCTCTCGTCGTACCTGCTATCTGCGACGAGGCCAGGGACTTCGTAGAAGGCTTTGCGTCAGTAAGACTGCACAAGAAGTGGGGATTCGTCGATCTGACGGGTACCCTCGTGATTCCTGCCGTCTATGAGGACGCAGAGTCATTCGAGAAGGGGCTGGCGCGCGTGCGCATCAACAGCACGTGGCGAGTTATTAACACCAAGGGCAGCTTCCGTGAGGACTGAGAACTAGTCAGTGCACCCTCATGGGAAAGAAGGTTCTGCCACCATCAGACCTCCGCCCAGGCTGATGCAGTCACCTTTGGAACCGGGCGAGCTCTGAATGCGCTAACTGAGAACCCGCTCTCGACGCTTTCTCTTTCGCTCCACGACTAGCGATGCACTCATTCTTCCTACGACAGCAAGTAGTGGTTCCAGATCACTGCAAGAAGGTCGTGAGGAACCATCAATCCCTCCTATTTCCGCCACTACTGATCCACCGAAAGGACGACTGTTGGGAATCAGGTAGCCGCTCCTTTTTCCAGTAGCGAACGAACTTGCAGTCATCACTGCGATGTTTCAGGAGGAGGCGAGTGCATCCACGTGATAGGAGGACGAGAATTGGATTCCCGCCTGCGCGGAGAAGCGCCTCTCGCATTGGAAAGAAATGCTTGGGGGAATGACGGAAGGGGCGCGGGAATGACAGGTGGGCGCGCACGTGGTGAGGTCCTCGTTTCCTGCTATACTTTCTCGGAGACGAGCATCGGGTGTGAACACGCCCTGAGCCTTCCATGGACACGTCAAAAGTGAGGTGAGCGAATGTTTGACAAAGAACATGTGGGGAGACTGAAAGCTGCAAGGTTGAAGTGGCAGGAGGGTGCTGACAAGATCCCAGCCGGCAAGACATGCAAGGCCTATTCGGACTGCGCGACTAGTTCCGGCATCGACGTCAAGCTCCTCTATACACCTGAGGACATTGTCGACATGGACTACATGCGCGACATTGGGTTCCCCGGAGAATACCCGTACACGAGAGGATACCAGGCCACGATGTATCGCGGTCGTCTCTGGACCATGCGTCAGTACGCGGGGTTTGCAACGGTCGAGGAGTCCAACCGCCGGTACAAGTATCTATTGAACCAGGGCCAGACCGGTCTGTCCATCGCGTTCGATCTTCCAACTCAGCTGGGCATGGATGCAGACCATCCACTCTCGGAGGGTGAGGTCGGCAAGGTCGGCGTGTCGGTCAGCTCGCTCGCGGACCTGGAGGTGCTGTTCGATGGCATCCCGCTCGATCAGGTCAGCACGTCCATGACCATCAACGCTCCTGCCGCGGTTCTGATGGCGATGTATATCGCGCTTGCGAGGCGCAAGGGCATCAGCGCCGACAAGCTGAACGGCACCATTCAGAACGATATTCTCAAGGAATACAGCGCTCGCGGTACGTACATCTATCCGCCGGCCCCGTCAATGCGCATCATCAGTGACATCTTTGCCTATTGCTCCAAGGAAGCTCCCAACTGGAATATGATCAGCATCAGTGGCTATCACATGCGTGAGGCCGGATGTACTGCGGTCCAGGAGGTCGCATTTACACTCGCCGACGGGATAGCCTATGTTGACGCTGCCGTCAAGGCAGGACTCGATGTCGACAGTTTTGCGGCCCGTCTTTCGTTCTTCTTCGATGCGCACAACAACTTGCTGGAAGAAGTCGCCAAGTTCCGCGCTGCTCGCCGAATGTGGGCGCGGATCATGAAAGACCGTTTCCATGCACAGAATCCAAAGAGCCTGATGCTGCGTTTTCACACGCAGACGGCAGGCTGCACGCTTACAAGCCAGCAGCCAGACAACAATGTCGTACGGGTGACGCTGCAGGCGCTTGCCGCGGTGCTGGGTGGGACCCAGTCACTCCATACAAACAGTCGTGACGAGGCCCTGTCGCTGCCGTCAGAGGATTCGGTACGTATTGCCCTCCGGACACAGCAGATCATCGGGTACGAGTCGGGGGTAGCCGATACGGTCGACCCTCTTGCAGGCAGCTACTTCGTGGAATCCATGACCAACCGTATCGAGGAAGAGGCCTGGAAGTACATCGGCAAGATCGACGAGCTCGGCGGGGCAGTGAAGGCTATCGAGCGGGGGTTCATCCAGCAGGAGATCCAGAACAGCAGCTATCAGTACCAGCTGGAGATCGAGTCAGGCAAGAAGGTCATCGTCGGCGTCAACAAGTTCCAGGTCGAGAACAAGCCGTTCAAGAATCTCATGCACATCGATTCCGCTCTCTTTGAGAAACGGCATAAGGAGCTGGCTGCGATGAAGAGCCACCGCGATGCTGCCAAGGTTGAAGCGGCCCTCGCCCAGGTGAAAGTTGTCGCAGGCACTGATGCAAACCTGATGCCAGCGATCATCGACGCGGTCGACGCATACGCGACTCTTGGTGAAGTCTGCGACGTGCTGCGCTCCGTGTTCGGCGAATATCGGCCGGACGCGACGTTCTAAGGAGGAGACCATGGAAGAGAAGATCAGAGTTCTCGTGGCAAAGCCTGGCCTGGACGGGCACGATCGTGGGGCCAAAGTCCTGGCAAGAGCCTTCATGGACGCGGGCATGGAAGTCATCTACACGGGCATTCGCCGCACGCCTGAGCAGATCGCGGAAGTCGCTGTGCAGGAAGACGTGGACGTGGTTGCCCTGTCGTGCTTGTCGGGAGCGCACAACACGCTGTTTCCAAAGGTCGTTGACCTGCTGAGAGAGAAAGGAGCCGGCGACATCCTGGTCATGGGCGGAGGGGTCATTCCTGAAGACGACATCCCGTTCCTCAAAGAGCACGGGATCAGTGAGGTCTTTGGACCGGGAACTCCACTCGCCACGTGTGTGGACTACATCCGGAGCCACGTGAAGAGGGAAGCCTAGTCAGGTGGACGTCAAGCTGGGTGTCCTGGCCGGCGATACGAGAGCGATCGCGCGTGCGATCACGTGGGTCGAGAATGGCGATCCGCGCGGCGCCGAGGTGATCCGTGGCGTCTATGCAAGCACAGGACGTGCCTATATCGTTGGACTGACCGGTTCGCCGGGCGCCGGCAAGAGCACGCTGGTGTCACGGCTGGCTGCATTGCTGGCGGCTCGGGGAGAGAAAGTCGGCATTCTGGCCGTCGATCCCAGCAGTCCCTTTTCGGGCGGCGCGATCCTGGGTGACCGGGTCCGCATGTTCGACGTCGCCCTCACTCATGACGTCTACATCCGCAGTATGGGGACCCGGGGTTCGCTTGGGGGTCTCAACCGTGCCACCCGGATGGCGGCCCGTATCCTTGATGCGGCGGGGTTCGACTGGATCCTCGTCGAGACAGTCGGCGCCGGGCAGTCCGAGGTCGACGTCCACGACGTCGCTTATACGACCGCCGTCGTCATGGCGCCCGGCATGGGAGATGACATCCAGGCCATGAAAGCAGGCATCATGGAGATCGGGGACTTGTTCATCATCAACAAGGCGGACCGCGAGGGAGCTGACCGCACGGCGACACAGGTCGAGTCTGTCCTGCAGCTTTCGATGACGACGGGCTGGAATCCGCCTGTACTCAAGGTGTCGGCCGAATTGAACATCGGTATCGACAGCGTTGTGGATACGATCGAACGACATCGCGCGCATCTCGTCGCCTCCGGGAAGCTGGACGTACTCAAGACACGGATGGCCAAGCTGGACGTGCTTGAGATCCTCAAGGCGCGTCTGGCAGACACAATGAAGCAGCAGCTGGACCAGCCGGCCGTGCAGGTTGAGCTGGAAAAGGTCGCCAGCAAGCAGAGCGACCCATATTCGCTGGCAGACATCATCTTTGAGCAAAGCTGGAGGAACCCATGAATCTGAAGAACATCGACCATATCGGAATTGCCGTTTCTAACCTGCAGGAGTCGCTGTCATTCTGGGAGACATCGCTGGGCATCGAGCCGCATGGTACCCAGGAGGTGCCTGAACAGAAACTGAGAACGGCGTTCCTGCCCGTCGGCGACACGGAGATCGAGCTGCTGGAGTCTACCAGTGCGGACAGCTCGGTCGCCAAGTTCATCGAGAAGCACGGCGAGGGTTTGCATCACATCGCGATCCGAGTCGACGACATTGAAGCGGCTCTCGCGGAGCTGAAAGCCAAGGGTATCCAGTTGATCGACGAGACGCCTCGTAACGGTGCGGGCGGGGCCCGGATAGCCTTTGTTCACCCCAGGTCGACGCACGGCGTTCTTCTTGAGTTGTGCGAGAGGAAACAGAAGTAGCGCAGAGCATATCTGGAAAACAAGCGCCCCGGTTTCCCGGGGCGCTTGCAATTCATGCAACTATCGTGAGATGGAATGTCTAGAACACGAGGGGAACGTAGCCGTTTCGGATGCACTCCGAGATAATACCTCCCACCTGATCGATCTCGCACCCCAGGCTCTTGAGAGCGTCGCTTACGGCCGCCTCTTCTGCGAACTCCTTGCAGGCCATGGGATGAGCCGTAACCTTGAAGACCTCCGCCCCAAGGTCCCGGATCTCCTCGTCCTCGCTGAGAAGTCGTTCGATTGGGCCAAACAGAACGACGCGCACCTCATCAAACACGTGGTTTTCATGAGTGTTCTTGGCGAACATCAAACCTGCCATGGCTTTTTCGCGCTCGGCCGTAGAGAGTATGATCAAGATTTTGCGCACTGGCTCCATTCTTTGCCTCCTGTTCCCCGGCGAGCACGCGCCGGGCCGCAAATACGTGTTGAAAATCAAAATACTACTATATATATAGCAGTGCAGCGTTTTGCGTCAATGGTTCCGTGGGGCAAGCCGCTGAATGGCAAGGCGCCCACTTGTCCACATCACTGACGTGTCAACTCACGTAAGAATGGAGGTGGACCAGCACTCGTTTACGGAGGCAATTCATGGGTACATTGGACGAAAGAAGCAGACTTGACCCCGTGTTGTTCCACCACTATCCTGAGAGCAGGATCGTGCGAGTAACCTGCGTTTCGCGCGTATGACAAGCAAACTGTCATTCGACGAAATCAAGGAGTGCGAATGCAAAGAACATGCACAAGACAGTCGCGGGCAGTGCGGGGGGCTTGCGTCGCCAAACGTGGCCCGGAAACAGGCAAGAGGGGCGATCATGATTGACAAGGAAATCCGTTCTGGCGAGGATTCCATGGTGCAGAAGCAGGCGGAGGAGGTGCTGCAAGAAAGTGAGGAGCGCTACCGTACAATAATCAGCAATCTTCCCGGGTTTGTCTATCGTTGCGAGAACGACCGCGACTGGACCATGTCGTTCATCAGCGATGGGTGCAGGGACATAACGGGTTACGCGCCCGAAGACTTCCTGCACAACAAGAAGTTGACCTTCAACGACATCATTCGCCCAGACTACCGGGAGCGGGTATGGCTGAATGTGCAGGATTGTCTTCAGCAGAAAAAGGCTTTCCAACATGAGTACCCCATTGTCGTCGCCAGCGGAGAAACCGATCATTGGGTCTGGGAGCGAGGGAGAGGCATCTTCTCCGATGCCGGGCAATTGCTCTACATAGAAGGATTCATCACCGACATCACGGACCGCAAGAAGATTGAGGAGGCGCTGCAAGACTCTGTGGATAGATGGCGAGTCGCTCTTGACGCTATTTCCGATATAGTCTGCCTAATCTCGTCTGAACACACATTCCTGGCAATCAATGAAACAGGAGTGAGGGCGCTAAATCTTCCTCGTAGTGAGATTATCGGTCGTAAATGCTATGAATTGGTGCACGGGACCACATGTCCTATCCCCGTCTGTCCGTGCAGTAAAGCCATCGAAACCGGTCTGGAAGGGTCCAGCGACTATGAGCAGGGAGGGAGGTTCTATTCTTTAGAAGCATGGCCACTAAAGGATAAATCAGGACATGTTGCCTCATTCGTTCATATTGTAAAAGACATCACCGAGCGCAAGCGTGCGGAAGCAGACAAGGAAGCAATGCAGGCTCAACTCCGCCAGTCCCAGAAGATGGAAGCTATCGGGGAACTGGCAGGAGGGGTGGCGCACGACTTCAACAACCTGCTGACCGGCATCCTGGGGAACATCGCTCTCATGCGCAGCAGCCTCTCTCCATCCGACCCGTTACTGGAGAGCTTGAACGCAGCCGAGACAGCCGCCCATCAGGCAACCGACCTCACGAAAGGACTGCTGACCTTCGGCCGCAGTGCCGTGGTCCTGCCGGTGCCCATGAAGATCACGGACGCCCTCGATACAACTCTGGTACTGTTGAAGCAATCCCTGCCGGCCACCATGCAGCTCGTCCGGGACGACGGGCAGGCGATCTGGAACGTTCTGCTGGACCAGTCTCAGGTGACACAGATCCTGCTCAACCTTGCTGTGAACGCCCGCGATGCCATGCAGGGCAAAGGCACCCTGATGATACGCACCAGGAACGAGGTCGTGGGGGAGGAGTACCTCCAGACCCAACCGTTTGCACGGACAGGGGAGTTTGTCCACCTCAGCGTCACGGACACGGGTCCCGGGATGTCGTCGGAGATCATGCAGCACCTCTTTGAACCCTTTTACACGACGAAGCCGGTCGGGTCCGGCACGGGGCTGGGACTTTCCATCGTCTACGGCGCCGTCAAGCAGGCCGGGGGCTGGATCACGGTAACATCCGAGGATGGTGCCGGGAGAACCGCCCCTTGCATTGGACAAACATGTTCGGGGAGAAACACCCCTCGGATTGAGAGAACATCCTCGGGGGCGACCTTCGACATCTACCTGCCACGCTGCCTGGAAGCACCTGCGCAGCGGGTGACCCTCACTCCCCCCTCGGGGAACGTGTGCAAGGGAACAGTGCTGGTGGTCGAGGACGAACCGGTGGTGTCCAGGGTGGCCCAGGCGTTCCTTGCAAAGAGCGGCTGTACGGTACTGACCGCGGTCGACGGTGCCTCAGCTATGGCCATCCTGCAGGAGCGACATGCGGACATCGGGCTTGTCCTTCTGGACATGACCATGCCAGGCATGACGACGGACGAGATCGTGCAAGGGATCCGAGCCCTGGACTCAACGGTGGCCATCCTGCTCAACTCGGGGTATACCTCGGGTGA
>Ga0209840_1000100_pt1 | contig 18905 bp, 18 predicted proteins | sample PersoiDNA2013190_FD_185802 | JGI IMG/M metagenome (GOLD analysis project Ga0209840, IMG submission 185802) | Permafrost soil microbial communities from the Arctic, to analyse light accelerated degradation of dissolved organic matter (DOM) -... | ecosystem: Environmental > Terrestrial > Soil >... | reverse complement strand
CCGGGCTTGTCCCGAAACGTGCGGTTGACCCGTGCGATCGCTTGCATGAGGCCGGCGCCGCGCATGGGCTTGTCGACGTACATGGTGTGCATTGACGGCGAGTCGAAGCCGGTCAGCCACATGTCCCGCACGATCACGAGCGGGGACGGGCGCAGGTGAGACCCGCGACCTCGTCCAGTCGGCATACGTCCGCCTGTGCAGCCGCACATAGTTGGGGCTGGTATGGAACGTGTCATCTCGGACCGAGGAGGGCCAAGTTGGCGCATGTGAGCAGAGTCACGCTGCAGGAAGCACTTAACGTGCTTCGGCCAGTGGCTAGTTGGCACGAGGTCGGACGTGCGGCGGGCATCGACGTCTGGCATCGGCAGCGGGACTGGCGTTTGACAGACACTCCGGAGGACAGAGCACTCCCGCCGATGCTGCCGTGGACGGACGAACTCAGAGAGATGGTGGTCTCCGAATGCCGAGATGAATGGGACAAGTACCTGGAGCCGGGGGAGGACTATCACATCTCATGGCCCCCCGACGGCTCACTATTTTCCGAAGGCGACTGGTTTCTCGACGATGAGGAGGATGGGGAGGTTGAGGAAGTTGTCGAGGTTAAGCCAGCGGAGTGGAAGTGGCGGGTCACCGTCCAGACGCTGGAGCCTCCTGTGATTATCAACGGCAAAGCGACCCGCGCCAGTTTGGACGAGGAGACGTTCGAGTTCGGAGGGACCCGAATGGACCCGCGAGACGTGGAGTACGGCCCACACCGGCTCGACCCGGAACGACAGCTACTGTACTTGGAGCGGGGCCAGATGGGTGTATAGGCACGCTCTCACGTATTCGGAATAGCGATACGCCGACGCCCCCGTCGGCCCTCCGTTGACGGACCTGGGAATCGCCGAGCAGTTGGGGGTCTTCTGAGTAACGGCGCCAAAACGGCGGGGAATACTTCCTCTAATACTGATTATAGGAAGTAGACTCCGGGAGTGGCTTCCGATAATCCGCCTCAGCGGCAGCAGCAGGGCCCCGGATCGGCTTCCGATAACACGCAGCCCCCTGTCGAGCACCGCCGGCGCGGTCGTACGCCCGGTCCCGTTGCCGCGCAGCTGTTGCCTGGCATCGCGCTGCGCGTCGTCCAGCTGCTACCGCCCGCCCAGCTGCTCGAACAGGTCGTTGCCACCGCGATCTTCGGCCATGACCAGACCTACCTGGAGCGGCCCTGCGTGCGCCGCCGGGCGATCGAGGTCGACACCAGCGCCGTCGGGATCGTCGAGTTCGACGCCCCCAAGGAGAAACGCCAGGCGGTCGTCGCGAACGGCGAGAAGGCCGCCGAACGGTTCCTGAACGCCTGGGACTGGGAGCGCTTTAAGAAGGAATGCCGCGCGGTCCCCGACGAGAGCTGATGCGCTCGCGCCCAACTACGAGCGTGGCGTGAGGGGGGGTGGAGACGACCCGAGGGAGTCCGGCCCAAACCTCGCCGCACCGAGAGTCAGGGACCGTGGTCCTTCCGCCACCGCTGGCCGACCTCTGCCGCGATGTGTGGGCTGAACGAGAACCGTGCCCCTCCGGTCACCTTGTATCCCAAGCTTCGCCGGGTCTCAGCAATCGGGTCGGACCTCGCCCCTGCCTCGACCGGCGCGTCAGTCATGCCAGAGCCCCATCCTCATCGCAAAGCCGAAGCCGGCACGAAAGGCACAGGCGGTACGGCAGCGCGGAATGGCCTTTGCCTGCGCGGTCAGGAGCCGTCGGGCCTCGTCGGTGAAGCCTCGTCGAAGATGCCTGGCTCTCACGGTTTCGAGGGATCCAGCGTCGAACAGCCAGGCGCGCAGCCCGACGACGTCTAGCAGCACTCCCCGCGTTAAGCAGATGGGCCTCCGGCCGCGTTTCGGCGACGCGAGGGTTGAGGTGCATCACGACCGCCTCGGCGCTGACCTCGCACCGCTCGTCACGCCAGCCCGCGGCCTTGAGAAGTTCGTCGAGTCGGTGGGCGCTGCTCAGGGTGAAACACCGGCCGTCGCCGGTCGAATCCACCTGGAACGCGCCGGTGTCGTGAAACATGGCGGCGGCAAACAGCGCCATATCGTCGAAGGTGATCCCGGCCAGCCGGCCCAGCGCCTTTGCGTAGACGTACGAGCGGTAGCTGTGCTCGACGACCGAGGCCGTCATGACGCCGCTGCATTCCGCGATGATCGCAGCGGCGGGCGCCACATCGGGCAGTAGCAGATCGTTCTCCGTAATTGTCGCTCGTCTCTTACCGGCCTTGCCGAACTTCAATGCGAGCAAACCGGGGCATCAACCGCGCCGACTCGGCGACCGCGGCCGCGATGTAGCGTCGCCGCTCACTGTCGGTGAGCAGTCCGTCACCACGCCGCGCCCAGGCCAGCGTACCCACGTCGCCGAGCAGGCCCAGTTCGAGATCGGTGGCGTTCATGGCGGTTCCTCCCTTGCCGGCCGCCAGCAACCCGTTCGCGACCGGCTTCCTCAAGCGGTCTCGCTGGATGAGCGGGTGTACGGCCAGACACAGCGAAGTGTCGGTCGACCTCGGAGCCCTAGCCGACGTCCACCAACGACTCGCTGCATCTCGGTTCAGCGGCAACCAGAATCCGGCAGGCGCGCGGCATCCGCCAGCAAACGACACGGGACTCGCCGACGTGATTGAGCTGAGGGACCGCCTACGGGCAACTGGTCGAGTCTGGCGAGTGATCCGGGAACATCACCGAGACCACACCCCGCGTCTGCAACACCCCGCAAGCTTGCTACCAGCCGCCAAATCTCGTGACTTTCCGAGACTGGGTGAACGCTGATGCGCTCCGATCCCCTCACTGCATACGACTACTGATTAAATGGCTTGGAACTACTCATCTAGTCGCGGGCCGCTGCCACCTCGGCGCCGCGATCAGTCGCTAATCTTAGCTTACGCTGCTCTCATTACGCCCCGTTCGAACTTCGCCATACGAGGTTGATCTGACACAGGTCAGTAAACGGGCCGTCAGCCACCATCGTGTCAAGACCGTCTTGATCGGCGCACTGTAGACGAGTGCGTAACGCCGTAGATGCCGCGGACATCTTGGCGTCCCGGTCCCATGCATACCTTCTCATTAGTCTAGACGACGTTCTATCTACTTCCACATACAAGTCGTTATCAGCATTAGGAGCAGGTAGACGTGGATAGATAAAGTTAAGCGTGTACTTCTCCGCAACCATGTCGGATGGAGAGTAGGACATAGATCCGCCCACCTTCCCGAGGGTCCGAAGGTGGAGCTCCTCCGAACCATCCAATACGGTGATCGGGCCATACCCATCGTTCAACGAGACGGCGGGGATCATGGTAGAGCCGCTGTACTCGACCGACATCCGCTCGTTCACAGCAAGTACCTCCTTACGCATCTCATGAGGCATCTGGTATGCGCCGTACACTAAGGGAGGCAGCGCCGATTCCAGTGGAACAAAGTCCGATTGGGGTACTGTAGAGGCGCTCCTATTTCGATGGCTCCACGTCAGCTCTTTCACAGTAAACATCTTGCCCGCCTCATCGGGCGATAAGAGTTTCTCGACCCCCGAAGGATGAGCCGCGAGTGCACGTACATAGTTCTGCCTTGCGGCGAACTCCCCGAAGCGGTGCCGGATGCCTTCTTCCTCGCTGGCAGGACACGAGCCCAGGAGGGCGTTCATTGCTTCGTCTGGCGCAGAGAGAACCAACATGAACTCCTGAAAGGGATGACGAGGCACGTTCGAGTCATTCAGCCAGTACCAAGAGACGTGAAAGTCGAGATTCCAGAAGAGGAACCTCTGGTCCCCAATCGACAACACCTTAAGACCCGCCACCCTGTATGTATCGGTGGCTTGCGTGACGATGACTCTTTCGAAGTGCCGCGTGTAAGCTGCCTCAGCTTCATCACCGAGGATAGTGGCGATTGTATGACTAGTACGTGGGAAGTATTGAAGCACGCTCGAAGTGAAGTTCCCGCTCAGTGCTGTCGGCAAGCGATCCAGCAGGGTCTCATACCTCACGATTGCATCTGAGAACGAGCCTCGCAATTTCGGGAGTTCGTCCTCAAGAGACTTTAGTCCCTTCTCAACAGCGGTCTGCCCGTTCTTAAGATCTTCTACGTCTCGCTGCCAGAAGGGCCGATCCACGAATACATAGAGCATCAGGCTAGCGAGGAGACTCGCTATAACGCCTCCCGCGACCACTCCATATACGCGCGCTGGGTTCTTCCTAATGAACGTCCAGATGTTCCCGAGATTACTCAGAGCAACCCAGAGAAGTAGCAAGGCCATAATGGCGATCACGATCCGAGCGACGATGTCTTTTCGCCTCATGACAGGTGTGGTCCAAGCGAATACGCCAAGTCAGGAGTCTCCCGTCCAACCAAGACCCGATACTCGCTGTCGCCCTCGAACGTGACAACGGGAGGGCGTGGCTGGATGAACGTTCGCGAGAGGCTCAATGAATATGCTCCGGCGTTTCGCATGGCGACAAGCGAGCCCACCTTGGGCGGTTGGCGAGTCATCGGTCCGCTCATAATGTCGTCTTCCATGCACAGTGGACCGCACATACGGAAGCGGTCCTCGACCGCTTCCGTTTCCGGGAACCACCATTCGTGCTCATGAAAGGCGCCCATCACATTGTGATTAGTCCCACTATCAATTACCACGATCGTCGGTTCATTTCGCCTTCTCTTACAGGAGGCCACGCGTGCAACGAGGGCAACCGATGGGGCCGCAATCCAACGACCTGGCTCGATGACCAGCACTGGGCGAGCGGTTCCCCAGGTCCTTCCGAGTTCGGCAAAGAAACTGCGTGGGTCGAACCTCTGGTTCTCAATAGGTCTATCGTGATCATAAGGGAACCCGCCGCCCAGATTCAATCGAACTGATCGATCCAACGCAAGGCGACGCCACATCTCTCGGGCTACCTGGACTGCCCTCACGTATTCGCGAGGATCACGGATCTGCGTTCCCAGATGAATCTGCACCGACCTGAGTCTCAAGCGCTCATCGCCACGGATCCGGGTAATTGCAGTGTCTGCTTCGCCTGTATCAGCCTCCAGACCAAACCGCGACAACGGGGAGCCGTCTCCAGGCATGCAGATTCGTACGCCGACCGGAGTTGGGAATGATCGATGGCTGGCTGCATGGATCGCCCCCAGTTCCTCCATGCTATCGATGTTCAGGCACGCTGGCGTTCCCTTCTCAATTGGCAGTTCGCCGAGTGGACCGGTCTTGACCGGACCACTCAAGGTCATCGCTGATCCGGGAAAGCCAGCGCGCTTGGCGATTGTGCACTCCCAGGCAGACACGACCTCGATCCAGGAACCAAGAGATTGGAGATCACGCAGCAATTCAAACAGGGGGTTGGTCTTTAGCGAATACGCCACATGACAATCCCCCCACGATTCCGCCCCCATCGTCATTGATTGATAGGCCGTACGAAGCCTGTCAGGAAGGTACACATAGAACGGTGTGCCTAGTTCGTTAGCGACGCGTCCCGCTGCCTTCCAGAATGACTCGTGTTCACCCTGCCGCACTTTATCTTGCAACACTCCTCCACTTGAGGTGACACAGCGACTCATCATTTCTGTAAGAACTGATGAGGTTCCCGGCTGCGCCAAAGCAGCCTTGGGGACCGCGAACCCTCATTCAACACCTGCAAGTGACGGGCAGCGTGGCTCGCGTACGAACCCCCAAGAGTTCCTGACAGCGGGAGGAATCCGGACTCGGGCAACCGATATATCAGAGTCCCAACGTCTGGAACGGCTGTGTCGTCCGAAGGACCGTCGAGAACACCGAGCGTTGTGAGGTATCTATGGACGACAGTCTGTCCGTATTTACCCAGTGCCCCTATCCAACTTGGGAAACGGAAGTTCGCCTCGAATACCAAGAGCTCGTCGTTCGATTCATTGTTGCGGAATTCTAACTCCACCACTCCGGCCGTACCCAACTGGATCGCGACCTCCTCAATGTCAAACGGCAGTTCCGAAACGCTCTCAGTCTGCGCTACGAGCGTAGTGCCAAGCTGAGTTGTCGCTAGCTTTCGAAGCGCCACGACACTTTGTGCTCTTCCGTGCTCGTCTGTTACGAGGAGCACGGAATGTTCGGTCCCGCTTGCGACGTCTTCAATAAAGAAGCCGCCGCCTGGGCCACGATTAGCGGGGTTTGAAAGGATTGTGCGCTGCGCCGCGATGAAGTCAGAGCGGTCAGCACATCGAAGCGCTCCTTTACGCATGCCCTTCACCATCACCGGATATGCATGCTGTGACTCCCATGTATCGAGTCCTTCGTCACCCTCAATGGTCCAACGGGACGGAGTGGGCGCGACTCTGCTCACCCAACTCTGACCTGCCCACTTGTTAATGAGGCCTCGCGACGCCAACCACTTCAAGGGAGGCCACAATGACTGAGTACTGGGAGGTGCCCCAGTAAGTGCGGCGAGGTGAGCATCCGTCGAGGGCAAGACAACGTCAATACTCAATCGCTCACACACGTCATGAATAGCCGACAGGTATGCTTCTACTCCGAGATGCGGCTGCGGAATCTGAAACATTCTGACGCCGGTTTGCCGGAGGATCTCGGCTCCCTCGGGAGAGTCCTCTGCCGCAAAGGTCTCGACATCCCGAAACTGACTCAAAATACCTAGCAGCTGGTATCCAGGAAGATCCTCAAAGGGATTGACGCCAAGGACGAGCACGCGGCATCTGTGTGAGCCTCTGGGACATAGGCCGGTATGAGTCTTTAGCGCTATGGCCAGAGGCTCGTTATTCAACGCCGAGGCCCCCATCTGGGCTTCCATATCGTGCATAGCGAGAGTCTCTTCGCTCAATCATCTCCGTCCACACTTCCTCGAAGCGCGGATTATCGACAGCGACAGACGAGTAGTCACCTCCGTACTCGGAATAATCCTGACAGGCAAACGCACGACTGTCCCGGCTCAGGTTCTCCATGATCCCATCTCTGTCGCTGTCGACTCGCTCTCCCGTCAGCGGAACGCCCGGTAGCGGAAGGTACCTAAAGGCACCAACGCCCGCAGAGCGGAGAGCACTCGCAACGCAGAGCAATCCCCATGGGGCAAAAGAAAGAGGGTCTCGATCCTCGTATATCCCGGGATGTACGAGAAGGACTGTCGGCCGGCGCGACACTACCTAGACCCCCAAGGTTGAGAACCGTAACCCGCCCAGGGTACCCGACAGGAGGCTGAACACGCCGCTAGCGTAGGGGGCTTGAGCAACAACGGGAACAACCAGTGGGGGGGCGTTAGCGAGCCGACACGGGCGCAGTTGGCCGCCTTTGCCGACGACGACGGCGGTCTTGGTGGCCTCGTCGATGTCTTCGATGTTGAGGCTGAGGGCTTCTTCGGCGCGCATCGCGGTGTCGAACAGGAGCCGCCACAGGGTTTTGTTACGCGGCGGAAGGTCGCGTCGGCGCCACAGCCGTTCGAGTTGATCGGCGGGGATGACCCGCAGGTCGGGGTTGCGGCGTTCGTGGCGGCGGCCGATCCCGGCGGTCGGGTCTGTGCTCGTCCAGCCTTGCCGGGCGCAGTAGGCGAAGAAGCTGCGGAGGGCGGCGAGGTTGAGGTTCCAGGTGGCCGGCGCGGCGTGCCCGTAGTGGGTGTGTCGAGGAACCCGCGCAGGGTGCGGGGCTGGAGTCGGTTGACGGGCTGGTGCCCGGCCCGGTCGACGAGGCGGTGCAGGCAGAAGCCGTAGGTGCGGCGGGCTTGTGGTCGCAGGTCACGCTCGGACAGGAAGGCCTCGACGGCGTCGGCGACCGTGGTCTGGCGCGCCCGGATCCCCGACATGAGCGATGTGGCGGTTAACGCGGAGCCGGCGGGAGGACGGGAGAGCACACCGACCTGCGCTTTCCCACCAGCCTGCCTACCGCCGCAGACCGTGAACGTGCCATCAACAGCCTGCCTATCGACCGCTGACCAGACCACTTACCGGCCTACGGCCTGTTTCTCCTGTATCCCGCTCATACCCGAGCTTGGAACCGCGGTTGCGCTCTTTTCGTCGAGGGGCAGTGAAATGCTCTTCAGTAGTTCTCTCGGATGTAGGCGTAGGCCCGGTCGAAAAGCTCGCCAGTCGTGGGCAGGCCGTACTTCTTGAGCGTCAGCCGCACCTCCCGGCGCACGGTCCGGTCGCCGTTCTGCGTCTGGCTCCAGCCGGTGAAGCGGACCTGCCGGACGATGGTGTCGATGTCAGTTACCACGTTCTCGATGATCACGGGCACATCGGGCGGGGCGTATTCCCGGAAGATCTGAGTGAGCGCTCCAACGTTCGGATCGGGGAGGATGCTCACCTCATCGAGGCGACCGTCGTTGTCAGCCCGCTCAACAACCGTGACCTGCTGAGCCAGATCGAGGAGCTCTCGCAGGAAGTCAACGGAGGCGGCCGCGTGCGTCAGCTGGCGGTGACGGAGCCGTTCCAGGCGATCGGAAAGCGCCACGTAAACGGGATGGTCATGCGAGGCAGCGAGCCGGCGCTGGATCCGCGCCTCGATGGTGTCGAGGGCTTCTCCTACGGTCATCGGCTGTCCGTCATCGGGCTCCTTGCCTGGATCAGGCAGGGCGAGTTGGCGGATGGCCTCGATGGTCTCGGCGTCGACGATCACTTCATCCAGACCGCTACCGGTAACGCGCACTTCAGTGATGTGGCCGTGGACCAATATTCGAGAGTCTTGGCGCTGAGGCGCTGCCAGAGCAGGGCGTCACTGGTGCCCGAAGGCTGCACCGACTCGTACACCTGGCCCAGCCACCGGTAGTCGGCGCGATGCGCCGCGGTCACGGGCGATGGGTCCAGGAACTCCCACATCCCCTGCACCCGCAGGAAGTCGGCGGCAAGGGCGTCACGGGCATCACCCGCTGGGATGCGTTCTTGGGCAGCCATGAGCGCCGCAAAGCTCGTGTCAGCCCTGTCGATGCCACCGAAGCGTTCGAGGGCAGCTTCGAGAGCGGCCACGAACTCCTCCGCCAGCCCGTCCACATCCACCGGACGGCGACCGCCGCGGTCAGGATCGGCATCGCGCAGGGCGCGGGCGATCTGGTTGCCGAGCCCCACGTAGTCCACGATCAGGCCGTAGAGCTTCTCCTGGCCGGTGACTGGGTTGGTCCATCGCCGGTTGGTCCGGCAGATCGCCTGGAACAGGGTGTGGAGCCTGAGCGGCTTGTCGAGGTACATGACGCCCTCGACCTCGGCGTCGAAGCCGGTGAGCAATTTGGCAGTGACGATGAGGAAGCGGAGGGGGTCGTCGGGGTCACGGAAGCGGGCCTTGACCGCCGCCTCCTGTTCGCGGGTCAAGCCGAACCGCTCCTGCCAGGCCGCTGGTTCGTCCTTGGTGGTTGACGTCGTCATCACGACGGCGGGCTCGTCCGCAAGACTGCGCCGGGCGAGCAGGCGACTGATCTCGTCGTAGTAGGCGACACACAGCTCGCGGTAGTAGGCGACTACTTGTGCCTTGAGACCGAGCGGCGCCACCTTCGCGAAGTAGTGATTGACGATGTCGGCACAAACGGTTCGCACGCGTTCGGGGTTCCGGACGATCGTGCGCGCCTGGGCCGCCCGGTCGGCGAGTAGCTCGCGCTCGTCGTCGGAGAGCCGCTCTTCCTCGGCCATCGCGTTGAAGGCCTCGTCGAGGGCGGTCTTGTCGATGTGGAAGTCGACCAGGCGGGGCTCCACGTGGATCGGCACGGAGGAGCCGTCGGCGATCGAGCGTTCGATCGAGTACCGGTTGAGCACCCAGCCCTTGTCATTGGGGTCGCCGAAGAGCTTGAAGGTGTTGCGCTCGGCATCCGAGATCGGCGTGCCGACGGGCGCTCAGTTCTTCGGCCTCACCGCCCGGCGGCGTGGCGGAGGAGCCGGCGGCACCTTCGGCCGACGACGCCGCGGCCACCGCCGCGAACGGCCCGGTCGCCGGCGACGACGCGGCCCCCGCGGGCGCCGCGGTGGTGGTCACCCGACACCGCGAGCACCGGTTTCCCGGCCGCCGCCGGCCGGTGCAGGTGCGCTTCGGCGAGGAGGAGTTCGCCGCGATCGCGCTGGCGGCCGGGCGGGCCGGGCTGACCCCGACCGGCTACGTCGGGGCGGTGGCGCTGGCGGCGGCGCGGGGAACGGCGCCGCCGGCGCCGTCGCAGAGCCGGGAGGCGCTGACCGAGCTGATGGCCGCCCGGGCGCAGGTGCGCCGGTTCGGCGGCAACGTCAACCAGGCGGTGGCGGCGCTCAACAGCACCGGCGAGACGCCGCAGTGGCTGGCGCAGGCCGTCGAACTCACCTCCCGGGCGGTGCGCCAGGTGGACGCCGCGGCCGAGCAAATGATGCGCCGGCGGCCGGAGACCCGGACGTGATCGGCAAGGTCTGCCAGCGGGGGCAGCGGGTGTCCGGCCTGCTGCACTACCTCTACGCCGCCGGACCGGCCCAGCAGGAGGGCCGCAACCGGCGCAACCCACACGTCGACCCGCGCCTGGTCGGCGGCTTCGACGACCCGGCCGAGCTAGAGCCGACGGTGTCCGAGTCCGGCCGGCGGGACTTCCGCCGGCTGGTCTCGCTGCTCGACCAGCCGCTGGCCGCCGCCGGCGTCGGCCCGGACAAGCGCCCGGTCTACCACCTGGTGATCTCGGCGCGGAAGGACCCGGGAACCGGGGCGCTGGTGGACCGGTACCTGTCCGACAGCGAGTGGCGCGACATCGCCGCGACCTACCTGGACCAGATCGGCCTGGCGCCCCGGGGTGACGACCTGGGCTGCCGGTGGGTGGCGGTGCGGCACGCCGACGACCACGTGCACGTGGTCGCCACCCTGGCCCGCCAGGACGGCCGGCGGGTGTTCCCGCACAACGACTACTACCGGGCCGGGGAGGCTTCCCGAGAGGTGGAGGCGAAGTACGGGCTGAGCCCCACCGCCGCCAGCGACCGGACCGCGGCCAAGCGCCCGACCTACGCCGAGACCCAGAAGACCGCCCGGCGCGGCCAGGCCGAGCCGGTCCGGGACGTCCTGCGCCGGCAGGTGCGCACCGCCGCGGCCGGTGCGACCACGATCTCGGAGTTCCTGGAGCGGTTGCGCCGGGACGGCGTGCTGGTGCACGAGCGCCACAGCGAGCGCAACCCGGGCGAGATCACCGGCTACGCGGTGGCCTCGTCGGACTCGGTCGACGCGGCCGGCAAGCCGGTCTACTACGGCGGCGGCCGGCTGGCCGCCGACCTGACCCTGCCCAAGCTGCGGGCCCGCTGGGAGGTCGCGCCGGCGGGGGAGCCCGCCGATACCAGCACCGAGAGCCCAGCCGCCGACGCGGCGACCGGTCAGCGAAGCGCGCGCGGTGCCGCCACGGCGGAGGACCGGTCCGCCCTCACCCCGGCAGAGCGAGTGCGGATCTGGGAGCAGGCCACCGCGGCCGCGGCCCGGGCCACCGAGGCGATCCGGACCGGCGCCGAGACCGACCCGCGCGCCGCCGGGGACGCGGCTTGGGCCGCCTCGGACTTCCTGGCCGCCGCCGGTCGGGTGGTCGAGGGCCGCCGGGGTGGACCACTGACCACCGCCGCGGGCGACTACGACCGGGCCGCCCGGGAGCTGTGGGGGCGGGTCCCGCCGCCGTCGCAGGCCGGCCAGGGGCTGCGCGCCGCGGCCGTGGCGATGACGGCCGCCCGCTTCGTCGGCCGGGGCGAGCACCGGCAACTGTTCGCGCTGCTCGCCCAGCTGGGTGCGCTGGCCGACGCGGTCACCCGGCTGCGGGAGAACCAGCACCGGGCCGCCCAGGCCGCCGCGGCCCGCAGCGCCGCCGAGCAGCTGCACCGACTCGCCCCAGCGCAGCGCACCCCCGCAGACGGCGGCCGAGCCCCGGAGCCGGTGTCGGCGCTGGCGCAGGCACGCGATACGGCCGCGCGGCTGGTGGCCGAGGACAGCCGGCGGGGCGGACCGACTCCGCCGCCGCCGGGCGTGCACCGCGGGCGGCGGCGGTAGGGCGGAGAGTCACGGCGCGGCGGCGGTTGCCGGTACGCCGTCAGCCGGGCGCTGATCGTGGGAGCTGGCTCGCTGGTGGAAGTCGCCGCTCGCCGTTGCCAGTCACGCGCCAAGAACCGCCGCCGCAGGCCAGCGCCTAAGCCGGTGACCGCACCAACGGCACCGAGTTCCCACCAGTGGTTTCGGTCGAAGTAGTGCGGCAACGTCGCGCCGAACAGACCGCTGGCCAGAAACAGCGCCATCTCTGCCGCCACGGTCCGCGACCGCGCGACCTCCGCCGCCAGCCGGGCGTAGGCCCGGCACCGCTCGGGAGTAGCCAGCTCCTTCTGATCAGAATGGCCTAAGCTCCAGACGAAGATCAGCGGGAGCTGGCGGAGCATGCGCGGGCTCAAGGCCTTCTGCCGCATCCGTTCCTACATCGCCACCGCCCGGGCGCACGACGTCCCCGTCTTCACCGCGCTGCGCGACGCCTTCCTCGACAGCCCCTGGAGCATCCCAGCAACCGCGTGACCGCATCGGGCAACCCACGCGATCAAGGACTCCCCTGAATGGATACGCCGAGCCCTGCAAACGATTCTCGGGATCGTTTCGGCCACGCTCACCGTTATCTTCGCGGGCTCGTCGCCCTCGTGGCGCTGGGCCTGGATGCCAGCCGCCGGCAGTACGCCCTTGACCTCTCTGACCGGTTCGTCGACCTGGCGGCTGTCCTGATGGGCTCGCCCCGGAAGCCTGTTGATCCTGACCGCCTCTCGAACACCCCTACCGATGACCTTCGCGGCCGTCTACCCGAGGTCGGACCGCATTAGCCGCCGAGCGCCAGCTCGGTGCCGTTCCTAGCGAGTGACGGTCGCTCCGTCCAACCGCCGACCCCCGCTAAGGAGAAGTTATCGGGCCACGGTGACGGTTCACCGGCTCGTCGCCGTGCCCGGGTGACCCAGCCGGGCGGCCGTTGCCGCCCTGCGGTAGACGGTTTCAGACCCCGAAGGGACACCGCTTCACCCTGCCTGGGCGGCGACGCGTACCCAACCGGTGGGGTCTTGACGGTCGACAGGTCTCAGCGGAGTGTCGCGGTCCAGCGCAGTAGCGCGCAGTCGTAACGTTCCGGCTTGAGCTTCCCGGCCGCGCCCCCCCCGTCGCGGCGGGGAAGCCTTCTCACCCGCCCTCCCGACTGCACCGGCCCAGCGGGTAAGCCGTGCGGTCCTTCTCGCCTCGCCGCCGCACCGGGTCGCCCGCGGCGGCGGCGGCGTGCGGGCCGGGCAGCGTGTCGCCGCCCCGAACCACCGGCTGGAGCAATCAACAGCGACACAGTGAGCACCCGCCCGGCGTCGCCGCGGACGCGCCGGCCACCTCGGGAGGCCCGCTGGGCCCACTGCCGCTCGTCTCGGCGGGCTGGTCCTCACGGCGGCCACCGTCGCCGATTGCGGATCGTCCACCGCGGCGGATGCCGGCCGGTCATCCGTCCCCGATCGGGTCCGGCCCTGGCCCCTGCACCACACAAAGATCGACCCCGTTTGTGGCTGATGACAGCTTCCTTACCGACAGGTCGATCCCTGATCGGGCAGATGCACACTCTGTCCGCGGCATAGTCGGACGCTATACCGCGCTCCGACAGCGGCATCTCCGGATGGAACCCACTATCTCTCCAGGAGCTTGTCCATCTCGGCCCGAAGGAAAGCCAGCCTGAGACGTGACGGCGTTCGCTGCCCGACGACCGTTGATTTGGGTTCGCTGTGAAGCTCGGTGACCCACATTGCGGCGCCCCGCGCTCATGGACGCTTCAGGAACCTCAAATAGAACGCCGCGAACACCAGGACAGTTCCGACGTTTACAGTCAGCCGCAGCCAGAAATGGTGCCTGAAGAACAGGACGTCCACGCCGACGATGACGGCTACCATCGCGAGCACGTAAAGCACGACGGCTGCCTGTCTTCCCATCGTTTGTTCCTACTCTGTGCGACGGAGTGGAGCAAGAGCGGCGCTCTTGATGCGACTTTCGGCATGAGAGTGCGTTTCGGTCGGATACACGCTGACCGCGAATGTTGTCCGTTAGTTAGTTAGACGCCCTGGACAGCTACGCCGACATCCCCGACGACCCCACCCGGCCGGTGCCCAACCCGGCGAAGGCGGCCGCGAAGACCGCGGTCGAGACCGCCCGGGCCAGTGTGCACGACGCCGAGACCACGCTGTCCGAGGCGATCGACGACGCCGGCGGCCGCGCCCGCCGGCCCGGCAAGTGGCGCCACCGCCACCGTCGACCCAGTCGCCGGCACGGCGCTGGCCGCCGACCGCGACCGGCTCGCCACCGCCGCCGACACCAGCCGCGCCACACCCAGCCACCGCCGCTGCACCAGGTCCGCCCGGACGCCCGGCTGCTCGACGAGGAACGCAAGCTGCTCACCCACGCGATCCGGATGGCCGCCTACAACGCCGAGTCCACCCTCGCCCGGATGCTGCGCCCGCACTACTCCCGGGCCGACGACGAAGCTTGCGCCCTGCTCAGCCGGTCGCGGAACCGGTCGACGACGGTGTCGCGGCGAGTGCGCAGCCCCACCCCGGCGTCGAGCAGCTGGGCGTCGGTGTAGCCGCGGGCGCGCAGGTGGTCGGTCAGGGCGGTCCAACCGGGCGGGGCGTAGCCGAGCTGGTAGCCGGTGACCGCCGCCGCCGGCACGGCCCGGGTGGCGAGCAGCGCGGCCGCCCGGGCGGCGTCCGGACTGTCGCCGGCCAACTGGGCGGCGTAGAAGGCGGCCGCGTCGGCGTGGCGGCGGGCCAGCGCCTCGACGTCGGCGCTGGATGTCGGTTCGGCGCTCGGGGCCTGGGCCAGGATGGCGACGACGTCGATGGGGGCGCCGTTCGCGACGGGTACGCCGTTGACGTTCGGCCCGATCGGGCCGGTCATCGAGTCCGCCCGGCGACGGCCGTCGCGGCGGCGCTGCGGTGGGCCTGGGTGGGAGCCGCGGTCAGCGAGCGCGCCGCCGCCGGGGCTTCCGCGGCCGCGCCGGCACCGACGGCAGGTGCGGGGTAGGTGTACCCGCCCACGGCCACCGGCGCCGCGGCGGTCGACCCCACATACCGGACGATCTCGGCGACCCCCGGCCGGCGGGTGCGGTCCCGCCCGGGCAGCGCCGCCCGGACCGGCGCCGGTTGCCCGGTCCGCACCGTCGGCGCGTCGAAGGCGTCAGCCACCCGGCGCATCGCCTCGATCGGATCGGTGCCCTCGGCGCGCAGCCGGTCGTAGCGCTCCATCACGTCCGGGCGCAGCGTGCGCAGCCGGTCCTCGACAGCGCTGCCGCCACCGTTGCCGCTCCCCCCGCCGGTGCAGTCGGCCGCCTTCCCGGCGGTGCGTCGACTGGACGCGGCCGGGGTGGCGCTGCGGCGGCTGTTGCTCACCGCGCGAGCCGGGGCGCCACCGTGGTGGCCACCGCGGATGCCGCGATGGCATCGGCGGCAGCCGCCGAGCGCGCGCTGCATGCTCAGGCCGGTCAGCTCGCCACGGTGGAGTCGACCGCCGCGACCGTGGTCGACCCCAGGGCGCGGGCCACCGTCCAGGCCGCCATCAACCCCCTGCTTGGCGACTTGGAGGAAGGCGTGGCCGCCTTCGAGCAGCTGCTGGCCGCGGCCGCCGAGCTGGCTTCCGCCAGCGTTGGCGGGGCGGCCGCCACCGACGGCGTGGGGCCGGCCACGCAACGCCTGTGCGAGGCGACCGACTCGCTCGCTGGTCTGGCCGGCCTGCGCACCGTGGCCGGCCTGCGCACCGTGGCCGGCCTGGGCACCGTGGCCGCCGCCGAGACGACCGCGGGGCACCGTCCCGGCAACTGACGTCGCGGCAACTGACTCGACTCAGCGGGACGGGACGGCGCCCGTGCCCGGAGTCCACCGGATGACGCCGCCGGCGAAGTTCTCCGCCGCGCCACCCGGGATCGGGTACTCGTCGCTGGTCGGGTAGCCGAGCCAGCTGGTCTCCCAGCCCATGGCCGACCACTGCGCCCGAATGGCGCCCCACACGGCGTACGCACCGGTGCTCGGTGTCCAGTACACCGAGCCGCCGACGAAGTGGTTGAACCGGCCGATCCGGTCCGGCGTGGGCGTCTCGTCGGTGACCGGATAGCCGAGGTGGCCGGCCTCGCTGCCCAGAGCGACCCAGTGGCTGGCGATGGCGCCCCACACGGCGTACGCGGAGGTCTGCGGCGACCAGAACACCTGTCCGTGGGCGAAGCCGTTGTAGCGGCCGACACCGTCCGCGGTCACGGTCTCGTCCGTGGTCGGGTAGCCCAGCGGACCGAGCTCCCAGCCCAATGCCTGCCAGTGCGCCCGGATCGCCCCCCAAACCGCATGGGCGCCAGTTGGGGGCGACCAGTACACCGAACCGCCGGTGAAGTGGTTGAACCGGCCGACTCCATCCGGGGTGGGCGTCTCGTCAGTCGCCGGGAAACCGAGCTGGCTGTTGTCGCCCCCCAGGGCGCGGAAGCGATCCAGGATCATGCCGTGCAGCTCGTGCGCGGCCGTGCCCGGCGACCAGTACACCGCGCCGCCGACGAAGTCGTTGTGCCGACCCACCACGTTGTTGTCGGTGGTCTCGTCCGTGCGCGGCCAGCCCAGGAAGCCACCCGGGCCGCCCGCGGCCAGGTAGCGCCCGAGGATCGCCCCGTGCACCTCGTGCGCCCCGGTGGCGCTCGACCAGTACGCCGTCATGTTGGCGAACTGGCGCACTAGCCCGCCGGCGACGGGAGTCTCCGGGCCCAGCGGAGCGCCCACCGTGGTGGCGCCGTGCGCGGCGGCGTACGCCGCCACGAAGGTGTCGATCGGGCTCGGTCCCACTGCGTCGGTCAGTGCTCCGTAGGGGGAAACCAACCCGTAGCCGTAGTGGTCGTCGCGGCCGGGCGCTCCCAGGTCGGTGGCGTTGCGCTCCAGTCGGGACTCGACGGCGGTGGGCGTCAGCGCTGGGTTGGCGGCCAGCAGCAGGGCGGCCGACGCGGCGACGTACGGCGACGCCATCGACGTGCCGCTCATGTACAGATATGCCGGGCTGCCGGCGTACGTCGAGAGCACGTACACCCCGGGGGCGGCCAGGTCGACCTGGGGGCCGTACTCGCTGAACGGGGCGGCGGCCAGTGTGTTGTCCACGGCCGCCACCCCGATCACGCCCGGGTACGCCGCCGGCAGCAGGACCGGATCGCTGGCTTGAGCGGAGTTGCCGGCCGCCGCGACCACGACGACGTTGTGCGCGATCGCGTCGGCCACGGCCGCGCCCAGGGCAGTGTCGTCGCCGTCCATCGTGAGCGACATGTTGATCACTTTGGCACCCCGAGCGACCGCGTAGCTGACACCCTGCGCCACCGCGGTGCTGGTGCCGGATCCGGCCGCGTCCGTGACGCGGATCGGCAGGATCTGGGCTTGCTGCGCCAGGCCGGCCACCCCGATGCCGTTGTTGGCCACCGCGTCGACGATGCCGGCGACATGCGTGCCGTGGCCGTTCAGGTCGTTGCCGCCGTCGCCACCGGGCGTCACCAAGTCGGTGCCTGGCAGCACGACGCCGGCGAGGTCCGGGTGGTTGCGCTGCACGCCGCTGTCGATCACCGCGACGATCACGCCCGCGGCGGTGTGGACCGACCAGGCGTGCTCGGCGTCCAGGGTGGTCATCGCCCACTGCTGCGCCCGCTGTGGGTCGTTGCTCAACGTGGTCGCAAGGTGGACGGCGCGGGACAGGCCGACGGCCACGACGGCCGGATCGGCGAGCACTCGCAGGACCAGTGCTTTGGCCTGGACGCGGTCTGGCGCGACCTCGGGCCGGACGGTCAATCGACCGTTGGCAGTCGTCGCCACCGAGAGCCGAACCGGCCCGGCGGCCGGTGCGTCGGCCAAGGTGGCGGCCACGGTGGCGGCCAAGGTGGCGGCCACGGTGGCGGACCGGACGGGGCGCGGCGAGGCCGGTGCCGGTGCCGGTGCCGGCCCCGTGGCGGGCGCTGCGGCGGCCGCATAAGCAGTGCCGGCCAGCGGCAAGACGATCACTGCGCTCAGCGTGAGCAGCAGTCCGGTGAACCGGGGGCCGACCGCGCGCAGCCGGCCGCGGCGGCATCCAGGGTTCGCCATGGGTGCGTGTCGACACCGCGGCGGACAGACTGTTGTGCCGGTGCGGACGTCACCCGGGTGGACTACCGAGCCACCAGCACCCTGGCGTCAGTCAGGCGCCGGCTCGGGCTGGCAGTGTGGGCACTCCTAGGTCAGCTGCTAGGTCAGCAGCAGTCGGGCCACCGCCTCGGCCGGGTCCCAGTCCGGCCCGAGCAGGTCCGGCACCAGGTGGCCGACCACCCCTCAGGCACCGCTACCGTCCCGGGTCGCGTCGAGCTGGCCGGTCACGGTCGCAGACGCAGGCCGCGCGGAGTGGGGCGGAACCCGGCGCCTTCTAAGGCCGCGCCCAGGGGGACGTCAGTACGGCGGCACCGTCGGCGCGCTCGACCGGTGAGCCGACCCAGCCCGCCGGCCCGGACGGCGTCGGCCAGCGCCTCGACGGCGGGTTGGAGTCGCTCAGCGTCCTCGGTCCAGGACAGCAACGTGCGGCCCCCGCGCTCGACGTAGATCACCAGCTCCCCATCGACGAGCACAACCAGCGCGCCAGCCTTGCGGCCCGGTCGGTGCCCGGCGGACGCCTCGGTGGGGATGGGCTGCGCAGTGGCGGTATCGGGCCGCCCGGTGTTCCGGGGCGCAGGGTCGCGCGCCGGCCACGGCAAGGCCGCGCCGTACGGGTTGGCTGGATCAGCGGCGGCCAGCACCAGAGCGGATGGTGGCGCGTCCGGGCTGTCTGCACCGGCGCCTCGGCGGTAACTGCCCGAAGCCGCGCTGCGCATTCGGTTCACGGCGCCCGGCAGCGCGAACTGGGCGCCACCCAACCCTTCGACGAAGTAGCCCCGCCGGCAGCGACCGGAGTCCTCCAGCGCCTTCAGCACCGGGTACACCGCGCCGAACCCGCCGCTGCTGCCC
>Ga0209840_1000099_pt1 | contig 18909 bp, 16 predicted proteins | sample PersoiDNA2013190_FD_185802 | JGI IMG/M metagenome (GOLD analysis project Ga0209840, IMG submission 185802) | Permafrost soil microbial communities from the Arctic, to analyse light accelerated degradation of dissolved organic matter (DOM) -... | ecosystem: Environmental > Terrestrial > Soil >... | reverse complement strand
ACGGGCGGTGAACTCGCATGGCGGGCGCCCGCCAAGCCCGGCGCGGCCGGGTGCACCACAGGTGCGGAACCCCGGCCGTTCATTCCGTAGAGCGGGGCGTGTCTGCTCCATTTGCCCCGAGTCGCACTCTCCTCGACGCTGGTCGCCTTCGAGTTGCCGAACGCGCGGGCACCGGGGTCCTTCGCGCAGCAGCTGGACCTTCTTCGGGGCGTTGCGACTCGCCGACGCACAGGTTTAGGAAACCTGAGGAAGGCATGACGGGCTGTAGTGCCTCGTGTGCAAAGGTGCTGCACAGTCCAAGGTTCTGGGCGAGCTCGTGCTTGACTGTGCTCAGGCGTGTTGCGCCGTGGCCTGGCGTCTCGTCGGCGACGCGGCGGCAGTTCGGGTCACTGTGTCGGTACGCGCCGCTGCACCCCGAAAGCCAACGGCGCGGTCGAACGCTTCAGCCAAACGCTCAAGTACGAGCACCTGTACCAGCGCGAGATCGCCAACGCGGCGGAGCTCGCGGAGGAGGTCAAGGCGTTCCTCGTGACCTTCAACGAGGTGCGGCCGCACGAGACGCTGGGGCAGCGGCCACCGCTCGCTTCGTACCGTGAAGATCCATACCTATTTCGGGGGCTAAGTCTCCAAGAACCTTGACACGGTACACGCCGGCCAGACGGCACAGAGGCTCACGTCAGCCTCTTTCTTCGCAGCTGGGCGAGCGGGCTTCCACTTCCCACGCGAGCATCCCGCCGTATGCAGCGTCCTGCGCCACATCCCACTATTTGCCCGCCCGCCTGCTGATGCCGCGCGCCTGCGAACGAATGGCGCCGGCAGCTTTGTGAACACGTTTGCTGGCGTCGCATCGCCAGCGAAGGACAAGCCTGCGGAACTCGCCGTTTCGCTCCCAACTGTTGATCGCATCTCCCCTGCCGAGCTCCGAGGATGAAGTCTGGCCGGTACACGGCGTGCCGAGACGTCGGAGTGTGTGTCCGAATGCTCCGACGCAGTCTCGTTGCACAGCCGCGCGCGGTTACGTTGGAGGCCGAACATGTCCGATCATTGCGCAAGCCTCCTGATTCGCAGTTGCTGTAGCCTAGAACGCCACGGCAGCTCGACGATCGTGAATGCGGCGGCGCGACATCAGAGACTGGGGGGGAGTCTGTCGCCCCGCCGCGGAATGAGAGCCGAGCGCGCTGCGCGTCTCAGCCCACCCCGAGGATGCATTGGATCACATCCTCAGACCTTGATGACAGGAGGCGAAAGAACCGACGGACCGACTCTGGGCGAAACCACACACTGCCATCCGCTCGCCTCTCTCCGGCTCCGTTCCGACCTCCAACAGGCTCACTCTCCTCGACTGACCACGCTGTCGACGACCTCGTTGAGGCTCTCGCGCACGCCATCGGCGAGCACAGGGGCGCATTCCTCAGCCCGAAGCAGCCTGACCTTTTCTCCTACGCGGTCGCCAAGCGAAAGGCCACCCTCGGCCTGCCACTGGTCGAACCTTGAACGGTCGAGCACGGTTGGCTGCCAGAACTCGCGGTACCTGCGCCGCGTCATCGGTCGACCAAGATGGTTGCCGCCTGGGCCGACCTCATGAATCTCATCCAGTGCCATAGATTCGCCGTCGACTCCGACGTCTCGCATGAACGCCTTTGCCCACCCCACAAGTTCGTCGCCAAGCACGATGGACTCGTAGGAGCTCTGCATGCCCATTTCGAGATAGCCAACGTCGTGCAGCAGTGTGGCTCGTGAGAGTGCACCCACCACGGTGGTAAGTGCCGCCTCGGCGGCCAGTTGTTCATCCAGGAGCTTCGAGTCCGACACAGCAGCGTAGGCAAAGCTAGGCAGGCCGTAGTAGTGAGCCAAATCGCAGGCCGCTTGATGCCCCATGAAAGTGTCAGGCGAACAATAGGGGTTCGTCGATGTGTGCATGTCCATCGCGCCCATGCCCGCTCCGTAGATGAACGGGGCTCCAGGCTGGATGGCTTGATGCAGCACAAGGCCACTGAGGACCTCAGCATTGCCGACGATCACCGCGGCGGTCACGGTGCGCGGTGCAGAAGCTCCGGCGTTGGGCGCCGGTGCGTACACCAGCGGGATTCCGAGCTCAGCGCAGCGGAAGATCTTCGTCACGGCGTCACGGTCGTGCATCAGCGGGGGTGAGGGCATCGCGTAGATCGATAGGCTGTCACCAGCGCCGGCCAACACTGCCATTTCGAGCATGGCCGCAAGGACGTCGCCATCGCGAGGCGCCACCATCAGCGGCTTGTGCGTCCCGGCCAACATAGCCGCGACCGACGCGAGGTCGTCCACGACCATGCGGACGTCCGTCGGCGAACCCATGGACATCACGAAGTCGATGTTTGGCAAACGCTCGCACACGCTCGCCATGCCCTCGACGTCTGCGAGCATTGCGCGACGACGCTCTCCGGTGTCGGGGTCGCGCACATAGAGGCAGTCCGATCCCGTCCCGAAGTACGTGGCGCCGTCATGGATGTCGAGCGCCTTACCGTCGCCACGGGACTTCAGCACACAGGACCTGGGGCAAGCTGCCAGCGCGTGCTCCACGAGTGATGCGTCGAAACGCACGCGATTCTTCTCCACGCGAGCGCCGATACCGGCGAGAACCTCTAGAGCTGGCTCGTGTCTCACCTCGACCCCGGTCTTCTCGAGGAGGCCCAGAGTCGCCTCGTGTACCTGTCGACACTCGTCTTCGCTCCAGATGCTCAGAGTCGCCCTTGACATGTACGCATCTCCCTTCCTGTCCTAAGTCGTGCGGTATCTTGAATGGCGCAGGTCAATCGGAGGCTGAGACTCATCACTGTGGCCCTGATCCGCCTGGCAGATGGACTCCGCTGAGCCCAGGCGTCGGCCCATCAACGCAGTCAGTCGCTAGCCGGTCTTCGAGGAAGACAGCCCTCGCGTGCGGTCGTAGACAATGGGTGTTCAGGCTCGATGACTGACCGTACGCGCCCGCTCCGAGGATGGCTACGATGTCCCCCTCTACGACCGCGGGGAAGGGGTAGTCCTCCGTGAAGAGGTCCTGCCCTTGATTGATGTGCCCGGCGATCGTCACTCTCCGCACGAGTGGGTCAGTCACCGCCCTACAGAGCACCACGTCATGGCTTTGACCGTAGACGAATGGGAGGTTGAACACGTTCCAGCCTGCATCAAGCCCAACGAAGCAGACTCCGTCCCGATCCTCCACGCTCACCACCTCGGATAGCAAGACTCCGCTTTCCCTCGAGAAGAACTCGCCGTTCTCACAGCCCACTGTGACATCGAGCGGCGCCAAGAAGCGCTTCCACAATGAAGCCACCGCGTCGAGATCCAGCGGCTGCTCTCCTGCGGCGGTTGGCACGCCGAGACCGCCGCCAACATTGACCTCCTCAATTGGGCAGCCAAGCCCCTGCAGCTGCGCCGCCAAAGCCGCCACCCGCTTGATGACGTTCTCGTAGTGAGGGAGGTCTTCAGTCAGGATCATCCGCGAAACGTGCGCATGGACAGTGACAATCGGCGAGCCGTGTTCATTCGCTACCCCGACGGCCTCCGCCAGTTGCTCTGGGTAGATCCCGAACTTGGTTGGCTTGTCGCCGCTGTAGAGGCTCACCGCACCGAGACCGTGGGCTACTCCCACGCGCGGATTCAGCCTAAGGCCAATCGGCCGTCCGGGAGCCCTGGCGACAAAGCGTCTGAGCTGGCTCAGGCTGTCAAGGTTGACATGGATGGGGTGCTGCAGCAGAACGTCGAGGTCTCGTTCGGACACGTTTGTGCCCGTGTAGCTGATATGTTCGGCCGGCCATCCGCAGTCAAGCGCACGCTGGATCTCGCCCGGTGAGCACACGTCGAGCCCCACCCCGTGCGACGTGCCTGGGGGAAACGCACGGCGGATGTAGGCGAGCACCTCTGGCTCATGCTGAGCCTTCAATGCCACGCGCACGCGTCTAGGCAGGTTGACTCGATCGAGAGCCGTCTGCAGCGCGCCAATCTGCTCCCCGATTCTCGCCAGATCGTAGACGTAGACGGGCGTCTCGTGACCGCGCGCCAGAGCCTCCGCGTCGCGGCCGGCGACCGTCAGCCGCCCACCCTCAGCCTCCAGTCCAGGGTGCGTCCACCACAACCGGTTTGCCTCGGCCGTACCTCGAGCCTCGCTTCTAGCTGTCGCATGAGCCATCGTCTGGTCGTCCATTCACTTTGCCCCATTGGAGGGCGACTCTTCGCCGCCAGGCTTTGGCAGGATGTGCCGCAGGAACTGCTTCGTCCGCTCCTCTTTCGGATGAAAGAGGAGTTCCTCAGGCGGACCTTCTTCGACGAACACGCCCCCATCCATGAAGATGCAGCGGTCGGCGACGTCACTGGCGAAACCCATCTCATGAGTGACGACGATCATGGTCATCCCTGAGAGGGCGAGGTCTTTCATCACGCCCAGTACGTCGCCGATGAGCTCGGGGTCGAGCGCGCTCGTCGGCTCATCGAAGAGCATGAGCTGAGGATCCATGGCCAGCGCTCTGGCGATCGCGGCGCGCTGCTTCTGGCCACCAGATATCTGAGACGGGAAGTAGTCGGCACGATCGGCCAGCCCGACCTTCTCCAGCAACTCATGCGCTTTCCGGGAGGCCTCCTCCTTCGAACTCCCCGTGACATGACGCGGCGCGGCGATGATGTTCTCGAGGACTGACAGATGCGGGAAGAGGTTGAAGTCCTGGAAGACCATGCCACACTGCAACCGCACCTCGTGCTCGCTCTCGTAATGCGCTCGCCCGTGGCCCCCGCACTTCACCGTAGTCGCGCCGACGGTGATGCTTCCACGCTGTGACTCCTCGAGGAAGTTGATGCAACGCAACAGGGTGCTCTTACCCGAGCCCGACGGACCGAGCAAGACCACGACCTCGCCTCCGTGCACCTCAAGGCTGACGCCCCGCAGTACCTCCAACTCGCCGAATGACTTGTGCAGATTCTCAATTCTGACCAGGGCCCCCTCGTCCGAAGCTGGGGGGTCAACGGGCAGACGAGGTATCGCGTCAGGCTCGCGCGCGGTCACGATGGAGCCTCCTTTCTAGTTTCCCCTGCCAGAAGTTGAAGAAGATCGTCAGACCCCAGTAGATGATGGCCGCGACAAGGAGCGGTGAGAGGTAGTCGTAGAACATGCCTCCAACCAGCTGAGCCCTCTTCAGGATCTCCGGCACAGCAATCACTGACAGCAGCGAGGTGTCCTTGATCAATGAGATGAAGTAGTTGCCCATCGTCGGCGTGACCACCCTGAACGCCTGGGGTAGCACGATGAGGCGCAAATTGAGCCATCGAGACATGCCAAGAGCTGACGCGGCTTCGGTTTGGCCCTTGGGGATCGACTGGATGCCGCCGCGGAACACCTCTGAGAGGTAGGCGCCGTAGTTGAGAGACAGGGCTGCAATCCCCGACACGATCGCGCCCGGATACCCCACCCTGTCCCAGATACTGGAGTGAACCCGCATGTAGTCGATGAACGCGGGGAGGGCGTAGTAGATGAGGTAGATCTGCAGCAGGAGCGGCGTCCCTCGGAAGATGGACGCATAGAACGTCGCCAGCCAGTACGGGATCATCCTAAGGGTGTGCCCCGCCATGTAGGCCCAACTGTGATGCCTCTTCCAAGCCGCTCTGAACGTCATGGTCTTCATGAGACGGCCAAGGGCTCCGATGAGCCCGAAGACGCAGGCAAGGACAGCCGAGATCACGGTTATGTAGAGAGTCCAGCCGATGCCCCTGACGATGTATCCGCTCCACTCCCTCATGAGTCCTGGATTGATGAGCCCCGGAACCTTCTCTCCAGTCGCCGCAAAACTCCACGACTTCTCAGCCTTCTGCCCGGACTTGGTCTTCAGCACAACGTGGAAATTGGCGGTGCCTTTAGGGACGGACGGGAAGTTGGAGAACTGGATGGTCGACCCGTAGGGGGCTTCGCTGACCGCGCGGCGTACCCCCTTGGCGAGCACGCCGTTGACCCAGAGATCACATCGATTCTCGACGAGGGGGTCGGGTCTTCCATTCCTGGTAGCAGGCTCAAAAGTCACAGAGATGGTCTCGCCGCCCCAGCCCGACAACATCCCGGTATAGGGGGACGCCGAGATGATCTTTGGCGGCACGGACACGCTCGCGCTTGCAGCGGCTGGCGAGCTAAGAATGCCTAGAATCGCCGCCACGACCGTGACCAGGATGAGCGCGAAGAAGACTAGTCTATTGTTGCGCGGCATTACCGCTCACCTCATGCTGACGTGCTCGTCCGCCACCGAAGTGGCGGACGAGCACGTGGCTGCTTTGTGGGTTCCGCTCAACGTCACTGCTTGGTGGTGACGTCGAGGCCGTTGTACCACTTCTGTGACATCGCGGTGAGGCTTCCGTCTGCATGCATCTGTGAGACCGTGTAGTTCAACATCGCGAGCCAGTCAGGCTCGCCCTTCCTGATGGCGAAGCAGATGTCCTCATACATGAAGGGCTTGCCGGTGATCTGAAATCGCTTGCCCGCCGCAATTGCCTCCTGGGCGCTCGGCGCCGCTGTCATGACTCCATCGAGACGGCCCATCTGAAGGTCCGGAAAGGTGTCGATGCTGCTCGAATACGACTTGATGACGGCCTTGGTGTTCTGCTCCAGCCAGTAGTAGTAGGACGTCGCGGCACCGGTTCCGATCTTCTTGCCATCCAGCGCGGCCACTGTGTCGAGACCCGGGGTGCCGGCTCGAGTCATGATGACGGCGGCGCTGAGGGCATAGGGATTAGCGAAGTCCACGCTCTTCTTGCGCTCCGCCGTCGGTGACATCGAGCCAATCGACACGTCGAAACGACCGACTTTCAGGCCCGTCGGGATCGAGTCCCAAGCTGGGTTGACGAAGCGCACTTGCAGCCCGAGAAGGCTGGCCACCTTCTTGGCCACGTCGACGTCGAATCCGACCAGCTCGCCGTTCTTCTTGAGAACGCTCTGCGGGGGATAGTTGGCGTCATCCGCGACCACAACATAGCCGTGATCCACAATCGCCTTTGCCAGTCCCGTCGGCGCGTGACCGAGAATCTCCGTAGCCTTCGATACTGCCGGAGATGCTGACGCCGAGCTGGTGCTGCTTGTGCTGCCACCGCACGCGCTCGCCACGGCCATGATCGTCACGGCGAACCCAACAATGGCGATGACGGCCCTACTCTTCTGGCCACCAGTCATGAAATGCCTCCCTACGTGTGAGAAGTGCACTTGTTTGTCAGTCGTACCGGCCCGAGGCACGTCCTGAAGATCGTGATTGCCAAGCCTGCGCCTCGGGCGGTCACATTCCGGTGGAGCGGTCTGCGATTCTGTGAGCGCGCCGTTCGCGTTACCTGAGCCCTAAGGCAGCGATCATCCGCACCTCCTTGGCGGCCGGGCAGTCGCTGAGCGCGAACGTGTCGGGTTCGACACCCGGCTCACGCAACCCCGGTAGGCGTGTGAGTCGCACGCGGGCCGAGTCATTGCATCCCACCTGTCTTCCCTTGACCCGCATGGGTCGAGGGGACGGTAGGCCCCGGCCAGCGGCACGGCTTGGTCGACGTCTCCGCCAACCACGGCCCGCGTCACTAGGGACCGAGCACTCACGACCAATGGTTCCTCCCTGTCATCGCCTGTGATTCTGAGGACGCGCCGATGTCACAGACATCATCCATCGTGCAGAAAAGCACAATTCCCCTGACTGACTCGTCAATCACGATATACTCGAAATCATTCGTGTCAAGGGGAGGCGAGTCCGATTCCGATATTGAGGCTATTGACAAGGGTGTCTGGGAGTGTGTACCGTAATTGCAAGTAACTGACGATCGAGCAACCCCGGCGGAAAACATGCTTTATTGCATATCATTGTTGGGACGGAGTCTGACCGTGGGGCGACAGCTATGACACTCAGCACTGCCGAGACGATGGGCCGAAGCGAGGACGACTGCTTGCGCTGGCTCTGGCGGGAACTCTACGACGCGGACGGCGTCAGCGCTGTGTGCCCGAAGTGCCGCACTGTGCGCAAGTTTCACCGAGTATCCGGGCGACGCGCCTTCTCGTGTGGGCACTGCGCCAGCCAGGTATACCCCACCGTGGGCACCATCTTCGAGAGGTCCAATCTGCCGCTGCCCACCTGGTTTCAGGCGGTTCGCTTGATACTCACCTCGGGCGGCCAGGTGTCCGGCCGGCGTCTTGAGGCGGAGCTAGGTGTGAGCTATGCCTCGGCCCTGCGGATACGCAAGAAGGTACTGACGACCATGCTGTCCGGTGGGAGAGCGGCGACCCTTCTGAACCGCCTTGCTCACGACACCGAAGCCTTTGCGACCGAGTCGGATTCCGCGCCGACTCGAGTGGGCGCGCAACCTGCTTCGCGGACCAGAGAGAGCATCCGAGCTGCCGCTTGTCGGACATTCGCTGAACGAGGTCTCTTCTCCGCACGTGTCGCGGATATCGCAGAAGAAGCAGGGGTCTCCAGTGCGATCATTCACTACTACTTCAAGAGCAAGGAGCAAGTGCTGTTGGCTGCGCTGCAGTGGGCGGGGGAGCAGCAGGACAAGAGAGTCACTCAGATCGCTGAGCAGACATCGGATCATGTCGAGAGACTTCGGCGATACCTCGACGTCACTGTTCCGCGCGAGGGGATCCTTCGCGACGAGTACCTCCTCTGGCTGGAGGTTTGGGTGGCACTTCGCCGTCGCCCCGAGCTTATTGACGAGTGCGTCTCGATGTCGGACCAGTCGTACGCCTTCCTAAATGGACTGATCGAAGACGGTGTACGCGCTGGCGCATTCACGCCGGCGGTGTCCTGCCAAGAGATCACGCAGCGAATCGTGGCCATTCGAGATGGCTTGGGCTACCGGTCCGTGATCGGCTACCGAGGCATGGACGGCGCCAGCGTTCATCGAATCATGTGTGAGTTCGTGGCGGAAGCGCTCGGCTTGCCGGCCTCCGCATTGCTCGGCGAAGTGACGTAGGAGCCATGAGGTAACGTCTCCCCCGGTACCCCTAGCTCCACCGGTTATTGAGCAGGTGCATCAAAGGATCGGGCGCGGCGGGACGACGTCGGGGGTGGAGACACCGTCGCCCCGCCGCGATGACGACGGAGGGCTTATCGTCGTCCGACCCTAGGCCACCCCGAGGATCGTCTTCGCCGTGGCGACCGCCTCGATCGCGTCCTCGGCGTAGCCGTCGGCGCCGATCTCGTCGGCCCAGGCGCGGGTCGTCGGAGCGCCGCCGATCATCACCTTGACACCGTCGCGCAGGCCGGCGGCCTTGAGCGCCTCGATGGTCTTCTGCTGGTTCGGCATCGTCGTCGTGAGCAGGGCGCTGAGGAGCAGCAGGTCGGGGCTCTGCTCCTTCACGCGCTCGACGAAGGTCTCGACCGGCACGTCGCAGCCCACGTCGGTGACCGTGAAGCCGGCGGCGGACAGCATGGAGCAGACGATCGTCTTGCCGATCTCGTGGATGTCGCCGGCGACGGTGCCGGCGACGGCCACGCCGAGCGTCTTGCGGCCTTCGTTGGAGGCGTCGAGGGCGGGCTGCAGGACGGCCACGGCGGCCTTCATCGCCTCGGCGCCCTGGACCAGCTCGGGGAGGAAGAACTCGCCCCGGCCGAAGAGGTCGCCGACCTCCTCGATGCCCTTGACGAAGCCGAGGTCGAGGATGTCGCCGGCGGAGAGGCCGGCGTCGAGGCCCTCCTGGGCGAGGCGCTCGGCGTCCTCGACCTCGCCGTCGATGACGCTCTCCTTCATCTGTGCGTAGAGATCGTCACTCACTGGTTCCTCCTTCAGAACTGGCGGAAGGTCCCGCCGGTGGTTCCCGTCGTCGCGCGTGCCATCGTGATGGCATGCGCCCGCATGTCTTTCCTGGCGGCTGAGCGCGCATCGAATCCACTGTGGCGAACGAGCCGCGAGTCGTCTCCCTTGGCCTTCGTCACCCCCGGCTGTCATCCACCAAACCGACTCGCTGATGCGATCGGAGACACAGCACATCGGGGCTGGCGGCTGTGCCCGGGCGCCTACTCCCAGCACCACCTCCTCACGCCAGGGCTGGCGTCCTTCGTCTTCAAACAAGCCGTCCTCTCGTTCGACTGCTTACACACGTGGAGCAGGAACGATGTTGGCTAGGAGAGCGGCGAGCGCTCCAGCGTCCGGCTCCCCAGCGAAATCACGCACGAATGAGACCATGCGATCGGCATCTCTGGAGGTAACCGTACTGTGGGTGACCCAGCGGAACTTGCGTATCACTTCGTCCCAGCCCCACGGGGATTCCGGATAGAGGACATGGTCCGCCAATCCCGACACCAGTCGGCGACCGTCACTGAGGTCGATCGAGACGACCGCGGCGCTCCTGCCTTCCACATCCCCGGCCTCTGCGAGTTGGTACAAGCGAGTCAACTCGGCAGATTCCACAACTTCGACTCGAGCAGCCAGATTCCGAACGTCCGGGTCATCTATGCGGCCGACGACCTGCTCAGGGCCGACTTCGCCGTCGACAATGAAAGCGGCCACTGGCCACGCCACGCTGAACTGCGCCTCCTCGGTAGAGCGAGGCACCTTGCCTGCGAGACTCCGCGCTTCTGCGAACGTGGTCACGGTCACGCGCTCCACATCCGCTGCAGCGAACTCATGTGTCGCGAGGATCTCAGCGGTCGCGAGGAGCGCTGGATGTGCCCAAGCGCAGCATGCGTACTCCTTCCAGGTGATGCCACGCGGAAGCAGGTAGTCCTGCCCGATATCGGCGAGCCATGGCGCGTAGACATCGTCCCTCATGATGCTGGCGACGCCCGTGAATCCGCGAGAGGCGAGGTCCGCGGCCAACACGCCCGTCATCGCGCCCCACCCGATACCGTGCTTGACCATGGAGGGCTCCGCAACTCCACGCATCATCGGGACATCTGGCGAGAAGTACTCGGCGATGCCCAGGGCGTGCGTGACCTGAGTCACCGGTAGGCGCATGAGACTTGAGGCGGCCGCGGCACACGCCACCGACCCCCATGAGGCGCACGCGCGGTAGACGACGCCGTAGTGATGAAGGCACCGCGCTGCCCTGAACGCGACTTCATAGCCCACGACCAGGGCCGTGAGGAGCTCTGCGCCCGAGCGGTGTTCGGCCTCCGCAACGGCCAGGGCTGCGGGCAGCAGAGCAGCTCCCGGGTGCCCCCATGTGTAGATGCCACAGTCGTCGACGTCCACAGCGTTGGCGGCACAGCCGTTGGCGAATGCTGCCCCTGAAGCCGAGACGAGCGCGCCCGTCGCGACGACCGTGGCCTGCTTGCCTGACATCTGGGCTGCAGCGCACTCAGCTGCGATGCGACTCACTGGGGTGGGGACACCTGCCAGGACGGCGCCCAAGTCGTCGAGCAGGCAGAGGTAGGCCTTCTCTCTCACTGCCTCGGGAAATGAGGGCCACTCGGCGTGCGCAATGAACGCGGTCACCCGCTCCATGGCTGCAGAGCCTGGAGTCGCGTCGTCCGTCATCGGGCGGTATCTAGTAGCGCCAGGGACATCAGGAGCGCAGGCACACCGACGGGGAGTTCGAACTCACGGGGGGTCTCCAGGAGCTCTCGCGTCCGCTGGCCTACGCGCATCCTGAGGGTCGAGGAGCCACCTGCCTCCCAACGGTCGTGGACCGAGTGATCAAACAGATCCGATACCCAGAAGTCGCGACGGTGATCGCGCGTGTAGCGCCGAGCCAGATGATTCCCGCCGGGACCGACCGCACGGATCTCCTCCAAAGCCAAGGCCTCATCGTCGGTCGGGACGCCGGCGTAGAGCCGCTTCACATAGCCAACGAGCTCGTTTCCCAACACAATCGTTTCGAACGAACTCTGCATGCCGGATTCCATGTAGCCGACATCGTGCAGCAGGTCGGCCCGCGACAGACCGCCGAGCAGCGTAGTGATGGCGGCCTCGAGTGCCCACTGCCCGTCGAAGATCTTGGAGTCGGACACACCTGCGTATGACCACGTCGGCAGTCCGTATGCTCGGCCCAGATCGCAGGCGGCATGGTTGCCGAGGAAGTGCTCCGGGCGGCAGTAGGCGTCGACCGTCGTCCTCATGTCCATGACGCCAGCGCCAACGCCGTAGACAAACGGGGCACCGCGCCGGGCCAGCTGGTTGACTACGAGCCCAGCCATAACCTCGGCATTGCCCACGAGAACGGTGGCAGGGATCGTTGCCGGCGCCGTGGTGCCGGCGGCCGGCGCCGGCGCCAGGATGACTGGGATATCGAGCTCAGCGCACACCATCAATTTCTCGGCGGTCTCGCCATCGATCTGGAGCGGCGGCGAGGACATGACCAGGCAAGCGAAGCTCCCCGCGTCGCCGCTCATCTCCGCCATCTGCCGCATCTCGCGCAGGGGGGCGCCGCCGCGGGGACTCGATATCACGAGGGGCTTCTCCGTGCCCGTAAGCATCGCTGCGAACTGCACTAGGTCGGCGGTCTCGGTCGGAGTGTCCTCCGGAAGTCCCATGGACATCACGAAGTCGATGTGGGGGAGCCGCTGGCACAATTCGGCCATTGCAAGCACATCGGCGACGACGGCACGGCGACGCGACTCCTCAGCAGAGGGGGTCACATAGAGGCAGTCCGGTCCCGTTCCGAAGTACGAGAGCCCGCGGCCCAGTTCCAGGGGCAGCGACGAGCCGCGAGCGCGCACCGTCACGTGCGCCGGGGCAGTGTCCAACGCGCTCTTGACGAGTTCGGCGGGGAAGCGGACCCGAGTCCCCTCGACTTGGGCGCCAGCCGCAGCCAGCAGGGCCAGAGCTTTCGGGTGCCGCACCTCCACTCCGCAGATGCGAAGAACGTCGAGGGTCGCCTCGGCCACGTCCGCGGTTTCAGAAGCCTGCCAGACTCGCATGACGGGCCTCGTGACCACCCGGTCGTCGATCTCCCGATCCTGAGTACGTGGATTCATTGCGCCTGCCTTGAGGTCGGTAATGGGCGCGGTCATCAGCGCGCCATCGCATCGGTGAGGAAGTCATCGAGCTGGTGAGACGTCTCCTCGCTCAGCCGGAACGGACGCTCTGTGGCGAGCAGCTCGTCGCGCCGCGTGCACAGTCGCTCCGCAAACGTGCTCTGTCCGCCGGCGCGCCAGCGATCGTAGGTGCCGTGGTCGATCAGATCCGGCTGCCAGTAGCCTCTGTGAGCCGCCCGCGTGAGCGGCCTGGCGAGGTGATTGCCCCCCGGGCCCACGTCGAGAATCTCCGCCAGCGCCAAGGATTCGCTGTCTACGCGACAGTCGCGCATGAACGCTCGCGCAAAGCCGACCATCTCGTCACCGAGGACGATGGTCTCATAGGAACTCCGCAGGCCCGACTCCAGGTACCCCACGTCGTGCAGAAGCGTCGCGCCCGACAAAGCGCCAAGCAGAGCAGTGAATGCGTGCTCGGCGAAGAGCTGCTCATCCACGCACTTTGCGTCTGAGACGCCGGCGTATGCGAAAGACGGCAGGCCGTAGTAGCGAGCCAGCTCACAGGCAGCGTGGTTTCCGAGGAAGTGTTCAGGAACGGCGTAGACGTCGAGCGCAGTGCGCAGATTCAGGATGCCACAGCCGGCCCCGTACACGAAGGGCGCGCCGGGCGCCACGGCCTGGTGCACGACCAGGCCGCTGAGAACTTCGGCGTTGCCCAGGGTGATTACCGAAGCGAGTGACGCAGGGCCTGTCCCGCCTGTCGCCGGCGCCGGCGCGTAGATCAAGGGGATGCCCAGTTCGGCGCACCCCATGACCTTGCTGAGCGCATCCTCGTCGTGCATCAGGGGCGGAGAGGGCATCGCATAAATCATGAGGCTGTCGGCCTCGCCGCAGAGAGCCGCCATCTCCCTCATGGCGAGCAGAACCGCGCCGTTGCGCGGAGCAACGAGAAGCGGCTTCCGCGTGCCTCGCAGCATGGCCGCTACCTGAGCGATGTCGTCGATCTCCTGCGGCACGTCCTCGGGAAGTCCCATCGACATCACAAAGTCGATGTTCTCGAGCCGCTCGCAGAGGGCGGCCATCCCCTCTACGTCACCGAGAAGCGCTCGGCGCCGCAGTCCTGTCTCGGGATCAGTGACGTAGAGGCAGTCGGAGCCGGGACCGAAGTAACTCTGTCCCTGGGAGAGGGTGAGCGAGGATTCGTGGTCGCGGGACAGCACGGTCGCCTGTCGCGGTGCCGAAGAGAGAGCCCGGTCCACGAGATCGGCGCCAATCTTCACTCGCGTCCCCTCTACCCGGGCGCCGAGGTCTGAGAGGACCTTCACGGCCGGACCGTGCTTCACCTCGACTCCGGGGTCCTCAAGCAGGGCCAAACTGGCATTGTGAACCCGAAGGCAATCGGTGGAATCCCAAACAGTGAACTGGGCGATCGACATGCAGTATCTCCTTCCCGTTGAGAATTGGTGTCCGTGGCAACGGATGCCTGGGAAACGCTTGACCTTGCAGGCCAAAGCGCAACAGGCGCGGGAAGCGGCGCTGGTCGTCCTGTCTATTTCAGACTTGGACGGAGACTCAGGCCGCGCGGAGAGAACGCTTGGGAAGACCCCCACTGGTGTGGAGGATGTCGTACCAGACGCCGCCGAAGACACGGACGTCAGCGATGCTAGATTCGGCAGCCGCCTGCAGATGCACAACACACTCCGCGCGGGAGCGGTCGAGACCTGTCTGGAACCGATTTGCCGACTGCTTGCGTTGCATCACACCGCCTTCAACTGTCGTTACCTCGAGTCGAGATGCAAGCGACCCGCGAGTACTGACCCCAACATAGGTGTTCTGCGCAGGCTTTGTCAATGGCTCGACTCACACCCGTAACCCCACGCGCAAGTGGGGTCGGTCGGGCCGATGCACGGGATTCGCGACAGATACTGACCCTCCAGACTGTCCGTTGGGGACGAGGGCGACGGCGGGACGCCCTCTGCAGTTGGAGGTGAGTCGTATTCGTTGGCCCACCGCCGGGACTGGGCGCCATGACGAGTCCCGAACGCGCGTCGCCGTCTTCAAATGACACGTAGAGTTCCGCCCGAGCTCGGGGCTCCAGAGAAACCGCAGGCACGAGTCAGCGCGCCTTGTCTCACGACGAACTAGCCATGACGTGGAAGAGCATCGACCGAAAGGATGCATCCCGCCTTCGTGTGGCGGCATGCGCCACAGGTTAAGAAGACCTGCTCGACGCCGGAAACACGCCGCTTTGCAGGTATCCCCTACCGCCCGCCGACAGCAGACCGACGCGGCACCTTCGACTTGATCGCTTCCTGTTCTACATCCTCAGATCGTCAAGGAACTCCGATGCCGGATTCACCCCCGTCACCAGCAGGTGGTCTCGTGCTCGCGTGCATGCGACGTAGAGAAGATGGCGTTCCGTGTTGTAGACCTCTTCGAGATCGGTGTCGTCGGAGACCGTCTCGATTCGTTCCTGCAGAGGAATGACCTCGTCGTCGCATGCCATCACGACGACGGCGCGGAACTCCAGACCCTTTGCGAGATGCATCGTACCGACGGACACTCTGCCACTGCTCGTCTCAACGTCCTCATCGAGGACCTTGAGCGCCAGTCCGGCAGCCTCAACTGAGGCGCGAGCCCTATCGAGTTGCGCGGCAGAACGCACGATGACCCCCCACTTCGTGAGGAAGCAGGTGCTCGCGGATCCGCTCGGAGAGCCACCCGCTCACTGTCTCGATTTCGTGTTCCGCGGAGTCGAGAACCAGGATGATCGGCGCTGGTCCGTTGAATACCGAGACCGTTCCCCCGCGTTCTTCAGTGTTCCCATCCACATCAGACAGCTCGGGTCCTAGCAGCCGGTCTGCTTGATTGCGTATCTGGTGTGAGGTTCGGTAGTTGACTCGCAGCGTGCGGGAACGACCACGAATATCGACGCCGAGAGCCTTCCATGAGAACGGCTGCTGGAAGATGCGCTGACCCAGGTCGCCGGCGAAGAACAGACTATTCGGCCGATCCGCCCCGAGCCCCGCGAGAAAGCGCAACTGAGCGACGCTCACGTCCTGCGCCTCATCGACAACGACGAAAGCGAACGGCGAATGCACCCCTTCCGCAAACCGAGAGGCCAGCCTGGTGAAGATCTCTGAGTAGGTGACCAGACCCCCAGCCTTCAGCTGGGCTCGGACATGACTGAACACAGTCCACAGCGCTGCGCGCTGCTGCTCCGGAAGACGCGTCTTTCTGCCTAGCCGCCTGACGTCGCGGTAGTCCTCCCAGGTTGCCAGCTGCCATGCATCAACGACGTGCTCCCACTCGGTCATCAGGAAGTGCGGGCTGAACTTGAGCCCATCGGCCTCTGCCGCTCCTTCCGCCAGCAGTTCTTTGATGACATCACGTGAGGCGATGTGCGGAGGCCCGAACTGCGACTCATAGAGCCGCCGCCCCGTCGCGTCCATTGCATGCACTTCAAGCCGTTCACCAATGCGCGGCTCGTTGCTGATCAGTCGCCTCAGTTGCCCCCGCAGCGAATTCGCCAAGGCATCGGAGAATGTGGTGAGGAGCACCCTGGCATCAGGATTGGCGCGAGCCAGGAACACGGCCCGGTGAAGTGCGACCACTGTCTTCCCGGTGCCGGCAGAGCCGGAAACCCGCGCGGGGCCGTTGTACTCGCGCTCGACCCACTGGCGCTGCGCCGGATGAAGGAAGATGGTCCATTTCTCCCACGGGTAGTCCAATGCGCGTTCCAGTTCTTCGACGTTGTTCATCACGCGGAAGCGACGCGAAGCATCTGGGTGGTCGAAGGGGTCGGAGCCCGCGGCAAGCGCTGGAACAACCTGCGGCTGCCCGCCCGTGGCGATCTCCAGCAGAGCCTCGGCTGCTTCACCCGGCAGATGGTCGGCCAGCTCCAGCACGGTGTCTTCGTTGGCGAGGCGCACATCGGGCAACCACTCGAAGGGGACACCGAAGCTCAACAGTTCATCGTCGGTCAGGCTGGCGAAGAGGAACGCCTTCAGCAGCTCAGGTTGCTCGGCTTCGACGTAGCTTGGGATGACGATTTCCCTGACGGTCTCACGCACCTCGACCAGCTGCGCGGCCCCGGTCTTCGGATGCGTCTCCAGCTTCCGCCGCTCGGCCCACTGGTAGGCAGGGTCATGATGATCCACGTAGCACAGCAACAAGCTCGCGTTCGTCATGTGCACGATTATCCGGATGTCGCTGCTCGCGCGGACAGACCAGAAGTTCGGATCCCTGGCCTTGTCGAGCTTGTGGAACTGCATCCCCGGATTGGCCGGGTTCATCTGCAGGTCGAATGCTGTGGTCTTGACTGCCTTCTGCTCATCGCCGCCGAGTCTTGCAAGACTGTCCGTGAAGGTATCGGCGATGCGAAACTCCATCACTCCACCCGGAAGACTTTCATCACTTCGTCGCCGAGGTGGTTGATGACCTTGACCGCGATGCGACCTGACGTGGGCTTGTCGAAGGGACGAGAGGTGTCGCTGTGGAGCGTCTCCCAGGCCTCCTCGTTGATCTCCGCTTTGAGGGTGGTCTTGAGGGACTTGTACGGATCGTTCGCCCCAAGGAAGTAGGCGTGCCGAACGAAGAAGCTCTCCTCGTTGTAGTCGGTGTCAATGAACCAGCAAGCGATCCCCTCGGCGCCGTCGCTGCGGACTTCTCCGGTATTCGGATGGAACACGTCCACCCCGTTGATCTTCACCTTGGTCTGCCCGTCCTCGGCATCCAGGATGTCGATGTCCGGCTCGCCGAAGATCACGAACAAGTTGCCCTTGCCGGTGTTCTTCAGATCGTCGGCCATGTGAAGGTCAGCATTCATCCGTGCTTTGAGCACTTGAATGCGACCGAGCTTGTCGAAGTCCGAGGAGTGGGCGTCGTAGTTGAACGCGCAGGTGATGAGCACATCGAAGTCCGCGTCCCCGGCCTCGCGTGCGGCGGCGACTAGATCAGGACGCGACACGGTGCCGAACTCCGGCCCGATGAAGACCGCGGCGCGCTTCTCAACCCCAGAGTCCACGTCACCCTCAACGTACCGTCCTTCCGCGCACACCAAGTCTCCGGGCCAGGGTGTGATGGACATGAAGGTGATCTTGTCGTCCTTGTGCGCCTGCTGCACGCCGGCGGTCTTCAGGTTCTCAAGGATCATCTCGACGAAGTCCTGCTCCTCGCCCGTGCCGGCGTTCGACACCGATCCATGGTCGATCAGCTCGTCGTTTTCGTCGACGTCCAACACCCGATGTGGCGAGAGGCTCTCCACCGTGAAGGGGCCAGCCACGCGTACGACCTTCTTGTCCTCGTAGGGCTTGTCGTAGAGGTATTCGAACTCCGCCTTGGCGGCGATGGACTTGTCGATCTCCTGCTGTCGGGCGATGCGGGCCTGCCACCAGTCCGCGTGGAGCTTCTTCGCCGCGTCCGACCACTCCGCATCGGCCTCGCGCGGAATCTCCCACTCGTGCCAGGTCTTCTTGAGCGTGTCGTTCAGCTTCTCGCGCAACGGCTCCAGCTTCGTCTGCCACTGGTCCCAGATGACATCGATCTCCGCGTTGTTGGCGATGGACTTGAGCATGATGTGCGGGACTCGCTCATAGACAAAGCCGTGGCGGATGTTTCCGTGCACAGGTTGCGAACTTGGCGCGGTGCGGGTGACCTCAGCTTCCTTGAGCTGGCCCTCGCGTGAATCGGACAGTAGGTAGAAGGGATAGCGTGCACCCATGATCCGGGCACGAGCCAGCGCCAGAGCCACACGCGAGGTATCGATCGTGATCCATCGACGGCCCCACTGCTCGGCGACTGTGGCGGTGGTGCCGGAACCGCAGGTCGGGTCGAGTACAAGGTCGCCTGGATCTGTGGCCATGAGCAGGCAACGCTGGACCACCTTGGTGTACGTTTGCACAACGTAGATGCTCTTCGCCGCAAAGGTGGACTGGATAGTGTCGTCCCACCAAGCGGTTAGCGCACGGGCAGCGAAGTCTCCCTGGTATCTCGTGTAGGTAAGCGTGTTTCCCACTGCACG
>Ga0209840_1000098_pt1 | contig 18970 bp, 15 predicted proteins | sample PersoiDNA2013190_FD_185802 | JGI IMG/M metagenome (GOLD analysis project Ga0209840, IMG submission 185802) | Permafrost soil microbial communities from the Arctic, to analyse light accelerated degradation of dissolved organic matter (DOM) -... | ecosystem: Environmental > Terrestrial > Soil >... | reverse complement strand
CGCCAGCCGCGCAAGGAATGTCAGAACAGACGTGACCTTCCATTCCCGTTTGTCTTTCAGTTGCTCGCACACGTACGCCGACGTGACAGGCCCGTTCGCCCCCCAGAGGATCATCATGATCTCAAGCTCTGAATCCGGCAGACGCTTTATCTTCTTCCTGCTGCTCATATCTCCCTTCTTTCTACAACTGTAGAATTACTTGCACCTTGATTCTACAAATGACGAATAAAAAGTCAAGGGGTGGGACCGAGAACATAAACGTAGAATCCCAAGTCATCAGGAGTGGTAACCTGGGAAAGGGAAAGGGAAAGAAACTCAAGAAGCCATTGTGAACCAGCTTCTTGCTTCTGCAGCCACTGCTGCACACCGATATGACGCCCGTACAAAGCGTTCGCAGTCAGTCAGCCCTCCAGAGGAGTGGGGGGATGGTTGTAGTGGTCGACAGGGTCGTTGGATCGGGGCCGCCGACGACCCCGTAGACCTGAAGCGCCGGGTACGGTACTACCCCAACGGGCCCCTTGCCGACTCATACCACCGTGGACGGAAAGGGAAGTACCTGCGCTGCCGCTATGACAGCATCCGCGTCTCACCCGGCATCGGTGTCACGAATGTCCGCTACCTGTACGAAGACGCTGTCCGGGCCGGCAGCGATCACGCACTGCTCATTGCAGACATGGAGCTCGCTTAATCGAATCAACTGCGTTGTACTGGGGTACCACACTACGAAGAAAGCGACCAGTGGAAATGCGGGCGGTTACGGCTTGGTCGCTCGAAGAAACTCTTCTAAGATCTAAGACGGTCTGGGCATCCGCCTGTCCTGCGTTTGCTCTTATGGCAGGCACGGTGCCGCCTGGGAGTGCTACAAGTGCCGTATCGGCCTGCGTGGAACGTTTTTGTGGAACAGGTACGCCACCGACGCCTGTCAGAGACGGGCCCGATGCTGGCCCTGTGCCACCCCCCAAGCCAGAGTTGAGTCGTTTGTGCTAGCGGATTATACTCTGGATGTACGACAGAGGGAGGGGCAGGGCTGGTTCGTTTTGTCAGATGCCAGACTCAGAAGGTGGGCACACAGAACAAGGGAACTTGGGAAATGCGGTCATGTTCGGAAACCGTGCTCAACGCGGAACTACCGAGACGGCCGAAGGCATTTCGTTGTCTGACCCCGGCTGTGTCATGACAGCAGCGGAGTAGACCTATCTGGGCCAGCTAGAAGCTGCCTCAGTCGCATTCTAGGAGGAGAGGTATGCATCAACAGTCAAGGCACGAGATGAGCAAGGAGACCCAGGAGATTGCCCATTCACTCCGACTCCGCGGTATAGCAAACGTGACAGATTTCCTGGGCAAGGCAAGGCAGCAGAACGTAGCTGTCAGCCGCAACGATGTTCTTGGCTTCATTGATGGGGTACGGTCGCCTCGGCAGTACTATACGCCAGACGAAGTGGCACAATTCATGGCCACCATCGGAATGCGTCACCACCCCCGATCAGTACTCGATCCCGCGTGTGGTGTCGGCAATCTCCTGTACTACTGCTCTGCTGCGGAGCAGGTCGTCGGCATCGATATCGACAGAGGGCTCTCTCCGGTCACAAGTCTTCTCTGCCCTGAGGCGGACCTCCGCCATGCTGATTTCCTCAACACTGATCGTGACCGAGCCTTCGATCTCGTGGTCATGGATCCGCCCTGGGGACTTCTGGATCGCGACCCGAGGACTCCCTACGAACAACGCATGGTGGAAAAGGCGCTGGAATGCCTTGCCCCCGACGGCGTCCTTGTTGCGCTCGTTCCCCCATCGTTTCTGTGGTCAGACAGGACGGCTGCTCTCCGGGAAGTGGTCTTGAGAGACTTCTGTCTCGAGGCGATTGTGTCGCTTTGGCCAGGTGCGTTGCGCACAACGAGCATCGGGGGTGCCGTGGTTGTGATTGGAAAACGGCCACGGGAGGCACGTGTGTTCGTTGCAGTTGCTGACGGACCGCACGATCTCCCCCTGCTAGCGACTGCAATTGGGCATAAGGGATCGCCAAGCACCATCGAGACGGCCATGCTGGCCGAGAGCTGGAACCCTGCTCGTCTTCTTCTGGCAAGAGCGGAATCCCAGAGCGCGATTCAGTACAAACCGCTGTCCGAGTTGGCTGATGTAATCCCGGGAGTCGCCCTTCCTGCCGAACAGCGGCGTGCGAATGGCGATTTCCTGGTGTTTAGCCCTCGCCATATCCACGGCGGGCGCCTTTCCTCAGAAGCCAGCAACGCAGAGTACATCAGCGCTGAAATCGCTAAGCGACGCCCACAATGCATTGCAGTCCCAGGCGATATTGTGATGTACCTCCGCTTCACTCCCGGGCAAATCTATATTATTAAGGAAGATGACCCCCGCTGCATCATCCCCGATGGTTTTGCTGTCGTCCGGTCGGATCTCTCCAGCTACATTCGAGCCTTCCTATCGACCACGGAACACCAAGAGCTGGTTCTCGACAAGGCTCGTGCCTACGCAAGAGGAAGCGTCATCAAGTCTCTGTCTTTGGCTGACGTGCAGCACCTGCGGATTCCAATCTTGCCCATTGATGATTCGAGTGACTTGGATCCGGATAGCCTTCGCAGGAAGACCCCTGACGAGCAAGCGGAGCTGTTGGATGCGTTGGTTGAGGTCGACCAGGACCATGCTACAGAAGTTGCTCGTGCTGCCAAATCAGATTCCACCGGATTTGGGGGCGAGGTCGGAAGGATGTACCTTTTTGATGCAAGTCACTTGGAAGCGACTCTTCATTCACATCCGGAAAACGATCCGGTGGTAGCAGCCATGGCCCAGGTTCTGTTGTACATCGTCAAGGACAGCAACGCTCGCAACGAGAAACTTGACCGTGCCATCGAGCGGGCTGAGCAGAACTTCTCTTGTCTCAACCATATCGTCCAGCATGATGGAGAGGAAACGAGAGAAGCTGTGGCTCGCGTTCAGACGGAAGTCACGGAGGTTCACTCCGACACGGGACAGATCCTGTCAATGCTCAGGGGCCTTGAGGCCAGCATCGCCGATATCAAGGGGGCACAGGGAGAAAGCGACGAGAAGCTGGATTCAATGTGGTCGATCATCGACCTTTACAGGCAAAGGCTCTGTAATGTTGGCACTGACATGGCCTCCTACGCTGGATCTGCCGCCTCCCTGATTCCCAGCTGGAAATCGATGGAAGAGTTGTCTCAACAGGCGCTGACGATGGCAGAGTATCTCTTGGACAACTTCAAGCGTATTGGAGAACGAATCGATTACTCGCCCTGTGTGCTTGAGTACAGCAAAGCCTTAGAGAACGAACTTCTGAAGAAAGTTTTCATTCGTTTCGTCGATGATCTCAAGACTCCGTCGACTGCAGGATACTTCCGCAGAGATCTTGACGCGGAGATCCGAGACGGGGGCAAGTCCGTGAAGTTTGCCAAGGCTGTGCAGTTGGCTCTGGACCATGGTGAGTCCCTCCGCTTCACGCTTGGAGATATGTTGTATGAACTCCGATATGCCCGCAACCACACAGATGCTCGCCGCAGCCTGGTGCGGTCTCAATTCAAGAGTTACCTCTCGAGTCATACTGATGCTGATCACCTGCTCGCCCAAGCACACTTAACCAAGATGGTTCAATTCAAGGACATCTACCGCAATCCATGCGCCCATCCGGAACTGTTGAACAGGGAAGATGCCATAGGCTGCAGGTCAGTGCTACCGGGCAACATTGAGTGGGTACTGACGACAGCCACAGTTCCTCCCCTGTCTGGCACATAATGCATCCGTCGTTCTAACCAACCACTAGTAGTACTGCTCAATGTACCCGTAAGCTTTGTCAAAGAGATCCTGGTCCTTCATCTCGTATTTCACGTAGAGAACGTGACGAAGGGCTTTCTGGACTTCACGTTCGCCCTGTTTCGTGCTCTGCCAGCCGGGGAAGCGTACTTTTCGCACGATGTCATCGATGTCGGTCACGATGCGCTCGATCATCACGGGCGTCTTGTCGGTCTTGACCGACGCGAAGAGCTCGGTCAGAGCGACCTTGGCTTTGGCTTGTTCGTCGACCGGGTTCACCTGTTTCTCGGTCTGAACAACGTCTTTGGCAAGAGCGAGGAGTTCTTTGAGGAACTCCATGCTGTTGATCAGGCCTTGCTCGTGCTTCTCCCTCAACTTCTCAAGGCGCTCGCCCAAGGCGATGAACCGAGGGTCGTCCTTGTGGGCGCGCAATCGAGCGATGAGCTTGACTTGCATCTCCTTGGACTTGGCTTCTGGGTTCTTGCTGTCGAGAATCCCCTGGAGAATCTGGGGATCCATCACGAGTGTGTCGAGATCATCACGGACTGTTTCGAGCTGAACGTTCTCATGGACCAGCTCGATGGTCTTTGCACCAAGAGCGTGCCAGAGGAGCTTACCATTGCCACTGCTCGGCTTCACCGACTCATAAACCCTGCTGAGCCATTTGTAGTCTGTCTCATAGAGGGTGAGACATGGATCCGGAGACAACGCTTCCCAAAGCGTGGCGAGCACCGAGTACTCTGCAGCAAACGCGTCACGTTTGGTATTGTCGGGTAAGCAATCCTGTGCGGCAATGAGTCCCTCGTACCCTCCGACCGTTCGGTCGACGCCTGGGAAGTAGGTGAGACAGAGAGCGACCTGCTCCGGCAGCTGCTTCTTGAGTTCGTTCAAGTTGGCAACTACCTTCTGGACTGCCTGCTCGTCGAAGTCTAGTGCACGTGCAACATCATCGAAGATACCCAGGTAGTCTACGATCAGCCCATGCGACTTGTTCGGAAACGGGCGGTTAGTGCGACAGATTGCCTGCAGCAGGTTGTGATCTCGCATTGGCTTGTCGAGGTACATTGTTTGAAGAATGGGAGCATCAAAACCCGTCAGGAGCTTGGAGGTGACGATCAGGATCTTGAGTGGATCCATCGGGTCACGGAACCGATCAAGCAGCTTCGCCTCCTCATCTTTGGAGAGCCTCCACTCTGCATACGCGTCACTCTTGTCTCCTTGCGTATACATGACGATAGCGCTGGCATCGGGGCCAATCAGTTCATCCAGGGCGTGCTTGTAGAGGACACAGCACTCACGGTCGAACGTGACCACCTGCGCCTTGAACCCGTCGGGTTCCACCTTGCTCTCAAAATGGTTCGCGATGTGCTTGCAGATGGCGTCGACGCGGACTGGCGTCTTGATGAGGACGGCCATTTTGGCCGCCCGCTTGGTCAGGTCGTCCCGCTCCTCCTCGGATAGGTCGTCGGTCAGCTGAGCATACGCCTCGTCGATTGCCACCTGGTCAATGTGCAATCGCACTTCAACGGCCTCGAAGTACAAGGGGAGGGTCGCCTTGTCGCGAATGGAGTCCTCGAACGAGTAGCGACTCATGTAGCCGTGTTCGTCCTCATCGGCACCAAAGGCCCAGTACGTGTTGTGGTCGCGCTTATTGATCGGGGTACCCGTGAGACCAAAGAGGAATGCATTCGGGAGTGCGGCGCGCATTTTGCGTCCCAGGTCCCCTTCCTGCGTGCGGTGCGCCTCATCAACCATCACGATGATGTTGGAGCGGTCATTGAGACGGCTCTCGGCTTCGGCGAACTTGTGGATTGTCGTGATGATGATCTTGCGGGTGTCAACGGCAAGCAGTCGTTGGAGCTCCTCGCGCGAGGAGGCACCAATCATGTTTGGGATGTCGGCCGCATTGAACGTCGCGGTGATCTGCGTATCAAGGTCGATGCGGTCGACCACGATGATGACCGTGGGACTCAGCAGACGCTCGTCCATCCGCAGCTTCTGAGCGGCGAACACTATGAGCAGGGACTTGCCCGAGCCCTGGAAATGCCAAATCAACCCCTTCTTGGGCGATCCTTTGACCACACGGTCGACGATGAGGTTGGCTGCCTGGTACTGCTGGTAGCGGCAGATAATCTTGATGCCCCGGTGTTGCTTGTCCGTGGCAAACAAGGTGAAGTTCTGCAGGATATCAAGCAGGACACGTGGCTGCAGCATGGCTTGGACAGAGCGCTGAACGTCAGCCAACGTGCCCTCAGCCGTATCCTCACCCTCATGCCAGGGACCCCAGATAGTGATAGGCATGTGCACGGAGCCGTACCGATAGCACTTGCCCTCGGTCGCAAACGACAGCACGTTGGGCACGAACATCTGCGGAACGCTCTTCTCATACCCGTCGTGGATGTCACTGGCACCGTCGACCCACGTGACTGCCGGACGTACCGGCGTCTTGGCCTCGCCAATGACCAGCGGAATGCCATTCACGAGCAGCACGATGTCGAAGCGGCGCCCGCCCTCCTGCGTCGGATAGACCCACTGGTTGGTGACGACGTAGTCGTTGTTGGCAAGGTTATCGAAATCGATGAGCCGCACGGGCACATAGTCACCATGCTCGCCAAACGGCATGGTCTTGTCGCCCTGCAGCCATGCAGCAAACAGCTGGTTGGCGTGCACGAGACCCTCGTCCTGAACACTCAGCAGGATGGCTCGCAGATTGTAGATGACCTCATCGGCTCGATCGGGCTGGGCCTTGATCGTGGGATTCAGGCGAATGAGGGCGTCACGTACCATGGAATCCACAAGAACATCGGAGTGCTGACGCGGGAGTGCCTCCGCCACAACATACCGCCAGGCAGGTCGACCGGCAGCGTAGCGGCCTCCGTCTTCTCCGATTGCACCTGCGACGGCTCCCTTGGAGAGGGTATCGACGACCAGCTGTTCGACAGTATCTTCTTCACTGAACATGGATCGCCTCACTGTGCTTCTCATCCGAGATCTGTCCGTTTACCAGTCTGCGAAGGATCGTTTCGGAGCGAGCCATCTGTTGCCTAAGCCCGGATTCATTCCTCTCGATTGCCTCAAGTGTCTGTACGGCTTGACGCTGCTCTTCGAGAGTGGGGACGGGCACGACTACCTTCTGCAGGTTTCCGGCGCTGATATTGCTCTGATTGACACCTGGGGTGGCATAGACCAGTAGTCTCCTTTGACCGACAAGCGAGTTGAGGAAGAAATTCAGATACTCTGGCAAGACAAGGCTCGTATCCGCCCTCAGTCTGACCAAGTACGACGCAAACACGTAGTCTCCATCCAAGTCGAAGATCCCAACCTTCCCGACGAGTTCGGCACTATTTGTCCGATTGAACAGAATATCGCCCTTCTTCACCCTGAATGACTCAAAGTCGGAGTCACTGAGATCCACATATTTCAGATCATTTGCTACGACGTGACCATCACGGAAATTCATCATTCTAAGGATCGGGTACTGCCCCGACTCATTCAGCGGGATTGACAATCCGTACTGGCAGACGGACGTGACTTCGCCAACACTCAGGTTCCTCCAGTGGCTTGGAGCCAGACCTGGTCTCCTGCGTTGACTTGCGTCCCCAGTGAGGCCCTCGGTCGTGAGAGCGTTCAAAATCGAGCTCTTCGCAAACTCCAGGTCGCTGCAACACTTGGCATACCGCGAACAAACGTCGTCCGCTGCCCAGAGAAGCTCGGCGATACGCTTCTGCTCCTCAATGGGCGGAAGGGCGAATTCGAAGTCGCTGAGTGCTCCCCAACTAGTCCTGGGCGACAGCGAACCAGCAGACGTACCCAGGGCGTGTCTGAAGAAAGCATCGGTCTGACAGATGAATGGCAGCAGTCCTGGGAGTAGAGCGTTCTTGTCCTTTGGTTCGAACGTCAGAATGTCACTAGAGCACATTCCCTCAAACTCCGCATAGGCCACTTTGTGCTGGTAGGCGCGGCGTTTGCCAAACAGCGTCTGCCCCAGTGTGAACTTGCGTGAGAACGACGTACCGTTCCCTGGCGTATCCCAACGGCGAATATGGAGGTTCCCTGGGTCAAGGTCGTCCAAGCCAACAATCTTGTCGATTCCGGCTGCTTCCGGATCGTGCTCGACCAGATTGGAGTTCCTTACGACATCGCCGAACTTCACCATCTCCCATCCTGGCTTCAGTTTGCGCCCGTTCACACCTGGCCCCCATCGTACAGAGCTTCATCTACCCAGCAGATAGCTCTCCGGATGTAGCTGGCCAACGTTGTATTCGCGGAGTTGTAGCGCTCGACAAACCACCTCTTGAGCAAACCCCGAAGATACTCGGAGTGAGATTCGACGTCTTTGCGGGCAAGACTCCTGATGGCAAGTAGACAGGGCCCGATATCCATGTCAACGATGCCGTCCATGTTCTTTTCCTCGCGAAGGCTGTCAGCTAGGGCCTGTTTCCTTCCAACATCAGCGTATTTGCCGATGCGAAGCGGTAGGTACTCCGTTCTGCCGGTTTCGAGGCGCTCAATCAGCTTGGTTCTGGAACCGGAGCGACATACTACGCCGTTGAGTATCTCAACCGTCTTTGTCCTGTCCAGCCCCGCTTTGCACATGTAGTAGAAGACAGGTAGGAAGGCAGAGTTCTCGAAGCAAATCGACTTGATGAACTCCTCAGGAACAGGAACAGCTCGCTGGTCAAGAAATGCAAGCACAATGTCTCGGCTGTGGATCCCCTCCGTGATCACCCGAATACCTTTTGGTAGTGACCCCATGGATTCTAGCCTGCCTACTAGCCGCAGCGTTGGCTTGCCGGTGACCTCCGAGAACTCGCCCTTCTTGATAAAGGACAGCCCTTGCAGTAGTGACTCATCAATGAGAAACGAACCTCCAGGTCCTGCAACTTGGCCAGAATGAGGGTCATAGACACCGGCATCACGTACGCCTATTCGCGAGATACTCTCAAGATGGCGCATCCAGAGCTTCTCCTCTTCTGCTCGTCTGGCGTCCAAGATATGCTTCAGTTCGGGGTATTTGATTCGCTCTGATCGTGCCCGATAACGATAGTAGATGTCGCCTTCGCGCAGTTCTTGGCCCGAGTTCTTGACGCACAAGACCGGCTTGTCACTTGACTCACGGACGAACATCAGGCCAAACGTCTTGCCCTCGAGTTCATGCTCTTGGAAATCCCATTCGATCTCAGGCGAGAAGCACTCGTTGAAGCTCTGCGTCATCTTCTCGGGATCCAGCTCCTGAAACGACTTCAGACTGGTTCCTGACAGTCCGACGAAAACATGAGGACTGTTCTTGACCCCGAAAACCAAGTATCCGCCCTTTGCATTTGCGAATGCAGCACATGTTTTCAGATACATCGGCAGGCTCAGCCATCCGAAGGACTCCTTGAATTCCAGATTGCTGTTCTCTCTCGAAACCAGACGATCTGGCCTGTTTGGAGAGACCCGGAATATCTCATTAAGATCCTCTTGCAGGAACGGCTTCCTAGTCTCCATTTCTGCCCTCCCCCAGCAAGTCAAGCAGCTTCGCCATTGACTGTCGAAACCCATCAGAGCTCCTGCGCCATTGGGCAATAGCCTGCTGCAGGCTGGCGCCATCAGAAACGGCCATGGCATCTCCATTGGCCGCTCGGACGTATAGCGGGATGCTTAGGTTGGACTCCTTCTTCCTGATTTCGTCGACGCTTGTCACCTTGGCGAACCCTTCGACGTCCTCGAAACGCCTATATGCACTTACAATGTGCTCAATGTGCTCGTCGGTCAGGAAGCTCTGTGCACGCTCCCGGGTAACCTCGTTGACTGCATTGATGAAGAGAATCCTTCCGCGTCGCTCCTTCGGTTTGTTCATGCGACAGATCAAGATACAGGCTTCCATGGGTGAGTTGTAGAACAGGTTGGCCCCCAGACCAATCACGCATTCCACCACATCATGAGCAATCAGCTTCTCGCGCATGGACTGCTCCTCGTTGCGGAACAACACACCGTGCGGGAAAAGGATGGCACATCGACCTGATTTGGGTTTGAGACTCTGGATAATGTGTTGCAGGAAAGCATAGTCAGCACGGCCTTGTGGCGGCGTGCCGTAGATATTGCGTCCCCATGGATTAGCTGACCACGCATCGCGGTCCCACTGCTTGACCGAGTATGGTGGATTGGCCAGCACGATGTCGAACTGCATGAGCCGATCGCCCTGGACGAAGGCTGGATGTGCCAGGGTATCGCCACGCACGATATGAAAGTCCTCGATGCCGTGGAGGAAGAGATTCATGCGCCCGATGCCCGAAGTGAGCAGGTTGAGTTCCTGACCGTACAGATGGAGGTTGCGCCACTCCTTGCCTTGGCCCTTGAGGTGCGCTACACACGAAAGCAGCATGCCCGCTGAGCCACTGGTCGGATCATATACTGACTCCCCGGGCACGGGCTGCAGGATCTCGGTCATGAGATGCACAACGGTCCGGTTGGTGTAAAACTCCGCGGCTGTGTGACCAGAGTCATCGGCGAACTTCTTGATCAGGAACTCATAGCCGACACCCAACTCATCCTCGGGGCAGTTGGCCAGCGAGAGCGTCAAGGAGGAGAAATGCTCCATGAGCTCCCGCAGCATGGCGTCCGGAAGACGATCCCTGTTGGTCCACTGAGCATCTCCGAAGATGCCAGTGAGAGCATCGGGGTTCGCTTTCTCAATGTCGCGCAGTGCGTCCTGAATGGCCTTGCCGACCTCTTTGACCTTGGTGCGAACGACATTCCAATGGGCTCCCTCGGGGATGCAGAATCGGTGCTGCTCCGGCAACAGGGCATAGTCCTTGTCACCACCCGATTCTTCCAGCGCGTGTGTGAGCTCTTCGTCGTACACATCACAGAGGCGCTTGTAGAAGAGGAGCGGGAAGATGAACTGTTTGTAGTCGCCGGCGTCGATATAGCCCCGCAGGAGGGTCGCGGCGCCCCAGAGATAGGATTCGAGTTCAGACTGTGACACAGCTTTTTGGTTCATCATGCCAGGCCTTCCCGCTTCAGCAGCTCGAGCAGATGGTCCTCAGCAGCGTACGCCTTGGCCAGCGACTCTTTCAGATTGGCCAGAACCTGGTCCACGGTCATCGTCTCTTCCTCTGTCACCGCCTCCACATACCGAGGAATATTGAGGTTGAAGTCATTGGCACGAATCTCATCAACGGGCACGACACGACACACGCCTTCGACATCCTTGTATTTCTCAAACCAACCATAGATCGTGTCGACGTGCTCAGGCAGCAGCTCGTTCTGGGCGCGGCCAGTCTTGAACTCATGCGATGCGTCGATGAAGAGCACCTTGCCCCGATGCTCTCTGGCCTTAGTCTCACGGAACACCAGGATGCACGCCGCCAGCGTGGCGCCATAGAAGAGATTGGGACCCATGCCAATGACGGCCTCGAGCATGTCCGTCTCAAGAATCTTGCGACGGATCTCGCCCTCCTTGCCCATGCGGAAGAGGACGCCGTGCGGAACGACGACGGCCATCCGACCCGTCTTGGGTGCCATCGACTTGATCATGTGCTGCACCCAGGCGAAGTCACCATTCTTGGCGGGAGGGAGCCCGGCGAAGTTGCGCCCGTAGGGATCGTTGGCCCAAAGGTCATCGCCCCAATCTTCGAGCGAGAAAGGTGGATTGGCAATGACACAGTCGAATTGCGCGAGACTGTCCCCAGAGTAGAAGGCTGGACGCCTCAGCGTGTCGCCACGTTCGATGTGGAAATCCTCAGCCCCATGGAGGTAAAGGTTCATGCGGGCGATAGAGGATGTTGTCAGGTTCTTCTCCTGGCCATAGAGCTTTCCCAGCATGAGGTTGGGGTCGCCACCATGCTCCGAGACGTCGTGCAGCACCTCAAGCAGCATGCCACCCGTGCCACCGGCAGGATCATATGCGGTTTCTCCCGCCTTGGGAGCGAGGATACGGACCATGAGACGCACGACTGGACGTGGCGTGTAGAACTCACCGGCCTTCTTGTTGGTCAGGTCCGCGAACTTCTTGATGAGGTACTCGTACGCCTGGCCCATGATGTCGGCCTTGCAGTGCGCATTGTCCAGGGTACGGCTGGAGAAGTGCTCAATCAGATCCTTCAGCAAGGCGTCGGAAAGGCGATCTGTGTTGGTCCACTGGGCATCGCCGAAAATGCCGTGAAGCGTATCCGGGTTGGTCTGCTCAATCCCGCGCATGGCGGTCTGGAGTGCGTGGCCGACGCTGCTTGTCTTGGCACGTACATCCTGCCAGTGGCAGCCCTCAGGAATCTGAAAGCGATGGTTCTCGGGGAATTGCGCGTACTCGGGGTCATCGGGGGATTCCTTGCTAGCGGCAGTATACTCCTCGTCATACACGTCAGAGATGCGCTTGAAGAACAGGAGTGGAAAGATATACGTCTTGAAGTCGGCGGCATCAACGGGGCCACGGAGAATGCAGGCGGCCTGCCAGAGGTAGCTGGAAAGGCTCCCAATGTCCAGATCGGCCGATTTGGTTTCTGCTTTTTTCTTGCTCACGAGTACTCGCCCTCCTGCCTCATAGCGCCTGCTGCCCCAGCTCAACGGACAACCAGAAAGATCGAGCGGTTGTCCGACGGCCGAAAACTATGTCGCCACTGCCCCCGGATGCATACGCATTTCATCCATATCGGAGTACTCTCCAAGATATGTTGCGCCACCTAATTGTCAACCTTGTTTGTCGGCGTGTACTGCCGATATGCGTCCTGAACAGCACCCGTTGGCTCTCAAGAGCAGACGAAAAACGCCCCCAGCCATGCAGCTGGAGGCGCAAGAACGTGCGATGGATAACGCTCAGGCTTTCTTTTTCTTCTTCTTGCCCTTTGTCTGGATCTTCGCCCTGAACAACGCGTTATACGCGATGAACTCGACGGCCAGGTACGCACATGTCTTGGGGATCATCAGCATGCCGACCAGCTCGTGGGTTGGCGCAAACAGAATGACGGGGATGTAGCAGGCAAACGAGATCACGATCATCCAGGCGATAAGGCGGAACGCCCTGTCCTTCGCGTGGGCCGAATCGTGGAACAGCAGATACACGAGGCCCAGCCCCTGGATCGTGAGTGGAATATTTCGGATGATGCTCCACGGCATGGGGGAAACGACGGCGGTCCATTGGTTGACTGCAGGGAGCATGAGTCCCAGGCGCACGACACCCATGAGCAGAAGCGTCCAGCCGAACCAGCCAAGTTCCCTACGGTAGCGCACGCGCCACGCGTCCAGCATGACCATGTAGAAGAACGTCACGGTGACAGCCGTTGCAAACGTGCCGATCCCAACGAGGGTCGCGTGCTTCGCCAGCCCGCCGTTCAGATAAGCGAACACGCGGAAGCCGACATGCCCGGCATCCCCCAGACCCAGCAGAACGAACGCCCAGAGAACCCGAGTAGCCACGGCGCGGTTCTTGTTCGCCACCCTTCTACGATGCAGGAACATGAGAACGACGACTGTCCAGACGGTGACGAGGTAGCCGATGTCAAACCATATTTCGATTCCTTGACGGAGTGCTTCGGACATCTGCTTCCTCCTGGTGCTCTTGCTGTGCTGGGGAGGCAAGTATACTGTGCAGGCCGGCAAACACAAGGCACTCCCTGCTACCATCCGGTCTCGTTCGCGCTACAGTATAAATGGAACGATCGAGGGGGTCAGAAATGGCGTATTCGACGAATGGATCCGGGTTCTATTTCCTCCAGAGCGCGTACCTGAACGTGCTTGAAGACCAGGGCATCGTCAGCCCAGAAACCGCTCTCCCCCTGGACGAGATCAACAGTCTCATCAATCCATTCGTCAGATTCGGCGGGTTTGGCCAAGGCTGGCTTGTCGTGCACAAGCTGTCACGGTACGGGGTCCTCGTGGCATGTCCTGGCAACAGGTACTACCTGAACCAGGAAGCCGCCGATGAGTTCCGCCACAGCTTTGCAAGGTGGCTGACATGGTGACATAACCGGACCAAGCTCTCCCTAGTTGATCGTCTCAGTCACAATGAACACGAATTCCGGTAGCAGCGTCTCCATCACTACTGCTATCAAGGAGACAAACCTGAGGGCCAGACGGACAAAGGCCCGCTTGGTGTCCTAGATTGATAATCTCGGGGGTTGAATCCCTTTCTGTTAAGACAGTGTGTAGAGGAAAACCCGCCGCCATATCTCTATCAAGACAGACATGAAGGATCTGCAATTGGCCCATCACCGGAAGATCCCCCATCCATGCATACGGGATTGATACAATGGAGGCAGTTCTGCCCCACTTTTCAATCGATGACGAGGTGAAAATACCTAATCTAGAGGGCTTCGGGGTACGAAATGCCCGCGAGAGTCTTCTGTTCTATCTGTGGTCTGCGCCCAGCGAGGTTACTTGTATTGCCGCTGACGCTGTCATCACGGTTCTTCTACATTTCTCCTCGGCTTATCTAGCGAAGAACTACAGGGTTTAAGCATATAACACCTGTCTGATTACTCGCTCCAGCCCGCCAACATATTCATCAATACGCTTGCGTTTGTAAACATGAATATACGAAGGATGGTGGACGGGAACGAAGTACATGTTCCTAAACTTCTTTACTATGTACTCAAACTCATACCACTTATCGAATTCAAGAGAATAGTGTCTGCTGACTGCATTGGTTACCTGGCTGCCGAGCAGAAAGATGAGCTGAGGAGCCAATTCATCTATCTCTGCGCTGAGATTCGGGAGACACAGTCCAATCTCGCAGTTGTTTGGGTACCTAAGTTTGCCACCTTCATCAAGCGGTAGGCATTTCACTAGATTCGTTCTATACATACTTATGCCTTCACAGCGTTCTTCCACACTGCAGAGAATGCTCCCGGAATTGGTAGTCGGAGACAGAGGTTTTTCGTCATCGCTAGTAGCCTTTTTTGCTGAGAGACCGACCCAGAAGACCTGACAAACCCTTGCCTCATCCATAAGGGGTGGCTGATGTTGGCATAAGCCACATCTCCGGCAGCTCATAATCGCCTCAAACATTGTGTACCTCCGAAAGTTGTTGGGTTTTCAGTATGTACTCATCAAGCGTGCTATCGTCCATTTTACTGTAGTTTCCTGATTGAAAATTGAATTGCGAACGTCCATTAGCCATGTTCAAGTTGTTGTTGCTTCTTATCGAACCTATCTCATGCCCGCTCTCGATTATCTCATTGTAGAGCTGGGTTCCGTGGTAGGGACGGAATTGAAAGGCACTTGGTCTGAATTCACCGGGTGTACTCCTAGAGATGGTCTTTAGCTTTGAAGCAAGTGTGTACGTCTCATCTGCTTCATCCGCCGTTTCACTCGGGAACCCATACATGAAATAGCCTTTTACGTCGATCCCAGATTGCAGAAGAGCAGTTATGACGTCAACAACTTGCTCCGGAGTACCGGGCTTGTTTATTCTCCTTCGGATTTCATCCGACCCTGATTCTATTCCTACAAACAGTTCACGACAACCGCTTGCCTTCAGTTCCGGCAGCGCATTGATGGACTTTCCAAAAGTCAAAACATGTGCCATGCCACGCCATGTAAGTTCAGGGAGAGCTTGGAATAGCCTTATGGCGTCCTTTATGCTTTCGGCATTCCTTAGGAATAGGTCGTCTAGTACGCGAATCGACTTCACGTCAGGATGCGCCGCGACTATCCCACCTATCTCTCTTCCGACATCCTCAATGTCTCTGCACCTTATTGGTATATCTTGATTAAGAATTCTTGCGCCTCCACAGAAGGTGCAATTATACATACACCCTCTGGACGTAATGATAGATGCTTCTCGCTGTTTGTAGTGGTTACAGACAATGTCTTCTTTCAGAAAAGCTCTGTTGAGTTTGACAGCGCTCAGATCGTTTGGAAAGTAGCGTGAATTCTTGTCTACTCGATAAACATGCCTTCCGGGACCATCACAAATGGGTTTCTCGGCACAAGTACCGCTAATAATAGTGGGCAGAATCAACTCACCCTCGCCGATTACGAGAACAATGTTGTTCTTCACCTGCCACTTAAGAATCTCGGGATAAACGCACTTTACAACCTGACCTCCAATGATTATCGTCGCTGCAACACGGCAGTTTTCCATTATCTCCTTCACTATCTCGTAATTCTGTGTGAAAACATTCATACCGATGTAATCGGGCTGCTCCGCAGAGAACAACTCATTGATATCGACAACGCCGAGGTGCTCTTTGACACAGTCGATGATTTTGACATTGACTCCGGAAGCATCTATATGTGTGGCAATATAACCAAGTCCAAGGGGAGGAAGGTATTCCTCTTCTGGCTCAGAGGCAGTTCGGTATATTGGCGAATTCAGTAGCAGGAACTTCATTCTTTTGCCGCCTCCAATATCCGCTCAACAATGCAGGAGACATTCCTTTGGAGGTTTCCTGAATTCTCGATGTCAAGAACCTCAATACCTAATCGTGCAAGAGCGTTCTTTCCTCTTTGCAGAAAAACGAGTTCTTCACCGGTTCGCTGTCCTCTCTCGAAGCGGGTAAGTTGCCCACGCGTGGCAAGACGGGATCGTACTACATCTCTGTCCGCAGAAATCGCTACTTGAATGTCCGGGCAAATCGCTCTTTCATTGACAGCAAGTACAAAATCAGCATTAACACCGTCCATACACTGCAAAATAAGCGAAGATAAAACATACCTGTCCGAAAGAACTACTTCTCCCTTCAGCAAATGCGGAACTACCTCCTGTTTCAGATGGTGATATCGGTCTGCTGCAACAAGGCAAGTCAAGCTTTCACCATCGAGGGTTTCCGCAATACGCCGTGTGAATAAACCCAATTCTGTATCTGTAGGTTCCTTCGTAAGAAATACGGCGATATTTCGAGCCACTAACTCGGATTCAACGTGTTCTATAACGGTGCTCTTGCCCACACCATTGGGCCCATCAAAAGCAATGAATAGACCACCGTAACTGTTCTTTGTCATAACCCCTCCCCTCCTCGTCAAACCTGAAGTTCCACACCCTAAGCGTCTGGCCGTTTTCGGAAACTGTATGGACGACCTGCTGCGAGAGACCGTCGGGCGCTTGCATGTTCACTCCGAGCGACACTTCAACCTGCGTTCCGTCAGCGGACGTGGAATGACGCATGTCCTCCTCGATGGGCCACTAGACATCGTGCCTGTGTCGAGTGAGGCGGAATCACAAGAGTGCACCTCTTTCAACTGCTCGGATGAGAGGCTCTCTCAGAGATCTTGCGCTCTCGTTGCTGTCCCCGTATTTGGACAGGTATGGGCCAGAGTGCCGCCTGTACATGCACCAATGGACGCGCTGCCTGCTGGTGCCACCCTTGCCACCGTGTCTGCCTGATGTTTTGCTTTCTCTTCGGCAAGCTGCTCCTGAGCGACAGAGGCTTTCGCTAAGTAGTCGGAACCCACCCCGATGTCGATGTTTCAGGTTGAACTCCAGGTCGATGTAGCGGGCGCTTTCAAAACCCGGCACAAAGGTGCAATACTCGGTGGAACTCAGCCCTCTCTGGACAGCATTGATCAACACATCCTCACTTTCCACGCGTGAGAGGCAGCAATAGGTGCAAAGAAGCTTCCACAGCTTCTTGATGGCAATGTTGTCGGTGTCGCACCACGGCCTTCGACAAAGCCGTCTCGTTCATCCGGCTCGGCAATGTAGCTCTCGTTGGCGGGATCGGTCATCTCCTGTACCAGCTGGACATACCGCTGCTCAAACCGATCTGAGATATACTTGAGGAAGATGAGACCCAGGACGACGTGTTTGTATTCGCCGGAATCCATGCTGCCGCGCAGCTCGTCCGCCATCGCCCACAGCTTGGCCTCGAACCCCAGATTTGCCCCCGTCGTGCTGCCGTTGGTTGTTTTCGTCCGCGCCATACACCGCTCCCTCTGCCACTGTTCGCATACCGACACGACTACAATATGATACTATGATGATGCGTTGCAGATAAATGGCAAGCGATTCGGGAAAAAGGAGTGACTTCTTCCACTCGCAAACGCACGTTGTGACACCAAGTCATTTGTGCAAGCACCTCTTGCACAGTTGCTGGCGCCAGTCAGCTGGTGACCAATCCTGCCGACCTGGTTGATTTCCTGGAACCCATCTGGTATGATTTGGCGAGATGCAAATGAATCTAGATAAGGAGTAGTGCAACTTGAAACCAACCAGAGATGAAGCGTACAAACTATTGTGCAAGTACAATGATTCTCCTGCCCTCATTATCCATGCTTTGACAGTCGAAGGCGTGATGCGGCATTTCGCGCGCCTGTTGGGTGAGGATGAGGAGAAGTGGGGAGCTGTAGGACTCATGCATGATATCGATTATCAGATGTTCCCGGATCAGCACTGCATCAAGGCCAGGGAGATCCTGACTGAGCATGGCGTTGACGATGAATACATACACGCGATCATGAGCCATGGGTATGGCATGTGCTGCGATGTGAAGCCAGAACATGTTATGGAAAAGGTTCTCTTCACGATAGATGAACTGACAGGTCTCATAACTGCCTGCGCAATCATGAGACCGTCGAGAAGTGTACTGGATCTTGAGCTGAAATCGGTTATGAAGAAGTATAAAGCTCACGGGTTTGCTGCCGGTGTGAACAGGGAAGTCATCGAAAAGGGCGCCGCCATGCTGAACATGGATCTGGATTATGTCATCACCGAGACCATCATGGGCATGCGCGAAGTGGCCGAAGCCATCGGCCTCAAGGGAGAACTCTGAGCTGACCATCGCGCGCACCAAGATGCGGTCGGACAAGACGGGAGGGTTCAGTGTATACAGGCAAAATCAGAATCAAAGAGACTGATCAATCAGACTTATCGAATGTCATGAAGCTATGGAACAACGGCCAAGTGATGTTCTATGTCGGCTTTCCGATGGGTCTGGGCGTTACGCTTGAGCGCCTCCAGCAATGGTTGAATGGGGTCAATCAGAATATCTTCCGCAGGCATTACAGTGTCTACGCTGAAGATATCGGGTATTGCGGCGAAACATTCTACGACATCGATCATGAACATGATCTGGCAATACTGGATATCAAGCTTTTGCCGAAGGCACAGGGCAAAGGAATTGCTGCATATGCTTTCAGCAATGTCATCGACCAAGTGTTCAGCAATGATCTGGCTACGAAAGCGTATGTCGACCCCCATCCAGACAACAAGAAAGCATGGAAACTCTATGAAAAACTTGGGTTCATCAGTAAGCCAAGACCGGCGTTTCTCGA
>Ga0209840_1000097_pt1 | contig 19105 bp, 23 predicted proteins | sample PersoiDNA2013190_FD_185802 | JGI IMG/M metagenome (GOLD analysis project Ga0209840, IMG submission 185802) | Permafrost soil microbial communities from the Arctic, to analyse light accelerated degradation of dissolved organic matter (DOM) -... | ecosystem: Environmental > Terrestrial > Soil >... | reverse complement strand
TGATGATGGTGACGTCCGGGCGGTCCGGGGTGCATGCCGTCGCGACGCGCACTCCGGCGGACGTGACCCGTGTCGCTGCCTCCGCGAGCTCTCCCTCGATCTTCTTCTCGAGCTCATCCCACATCTCTGTGAGTACGGCCGTCACCCCAAACGGCCGGCCGCCGAACCCGACCGCCGGGCCGGAGCGATCCTGGGCACAGGCGATGATGATCTCACCGTCGGGTACCGTCTTAGCCCAATCGATGGCCGCGTCAAGAGCTTTGGAGGACCGCTCGGAACCGTCGTAGCCGACCACAATGCTGTACGCCATCGTACGCCCCCTCGGGACTAGGTGAATAGAGGCACATGATACCCGGTTGCGGAGCCGGGCAATCCATGAGGCCGCCCCGGGGGATGGGGGAAACGCCGTCCCCATCGACGAAGCCGGCGTGCCGGGTTCCTGCGGCCGACACCAGCACGCGCAGGCCTTCGGCGGCAAGCGACTCGCGCTCCCGTTCGGCCAGAGCGCAGAACTCGCGCGCCATGTTGCCGAAGCCGAGCAGGGCGAGCGTGACGGTGCGAGGAGCAGATGCGGCGGCGGTCGTCATGTTGTTCTCCCTCGTGATGCGGGCGCTGGGGCGGGTGGTGCGTGGTCAGGCGGGCGTGCGGGCGGCGGCTCCGGCGGCACCGGAGCCGCCGCCCGCAGTCCTCATACGGTCAATGCAGCGACGGCGGCGATGACACGCTCGACCTCGTCGGCCGTGCTGTACGGACAAAGGCCGATGCGCAGCAGATCGCCGCCATCGGCCAGACCGGCAAGCTCGACGACGCGGACGGCGTAGGAGTCGCCGTCCCACACGAAGAGGCCCTGCTCGCCGAGCGTGCGGGCAATCTCTGGCGCCGGATGGCCCTCGAGCGTGAACGAGACGGTCGACGTGCGCGGCGAGCCCGCCGGCGGACCGTAGATGCGCAGACCGGGGACTGCACTGAGGCCGTCGATGACCCGTTGCGCCAGCGGCTGCCCGTAGGCCTCCATGGCGTGCATTCCCGCCACCACGGCGGCGCGGCGGTCGAGGCTCTCGCCGCCCTCGGTGTGATGCCGTCCGAGGTCGGCGATGAACTCGACCGCCGCGGCTGCTCCGGCGATGCCCTCGTGGCACTGGGTGCCGGTCTCGAAGCGGTACGGCGGCTCTTCCTCTTGCGTGCTGAACCAGAGGAGACACAAGGCTGGAGAAAACACACTAAATGCAGACGGCAGGTGTCTCGAAAAACTGACCATCCCCTCAACTCAGGCCGCGATCAGCTGGGAGTATGTGGCCGGTGGCGTGTACAGGACGCAGCGCTTCAGGATGCGGCGCAAGAGGTCGAGCCGCTGGTCACGGCGGCCAGAGCCGCTAGCAGAACTCGTCGAGGTAGGACCGCAGGTGCGCGGCGCTGACGCCAGGGAAGACGTCGAGTCGCCAGCGCGTGAAGTTGGGGGGTGACGATGTGCACCGGAGGGCAGCGGCTCGCCGGCGGCCTGCGGCGTGGGCTCTGCGGGCGGCTCGTGCAGGTAAGCGGCGCCGGGCGGGATCTGGGCGCCGGCGGCCTTGGTCAGGGTCTTGGCGCCGGCGTCGTCGATCAGGCGCAGGTGCGCGCGGCCGCGGCCGCCGAGGAGCGACTCGTCGAGCTCGACCACGCCGCGCAGCAGCAGCTCGTGTTCGCCGCGGCGCATGGCCTGCGTGATCTTGCGGCGCAGCAGCCAGATCGCCAGCAGCCACTTGCGCAGGTCGGTGCTCGTCTTGTGGAGCAGGGCGCCCGCGGTCAGCGGAACCCTTCCCGCCAGCGCTGCTCGAGGAGCGCCCGCCGGCAAGCGTCCTGCGGCGGATACATCGCCATGAAACCCACCAGCGTCAGCGGGTGGCCCATGACCACTGCTCCGTCGAGACTGCCTGCACAAGAGAGGATAGAGAGCCCACCGGACGTAAGGGGATGGTCAGTCAAGATTCTTCCGCGTTCGGGCGCGGTCGTGCTGAACATCGATGTCGAAGACCATTTCAAGCTCATCGAAGTGCGTCGCGAAGTCGATCGCCGCCAACCACGAGGTTGCCGCCAGGAAGGCTTCGGACCGGCTGATCGACTACGTGGAGGAGTACACGTACCAGACGATGCGCGCCCTGCGTGGGGGCTCCTGCCCACCGCCGGTAGAGCCTCTCGAACCCCTCACACGATTGTGTGCCGTATCCATTGACCCGCCGGCGGGGCTGCCGGAAACATGATCGCGCCGGGCAACGTGCTGCTGGGCGCCACAACGGCCGGGATCCTCGGCCGTGAGGGCGAGGTCCTGCGCGTCACGATCCCGTTGTTCCTGCTGGTGTCAGTCATCGTCGGCGGCGTTGTGCTGATCGTCGCTTGAGGAGGTAGAGATGTCCAAGGGGCTCCTGCTGCAGGTGCTCGCGAGCGTTGGTGCAATGTTCGGCATCACGTTCTTGTACGTTGGTCTGACGCAGAATTCGGATGCGCTCGCGGCGGTCGGCTTCGGACTGTTCGCCGGCAGCCTGCTGGTGACCCCAGCGCTCCGGTTGCTCCCCAGCCGTGTTTCAGACGACAAGGGCGCTAACACCAGCGAGAACGACACCGCGCGCAATGTCGACGTGAAGTGACCGCGGATCTTTCCCGCCCAGATTGCGCGGGATGTTGATTTTCGGGTCGATGGTGGATGCACATCCTGGCGGCGAATGTCGGGTTCTGATCAGTGTCCGGCCGGGCTCGCCACCGTGTCGGCGTCCAGCCGATCTGCGACCAGCCTGTGCAGGGCTTCGTCGCTGTGGATCTCCGCGCCGGTCCGCTCCAGGACCTCGAGTGCACCATTGACCCCCAACTTGCATGTCGGCCCATTCGCGTTGCTGCCACGCTGATCCCGGTGCCATGCCGGTCCCACTCTGCCGCCCGACGGTTCCGTGGCCGTCCTCACCGTCGGGGAAACATCGCCGTCAGCCGCTTAGACCTTGAACCCGAAGACGTAGAACAGGTAGACGCCGTACAGTACGCCGGCCAGGAGAAGCGACCACCAGTGGAGCCTGTGCCGGAAGCGCAGCGTCGCGTAGAAGTACACCCCTGAGACAAGGGCAAGGAGCCCGCTCACCAGCCCCACCTCGTCCAACTGCCAGGTCGTGAAGATCAGGCCGATGGAGACGGGAAAGGTGCTCTGGAAGACCATCGCTCCCGTGATGTTGCCTAGAGCCAGCGTGTCCTTGCGCTGGCGGATCCAGATCACCGAGTTGAACTTCTCCGGCAGCTCGGTGGCGAAGGGCGTGATCAGCAGCGACACCAGCAACGCGCTGACCCCGAGAGATACGCTCACGATCTGTACCTCGCGCACGAAGACCGAAGCACCTATGACGATGCCGGCGACAGCCGCGATCATCTGCAGGAAGATGCGGTGACGGCGCGGCATCCCCGGATGGCTGCGGAAGTACAGAGGCTTGGTGTCCTCGCCGAGGTCGCCTTCGCTGTGCAGGGTCTCCCACACGTAGTAGCCGTAGAAGACGATCAGGGCTACCGCGACGCCGATACGCGCGGCCTCGCCAAAGTTGAGCATGCCCGTCCCCATGGCCACGGCGTAGGCGATGAGGAAGTGACTCGTATCGCGACGCATCACCTCCTCGTTGACGGTGACCTCGAACGTGCGCTTCTTGAGCAACGCGAAGACCACGACGGCTGTCCCGGTCACGAACATGGCCAGGCTCGACAGCATGAAGGGCGCGCCGAGGATCGCGCCCACGCCCACCTCCTTGGAGGCTGCTCCGGCCGTGAAGATGATGGCGATGATCGGCACCAGCGTCTCGGGCATGGCGGTACCCACAGCTGCGAACACGCTGCCGACCGCGCCCTCGCCGAGCTCGTAGCGGCGGCCGAACCACTCGACCGCGTTCGTAAAGAACTCGGCCGAAACGAGGATGAGAACGAGGGCAAGGATCAGGTAGACGGTCGTCATGTGAAGAAGGGTGTTCCGGCCCTCTTGGTGCTCTCTGATCGACGACAAGCCATTTCGGCCTCCTGTTCCATCACAACGTCTGTGCTCGACTAGATGTGGTCTGCCAGATAGGCGTCGAGCAAGCGCCGGGCGTCCGGATCCATCGCCGGATCCTCGTGGGCTTCGAGAAGCTTCTGCCAGCGGGCCTTGGCGCGATCGACGGCATCCTTGCCGCCGCTGCCGACCCAGGAGGACAGGCCGGCCCGGTCGCAGAGCGCCGGCCGGTAGAACTCCGTGCGGCAGCGTCGAATGGTGTGACTCTGCCGGAGGTAGTTGCCCTCAGAGCCGACGGCCGCGATAGCGTCGAAGGCGAGCGTCTCGGGGCTGACCTCAAAGCCCGCCTGCATGTGCCGGACCAAAGCGACGCGGCGTCAGCTGCGTCGCTTGGTAGTCTGGGCTTCTCGTCGTGCCTTGACAGCACGCTCCCGCTTCTCCTTGCGGCCCCGCGCCGTCGCGTCCTTGCGTTCTTCCATCACGGTCGCCAGCCCCTTGTACTGCTCGACGCAGTGGTATGCATACGGATTGTGGTCTCGGATCCGCGGCCACCAGTGCCGACCAAGGTACTCGTGCGACCACAGGAAGCCGATCGCGAAACCCATGCTGAGCAGAGCGTTGTATGCCAGGAACTGCCACAGCGGCCCCTCCGGCAGGCCCGGACGGCCGGTGAACAGCCACTCCGTCACGCTCGCATGCACCAGCATCGCCAGCGGGAAGGCCACCAACCAGTACCCCGCCGCAGGCGTGAACACCCCAACCGGGACCTTCTTGAGGGCGACGAGACTTGAATACCCCGCTCCCAGCAGGGAGATCGGCAGCCCAAGCGCCAGTCCGGTGATCACCGCCCAGCCGGCGGGCTGGCCCGCAAGAGCGGCCAGCCCGCCGGCGGGAAGCGCGACGATCACACCAATGGCCATCGCTGGCAACGAGAACTCTGCCAGCAGCCACATGTGTGATCTCGACATGTCAGCCCACAACCACGCCGAACCTCACCAAGCTGTAGAACAGCATGCCGAGGTAGAAGACCGCACCGATGCCGATGATCACGTTGCGTACGATACCTGGACGAATCGGCTTGGGCAGCATCGTGTTGTTCACCAGGAGCAGCACCACACAGTAGGCGCCCATGGCGAACGTAGACAGGAACGCGAGGACATCCAGAATCGCCGCGGGCCCGTCCGCCGGCCCGAAGAGCAGGATCAAGATACCGAAGCCGATCACGCCCCACAGGAAGAAGCCGTACAGCTGCGACATGTTGAACCGCTTCGCGCCGGGCACGAAGTAGTACGTCATGTCCGCCTGACCACGCGAGAACGAGTCGAACAGCGCGAGCGTCGCGTTGAGCCCGATCAGTGCGATGAAGCCGAAGAACAGCGGTTTCAGCACCGGGCTGCCGGCCGCGGCGAAGGCATCCGACATCGCCCGCAGAGCGGCATCTCGGTCACCACCCTCGATGAGGGTTGCCACGTCCGGGTTTATCTTGGCAGCAGCCAACGCAAGGACCGTGAACGAGATCGTCACCAGCATGGTGATGCCCCAGAGCAGGAAGAAGGCATCAAAGGTGATCCACTTGCGCCACCCCTTCCACTTCTTCATCTCCTCGGCGTCGTCGGTGTCGAACATGTAGCCGCGCGCCGGCATAGGCGCGGCCTCGCCGGCGTGCAGGAGCCCCATAACCTTGGGGATGTGCGAGCCCATGCCAGCGCCGCTGTCACGCAACTGCAGGGTGTTCCACATCTGCTGCATGCCCGACGGCCCGGCGAAAGCGCACGAACCGACGATGATCGGGAACCAGGCCTCGGTAAGGGCCTTGTGCGGGAGGTAGCCGAAAGCGATCATCCCTCTAAGCGTGCCCTCGAGCTCGGCCCAGCTGCCGACCAGCGCGGCAATGGTGGCCGTGCCGATGACGAGGATGCCGATCAGCACACCGAGTATCTTCGAGACGGTGTCATAGATGTTCCTGAGCAAGGTGAAGAGCACACCCACGAACAACAAGCCGACGATGGCCGTCACTTGCCATGGGATGCCCGTCATCTCCTCGAACGCGCCCGCACCAGCCGCTAGGTGACCGGGCCAGATGTAAATCAATAGGGCCGAGACGAAGAAGAGCCACATCAGTGGTTTGAAGACCCGCGCTGCTCCGAAGAAGATGCTCTCCCCCGTGGCCATCGCGTAGCGCGACATCTCGAGCAGGACGACGGCCTGCAGCGTCACAGCGACGAGGAACAGCCAGCGGATGTCCTGGCCGAACACCAGCACAAGCCGGGGCCACATGTAGGACTCGCCCATACCGACACCGAGCGCGAGGAGGAACACCGTCGGGCCCAAAATGTGTATGGAAGGCGGAGCCGATGGCAGCTTGCGAATCGGCATCGGATCCAGACGGCCTGCATGCCACACCTTCTCCGCTGCCGGAGCGGACGGTTGATTAGTTTGTTCGTTGACGTCCAAGACAATTGCCTCCTTACGTTGACATCAGCCCGCGTGAATCATTTCCGCACATTGAGTGCGCCCCGAGGAATCAAGACCGGTTCGGTATCCCGCCAACTGCCCCACCTCCCTTCCCGTCGCCACGGGAGTCGGATCCCCCCATGAGGATCCCTCTCTCCCGGTCCACAATGATTGCTTGCGCATGCCCCATGATGTTCGCCCATTCCCCCACCGGCCGGACAGGCTGCCGCATTCGACGCAAGCCCAGCCCGACCGGTGACATCCGGTCGGGCTGGGCGGGGGGTCAATGAACAGGCGGCAAGGTGGCATTGAGCCCCAGCACCTGGGCCCTTTCGTTGACCCAGGCCTGCAACTTCGCGACGTGCTCCGGCTCAAGATGCGTGAACCGGCCCTGTCCAAGCAGATAGTCCTCGACCGGCCGCAGCTTGTCCACCTTCCGGCTCCACTTACGGACGCCGTCCTCGAGCTCATAGAGGAACCACATGCCGGTCTGGACTGCCAACTTGGCGAGATCGATCGTGCGGTCCGAAGGGTACGTCCAGCCCTTCGGGCACGGGCAATGGACGTGGAGGAACGCGGGGCCCTCGAACGCTAGACCCTTGCGCACCTTGTTCATGAGGTCGACGGGGTAGCCGATCGATGCGGTAGCTGCGTACTTGACCGCAGGATGCCCGCCTCCGGCAAAGATCAGCATGGGGTCCTTGGGGAAGAGCTTCTTGCCCTCCGGGATCATCGGACCCGGAGGAGTGAACGTGGTATTGCCGCCATACGGGGTCATCGGCGACACCTGGATCCCGGTGTTCGCGTACGACTCGTTGTCGTACATGATAAACAGGACGTCGTGACCTCTGTAGAACAGTGCTGATGCGGCCTGAACTCCAATATCTATTGACCCGCCGTCACCGGCCATGACGATGATGTTGGGGAACTCATCCTTGATCTTGCCCTTCTTGATGAGCTGCTTGAACGCGACCTCGATTCCGGAGGCCACAGCGCCTCCGTTCGTGATCTGCGCGTGCGTCCACGGCACCTTCCAGGGGCCACAGGCATAGCTGGTGTTGGCGACGTACATACAGCCCGTAGGGCCGATGAAGATGGTGTTGCGTCCGGCGGCCTTGGCGATCAGACGATAGCCGATAGCCGGTCCGCAGCCGGCGCACGTGCGGTGGCCGGGAAGGTAGAACTCCTCGTCGGGCGCCTTCTTCACTGATTTGATCTCTTCATACTGCACAGTCATGGGTGACCTCGGGTTCGCTGATTAGACGTAGTCGTTGAAGTTGACCCACGTGGAGGACTGCACGAGCTGCCCCGCCTCGAGCGTCTTGCGCATCATCTCGGCCATGCGGAAGAACTCGTCGTGCGTGATGACCTCACCCCCAAGACCCGACGTGAAGCCTTGAACGATCGGCTTGTCGGGCGTCTCGGAGATGGACGCTCTCGTCTCGACGAGCAGGACACCACCACCACCGGCCGCACCGTAGGACGTGCCCGTGTCGATGACGCCGATGACCTTGAACTTCGCGGCGATCGCCTGCAGGGCCTCCTCGGGGAACGGGCGTACCCAGCGCAGGCGCAGCATGCCGACCGGGTAGCCGGCCTCGCGGAGGTACTTGACGGCGCTCTTGCACGTGACGGCATGAGCTCCCTGCAGGAGGAACACCATCTCGGCGCCCTCGGTCATGTACTCCTCAACGAACGGAGCATAGTGGCGTCCGAAGAGGCGACCGAACTCCTCCGTGACCTCGACGATCTTGCCCTTGGCGCGCTGCATGACCACGTTGCGGTCCCACTCAAGCGGCGGACCCATCTCAGGCGTGATCTGCGGACCCATGATCACCGGGTTGTTGACGTCGAGCCTGAACTTGGGCTTGAAGGGTGGGAGGAAACGGTCGACCAGGTCCTGGTCGGGAACCTCGTAGTCCTGAGTGATATGTGTGACGAAATAGCCGTCCATCGCCACGATCTGGGGCAGCATGATGTCCGGATCCTCACCGATACGGAAACACATGAGGCTGTTGTCCAGTGCTTCCTGCGCGTCCTGTGCCCAGCCGAAGATCCAGCCGTTGTCGCGCATCGTGAGGCAGTCGGTGTGCTCCGACCCGAAGTCGCCGGGAGGGTCGAGTGTGCGATCGCCGACCAATACCTGGATCGGACAGCGCCCGCCGGCGATGGGCGAATAGAGTTCGGCCGCATATGTAAGGCCGACGCCTGACGAGCCGGTCGTGGCGCGTGCCCCCGCCATGGATGCGCCGTGGGCGATGCTGAACTGCCCGTGCTCGCCCTCGGCGTACACCATCTCGCACTTCATCTGCCCATTGGCGATCCGCTTGGCGACCTCGGCCATCACGGCCGTGTAGGGCCTGATGGGGTAGGACGCGGTGACATCGATGTCCACAAGCTGCCAGGCGTCGCAGACAGCTGTGAGGCCGGTACTCCTCTTCTTGGTCGTCATGCCCGCCTCCTAGTCGGTGAAGTCGAGCTCCGGCACGCGCCGGATAGCATCGACGGGACACACGCTGCTGCAGATGCCGCAGCCTTTGCAGTACTTGAGGTTGAAGCTGATCTCCTCCGCCTCGTCGTCAGAGACGACCGAGGCGTCAGGGCACAAAAGCCAGCAGGTCTTGCAGAATGTGCACGTTTCCATGTCCACGACCGGGCGCAGAGAGCGCCAGTTGCCCGTGACCATCTTGTCGTTCTCGACGGTAGGGCATGGCACGATTGCAGCGAAAGGGACTTCGGGGTAGCTCTTCGCCATTCCCACTCCTTTAGCTCGTCATTGATGGGGTGGAGCGCCGGCGCATCAGCGCCAGCCGATCTCCTGCGGGTCAGACGGGGTCTCGCAGTATGGTTTGCCGTCGCAGAACGGCAGCACCTTTACTTGGTCCCACCCCTGCTGCACCGCTTTCTTGTTGTCTGCCGCGGCCAGCAGGCTCTCCAGCGTCACGCAGCCGCTCGCCTTGGCGGCAGCCCCGGCCACGGCAGCGCCGACGCCGGCGCCGATCTTGGTGTCGTCCGAGGCGCCTTCGGTCCCATCGAACGTCAACGTCACGCCGGCGCCGAACGAGTTGGCGTCGATGCAGGCCAGCGCCTTGACGAGCGGGAGGCTCTCTTTGGGCTCGAACCACTTCAGCAGCGCCTCTGGATCCCGCGCGCTGTTCACCACCACCACGCACTCCGGCTTGGCGTCCTGCAGGTAAGGATGGCCCTTGATCATCGTCTCTTCGACCAGAACGATGACGTCGTGGTGGCCGTTCTCGTACTCGTAGATGGTCTGAATGGGCTCAGGGCTTATGCGGGCGTAGCTCTTGCATGCCACGCCGATCCTGTCGGGCAGATCAACGTAGTTGTCGAACGACTGTGTGTACTTGCCTTCTGACGAGCCGGCCACAGCCAGCAGGGTGGCAACGTCCCTCGCCTCTTTTGCGAGCTGGACACCGCGCGTCCACACTGTGATCTCCACCATCTTGGGGTCGATCTCGACGGATAGGGTCATCGCGCCTCCTCTGTACTGACTAAGTCCTTGGCCCCTTCTTCGGGGGATACGCCGAGCTTCTCTCGTGTCCCGACCTCCGGTGCAGTGGGTTGGATGGCGGGGCTGCGCTCCATCGCTTGCGCGAAATCCGACATCTCGATCACCGACTCACCCGGTGGGTTCCCCTGCCTCGCACAGCTTCGCGTGAAGTCGTGAAGCATCGCGTTGCGACACAGCGCCGCGAGATCCGCGCCAGACGCCCCCGACGTCGCCTCCGCCAACCGGTCAAGGTCCACGTCCGGAGACAGCGGCAGGTCGGCCGTGTGGATGCCGAGAATCTCGCGTCGCTCGCGCCTGTCCGGAAGCGGCAGCTCGATGACGAGGTCGAACCGGCCGGAGCGCAGGAGAGCGGGATCAACTCGGTCGGGCCGGTTCGTCGCCGCGACCGCCAGCACGCCAGCCGTGTCCAGGAGATGGTCGAGCTCGACGCAGAGCTGGCTCACCAGGCGCTCGCCGGCGCCTTCGGCCGCGCGCCCGCGTGCCGGAGCGATGGCGTCGAGCTCGTCGAAGAAGACGATGCATGGAGCGATCTGCTTGGCGCGCTTGAACAACTGCCGGATGCCCCTCTCGGCCTCACCCTGCCACCGCGAGTGGAGCGTGGCGGCATCTACGGAAATGAAATGTGCGCCGCTGGCGCCCGCCATCGCATGTACGAGCAGCGTCTTGCCGCTGCCCGGAGGGCCCGTGAGCACCACGCCACGAGGCATTCGGACCCGAGCGCCGCGATGCGTGGGAGCACGAGTGCCCATCAACTCGAGGAGGGTCTGCAGCTGCTCTCTGGCCTCAGCCAGGCCGCCGACGTCATCCCATGTCGCCGAGGGCTTGTCGGCAAAGAGCTCACGGACAGCCGTAGGCTCCACCTCGCGCAAGGCACTGTCGAAGTCCGCGCCCGTGACGCGCAGTGTCTCCAGCCCGTTCACGGTCGGCCAACCGGCGGGTCGCGGCTCGTCGCTCTTCAGGAGGCGCCGGATGGCACTCATCGCCGCCTCTTTGCACAGAACGGCCAGGTCCGCACCGACGAAGCCGTGCGTCACGTCGGCAAGACGCTCGATATCGACGCTGTCGTCGAGGGGCATGGAGCGTGTGTGTATCTGCAGGATGGCCGCTCGCCCGTCGCGGTCCGGCGGGCTGAGCGAGAGCTCCCGGTCGAACCGTCCCGAACGTCGCAGCGCGGGATCGACGGCGTCCGGCACGTTCGTCGCGCCGATGACGATCACCTGACCCCGGGCCTTGAGCCCATCCATGAGCGCCAGCAGCTGCGCCACGATGCGCTTCTCGACGTCGCCGAAGACCTCGGACCTCCGCGGCGCGATCGCGTCGATCTCGTCGATGAAGATGATGGACGGGCTGTGACGTTGCGCGGCGTCGAAGATCTCGCGCAGGCGAGCCTCGCTCTCGCCGTAGAGCTTATTGAGGATCTCCGGGCCGTTGATGTGGATGAAGTGGGCGCTGGTCTCGCCGGCGACGGCGCGCGCGATCAGGGTCTTGCCGGTCCCGGGAGCCCCATGCAGCAAAACGCCCCTCGGCGCGTCGACGCCCACGTGTCGAAAAAGCTCCGGGTAACGGATCGGCAGCTCGACCACCTCGCGGATGCGCCGGACCTCATCGTCGAGTCCGCCGATATCGTCGTAGGACGATCGTGCGGCGGAGCCTTCCGCGCGTTCCGGTTCGGTGAGCGCGACCTTCGTGTGCATCGAGACGAGCACGATGCCTCGGGGTGCAGTGGCGCGCACTTCGAACCAGAGTGCCTCTGCGCCATGTCCCTGCACGCGCACGCGATCCCCGACGGTGACGGGGGCGCCCGCGAGTGTGCGCTTGATCTCCGCCACGTCTACGCTCGACACGCCGCCCGGCTCGCCTTCGGGCACCAGCATCAAGGAGCGCGCGAGCTGCGTTTCGGCGACGCGAACGGTCAACTCGTCGCCGAGATCGACGCCCGCGTTGTGCCGGACGGCGGACTCCACGCGCGCGGGCGCCCCATCGCCTTCAGTTGCCGGAAGCGGCGCGACGCGGGCGCCGGTCGTCTTGCGGCCCGTCAACTCGACGATGTCGTCGGAGGCAAGCCCCAACCTCTGCATGAGTGGCGCCGGCATGCGCACGAGGCGCTGCCCCACGTCGTTCGGCAGCGCCTCGGCTGCGCGGATGCAGACGACCGACTCTTCCTGGCCAGCGGCGTTCCCGCTCATCGCACGTCCGCTCCGCACTCGGCCGACACCGCTCGGGATAGGGTCGCATTCTTGCCACCGGCGATCACCATGACCGCCGAGGGCCAGTGGGGACCGAGAGTCACACTCCGGACGGGGATCATCGGTTGTCGCTCGTGTGTTGGCGCATGCTGCACGTCGTTGACACTGCTCCACTGCTCCATGGTCAATTGCCGAGGCATTGGTCAGACCATTGGTCAGACCATTACACTATAGTTCGCCCTCCGGCGCCATGTCAACGGGCGCTTGCGCTGCTCGACGCTGCGAACGGCGGCTCCGGGTGCCTCTTCTCTGAGAACCCAGAATCGGGGGACGGCCATCCGCGGGCCAGGCGAAATTTCCAGTACGACGGCAGTGAGTAACGGCAGGAAGGCATCATGACTGAGGAACCGGACCTGACGATCTCGAGGCAGAACGAGCCATCGGCCGCTTCGAATCGTCATGTAGTCAATCGATGGGCGGGGCGTGCGGGCTACACATACAACTCGCCCGGTAGAGAACCCTTGGAGTTCACCAGAGAATGCCCGACTACTCGCCAACGCGACTCATCGACTCGCCCGAACTGGCTCGCAGCTTGGGGGTACCGAAGCTGTTCGTGAAGGACGAGTCCATGAGACTCGGTCTGCCTGCTTTCAAGGCTCTCGGGGCATGGTGGGCGACGTACCGCGCCCTTTGCGAGAGATCTGGGAGCGAGCCCGCCAACTGGAGGTCTCTCTCCGAGTTGAGCGAGTACTTTGCCGGGCTCCGTCCACTGACAATCGTGGCGCCGACCGACGGCAAGTATGGACGCGCGGTCGCACGGTTTGCTCGACTTCTTGGCTTTGATGCTCGGGTCTTCATGCCCGCGGCTGTGCCGCGTCCCCGAGTCGTTGCCGTCGAGAGCGAGGGCGCAACAGTCGAGCTCGTCGACGGGACCTATGAAGATGCAGTCGCTGCGGCAGAGGATTACGGGGCCGACAAACATGTTCTCGTTGCCGATTCGGCCGTCGCGGGAAGCCTGACGATACCGCAGGCAGTGATCGATGGCTACTCAACGATGTTCTGGGAGATCAGTGGCCCGGTCATAGGTCGGCAAGACGATAGAGATCACGGTGCGTCCTGCTCGCGCGTTTTCTTCGGTGAAGACCACAGTAGTCGGCCACGAGCCGGGAGACCGACTTGCCCGACCTGCCGGCGTAGCGCTTGGCGCTGCGGATGAGCTCGTCGTCGAGCCGCAACGTCAGCTTGGTGTTCACGGGGAAGCCTTCTGACGTACACTGTCGACTCTGATTATACGTCAGGAGCGTCAAAGCAGGCGGCTGGGCCTGGTCCTGGAGTGGAATGGTGGGCCCAGCAGGACTCGAACCTGCGACCGGCCGATTATGAGCCGGCTGCTCTGACTAACTGAGCTATAGGCCCACGCGCCCGCATCTTACACCGAACCCTCTACCCCGCGGGCCGAGGCCACGCCGCGGCCGGCGAGCGCCTGGAAGCCGCCGTAGAGCGCCAGCGCCACCGCGAAGCCGGCCAGGAAACCAAGCGACGATCCGGCGAACACGCCCTTGGCCAGCGGACCGGTGTAGACGCTGGTCGAGGTCAGCAGCAGTGAGGTGACGATGCCCGCCGCCCAGGCGACGAACGCCGGCCAGCGCACCGCCGGCAGCATGGTCGCCGAGCCGGCGGGGCCGGAGCCGCCCAGCAGCAGCGCCTCCCGCCCGGGGTAGCCGCGGCGGCTCCAGCCCCAGGCATCCACGAGGAAGATCGCCGCCCACGGCGCCAGCGCCCCGGCGATCAGGGTGAGGAACGCCTGGAAGGTGGCGATGGCGTCGCTCGCCACGAGCAGGATGTACACGCTCGCGGCCAGCGAGAGCGCCGCGTCCACGAGCACCGTGCGCGAGCGCGGGATGCGCACGCGGGCGGCGATCAGGCTCAGGCCGGACGAGTAGATGTCGAGGATGTCGCCGGTGACCATGCCGCCGACCACGGCGAGCAGGTACGGCACCGCGAACCACGAGGGCAGCAGCGCCTGCAGCTCGGCGATGGGATTGGCCGCCGAGGCCAGCCCGGGGAGGCTCGGCGCCAGCACCACGCCGAGCCCCATCAGCGCCAGCACCGGCACCACGGAGCCCAGCGTAGCGGCCAGGACCACCGGGCGCGCCGGCGTGCGCAGCGGCAGGTAGCGCGAGTAGTCAGAGGCCATGTTCACCCACGACAGCCCACTGGCCGCGACGACAATCGAGAACGCGGGCACCAGACCGGTGAGCCAGGGCCCGTCGGGAGTCCGCAGCAGCGCGCCCCAGTGGACATCCGGCAGCAGGAAGGCGGCCGCGACCAGGGTGAGGCCACCGAAGAGGTAGGCGAAGGCGGTCTGGACCTTCACGATGGCGGCGTGGCCGAGGAAGGCCACCCCGAAGGCCAGCGCCGCCACCACGGCCAGAGCTGTGAGCAGGGCCAGCGGCCCGGACTGCGTCCCGAAGACGATCTGGAACACCGCCTCGAGCGCGTACGTGGCGACCACCAGCACCACCGTCTGCCAGCCCACCAGGTTGAGCCACGACAACGCCGCCGGGAACACGTTGCCGACGCGGCCGAAGCACTCCGCCGACAGCGCCATCGTCGGCCGCCCCGTGCGCACGCCGGGCACGCTGAAGTACCCGACGAGCAGGAACGACCACACGCCCAGCAGGGCGATGAGGCTCTGCTTGAGAGAGAGACCGTAGCTCATGACCACGGCGCCGATGACCACCGAGGTGATGGCGAGGTTGGCGGCCAGCCACAGGCGGAAGACGTCGCCCACGCGACCGTGGCGCTCGTCGCCGGGGACCGGCTCGATGCCGCGGCGCTCCACCTGCCACGCGGGCGATGAGGATCGGAAAGGATTCACGCAGTACCTCGTTCGTCGGTGTCGGAGGACGACGGCAGCAAGGCGCGCGCCGCCGCCTCCACGTCGGGCGCCTCGGTGAGTGCCGAGATCACGGCCAGGCCGGCGGCGCCGGCCGCCCAGGCGGCCGGCGCCGTGGCGGCGTCGACGCCGCCGATGGCGACGATGGGTCGCGCTGAGCGGCGCACCGCCGCGGCCAGGGCGGCGGGGCCGACCGGCGTAGCGGCGTCGGCCTTCGAGGGCGTCGCCCAGACCGGGCCGAAGCCCACGTAGGCAGGGTCGTAGCCGAGCGCCCAGTCGAGCTCATCGAGTGTGCGCGCCGTGAGCCCCAGGGCGAGCCCAGGGGCCAGACGCCGCGCCGCCGCCGGCGGCAGGTCGTCGGCGCCGAGGTGCACGCAGTCGGCGCCAAGCGCCAGGGCAAGGTCGAGGCGGTCGTTGACCGAGAACCACACGCCGGCGGCGCGGGCGGCGGCGGCCACCGCCTGACCGTAGGCGTAGGCGTCGCGCGTCGAGCCGTCCTTGACGCGCAGCTGCACGCCGGTGACGCCGCCGCGGGCGGCGGCGGCGAGCCAGCCGTCGACCTCGGCCGGCGGGACCCGCTGCGGGTCGACCAGCGCCTGCAGGGTCAGGTCCATGGCGCCTGCCCCGCCGCATGGCCGAGTGGGCCGTGGCCGGCGCCGAGACCGGGCGCGTGAGCGATCGCCGCCTGCACATAGCGGATGCCGCGCTCGACGGCCTGCGCCAACGGCAGTCCCTGGCCGAGGCCTGTGGCGACGGCGGCCGACAGCGTACAGCCGGTGCCGTGCGTGTGCTGAGTGTGCACACGCACGGCGTTGAACAGACGCACCTCGTGACCGTCGAAGAGCAGGTCGACGACCGTCTCGCCCTCGGTGTGCCCGCCCTTCACGAGCGCCGCGCCGGCGCCGAGCTCGACCAGCCGGCGCGCGACCAGCTCGCGCTGCTCGAGCGTGCCCGCCGGCAGGCCGGTGAGCACCTCTGCCTCGGGGACGTTGGGCGTGACCAGGGCGGCCAGCGGCAGCAGTTCGTCGCGCAGGGCGCCGCGCGCCTCCTCGGCGAGCAGGGCCTGGCCGCCCTTGGCGACCATCACCGGGTCGACGACCAAGGGGACCGGGCGAGCGCCTACCGCGACCGAGCGCGCCTCCGTGCCCGCCGGCGCCCCCTCCGCACCCGAGCGCGCCACCCCCAGCCGCCGCAGCACAGCCGCGACGGTGCGCACCAGGGCGGCCGAGTCGAGCATGCCCGTCTTGACCGCGTCGACGCCGATGTCGTCGGCCACGGCGGCGATCTGGCGCTCCACCGCGTCCGGCGGCAGCGACCAGACGCCGTGCACGCCGAGCGTGTTCTGGGCGGTCACCGCGGTGACCGCCGTCATGGCGAAGCCGCCGAGGCGCTCGATCGTCTTGAGGTCGGCCTGGATGCCGGCGCCCCCGCCGGAGTCGCTGCCGGCGACGGTCAGGATGCGGGCCGGCTTCACAGCCCCTCCTCCATGGCGCGGCCGAAGGCGGCCCAGAAGGGGTCGACCTGCGGGTGCTCCAGCGGCCGTTCGCCGGCGGCGGTGACGCGGCGCAGGCCGCGCTCGACCGGGACCATCTCGCCGATCGCCGTCGCCGCGATGCCGGCGCCGGCGAGCGCCCCGAGCACGCCGTCGGCGTGCTCGGGGCGCACCGTCGCCAGCAGCGTGCCCTCGCTGATCGACGTCAAGGGATCGATATCCACGAGCTCACACACGGCCGCCACCTCGGGGCGCACGGGGATCGCCGCCTCGTCGAGACGCACGCCCAACCCAGAGGCCTGCGCGATCTCGAAGATGCCGCCCACCACACCGCCCTCGGTGGCGTCGTGCAGGCTGGTCACCCCTTCGTCGCGCACGCCGTACTCCACCGCCGTCATCGCGTCCTTGACCACGCTCATCTCGTAAAACAGGGCGGCGGCGCGGTCGGCGAACTCGTCGCCGATCCGCGCCCGCAGCGCCTCGGGGAAGGTGGCGGCGAACACGGCGGTCGCCTCGATCGCCGCCCCCTTGGTGCAGATCAGCACGTCCCCGTCGCGCGCCGTCCCCGAGGTCACGTAGCGGTCGGCGTCGCCCACCGCGAACACCGTGGCGCCGCCCACCATCGGGTAGTCACACCCCTGGTAGCGCGCCGTGTGACCGGAGATCACCGCGATGCCCAGCTCGTCGCAGGCCTCGTGCATGCCGTCCCAGAGCTCGGTGAGCTCCTCCTCGACGATGCTCAGCGGCAGGTTGAGATCGATCGCCATGTACGCCGGCGCGAGACCGGACATGGCGGCGTCGGAGGCCAGGATGTGCACCGCGAACCAGGCTGCGCGGCGGAAGCCGTACTGCGGCACCACGAACACGGGGTCGCAGGTCGCGGCGAGCACCTTGCCGTGGCCGAGATCGACGATGGAGACGTCCACGCCGGAACGCGGTCCCACGAGCACCTCGGGACGTTCGCGCCCCAGGCGCGGGTAAATCAGGGCAGAGAAGACCTCGGGCGAGATCTTGCCGATGGTCGGCAGGTCGGGCACGTCCTTCACCTCCACAAAGAAGGGCCGCTGCCGAAGAAACGCGGCGGCGACCCGGACGAGCCCACCTTGCGCGCTTCCCTCCGCTGGTATTACCCAGGTCAGGTTCGAGGGTTGGCTGTCGCCTCTCAGCCTCTCGCGAGACACCCCTAGCGGCCATGTGTCTGTTCTCGGCAAGCATACCACACCGCGGCGGCGACGCCGGGCGGACCGCCCTCAGGCGAGGCCGGCCATGCCCCCGCCGCGCCACTCGAGTTCACTCGACCACGTCCCTACCTCATAGCGGTCGCATTCCGAACAGTCCGAAAGGAATGATCGCCATGCCGAACGAGCCGATAGAAGCATCCTCAGGCGGCCGGACCCGCCTTGTTCCCGTCTCGCGTGTGGGTCGTCTGCTGCTTGTCGGCGCCGTGATCGTCGCGATAGGCGCGTCGATCACCGCCGCCATGGCCGCCGGCGGCTCCCACCCGCGGACCGGCACCGTCACCGGCATCGTCGCCTACGGACCGATGCTGCCGGTCGACCCCGGCGCAGGTGTCTCCTGGCCTCCCCAGAAGGCAGTGGCCTCCGTGTTCAAGCCGGGTGAGACGGCGCCGCTGCTCACGCATCGCACCGGCGCCGACGGGCGCTTCGCCATCCACCTCGCGCCGGGCCGCTACCGCCTCAGCGCGCAGCCGGCCGGCGTGAGCACCCTGCCCATCTCTCACGACGTGACCGTCACCCTCGCCGCCGGCGCCACGCGCCACGTGCGCATCTGGCTGGATTCGGGCGTGCGCTTTGCGCCGGCCTCCGGGGTCAAGCCCGCCGACGAACCCAGCGGCGTGCCGCTGCACTTCCACCAGGGCATCGTCGGTATGACGCGACGCGGGCCCATCACCCCCGTGGCCCAGCCGGGGCAGCCCAACGACGCGCCGTGCGCAGCCACTCTGCGCGCCTATCGCCCGGACGGCGCGCTCGTCGCCGTGGTGCACAGCAGTGCGGAGCGCGGGTTCTACGTCGACCTGCCAGTGGGCCGCTATGTGGTCGAACCGCACAGCACGGGCGTCGCATCCTTCGACCACGCGGCGCCGTTCTCGATCCGCATCGCGCGCGGCGCCTGGCGCTCCGTGACGATCATGTTCGACACCGGTATCCGCTGACCGGCGCGGCCGGCGCCCCGCGAAGTCGCCGCGCCTCAGTCTTTGCGTTGCAGCGTGTACCGCACGGTCTGAACCCGGATCAGGCCATCGCGAAAGACAAACGTGTCGATGCCGTCGTCCACACGCGTGTGGGCAGAATCCGCCGACCACTCGAGGAACAGGATGTCGTCGGCGAACACTTTCTTGAGCTCCCACTGCGCGTTCGGCACGTCGCCGACAAGCTTGACGAACGCCTGCCGGATGCCGTCCTTGCCACGCACGATGCCGTCCGGGCTGATGAAGATGGCGTCGTTCGAGTAGTCGCTGACGATCCCGTCTATGTCGCCGGCCCCCAGGACCTGACCGTGGTGCTGGAACACTTCTTCTGGTGTCCGGTGGTCG
>Ga0209840_1000096_pt1 | contig 19197 bp, 20 predicted proteins | sample PersoiDNA2013190_FD_185802 | JGI IMG/M metagenome (GOLD analysis project Ga0209840, IMG submission 185802) | Permafrost soil microbial communities from the Arctic, to analyse light accelerated degradation of dissolved organic matter (DOM) -... | ecosystem: Environmental > Terrestrial > Soil >... | reverse complement strand
TCAAGTCCCCCGCCATGTCGGTGAGACCCATCATCTCGTCAAACTCTCTTACAGCCAGCAGACCAGCGTCAGTGGTTATCTTCGCTCCCCGGAACTCCAGCCTCAGACGGCGGTCGAAAAGCAGCCTTATGCCCCCGTTTTTCGGTGCACCCATTGGATTCTCGCCCCCTGAAGTATTAGATGGCCAACAATTGGCTTTCTAATGCATGCTTAAGCAATACAAGGGGAGAATCCTTCCCGTTTCATATGATTTATGCGGGTTTAGATACCGAGCAGTCTCGCGAAACCGTTTCCGAGTATGATCTCCTTCTCCTCATCGCTGAAAGAGACCTCCGGGCATGATGAAAGGTCCGGCTCCTTAATGACATTTACCCACTTCTCGAGCGGGCAGAGGGCGTTGAGGTAAGGACCGTCCGTCCCGAAGAAGACCCTCCACGGCCCGACCTGGTCAAGGACCCGCCGCAGCATCCGGTAGAACTCCTGTGGGAAGTCGTTATAGGTGAGCTGCCAGCCGGAGAAGTCGAAATAGATATTCGACTTGACCGATGCCACCAGCAGCGCTTCCTGCCAGAGCTGGTGGGCAACGTGGGCCATGATGATGGGGAGGTCCGGGAAGTCCGCCGCGACGTCATCAACGTATATCGGTTGCGTAAACCGGAACTTCATGGGTGCCGGCTGGCTTCCGGTATGGATTAGCAACGGCACCTTGTACTCCATGCACTTCTCGTACAGCGGATAGCAGAATTCCTCGTAAGGGTAGAAACCAGAAGCGGGATGCAGTTTAAGTCCTTTCATGCCCCAGTCCTCGATCGCCCGCGAGAACAGATCAACAGCGCCTTCTCTCCTGGGGTCGATGGAGAAGAAGGAGACCAGCCTGTCGGGGAACTTCGCGCTGGCTTCGGCCACCATACGGTTCTGCTCTTCGATCTGTACATCGATCGGGCGAACGTATCCCGTGTCGTGCGCGAAGACGCACGACATGTCGACCCCGGCTGCGTCCATCGCGGCGACAAGCTTTTCCCCAGTCGTATCGGCGAGCACCGGCATGAGGTTGTCCACCAGCGCTCCGGGGTCCGGGTATTCGGCCGTCAGCTTGCCCACCGCGGCCGTCACCGTCCGGGCCATTCCTATAAAGATTTCCCTGTTGTGCCATCCCTCTCCCACCAGGTGGAAGTGACAATCGATGATCATGTTTGCCTCCTTTACCTCGAGCGATGCGCGCGATAAAAATCGTGGGCCACTGCTTTATACCCGCACAGGGCTGATTTGTCAGCGTTATTCTTTGACAGGTGGACTAAATCGCCGGCGCGCCACCGCCAGCATCACACGGGCGCGCTCAAGCCTGTTTCTTCTGTTCTTGAGGCCGGTTGCTCCAGACCTCGATTTTCAGCTTCTTGGGCCTGACGAGGCGGAGAAAGAAGCCAGCGGAGAGAATGAGGGTCAGTCCCGAGACACCCAGGATCGCGATGAATAGGGCGCCGCCTACCGCAAGGATCGCCCATATGCACGCGGCTGTTGCCACCAGCGATATAGAACCGACCACCGCTGAAACGATCTTGGCTTTCCTTCTATCCTCGGTCTTCTGCGTCGCGATCGCGTTGGCGACAATTTCCTCCGAGGCCGCCGCTTCAATGCACTCGGCGCAGATCCTCTCCTCCATGAGGGCGGGCTTTCCACAGATAAGGCACGCGGTGATCTGGTCGGGCGGAATAGGCATGCCGTCACCGCCTATGGGCCTTTGTATAGACCCGCACTTATCGCAGATCCTGAGGTAGGGACCTAATTCGTGACCACAGACAATGCATGCCCTTGGCCAGTCCAGCGGCAAACGTACCATAGTTCGGTCCCCCTGGCGGAAACGCTGCGAGGTCAATTAATTCAAAAGGACAAGCGCAACCGCCTCCCTGTGTTAATCATAACACTTGCAAGGCGGTTGATTTCAAGGTCGGATTATGCCCGACCCCTATGGTTTATAATTACTTCTTGAGCGCCTCCGTAGCTCAACTGGATAGAGCAGCGGACTTCTAATCCGCAGGCTGCAGGTTCGAGTCCTGCCGGGGGCGCCAACTGTAGCATTGGTGCCTGGCACCGGTGTTGCATTTACAGTTGGTTTCGACGCTGAGTTTCACGGGGTCCGTTATTTGGCCTATACTTTTACTGGATTACGGTGGACGTAGCTCAGTTGGTTAGAGCGCCGGGTTGTGGCCCCGGAGGTCGAGGGTTCGAATCCCTTCGTTCACCCCATAGATAGAGACAGGCGGTGCTTTCGTTCGAGAAGGCCCCGCCTTTTTATGGTAGCGCGGCGCTATTTGAGCTGGTTTAGCTTTTCGGCGGCCTGCTCAAAGAACTTTTTCCACTCGGCGCGCCCCTGGCAGAGCTCGAGCGCTTTCTGGTACGCGGCCTTCGCCTCTGCCGGCTTACCGGTGCGCTCCAGGTCGCCCGCCAGGTAGAACCAGGCGTCGCCGCGTGTGCCGTCGAGGTTTATCGCTTCCTGGTAGGAGGCGAGCGCCATGTTGAAATCCTGCTTCTTGTCGCAGGCGTTCCCGGTGGCGACCATCACGCGGGCTATTGTGTCGGGACCGACTCCGGGGATCGCCTTCGCGGCCTCAAGCTGTGCCAGCGCCCCGTCCGCGTCACCATCCTCCAGGAGATACTTGGCAAGAAGCACGCGGGCGACAGCGTCATTCGGGTTGCCCTTGACCGCCTGCTCGAGCTCCTTTATTGCGATGTCGCGTTCTCCTTTAGAGTGCTGCAGCTCGGCCAGGCTGACCCGGGCGGCGGCGTCACGGGGCGAGAGCTCGATGGCCTTCCTGTATTCAGCGAGAGCCTCGTCATCGCGCTTCATCTGGCGAAGAACGTCGCCGATGTAGCGATGATATACACCCATTCCTGGGGCGAGTTTTGCGGCGTACCGGCTCTCCTTAAGTGCCTCGTTGTATTTTCTCTCAGCCACAAAGGCCTTCCCCAGTAACAGGTGCTTGGCGGGAGAGAGGTCTCTCTTTGGCGCCAGCTTGCGCGCCGTTCTGAGCTCCTGCTTCGCCTCCTCGGCGGGGCCCTGTCCCTCGAGGGAAAGCCCCAGCACGAGGTGAGAAAGCCAGTAAGAGGGATTGAGCTCGATACCGCGGCGCGCCTCCGACGCGGCCCGGCCGAAGATACCCTGCGAAAGGTATCCTTCGGCCAAAGAGAGGTGCGAATACCAGTTCTGGGGGTCAAGCTCGACGGCGCGTGATAGTGTGGAGAGTGCAGCATCCCCCTGATTCGCCAGGATTTGCGCCTGCCCCAGATCCACGAGAACGCACGGCCTGTCGGGTGTCAAACTCAACGACACCGACAAATCGTCCACGGCACCCTGCAGGTCGTCGCTCATCTCCTTTCCGAGGCCCAGGTTCTGGAAGCCCGTGGCTTGAACCCATGTCTCGTCCGAGTCAGTCAACTGCTTGAAGCAGCTCAAATCGTCCAGTTTTCCACGCCGCAGGTAATCGATTCCAAGAGAATTCCAGACGAGATAGTCGAGCGAGTCCTTCAGGACGGCCTTTTCAAGGTAATTCCGGGCAAGGTCCGCACGCTGGCTCAGGGAATACGCGAAGCCCAGATTTCTATATGCTCCTTCAAGCGAGGGGTCGTTTGAGATCGCTTCGCGGAAATCGTCGATAGCGTCTTCCAGGTCGTTCTCGAGGAGCTTTACGGTTCCAAGCGCCGTCAGGGACCTCGCGTCCTCGGCCTCAAGTTCAAGCGTCTCCTTGTACCACTTTGCCGCATCTTTGAGGTCGCCTTTTCCCAGCGCCGCCTGCCCCATGCCGAACAGCGCCTCGGTGGATTCGCGGTCCGCCCTTCGGGCCTGGGCATAGGCGGCGTATGCGTCGTCCCACCTGCTCTCCATGAGCGCGACCTTGCCGAGCCCGGAGTGAGCCTGGGAGAACTGTGGGTCCAGCTCGATGGCGCTCGTGAACTCGGCGGCGGCCTCGGCGCGATTTCCAGCGTCGATGAGCGCCCTTGCCAGGTTGAGGTGGGACCAGGCGTCGGTCGGGGCAACTGCCAGCTTCGACCTGGCGTCGCTTTCCACGTTGTCCCGGTCCTCCTTGTTCGGGAAGTACGGGTCTATCTGCATCTTCACATAGGAGTCGTATCCGGGTGCCCAGGAATTAATACCTCTTGCATCCACCAGCATCGGAACGCCGGGCGCCTGCCCCGGCACCGCTACCGACTGCTCTGAGCCATCGACGAGCACCTCTCCGCTGTCGCTTGAGAACCGCGCTTCACCCTTCGTGACGGTCAGGGTTGAAGTCCCACCCGGTTCGACCTTGATGTCGACCGCGGGGCCGGTGGGCTTCGCGAGCGCGGCCGGTGTTTTGAGCTGTACCCCTTTCAGGCTCGGGCTCTTTTCGACCCATACCTCTCCGCGGGTTATCTCGATTTCCGTGGTCTTGCCGCTGTGTGGGACAAAGCGGAAGAAGGTGTTCTGGTTGAGTTGAACTTTCGCTCCATCTGTTAAAAGGAGGCCCAGTTTCCCCTGTGCCTCCGTCTGTATGGAGTCACCCTCGTAGATCGCCGTCCCGGTACTCCCGGCAAGCCAGGCGTCGCTGCCCGCGATGCGCACCTGGACTCCACCCTGAATCGAGGAGATCACGGCCAGGGCTGCGGCAGTCTCCTGGTGTGCTTTCTCCCGGGGCTTCCCGCAGGACGGGGCGAGGAGGGCCATGGCGATCAGCAGGCTGATAAGCATGAGGATGGATTTCTTCAATCTGCCCACCTGGCTGTAGTGCGTCTCTTTTTTCCCATTAGAAATCTTGCCTGACAATGTAATTATATTTGGGCGTGTAGGTGAATGACATCCGGTCGGTTATGATTCACTTGTTTTCTATTTATAATAGATGGGCCTTGAAACTGAGAAGTGGGCCATCGTGTCGATATGTCGCTCTATCCTGTTGTCATTGTTCTCGAGCGTGTCCAGTCTGATCCGGCACTGAGAGGTGATTTTGGTTGAGTCCAGAAGGACTCGAGCCAGGCCAATCCGCAGAGGAGACCCGGGATATTCTGAATGCTATCCGTCGTCTTAAGATAGCAAGGCTGCGGCTGGTCAGGGAGCTCTCGTGGTTCCTCGATGAGCTTCCACAGGAGGAGCGGGCTGATCTGCTCAAGACGGTTTTCGAGGTCTTTGACGGGTCGAGTATGGCGGAGTCCGCGAACAGCATGTCAAGGCTCTTCATGACGATCCACGCGGAGAGGCCGGAGTTCGCAAGCGAACTTTTCCCGGACATTGAAGCTTTCTTCAACGAGACCGATTTCGGGAAGATGCGGGAAGCCGTTAACGTCCTGCTCGACTACTGGACCACCCTCGCCTGCAAATCCTTTGACATGGTGGCTGACAACCCGGTCGTTATCGCCAACCTCATCGGCATGCTTCCGCCGGTCGTCAACAGTCTCGTGAAAGTACTCTCATACTCGCTCGGGAAGCTCGACATGCCGCCGGAGATACTGGCGAGCTCGCTTTTCAACCTTCTGCTCGAGCTAGATGCCGGCGAGATCGGGCGTACGATGACCTCGGCCTCGAAGATGGTTAACGACCTGCACGAGGGGAACATCGTGCTGGGGAGCGACGAGCCGCGCTTCAAGACCGTTCTCAGTGAATTCGTTGGAAGGGTACTGGAGACCACCGATGCAGAGGAGGTCTCGCGGGCGGCGGTAGCCCTCGGCGAGGATCTGGAGGTCGCGGTAGGTTCCATGATGGACCTGCTCAACCGTAACCCGGAGCTCCCGGTCATCGCTGTCTCGACATGGGTTTCCCTCTATAACATAGTGGTTCGGGCGGCCTCCGGCGTGCTCGGTGAGCTGGGTCAGCTTCCCGTGGAGACGCTTTCCCGGATGGGCGAGGAGATTGAAAAGAAGCTGGATACGGGCGAGGCCGGGCGCGCGATGAACTCGATGCTGGCGCTTACGGGAAGGTTCATGGGGGCGAATCCGGAACTCCTCCGCCGCGTTGCGGCTGACACCATGGGAACGGTTAACAGGGAACGGCTCGCCGCCGTACTGCGGGAAGCGTACCGCGAGGTAGGCCTGGCAGCGAAAGAGGACCCGGGGATCCGGAAGTCACTTGCTCCAGAAGAGGTGGGACGCAGGTTCAACGACCTCATCGTCCGTTTCAATGATTCGGCGGCGGCAAGACCGGGGGCCGTGAAGGATTATGTGTCCAGGACACTCTCCGCTGTTGATAGTAATGAGCTCGAGCGAGCGCTTCGCACACTCATCGGCGGCGCTACGGATGCTATGCTGGAAAGCGCCAGGAAAGTAAGGGCGATTGTTAGACCATTTATGAATGTGATCTGGCGCAGCGTGCGGATGCTTCCCAGACTTCTTAAAAACTTGCACAGGCGCAGCGAGAAGGCGGTATGAGGACATGATCGTTGCGGTATGCGGCAAGGGAGGCGTAGGGAAGACCACGGTCACCGCGGTGGCGGCCAGGGAGCTTTCTCGTCTGAAGAGCGTGAAGGCCCTCGTGGTTGATGCCGACCCCGGGGGCGGGCTCGAGATGGCCCTTTCGATAAAGCCGAAGAAGACGCTCAATGACGTGCGAAAAGAGATAATCGAGGAAGCGAAGGCGGGAAAGCGCGACGAGAGGGACCTCGCGGTATCGGTCGATTACATCCTGGCCGAGGCGCTCACCGAGGTCGGAAACCTTGCTTTTCTCTCGATCGGGCGTCCGGAGGACGAGGGTTGTTACTGTAAGGTCAATGTAATACTCAGGGACGCAATCGAGGGTCTTGCGGGCAGGTTCGACGTCACCGTCATCGACGCGGAAGCGGGTATCGAGCAGGTGAACCGGAAGGTCATGGGCGAGGTCGATTACGTGCTTCTCGTCTCGGATACTTCGACAAAGGGGATACGAGTTGGTGAAACCATAAAGCAGGTCGCCGACCGCATGGTTAAAGGAGAAAGAGCAGGGCTGCTGATCAACAGGGTCCGCGATGAGGGCGCGGTCGAAGCGATAAAGGCATCCACTTTCCTCGAGGTCATAGGCTGGATTCCCGAGGACGACACCATCAGGCACTTCGACGAGGACGATATCGCTTTCTTCGACCTCCCCGATTGCCCCGCGGTGGCGTCTATCAAGAAGGCGCTCAAGAAGTTGGGCCTTTTCTAAAACGCGACTCGGTGCGTGCGTTCCGCTTACTGCCTGCTCCGGCTTCCACCTAACAGTAAGTGAATAAACCATCGGTCGTGTAAAACTTCAGCAGGTCATCGGGCAATCGAGCCTTGCCCCGGAATGGAGCGGAGGCCGTAGGCAGGGCAAGAAGGCCGGCTCGGAAATGTGTTTGAGATATGCGGCGTTGGTGCGGGTCCGCTATACAAAGAAATGTTGTAGTATATAGGGCCGGACATTCCGGCCGGCGCTGCGTATCGCCAGCCGTGGTCGTGTTAGTTAAAACACTGGTGGAAAACCAAGGGGCAGTTGATGCGAGTGGTTCTGTTCCAAATAGGGAGTTACAAAGTCTATTCCTACGCGGTAACGCTGTTCATCGCCTTCATCGTCGGTGCCGTCATTATGCAGCTCGAGCTCAAGAAACGCGGCGTCCAGCCGTACTCCGTGTACTTCATAGCCGTTGTAGCAGCCCTTTCGGGCCTTATCGGTGGACGGCTTTTTTTCCTGATAGGTCACTGGTACTGGGGCAACATATTCAACTTCAACACCGCAGGGATGGTCTTCTACGGGGGGCTTCTCTTCGGCCTGCCGGTGACCTGGCTCGTTGTGAAGTGGATGAAGATACCTACCGGCGCTGTAGCGGATGCGATCGGGCTGGCCCTCCCGCTGTGCATTGCGATCGCCAGGATAGGCTGCTTCCTAAACGGTTGCTGCTACGGAAAGCCCTCCGGGTTGCCCTGGGCGGTGACTTTCCCGGGGACCGCAGTCCCTGTGCATCCCGCACAGATTTACGAGCTTATACTGGACCTCCTGGCCTTCGCATTCTTGTTATGGGTCAGGAAGTACCTGAGGAGAGACTGGGACCTCTTCCTCATGTCCATTGCCTCCTATGCCGTGATCCGTTTCTACATGGAGTTCTTCCGAGCGCACACCGAGTCGGGCGCAGGGCTCTTTTTCCAGCTCTTAAGTGTTGCCATCTTCATCGTCGCGGTAGGGTTGCTGATATACAGGCGGCGAAAGTCGCGGCAGGCGCCCGTGAGTCCTTGAGTCCTTGAGTGCGTTGACCCGGACGGACGGTTGACTTTGTGGTTATTACCGTTATAAATGTGATTGCGTGATTTGTGGGCCGTTAGCTCAGCTGGTAGAGCAGGGGACTCTTAATCCCAAGGTCACAGGTTCGATCCCTGTACGGCCCACCAGCCGTTTTATCCCGTTCTGAAGCGATATATCGGACCTTGGCATTCCGAATACAAGCATTTCAAGCATTCTCCATTTGCCTCTTATTTGCCGTCATTTTGGACGGAGTCCCCTTTTTTGCGAGGGAAACGGACAACTTTTCCGTCCCCCTTGACGAACGCCAGATTCGCCCTGGCGAGCACCGAGTCCATGTCCTCCTGTATCAGGTGCGCATACGTGTTGAGGGTCATCGTCGCGCTAGCGTGGCCGAGCGCGCGCTGTAGAGCCTTCACGCTCGCGCCGTAGCCGAGCATGATCGACGCGTAGGAGTGCCGGAGGCTGTGGAGCGTGACGTGCTTCAGGCACGCCGCGTCCAGGGCCTCCAGAAGCCTCTTGCGGACGTTGCCCGGGTCCAGGGGCTTCTTTCCGTCGTACGTAAATAGCAGATCCTCGAGCTCCGGGTGTCCTTTGCTGTGGTAGAAGTCGCGCAGAATGTCGGCCAGCGCGTCCAGGAGCGGCACGGCCCGCCGGGAGGTCTCAGTCTTCGGCTCGGCAAAGCCGCCGTGGTAGCTCCAGGCCCGAGTGACTATGATCGCGCGCATTTCAAAGTCTACGTCTCGCCAGCGCAGGGCGAGGGCTTCCCCGAGGCGCAGGCCGGACATGGCGAGGACCGCGAACATGCTCCGCTCGGGTTCGCGGGCCGCGTCCAGGAGGCGGAGAATGTCATCGGCCCCGAGGAAGTCCAGCTCGCCGTTGTCCTTGCGCGGGAGGTTGATCTTCATAGTGGGGGCCCTGTCTATGAGTTCCCATGCCTCCGCCTGTTTCATAGCGGAGCGGAAGTAACGGAAGCATCGTGCGACAGTGGCCGGACTCAGGCTGGAGTCCGCCAGGCCGTCGATCCATTCCTGCACGTCGATAGGTGTTATCTCGCCCAGGGGAGTCTCCGCAAACACAGGCAGGACGTGAAGCCGGAAGGTATGCTTGTAACTTACCAACGTCCCGGGCTTGAGGTTGTGCTTGCTCGCGATCCAGCGCTCATAGAACTCCGAGAAGGTCAACGTTTCACGGCCATAAGTACCTTCTGCAACCTCTGCCTCGATACGTTTCCGCGCCGCCTCCGCGTCCTTCTTGAGCTTGAAGCCGCCGACCTTTCGTACTTTGCTGGCCGGGTCCCTGAAGATGACGTAGTAGCGGAAACGTGTCTTGCCGTCTTTCGTGGTCCAGGACTGCTTGCGAATGTGTGCCACGTTAAGCCCTCCCCCGTTAAGCCTTCCGCTATTTTAGTTTATCACCAGCCGATGACGCGGGCTTGCGCCCTGGCGATTGTTTCTCAAGGCCGTAACGCTTCTCGATTGCGGCAACGTCCTTCTTTGTCCGGGCTTTCACCAGGTCCGCCAACACGTCAGACTCTATGATCTTTGCCCGCTCCCGCTCGGAGTCCTTGCTAAAAAGCCGATAGAACCTTGCCCTAACTTGATTCTTTCGCCTCAGCACTTCGCCTGACTGTCGTTTGTGAGCGGTTGCCTGACAAGACTTAGAGCAATACTTGCGGTCCGGGCGAGTACGAAGAAAGATACCCGGGCAACCTTTGCATGGAACGAGCGGTACTCCGGCCAAGATAATCTGCAAATACATAGCCGCCTTGATATCCTCGCAGTGCAGTACAACGCTGTAAGCATCTCCGCCAATCGCCCTTACTCGGACGGGCTTCAGACCTTTATTGAGATGTTTAACAAACGCGCCGGGATCGTTTTCTTGCTCCTGTTGAAGCTTCTGTACTTCACCCTGGAGAGCTTTCACCCGACGCTTAATAGCGGTCCACACCGCCTCGAGCTCGGCCTCCGAGACAACAGCTTCCCGCCCGTCGAAAGTATGGTAAGCGCCCTTGAGGTAAGCCCGCTTCACGGTCACGCCAATTATCAAAGGCCGGAGCATTATGAGGCCGTACGCTTCGCAGAATCGCTTGAAGGACTCATAATCGCGAGCTGCCATAAAGTCATCCACCAGCGGTTCATCAAGGCGGAGAGATTCTTTTCTGAAGGTTGCAAGCGCCCCGCCAATGCTAACGTCTTTGACAACCTTCAGCTCTGACTTCCAACCGATTGCTAACGAAATGCCCTGCAATGTCATATTGCGTACTCCTGAATATACCGTATATTAAAGCCATACGCCATACTGTAAGATTAAGCCATGGAGCCAAGATTGTCAAGAAGGGAGGTTGGAATGTTAGCCCTAAGAGTGGAGCGCCAGCGGCGCGGCTGGAGTATAACGGAAGTTACCCGGCGGACCGGGATCGCGGAGTCTCACCTATCGAACATTGAGCGCCAATTGATCCCGGCTTATCCCGGGTGGCAACGCCGGATCGCCAAGGCGTTCAGAATGTCCGCAAGCGAGCTTTTCCGGGAGGTCGATGATGACTCCTGAGTCTCGCCTGTTGACCGCCCGCGAATTGGCCGAGGTCCTCAACGTGCCGGTGTCCTGGTGCTGGAAGGCGGCAAGGACCGGCCAGCTTCCCCACGTCCGGCTTCCAGGCGGCAGGGCGTTTGTCCGGTTCGACCTAGCCGAGGTCGAGCGGGTCCTCAAGGGAGGCGGCAATAATGGGGAAGCGTGAGCGTGATATCGGAGCCCGCTTTGAGCGCGAGATCGCCTGCCTTCTTGGAGTCCGCCGCAACCTTCGCGCCGACTACTCGGAGAGTGCGCCTGACCTGGAGACTGATCGCCTCATTGTCGAGTGCAAATACCGGAGCGGAATCGCCGTATGCCGTTGGCTCGAACAGGCCGAGCGTTACGCGGAGGGAAGCGGAAAGGTTCCTGTTGTCTTCGCCCGGGAGCGCGGCGCAAGGCCGATAGCGGTACTCAGGCTTGAGGACTTCTTGGAGCTGATCTCGGAGGCCGGGGAATGAAGCGGGTTGCCTTCGACGTGACGTTTCTCCAGGACAATGCCGCTCAAAAAACCCTTTCATTAAAAAGCCGTGTATTGCTCAACCTTCTCAGTCATCACAACGTGCGAGGCGGCGCATACCCTGGCCGTGCAACCATTGCACGGGAACTGTGCATATCTGAACGCTCAGTCCGCCGAGCCTTAGGGGAACTTGAGGTCGCGGACCTAATCAGACGCGACGGCAAATACAAGGGACACGCTCGCTATCGCCTGCCCGTCGGCAAGAAGAATGAGTTACTTGGCGGGCCTGATAGATGGAAGATAATTGAAGACTTTCATTCCACGCTGGCGCGGATTCGTCCACACGCTGGCGCGGATTCGTCCGCAAGGTGGCGCGAATCTGTCCGCAAAGGTGGCGCGGATTCGTCCTCCCCCCCTGGCGCGAATATGCGCCAGTTTCAATCGGGAACTGACAAAATAAACGGCTCCGAACATCCTATAGAACATCCTAGAACATCCTTAGAACATCCACCTACCCGTTCCGGGCCGGTGACGCCCAAAGATTTTTCTATCGAAAAGGTATCAGGAAACACCCCGGAAACACCGGGCAACTGGGGAGAAAAGGAAATAAAAAGCAGACGCGATCGTGCAAGGCTTCTAGCGGACGGGAAACTCTAAGCGAGGTGAAGAAACATGACCAAGGACGGAGCGATCACAGAGGAAAGCGTTATCGGTAGATTCCAGAAAAGTATGAACGCAAGCGTCCAGGTGAGTCTGGTCAACTGGCAGGGCGCGGACTTCGTGGACATACGGGAAGTTATACCCGGGGACCAGGGGTTCACCTTCACCAAGAAGGGCGTCCGCTTCAAGGCGGACCTGGTAGGGGAACTCAGGAAGCTCCTGGAGCAGGTGAGCATGTAATTGGAGTTTTGACAGTCCTAAAAAAGGGTGAGGGAAGCGTCCCTCATTAACACCCCTCATCCCTGTTTCTTGCCTGTTTATCAGGAACATGAGCAGAGCCGAAAAGAGCATACCTCATTAGTACTGCGAAAAGAGCATACCTCATGGAAGGCATAACCCATGCACTAAGGGAGAATCAACATAACCCATGCACGGTGCGGAAAACGACATACCCCATGTCGCAACCGAAAGTGAGCATCCCCCATGAATCAATCCGAATCGAGAATCCCTCATGGAAGGCAATACCACTAAGTCTCTCATCCCTGTTTCTTTCCTGTTTATCAGGAGTGTGTGACACCTATTCCCGGTCCCTTCACTCAGAAGCCCTCAGACGGTCCGGGGCTTCCCGGTCGATACTTGCCTCTGTGATACGCCTTGCTCGCGTCCTGGAGTGTGCTAACGCAGTCAGATTTCGTTTCGTGCCTCCCGCTCTGGATGGCTCTCTACACTGATCCACGTTAGCATTCACTTTTCCGCTCACATAAAGAACCTACAAAACAATTCTTCGGGCAGAAGATTTGAAGGGCTTAGGGATTAGGAAGGCGCCACTCTAAGTTGGTAGAATATGAATAGGGCAGAGCGGCGAACGGGAGGCACCATTGGCTGACGACCTCGACCTGGTCAACAAGCTCTACTATGGCGACAACCTCTTTATCATGCGTGAGTACATCGCTGACGAATCGGTTGACCTCATATACCTAGACCCACCGTTCAATAGCAAGGCTACCTACAATGTTCTGTTTCAGGAAAAGAACGGTACGAACTCGCCAGCACAGATAACGGCATTTGAGGATACGTGGCACTGGGACATGTCTGCTGCTAAGACCTACGAAGAGCTGGTAACGAGCGGCCCGGGCAAGCTCGCCGACCTAATGCAAGCCCTCAGAGGATTCCTTGGCACGAACGACATGATGGCGTACCTCACCATGATGGCGATTCGCCTTGTTGAGATGCACAGGGTGCTAAAGCCAACAGGAAGCATATATTTACATTGTGACCCTACTGCGAGTCATTACCTCAAGCTAGTGATGGACGCGGTATTCGGTCCGGGTCGTTTCAGAAATGAAGTAATCTGGCAACGTACGCGAGTCGCGAAGCAGCAGAGTGGATTCTTAGGAAAGGTTCACGATGTTATATTCTTCTACGGGAAAAGCAGTGATGCAACTTTCAATGACCAATACACCCCGCATCCCCAATCCTATATTAAGAGCCACTACAATTATGTTGAGCCTGAGTCAGGCAGAAATTATGGTCTTTGGGATTTCACGCAGAGCGGTGCAGGGCCAGCTCGTCGTTTTGGTGACAAGATATTGGAGCCACCGCCAGGAAAACACTGGATATGGTCTCAAGAGAGAATCGACGAGGGTATGAGCAAGGGCAGAATCGCCTTCACGCGTACTGGGACACCAAGGCTCAAGAGATTTCTCGACGAATCTAGAGGTGAGTATGTCCAAGACATATGGAACGACATATTCGATGTTAACGCAGTTGCGAAGGAACGCCTTGGATATCCCACGCAGAAACCAGAAGCACTTCTCGAACGGATTATTCTTGCCAGCAGTAACGAGGGTGATATTGTCCTCGACCCATTCTGCGGCTGTGGGACTACGATAGCTGTGGCTGAGAGGCTCCATCGACGTTGGATAGGGATAGATATTACTCACCTTGCGATAACGCTTATGGAGCAGAGGCTTAAGGATACATTTGGATCGGAGCTTTCTGAGTATCAGGTTGTCGGTGTTCCGAGTGATCTAGGCAGCGCAGAGGCCCTTGCGCATGAGAACCGACACCAGTTCGAGTGGTGGGCCCTTAGCCTCGTAGAAGCTAGGCCTGCCCAGGACAAGAAGAAGGGTGCAGATAAGGGAATTGATGGCTCTATAAACTTCTTCGACGACGAAAGTGGCAAGGCGAAAAAGATTGTTGTACAGGTTAAGAGCGGACAACATGTTGGTGTTCATCAAATATCGGAGCTTTGCCACGTTGTCGAACGTGAAAAAGCTGTTATCGGAGCCTTTATTACTTTGGAGAAGCCGACAGGCCCTATGAAGAAGGAAGCGGCGGGTTTCGGGTTCTATGAGCCCGAGCACTTCCCAGGGAAGAAATATCCTCGTCTCCAGATACTAACTGTTGAAGAACTCCTCGCAGGTGCTGAGCTCAACTACCCACGTCTTGCTCCTCAAGCAACCTTCAAGAAGGCTGAGCGCAAAGGCAAGGCAAAGAAGAAAACGGATCATCCTGAAGCTATGTTTGACGAGGGTATGCTTGCCGCAGAGAGTGAAGATGACTACGAATAATTTGGTACCGACATAACTGAGGTTGAACAAATGACTGAGATCAACATCTATTGCGATGAGAGTTGTCATCTAGAACATGACCAAATAGAAGTCATGATTCTAAGCGCGATCTCATGTCCTCAAAGACTCACAAAAAGCGCCTTCTTTGATCTGAGGCAAATCAAAGAGGAGCATGGCCTAGATCGCAATTTCGAACTCAAATGGACTAAAGTGTCGGAAAGCAAGCAAGACTACTTCCTAGCAGTTGTTGATTATTTCTTCAGAAACCCCAGTCTTCGGTTTCGTGGATTGCTCATTCCTGAGAAATCAAAACTGCGCCATGCCGACTACGATCAAGATCACAGTACATGGTACTTCAAAATGTATTTCAACCTTTTGCGATTCATGATCAGACCACCTGATAGTTTCAATATCTATATAGATATTCGAGACACACGCAGCCATAAGCGCCTTGAGAAACTGAACGATGTGCTTGCAAACAACATTTACGATTTCATGCATGAAAGTGTTCAGGTTCAGCAAGTTAATTCTCACGAAGTAGAACTAATGCAGATGGCAGATCTTTTTGCTGGCGCGATCGCTTATCGAAATCGTGGACTTAATAGCAATGCCGGGAAACTTGCGGTTGTAGAGCTTATCAAAGAACGATCAAGAAGATCCTTGTCCGACTCCACGCCTCTTGGAGTCACGAAATTCAATCTATTTCGGTGGCGTGGCTCTGAGGAGGCATAGTGCCAATACCCAGTTGGCTGCCTGACACCATATCCTGTAACGGACAATGGCCTGATATCCTTGGTCGCCTTTGGGCAGTTTTCCAACGAGACTTTATCGAGGGATCGCCACACTTCAAAGGCCTGCAAGTATGGTGGGATAGAAGTCGGCATGAGGATGATAAGGACGAGGGTTTCTGGCACATTACTCATCGATATGATTATCAAATAGGACAGCGCATATTCGACCAGAAACGCTCGCAGAAAATAACCTGGTGCGCTTCTGTTATCAAGACCTGTCCTAATCCAGACGTTATAGAATTTCGGTATCTTGAGTCGTCTGGTATACCCCGGACCTATCTTTGGGTGCAAGAAGCCCAATATGCAGTGGTCTTGGAACCTCAACGGCGCGCCTTGGGTCGGATTGCAATGCTCATCACGGCTTACCATGTTGGTTCATTAGGGAGAGACAGTCTTGAGCGAAAGTATGATCAAAGAATTCGCTAGCATCTAGAAGTGCAATCGCCGCTCGTTGGAGCGGCGAAAGATCTCCTTCTACACATGGTAGATGAGTTATATTAAATATGTTCTCAATTGATGCATCTGTCAATCCTTTGTTAACTACTGTTAATTATTGGGGCCGAAGAGCCTTCATAGTTGTCTATTAATTGCCACGACTATTACCATGCCACAAGACTTGTCTTTACTGTTAGGACAACATTTCCGCACTCGGACACTTCCGAACTCGGCTCCCGAGTACCCCGCTAAGACGCCGTGGCAATCTATGGCAGGCTCACAGGCTTGGGGGCTCGCTAGATGCAGCCACCCAAATCCGTGCTAGCTCGCTCCGGAATATCTCTTGCAGGGCGGGGTCCAGCTCAATGACCTCGCCGTCGTCGGTCTGCTTCCAATTTGTTAAAGTTGATGCCACTATTTCAGTACATCGACGAGGTGGGCGGCCTTTTGGATTGCCGCTGTTCCCCGGCTTGAATCCCTTTTTGTTGCCAGGAAGAAATCTCCCTTTGCTATCTCGATCTCGGTGTTTTTCCGGTGATTTATTCACGGTCTTTGACATAGTTCTCGTATCGCTTCTTGGGAAGGCATAACCCATGCACTAAGGGAGAATCAACATAACCCATGCACGGTGCGGAAAACGACATACCCCATGGAGTCCTGGAAAGTGATGATACCCCATGGAAGACACAGTGTGTGTATCGCTCAAGCTATACTGTCCCCGATGGAAGGGATAAGAGAGCTTGCGCGTGTCCACGGTCTATACCTCGCCGTCTCTTATGAGGGCTGGAATGACGACAAGGAAGCATGGGCCACCATACCGCGCAAGGGGTACGGACGCTCGGGCATACACGTTAGAGACGAAAGGGTCTATGCAGCAATGAAGCGCCTGGAAGAGGATGCACAAGAACTGTTCGGGAAGTACGAAGGACAGCTGAAGGGCCAAAATCGAACTCGGCGGAGAAACCTCGAAACAGCGCGGGACAGAGAAGCGTTTGTCTTAGCATGCAAGTATCTGAAGCGCTTAGAGGCCATAGGTATGGACAAGTCCTAATGGAAGGGCGCCGCCTGAGCGACGCCCAATATACCCTAACACCGGGGTGTGACACCTATTCCCCGTCCTTCGCAAGCTCTTGCATGACTTCCCGCGCAAGTCGTCCGTCCGGCAGTATGTCCGCCGGTCCATACGCCTCGCCCGTCTCGCGGTCCACCAGAACAGGTTGCCCCGTCAGAGCTCGCCGCATGTTCGGTTGCCAGCTCGAACCTCTCTGCGTAGTCCATGATCCTCTCCTTTCACTCAGAAGCCCTCAGATGGCCTGGGGCTTCCCGGACGATAGAACCCCTGCGTATAGTGCCTTGCTCGCGTCCTGGAGTGTGTGTATGCGGTCGCTTGTCTAGCAGTCGGTGTCGAGGTAGAGAGGGAACTGGCGGGGATAATGCCGGTCGAGGATGACGAAGAGGATGACCGCCCCCCCGACTGATCAGTAGTACAGTGTCAATAAAACACTGGCGATAGTGGGCTGTTCTGTGGACGTGGTGCAAGCAGGCGACCTAGCGTGCACTGGAGTCGGGCCTGAGAGGGGGATATTGGACCTGAACGTGGTAAAATCACGATGTTTAGAGGCTGATATGGGGAAATCCGAGTTAAAATGAAGGCCTAGGCGAAATGGATATCATTACCTGCTACGCGTCAGGCCCCAATGAGACTATATGTCTTGCTTTAGATACTGCAATAGTGAGATGGGACAATGATGATCATGAAGGCCCCGCTGAGGTGCTGCTAGTATTTGAACCAACCGCACATTTGGAAATCAACTTAGTTCTCGAAGATGAGGTTGTTATTGAAGTCAAAGAACTGAAGCTGAAAAACCAGAACTTGATCATCCCAGGATTTGTTACGAAGTTGAACACTGCGATTGATAGCTCCGGCGCGCGCACTCAGCTGCGCTGGAGACCAAGTAAGGAACCAATAATCGGCTTAGGTAATGACTCCACGGAAATGGAGACCCTCATCTTCCACATTTTTAATTTCCTCGAAGTGATAGGGGTAGGGCGAAGTACTGAACAGAAAGGGGCTGCCTCGCGCGCCATCGAACAGTTCACCTTGGGGAGCAGAGAATGGAAGGTCGATCTCCGATCACTTTTTTCAACCAAGGATGTTTTCGAGACTTTGAGCAAACAAGGTGGATATGGCATAACTCACATAGGACGGGCACGAAGAAGTGAAAACTCCTTATTCTCTGGTGCAACTGCCAACGAAGTCCTCAAGGACTTGCGCCTTTTCTTCTCATTTGCCAAAGGCAACTGGTGCGAGTTCCTTTCTGTTGGTTTTGATAACTATGAAACCAAAGTGTGGGAATCATGGTCTTCGCCACGTGAACCATGGCGTTCTTCATTGTCTTGGTTCGATCCTCACCACACTGATCAATTGGTTAGATTATTTCCGGGTTTCTTTAATAGACTTGACGATGAGAACTGGCGAGAAGCAATTCGTGAAGCGGTTTATTGGTACATTCTGAGCAATAGTACACACGGTATAGATGCAGGGATCATCCTAAGTCAAGCAGCAATCGAAAGACTTTCATTTGAATACTTGGTTAACGACAAAAGACTATTAAAGAAGAGAGGATTTAAGGACTTAAGCGCTTCCGACAGAATGCGTCGCATTTTCTCATCCCTTGATATACCTTTAGATATTCCCGATAGTCTGCAGGCGACAAGTCAGCTTGCCAAAGACAAAGATTTAAAGTGGGTTGATGCCCCTCAAGCACTAACCGAAGTTAGGAACTCCTTCGTCCACCCAGATCATAAGAGCCGTGGCAAGTTTAAAGAAGCCACCTACGAGATGTGGAACCTTGGACTTCGCTACCTTGAACTACTTATTCTTCGCCTGTGCGAGTATGAAGGCACGTATAGCAATCGACTAGAACCAAGGTGGGTTGGAGATGTTGAAAACGTGCCCTGGATTTGAGTGCCAAGTCAAACAGCCCCGCATTATTCATATGAAAAAAGAAGGCTTTGAGGATAATCTAACTTCATATACCCTTACCCCCGCAGTTGTCTAGCCGAGAGTATTATACTAGAAACCAGTACCTTCTCAAAAGCGGCGTCGTCCATTACCAAAAGGTCGGCGGGTGTACCTTCTGTAAGTGCTTGGCAGAGTTCAGCCTTCAGAAGCGGGTAACTAGAGTGGTCTATGTATGGAAGCATAGCCTCGTAGTCTTTTTCAGAGGCGTACTCCAAGAACGTCTTTACCTCTGCTATTACTTCGTTTGTGGCTACTTCTTCGGGGTCTGATGAGTAACCACAGCGACAACAATAAGAGCCGCAATAATAACCACTACCACGCCAGCCGTAATGTACACACCCTTCCTGAACTTCGGGTTTTTCCACCACACTTTCTTTACTTCTCTCCCAGCCTTATCAACTGACGCCTTCGCATCCTTGCCGGCCTTTTCCAGATCTTTCCCGGCGTCTTTTACTGTCTCCGAAGTCTTCTTTCCGATATCCTTGATCTTTTCCGTG
>Ga0209840_1000094_pt1 | contig 19310 bp, 13 predicted proteins | sample PersoiDNA2013190_FD_185802 | JGI IMG/M metagenome (GOLD analysis project Ga0209840, IMG submission 185802) | Permafrost soil microbial communities from the Arctic, to analyse light accelerated degradation of dissolved organic matter (DOM) -... | ecosystem: Environmental > Terrestrial > Soil >... | reverse complement strand
ACAACGGATTTCTGTTGCAACTTGTTACCGATACCGGCCTTACCGGGCTGGGAGAAGCAGCTCCCAATTTCGAAGTCTGCCACGAGACACTGGAGGGCACAGCTCAAGCTTGCCAGGCTATGGCTCCTGTTGTCCATATTATGAATCTCCTCTCGAAAAGTCTCTAGAAGACTGCGGGGGCTCAGTAATTAGAGCCCCCGCAGTCAGAAACTAAAGTACTAATGGAACATGCTTAGAGCTACTAAACCAACAAAAATCCTAACATAGTTGCCTATAGTGTATCCCCAAACTCCTACAAGTATCGCCAGAGTTACAAGCTTTGTCCACCCTTTTGCGATTGCGTCTGAGTGTTATAGTACACATGTCCAGGCGGTAATCCTGCCCGGTCTGTCTGCATAGCGGAGTGGCTCTGCTCTTGAAACTGGAGAGCAGAGCTATTGTATTTTTTGGTGCCAGTTGGTAACATTGAAAGGTGTCGCGCGAGCGACAAATCCTGTTGGGAAAGGGGAGGCTACTGCATGAGGAAAGGTATGAGAAAAACACTGCCGCTTGTCTTGATATCGGTATTCCTTGTTGTCGTTCTTTTGGGGACCGTCTCTTGCAAAGCCAGCAAAGGCAGCTTGCAGGAGGTAACGTACAACCTGGGGACTGAGCCCTCTGGGATCGATCCAGCCACTTCAACTGCCATTCCGGAATTCAGTATCATAGTGCAGGTCTTTGACGGGTTGATGCGTCTCGACAACAAGAATGCGCCGCAGCCCGCAATCGCAAAGAGCTGGACGATCTCCAAGGACCAGAAGACCTACATCTTCACGCTGCGTGATGCGTACTGGACAAATGGAACGCCCGTCACCGCATACGATTTCGAGTATGCCTGGAAGCGCGCTCTCAGTCCTGAACTGGCATCTGAGTATGCCTACCAGCTCTATTACATCTATGGCGGTGAAGCGTTCAACACGTCCATCAAGGTCGGCACTAAGTACTATGCCCAGGCGGTCGACGCCAAAGGCAATCCCGTTACGAAGACCGTTGGGGGTAAGGTTGTCCCCGTTGCCAACATGGCGAAAGAGATCGATCCCAGCAAGGATGTCGGCGTCAAGGCACTGGATGCCACGACGCTTCAGGTTGATCTTGAATCACCCACCGCCTACTTCCTCAATTTGACGGCGTTTCCTACCCTGATGCCGGTCTGCAAGGCCGTTGTCAGCACGAATGCCAAGTGGGCCTCCGATCCGACGAACTACGTCACCGATGGACCCTTCAAGCTCACGCAGTGGTCACACAATGACAAGATGGTCTTTGTCAAGAACCCGACGTACTGGGACAAGAACAGTGTCAAGCTCACCAAGATCACTTACTACATGGTCGAGGATAGCGCGACTGCGCTTTCGATGTATGAGAGCGGTCAGTTGGACTCCGCGGCGAGCGTACCCAGCTCGGAGTTGCCCAAGCTGGTCGCCTCCGGCGATGTAAAGATCCTTCCATACCTTGGGACAGAGTACTATTCGGTCAATGTCACCAAGAAGCCGTTCAACGATGTCCGCGTTCGCAAGGCCTTGAATCTGGCCATCGACCGGAAGAGCCTCACTGCATCCGTTACAAGAGGTGGAGAGGTTCCTGCGCTGGCTTGGGTTCCCTACGGCATTGCAGACGCGCTTCCTGGCAAGGATTTCCGTACTGTGGGTGGTACATACTACAAGGACGACGACGTCGTGACTGCAAAGTCACTGCTTGCTCAGGCTGGCTATCCCAACGGCAAGGGGTTCCCTGCCTTTACATTGCTCTTCAACACCTCTGACTCAAACAAATCCAATGCCGAAGCGATTCAAGGGATGTGGAAGAAGAACCTCGGTATCACCTGCACCCTCATGAGCGAGGAGCACGGCGTGTATCTGGATGACCGGGCGAGTCTCAATTACAGTGTTGCGCGTGCAAGCTGGGTCGGTGACTACATGGATCCTAACACGTTCCTGGACCTGTGGGTCACGGGCGGCGGAAACAACCACAGTGGCTGGGGCAACAAGTCTTATGATGCTCTCATCGCAAAGGCCAAGGCGACTGTCGACCCGAAGGTGCGCATGGCGGCACTGCATGCCGCAGAGAAGATCCTCATGACCGATATGCCCATTATTCCACTCTACTACTATGTGGGTCCAGTACTTCTGAGCAAGCACATCAAGAACTTTTACCAGTCGACGCTCGGATTTGTCGACTGGAAGAACGCTTACATGGGGTAGCCGTTAGAAATCTCTTGACAGCAGCACTCAGGATCTAGACAAGAAGCGGGGCGGCTCTCTACGGGGAGCCGCCTTTTACATACTAAGTTTCGCCTTGATTGATGCGGAGCGTGAGATCCAGGAACTCTTCTTCGAGAAGCATAGATTGAATAATGGAGTGAGATGACTATAGTAATAGAGTATTGGTTTTATTGACCTGAGTAGTGAACACTGGGAAGATATCGCCCTTGATCGTGGATGGTTGTATCTGTTCCTCAGTTCTGGTGCTGCGCTACATGAGGACTCATGGTCCCTGTCGTTCGCGGATTGTTCAACAATCTTGCCGAGTCTAGATAATTCCGCGACCAAAGGTTCCTACTAGAATTGTCTGGGCCCACCAAGATGTCAGAATCGTCGATGAGGTGTATTCATGCTAATAGACAAGCTTTGGGAACTTCAAGAACTCCAGTTGGACTATCGGCAGAAGGAACGTCTTCTGCAGGAGTCGGATCTCTCTTCATTGCTGAGTCACAAGATCGACGAGACCGAGGAACAACTGGCCGTGTTACGTGGGCAGCTGGAAACATTCCGGGCCGACGAGGTCAGGATCAGTGAAAAGTTGGACGATCTTTCGGCGAAGGTTCACGAAGCCGGCGCCAAGCTGGGGAAAGAAGAAATGTCCGAAGACAAGGTCCAGAAGCTTGAGGAGAAGATGAAGAAGCTCACCCTCGAGAAAGAAAAGGTCGAGAATGCACAGGGGAAGAATTTCCACGACCGGCAGGACGTCGAGGATCAGACCAGAGCCTCGGAACTGCTGGTGGAGAAGCTTCGCAAGGAGCTCGAGAGCATTCCCAAGTTGGACACAAAATCGAGAGCGGCCGTGAAAAAGTCTCTTCCGACCCTGCGCAAGGACATTGAGAATCGCAAGTCGAAGCTGCCGCTCAAAGCCAAGTTGATTTTCGACAACCTGTCGCAGAAGTTCAGCGGAGCTCCTATTGCAAGAGCGGCTAGTTCGACGTGTGACTACTGTCACGTGAGGCTTTCCCAGAAGACATTGTTCCGTCTTCGTAATGCAGAGAGCGGCGGTGATGCTGAAGAGCTTATCCGTTGCGAGATCTGCGGCAAGATCCTGTACGTCGGCACCAAAGACCGCGAATGAGTCAGTCGCAAGCAGGAGTTTCTCCTGCTTGAGGAAAGTCCGGGCTCCAAGAAGCGAGTTGCTCGGGAAACCCGAGTGGGGGCAACCCCAAGGAAAGCGCAACAGAAAATATACCGCCCCGCAAGGGGTAAGGGTGAAATGGCGGTGTAAGAGACCACCGGCAGACCAGCGATGGGCTGCGCATTGCAAACCCCAACTGGAGCAAGACAAAATAGGAAGGCAAATAGGGCTGCTTCTCCCTGCCTTCGGGTATGTCGCTTAGATAAATGACTGACCACGACAGAACCTGGCTTATCATTCGCGGAATAGCAAGAGACCCCGACCGTACTTCGGAAGGGGTCTCTCTATTTTCAGGTGTCCTGCTGATGAAATCTCGGCTGTCCACCTTGTGGACAGCGTGTGGCAGAGAGCTACAGGCGCTCCGCTATCTCGATCAACTCCGTGAATGCAGATGGCTTGAGGCTGGCTCCTCCGATCAATCCACCATCGACCGAAGGGAGGCCTGCGATGGATGCGAAGTTGGCCGGCTTGACGCTACCACCATACAAAATCGCGACGGAACCACCAATTGCCGTTCCGAGAAGCTGCTTGAGGTGCTCGCGGATGAGGCCATGTGCTTGCTCTATCTGCTCATTTGTGGCATTCACCCCCGTTCCAATAGCCCATACCGGTTCATACGCGACAATGAGCTGAGCGCCATCGGAGAGCCGGACGTCGCTGAGCGCGGTATCCAGCTGCCCAAACACGACCTCTTCGATCTTGCCGGCATTGCGCTCTTCGAGTGTCTCTCCAACGCACAATACAGGAATCAGGGGTGCCTCAAGGGAGTTGACCAGCTTGCGATGAAGCAGGTCGGCCGACTCACCAATGACGTGCCTTCGTTCCGAATGCCCTATGAGCACGTGGGTCGCCCCTGTCGAACGGATCATGGCCGGCGATACTTCTCCCGTGAATGCGCCTTCGACCTCGGCCGCGATATCTTGAGCGCCGAGCAGCACCCAAGCTGGGACCGCGCCGGTTTCTGCCAGGGCTCCCAATGCGATGTAGTTGGGAAAGACGACGACCCGCACCTTGTCCCCCTGTGGGGGTGCAACGGTGGCCAGTTCGGCGAAGAACGCCTTGGCCTCCTGGATGGTCTTAAACATTTTCCAGTTTCCTGCGACGATTTTCATGTTGTTCTCCTTTCGACACGGTACCCCAGACGCACGTCCACTATCACTCTTCATCCTCCTCGGGGTGTGGAGCAGCCGTGGGCAATCGCTCTGCACGCACTCTGGAGATTCTCTTCCCGACAACGTTCACTACTGTGAAAACGATGCCGGCACGCTCGACCTTGTCCCCGACACGAGGAAGGCGTCCGATTTCAGACAACATGAGCCCCGCGACGGTATCGTAGTCTTCACCCGATAACTCCGACTGAAAGAGTTCCGAAGCTTTGTCGGTCGACACGGAACCCTTGATGAGGAACGCATCTGCCCCCACGTTCTCGATTTCAGCAGCCTCCTTGTCATACTCGTCCTGGATCTCGCCGAAAACCTCCTCCAGGATGTCCTCGACAGTGATGAGCCCTGAAACGGCACCGTACTCGTCGAAGAGAACAGCTATCTGGATGCGCTGCCGCTGCATCTCCTGGAGCAAGCTGCTGATCTTCTTGGTATCGGGAGCAAAGAACGGCTGCCGGAGGATGCCACTTGCCTTGACGTTGGGTCCGGCCCCGCCTGCCATGGCTCTGAGCGCATCCTTGGCATAAACGAGTCCCACCACGTTGTCGTCGTCCATGACCGGCAGACGGGAGTGACCGGTTTCGTCGATTGCCTTGATCACCTCACTGATCGGCGCATTCTTCTCAACTGTTGTTACGTCGACAAACGGCGTCATGATCTCATAGGCCAGCGTGCTGGTGTAGTCAAAGATGTTGTGGATGAGTCGCTCTTCCTCTTTGTCGATCACGCCATCCTCCTGCCCCATCTTCAGCAGGTAACGGAAGTCCTCGGAATCGTTGAGGTAGCCTGTGTGCTTGGCATGTCGCAGCAGTGGTCCCGTGAAGACCCCCGAGACCATCGCAAGTGCACGTGCACCTGGATAGAGCAGCAGGTAGAAGGGGTAAAGCGGAATAGCTGTGGCGCGCATGACCTGTTCAGGGAACGCCCTGCCGATCGATTTCGGGATAGTCTCGGCGAAGATGACGACAACAACAGTCAAGGCAAGTGTGGAGACCACCGCAAGCAGATCCGGGTTTACACGCGTGAACACAGTGAGTACGACCCGCGCGAAGATAAAGGATGCCCCAAGATTGGCCATGTTGTTGCCCAGGACCACCACCGCGATGAGCATCGAATGGCCAGCAGCCATTCTGGTGCTCAGCCGATCAGCAAGAACAGAAGATTCAGCCGCTTTTTCCAAAGCCATCGGCGTCATGGTCACGTAACCATATTCCACCATGGAGAAGAGGAACGAGAGAGTCAGGAGGACCAGCAATCCTACGATCGGTCCAGTCATGCAGGCCTTCTCGCCACATCGGGGCAGTGCCCCTGCACCAGCTTTGCGAAAACCTCTTCCTCGCGCTGCTCCATCAGAGTGCAGTCATGCTCCTTGAGGTGATCGAAGCCCACCAGGTGGAGCACAGAGTGAACAAGAGAGAACGCCAGCTGGTCTTCAAGGCTGTTTCCACTAGAGACGGCTTTGCTTTCCACCGCATCCATACAGATGACGATGTCCCCCAGTACCCAGCCCGTACCGGGCGCGGCGTAGCCCAGCGGAAACGACAGCATATCGGTGGTCGCGTCGTTGCCTCTGTGGTCACGGTTCAACTCCCGCATCTGAGATGCTGGGACGAAGTAGCATGAGACGGCGACGGCGCGTCGAACACCCGGAATAGCGGTGAGTTCCGGCTGCATCAAATGGGCTATGCGGACGACAAGCGCTATGAGAGCCTTGCTGTCCACCAGCCATCCGAGATCCGACAACTCGACACGACAGTGTACAGATAGGTCAGATTCTTTCATTTGCCTCCTCGGGCGTCAGATAGGCATCTCGAACATGATAGAATGAGATGAGAGATGTGAGAAAGTAGTCCTTGACGGCGGTGATCTCACCCAGCGTCAGCTCTGACTCGGCGAGTTGACCGTCGGCAATGCGAGCGTTGACAACCGCATCGATGAGTCCTTCCAGAGCTGGTTTGTCCACTTTGGGAAGCGAACGCGCCGCGGCTTCAACGCCGTCGGCGAGGAAGACAAGGGAGGACTCCCTCGTGTGTGGCTTGGGCCCCTGGTACCGAAATGTGTCAGGCGAGAGGTTTGCCTGCTCGGCGGACGCCTTGTCGTAGAAGAACTGGACGACAGTCGTGCCGTGGTGCTCGGCGATGATATCAACCACCTCGGGCGGCAGGTGATTGCTCCTGCCAATCGTAACACCTGCCTGGACATGTTCCAGGATGACCTTGGTACTGAGTTCAGGCGAGATGTCCTCGTGGATGTTCGGCAGTTCTCCTCGATTCTCACCGAAAAACTGTGGATGCAGGAGTTTGCCGATGTCATGGTAGTATCCCCCAACGCGAGCCATCAGCCAGTTCGCGCCGATACGCTGAGCTGCGCCTGCCGCAAGATTGGCAACGTTGAGGCTGTGATGGTAGGTTCCTGGCGCGCTTTCGAACAGTTGCGCCAGCAGCTTGCTTCCCGTGTCCAGAAGCTCTCGCAGTCTTACGACCGTAGCGACGTTGAACAGCCTCTCGAAAACCAGAGTAAGTCCCAAGGCAAACACAGCTGCAATGACCCCCCCTGCGACCACATACCCGGCGTTGGCAGCGATCACAGATAACCGCTGCTCGCTGAGCCCGGCAAGAGAGCCATAGACAAGGGCGGTTGATACGCCCGCAATCGGCCCGGCGATGAGAAGAGCACTCACCTTGTTCACCTTTCGCATGATGATGAATACAGTGATGGCCCCCACGACGAGCCCCGAGAGCACTTCCGCTGGCACCGGAACCATGATCCACGTCAGGACCATCAGGGCAAGGCCGAAGACTGTGGCAAGGGCACCCTCAAAGAACACGAACCCGAGCAGCATGCAGAGGAAGAACGGGGTCATCGTTGCCGCCATCCCACCGACCAGCCAGCCAATCGCGATGCATGAACCGCCGATGACCGCTGTCTCCATCAACAAATGCTCGGTCCGGCCTTTCGCTGAACTCAGGAGTATAACTGCCAGTACGACTGATCCCCAGGCGAGCAACGCCAGCAGTATCTGAGACATGACGTTTTGGAGAGCACGAGGTCCCCAGACCAGGCCAGTACTCAAGAGCAAGTCGGCGGTACTCTGGTCCAGTACACTCCCCTTTTTCACGACGGCGGTGCCGGCGAGAATGGTTGAGACGACAGGCGATACCGAGGACGCAGCCTTGTCACGGGCAAGCTGAGTCGCCTCTTGATCGTATATGAGGTTCGAAGACGCGAAACGAACTGCCAGAAGGTATGCCGAGCGTACCTGGTTGTCAGAGATACCGTACTTCTTGAGTTCCGTGTTAATGCTCTCGCGGGCAGCAGGAAGGTTTCCCTCAAGTACGCCGCGACCCATGACCGTCGTCAGCGCCTCACGTGCCGCCGTCTTCGACGATTGAACCTCCGACTCGGAACACGTCGCAAGGTACTTCGTCGTTGCACCTGCCGCGGTCATGAGCAATGCCGCGATCCGCTGAGACTCCTGGTCCACGGTAGCATCCTGCGCGCGTATGCTGATCACCTTTGTCATAACGCTTTCGAGGGCAGTTGTCGCCGTTGGCAGCCGCGAGCTGTCGAACTTGTAGATAGGAGCGACTTCGTCGCTTGCACGTTTGCGAAGGTCCTCAGTTCTGGCATTATCGACATAGACGATATCTCGCCTGGAGACCATGTCCGCGCTGACGACCGTACCTTCAGACACCCTTCTGCGCGCGGGAATGAAAGGAAGAGCGCACAGTACGGCGGATAGAAGCGCTACCAGGATGAACACCAGCGTCCCGGTCCGTCTGAACCGCGTAAGCCGGAGGATGAGGCTATGACGAACAGTTCGCAGGAAGTGAGTTGCCCTATTTTGTCTGGTCATTGGTGCTACCGTCCGCCTCGATTCTGTGCTTCGTCGCACGGAAGAATGTCATGCCAACGTCTCCGTAGCGCCTTTCCTTGTAGCTCTCCAAGTCTATCTCTGGGCCATCATAACGTTCATGCAACGGTCGCCTGGACGGATGCTCCATGATTATGATACAGCCGTCTGCCGCATCGCGCAAATGTTCGGACAGGGTAACCAGGAGCCCTTCCTGTAATGTAGAGTCAAAGGGCGGGTCTGCGAAGAGGACGTCGAACTCCGCTCCCTGCAATCCGCTCACGTATCCATCGGCCTCACCCTTGACGACAGAAGCCTGCTCCTGAAGCGCAAGTATTCGCAGGTTGTCAACGATGAGACGCACTGAGCGATTGTCGATATCGACAAAGGTTGTATGTGCCGCTCCATTGCTGAGCGCTTCTATGCCCACCGCACCAGTGCCGCTGCAGACGTCGATGAACCTCGCCCCCGCAAGAATCGGTCGCATCATATCCATGACAGCCTCTCGTGCCTTGTCAGACGTAGGGCGCAGCCATGGTTCTTTGCCGAGTGTCTTCAACGAACGGCCCTTCAGTTTTCCTGACCCAATGATCATATCAATTGTCCTCCATGCCTGGCTTTGAAGCGGGGTACCGGAGAGACAGCATACTGGCCACGTCGGCATGTTCCGGAGCACCAAGTGATGGGTCGTGTTCCAGGAGCTCCGAGGCAGCCTTTCGGATATCCGGAAGAGCGGAAAGGTCGCGGTAGCTCAGCAACGCTGTAGATCCGAACAATGGAACATCATAGCCATGCTGGACCGTCCCAAGGATGTCGCCGGGGCCTCGCAGTTTCAGGTCTTCCTCTGCGATCTGAAACCCGTCGTCAGAGCGGACCAGCACCTGCAGGCGTTCGGTACCCTCGGCGGTCACATTACCCTGGATGAGGATGCAATGGGAGACGGAGGACCCTCGGCCGACTCTTCCACGGAGCTGATGGAGCGTAGCAAGCCCGAATCTCTCCGCATCCTCGATGACCATGACACTTGCGTTCGGCACATCAACACCAACCTCGACGACCGTCGTCGCAACAATGGCGTCCAGATTCCCCAACCGGAAGGCATCCATGGTCGACTGCTTGTCACTACTCTTCATGCGCCCGTGCAAGGACGCAATGCGCAGCCCCTTGAGGCTGCCTTCGGTCAGCTCCCGCATGGTCTCCTCGACTGACGCCGTGCCATCGCCCTCATCCGAAGCCGGGTCGATGGCAGGGACCACGATAAATGCCTGCCTGCCCTGAGCTACCTGTTCACGCACCATGGCATAGGCGCTATCGCGCTTTGTGGCCGACATAAGATGCGTCTGGATCGGGAACCGCCCCGCAGGCTTCTCCACCAGTTCGGAGATGTCGAGATCACCGTATATAGTCAGAGCCAATGTTCTCGGAATCGGCGTCGCGCTCATGACAAGCGAGTGTGGCACGTTGCCTTTCGTCCCCAGAGCCACGCGCTGAGCAACTCCAAAACGATGCTGCTCATCGACCACGCTCAGACCGAGACGCTCAAATGCCACTCCCTCCTCGAGGATGGCATGCGTGCCGACGAGACAGTCGACTTCCCCGGTCGCGACTGCGCCCAGGATGCTCTTGCGCTGAGATTTGGTCATCCCTCCTGTCAGTGTAGCAACTCGCAGCCCGAGAGGAGCAAGCAGCTCCTGAAGGACACGTCCCGTTTGCTCCGCGAGAATCTCAGTGGGACTAAGGACGGCGCTCTGGTATCCGGCCACCTTGGCCGCGTACGCCGCGTACCCGGCCACCGCCGTCTTTCCTGAGCCAACGTCGCCGTGGAGCAGCCGGTGCATCTGCCTCGGCCTGCGCACGTCTCCCTCGATGTCTCGCATGGCTGCTTCCTGAGAACCAGTGGGAACGAACGGCAGCACCCCGACATACCGCTCGACCGTTCCTGTGGGCAGGTCGAATGGGTTTCCCGGGACATCCTGTTCAGCATGCCTGTGCATCAGGACTCTCAGTTCAAAGAGAAACAGGCTATCGAACGCAAACCGGCTCCGCGCCTTTTCTGCCTCGTGTTCATCGGTCGGAAAGTGCAGAGAGCGGTAGCTCCATGCCAGGTCGGGCAGTTTGAAGTGCGACGCAACGTCCCGTGGCAGATACTCGGCCGTCGCTGAGGGAATCCGGCCTACGGCACGCCACACATGAGCCCGCAGTCCCTTCTGAGTAATGCCCGAAGTGAGGTGATAGAGTGGCACGATCCGGTTCATATGTAGTTGAGCAGCCGGCGTTCCCGACTCCTCGAAAGCCGGCTGCATCAGCTGAGCCCCCTCGAACGAGTTCTCCAGTCTCCCGTAGAAATCGTAGTCATGGCCAACCTGAAGCCTGCTCCTCACGAACTTGTTGTTGAACCAGACGAGATGAAACACACGCCCGCCCGGGTCCCGGACCGACGCCTTGACCAGCAGAACTTTTCGTCGGATCTCAGTAACCGCCAGCAGGCGTGCCTTGATGAGGACCATCTGCCCAAGTGACTCGCGCGACAGCTCCGCCGGATAGCGCAGGTCGAGGTAGCCTTTGGGCGCGTGCTGGAGAAGGTCGGCAATGCTGCCGACACCGAGTTTCCCCATGATCTCCTGAACACGAGGTCCGACTCCCCACAATTTGGACACCGATTCCTCGAGTACCTCCAGCAAGGCTTTCACACTATCGGAGGGAGGTTTCGACACCAGCGTTGTACGTGCCAGAGGCGCGCCTGCAGGCAGTGGCGACGCGACAGGGGGAGACTTCGAGTCGTTCAGAAGGGCAAGAACCGCCGAGCACCTGTCTACCCGCGCAGGGTTCGGCAGAAACTGATAGTCGACCAGCAGGGACCGCAGCTCGTTCGATACGCCATGCTCCGCCGCAGGTTGTGTTCGTGTGCAAGAACCTTCCACGGTCACCAGGGCGAGCCGTGCAAATCCACCTACGGCGGCGTCATCCTGACAGCCACGCTTGAGTTCCAGACGCACCAGACCCCGGAGAAGCTCTTTCCACGTATCTGATTCGGCTGGACTGCCTCCGCTGCTCACTGGGTCACTGATCCCTGGGATCCGTGCACAGGCCTAGGAGATATCTGCAAGGAAGCTCGAACCCGCTACAGGTACCACTCCAAGGTACTCCGACACGGTGGCTCCAAGATCCGCAAATGTTTCGCGGACTCCCAGGTATGTCCCGCCACGGCGCGAAGGCGAATATGCGAGAACGGGCACGTACTCGCGGGTATGGTCTGTATGCGCAGTAAACGTCGGATCGCAGCCATGGTCGGCAGAGATGAACAGGATATCGTCATGTTTCATCGACCTCAGCAACTCGGGGACCGCCTCATCGAAGCGCTCCAGAGCGACGGCATAGCCAGCCACATTGCGGCGGTGACCGAAGAGCATGTCAAAGTCGACCAGGTTGGTGAACAGCAACCCTTCCCAGTTGCTGGTCTTGACCAGCTCGATCGTCTTCTGGATGCCTTCCTCATTGTTGTGGGTGTGGAAATGTTGCGTGAACCCCTCACCAGCAAACAGGTCATACGTCTTACCGACGCCAATGACATCCATACCGGCCTTGCTCACCTGGGTGAGGGTGGTAGGACCCAACGGCTGAGCGGCATAGTCCTGGCGGTCGGATGTTCGCACGAAATTCCCGGGCGTCCCGGTAAACGGGCGCGCAATAACACGGCCGACCAGATCCTTACCCTGCAGAATCTCTCGCCGGCTGATCTCGCACATCTCATACAACTTGGCGAGGGGGATGATGTCGTTGTGCGCGGCAATCTGGAACACCGAGTCAGCAGACGTATAGACAATCGGATAGGCGGTACGCATGTGCTCTTCGCCTAGTTCCGCAATGATTGTGGTCCCGGATTCAGGTCGGTTGCCCAGGGCCTTGGTGTTGAAGCGCTTTTCGAAGGCGTCGATGACCTCAGGTGGAAATCCGTTCGGATACGTGGGGAATGGCTTTGTCAGTGTCAGTCCCATCATCTCCCAGTGACCGCTTATAGAATCCTTCCCCTTTGCTTTCTCCTCCATGATCCCAAACGAACCTATGGGACTGTCGAAGTGCAGATCGAGCAAATACTTCAGGCCAAGTTCCTCGAGATGAGGGAGGCGAAAACCCGGTACGCTCTTATAGATATGGCGAAGTGTATCCGAGCCATCATCCCCGTACATAAATGCATCCTTAGCTGCCCCGATGCCGACGCTGTCCAGAACAATGACGATGGCTCTCTTCTTCATGGTTTATCCGTTCCTTCCTTTGCGCTCGTGTCCTTGTCCGCCTGTCGACGCCGCCTGCGACGACGAGCTGGCCCCAGTACGAATTCGCCGAGGGCGGTAATGCCGCCGGCGCCCATCTTGACATAGTGATCAAAAAAACGCCAGATAAGGATGAAAGCTCCCAGGATACCATTCGGGACAAACGCCGCAAACAGGGCCACCGCCCCGAGCTCGGCTCCGACAGAGGCGCCAGGGGTGGGAAAATAAGATACCGCGATGTAGTAGATGAGGGTTGCCACAATAATCTGGGTAATCGATGACGTAACGCCAAGACCATACAACAGGATGATGGGCGTCAGCACGAGGAGACCCCACGAGACGAAACTGTAGGCCAGGCCTGTGACGAGCATTGCTCGATTGGCCTTGATGGCTGTCTCTCGGGCGCGCAGCGTGTCCTTTACGAATTTCTCCACACGGCGTGCCAGTCGGTACCAGAACCTTCCTCGCCCATTGAGGGACTGCGTCGGACGCTGAACCAGCCTTTCGACGTAGTCGTTGATCCACTGCAGCCGAATCAGGCAGAACACGAGGAAAGCGAAGTTGACTACGTAGGCTGCCAGCCCGATGTAGAGGATGAGACGGAACCGGTTGTCCACCCCGAGGCTCCGGCCAGAGAAGAACAGCCAGACCGGCACAAAAACGAGAACGACCATCTGGGAAGCACCCGAGAGGATCGCCTTGATGGCGAACACCATCGTCGAATCTGCCACGTTGATTGAATCGTCCTTGAACAGCATGTAGATCTGGGCCGGCTCACCTCCGCCCGCCTCGAACGGTGTCACCCTGGCAAAGAACTCGCCCACGAGGATGTTGCGCATGGCGGTACGGAACGCGATCCGCAGGCCGACCGAGTGAAGGATTGCCTGCAGTCGCAGCGCCTGAAAGACGATTTCAAGGAAGATAAGGACGACTGCGGTCAGAATATAGCCGGGGTTGAGTGACCTCACCACGTTCACGACGTTCATCTGGTGCGAAATGAGTGAGAGAGCGAAGAAACCGAGTGCTCCGAATCCTAATGCTCCCAGAAGCTTCCAGACAATACTCCAGACGTTGGTGACCTGGGGACGATCGGGGGCCGGCGGCAGAGATTGAGGGTCCCCAGCGACGACCTCGGGCTGGATGACGACCTGGGTCTCTGCGCCTAATATGACAGGCTCGGTATGGTCGCCCTGTTTCCCCATCGTCGGGAGGCTGTCGTCTATGCGTTCTTCGCCAGTTGCCATAATCGCTCCAGCTCCTCGGCAGGTGCTGTTGAGATGTCAACTTGCTGCTGCTTTGCATAGTCACGGACGCGACCGTATCGGCCGCGAAACTTGTCGAATGAGTGGTGCAGGGCCTTGACAGGGTTGACACCTGAGAGCCGCGCGACGTTGAGTGCAGAAAAAAGGACGTCGCCCAGCTCCATGGCCAGTGCATCTTCGTCCTTGGATGAAGCGTTGAGTTCCTCTCCCAACTCGCGGGTCTCCTCGATCAACTTGCCATAGGCCTGATTCGCCGATTCGAAATCGAACCCGTCGGATCTGGCAGTCTCCTGCGACAGCAAGGCGTTCTCGATGGACGAAAGCAGTTTCGCACTATCGACAAAGTGCTTCTTCCTCCCCTCAAGGGTCTTGAGCTTCTGCCAGTTCTCCAGCACCTGGTCACTCGACGTCAAGGACATGCTGCCGAACACGTGCGGATGCCTGAATGTCAACTTGTCGTCAGCGGTCCGAACCACGTCACAGATATCGAATCCGTCTTCCTCGCGGGCGACTTCCGACTGGATGAACACCTGCAGCAACAGGTCCCCAAGCTCCTCTTCGAGGTTGTGGGCACTGTCTCTCTGAATGGCGAGAGCCACCTCGTAGGATTCTTCCAGAAGCGTATCCAGAAGCGAAACATGCGTCTGCTGGTGGTCCCAGGGGCACTTCTGCCGCAACTCGGCGATGAGCAGCCTGAACTCCTCAAGAGTCGTATACTGAGTGCCAACCAGAGGCCACAGAACGTCGGCCAGCCGTATCGCCTCCCGAGCCAGGTCGTCGGGCTCGATTGTCGGAGTACGAGACAGTCCAGGCAACCGGCCAAGAAGCCCTGCAACAACAGACACCATGTCGACGGGACACAAGCAGATGATCATGCCATAGTGCCGACCTGCAAAACGTATCCACGTCAGGAAACCCATAGCCTCTACCGGATCCAGCAGGGTTCGGGCTGAGGTTGGCAGCAACTGGATGCTGGAGGCTGACGCATAGGCCAGAGCACCCGTTCCAGCCGGTACCGCCAGGGCAAAGCGTCGTCCAGTGTCGATCAGAGACTGCAGGTGAGGGTCTTGCTCCGTAATGATGCGTATTTCGTATTCTTCCATACTTTCATTGTACCGTTTCTGACCCCGAAAGCAACCGTGAAAGCAGTGAGAGCGGCTTCTGTCCGGCATTCATGGGAAGGACCACCGAGTCCCGGACGGTTCGAGCTCCAGCGACCTGGTCGACATGGGCGCGAAGGAACCGCGTGGCTGCTTCCTCAGCACCGAATTCGAGAACAAGCACGTGGCCCGACTCTTTGACGGACGATACGCCGAGCGGAATCAGCGACAGTTCGAGGCGTTTCAGCGCAAAGATCCCCGATACCTCAGGAGGGAGAGCTCCGTAGCGGTCCACGGTCCGCTCTTCGAGTGCTGTCAGATCCTGCCTGCCAGCGCGTTCGACGGCGTTGTAGAGCGCCAGTCGTTCTCCTGAGTTGGTCACATAGGACTCGGGGATGAAGGCGGACATGCCAAGAATGATCACGGGCTTCGCCACAGGCTCCGAGTACTGGCCCCGTACCCTCATGATCTCCTCTTCGACCATTGAGAGGAACATGTGGTACCCGACGTCGGAGAAACGGCCGCTCTGCTTCACACCCAGGACGTCACCGGCGCCACGCAGCTCCAGGTCCTTGAGAGCGACCTGCAGGCCGGCCCCGAAGTCCACGGCCGAGGCAATGGCCTCGAGACGCTTGAAGGCAACTGATTCACGCATGACGCCATGGGAATAGAAGATATAAGCATAGGCATGACGTTGAGCACGACCTACTCTGCCACGCAGTTGATAGAGCTGGGCAAGTCCCAAACGCTCTCCCTCGTCGACGATGATCGTGTTGACGTTGGGGAAATCGAGTCCTGCTTCGATGATGGTGGTCGAAACGAGGATATCGTACTTGCCTTCGTAGAAGTCCAGCATGATCTGTTCCAGAACTTCACTCCTCAACTGCCCATGTGCTACCGCGATGCGGGCCTCGGGAAACAGTCGAGTGAGCAGTGCAAACCGGGCCTCGATGTCATTGATGCGGTTGTGGACAAAGTAAACCTGCCCGTGACGCTGCAGTTCGGCACGAATAGCCCGCGTCAACTGCTCCTCGTCGAAGGGCATCAGGAACGTCCTGATGGGATACCGGCCGACCGGTGGGGTGTTGATGAGGGAGATGTCCCGGATACCTACAATAGACGATTCCAGCGTGCGCGGGATAGGCGTAGCGCTGAGAGTCAGCACATCCACCTCAGCTTTCATCTTCTTGATCTTCTCTTTGTCCAGGACGCCGAAGAGTTGTTCCTCGTCGACAATCATCAGGCCAATGTCCTTGAAGTCGCCCGCCATGTTCAGGACCTTGTGCGTACCGACAGCGATGTCGACCCCGCCCTCGTGCAGGAGCTTGCGGTCGGCGGCGAGATCCCTGGAACCTACCATCCTGGAGAACAGTGCAACCTTGTACCCAATCGGTTCGAAGCGGGCCTCCAGGTTGCGAAAGTGCTGCATCGCCAGGATGGTCGTCGGGGCGACGATGGCGACCTGCTTGCCGTTTGAGACCGCACGCGCCGCCGCCCGTATGGCGACCTCGGTCTTCCCGAAGCCGACATCCCCGCATACCAGGCGATCCATCGGCTTGCCCGCCTCCATGTCGCTGAGGACGTCGGCGATGGCCTTGGACTGATCGGGCGTCAACTCGTAGGCGAACGCATCGACGACCGGTACCTCCAACTCTGGATTCGGCTTGAACATATAGCCCTCGCGCGCATGGCGCTTGGCCGCCGTCTCGAGCAATTCGTGGGCGATACGCCGGGCATCTTCTGCAGCCTCCTTGCGCGCCCGTTTCCACTTCCTCGATCCTGGTTCGTCAAGGGTTATCTCCGTGCGGTCCCCAACATACTTCTCGAGATACCCCAGGCGCTCGACAGGCACATGGAGCAGTGAATGATCCTTGTACTCCAGAGAGATATAGTCCCGGGTGACACCATCGACCGTCATGGCGTTTATGCCCCTGAACACACCGATGCCATAGTCCCGATGGACGACGTAGTCGCCTTCGTGCAGGTCCTCGAGACGCGAGATGGCCTGGGAAAAGCGGGTCGTCTTCTTGGGACTCATTGTGGCCTTCGGGAACAGTTCCTTGTCCGTCAGAACCATGAATCCCTCTGCGGCAAACCCTACCGACAGGGAACCCTTGATAATGGCAAGTCTTGCCATGACACCAGGATCCTCGATCGTATCCATCACCAGATGCTGGGCCTTCTCTGGATTCCACGACACGACGTCGATTGCGGTCTCTCCGGGGGCGTGCAAGCTGAGGTACTCGTTCAAGGAACCCGACAGCGTCAGTGGGGGCAACTCGCGGGAGGCCGGCGTCAGGGCGTTCTGGGCTGAGGTAGCGGTGAGCGAAATCGACCGGGTGAAACTGCCCAGAGCCTGTCTGGCAGTGTGCTCCACCTGGTCGAGCGCGCTGGACAATGGCACGAAGCCAGTTTGAATGCTCCGGTCGTAGAGTTCCCGCGCAGAGTCGAAGATCTGCGTCAGTTCGGCTTCGGGGTCGACGTCGGCAAACACTGCTATGGCGCGGGGCCCAAGCAAGCCGGCAAGACCTCCACACATGCGCTCCGAATTCATATACTGATACAGAAAGTAGTTGACCCCTTTGCTGTTCGTCGTCGAAATGAAGGACTCCAGATCTTCGAGAAGCTCCGCATCCTGATCCTCGCTTCCTTCAGCCGTCTTGCGCTCCTTCTTCCATCGCTCCGCAGCCATAGCGGCAAAACTCCGACGGGCCTCCTGGTCCAGCACGACGGGATACGGTGGCAGGATCCCGACTGACGACACGGGCTCCACTGACTGCTGCGTTACGGGGTCGAACAGCTTGATACGGCTTATGACATTGCCTTCGAGCACAATGCGTGCCGGGTACTCTCCCACCTGTGAGTACAGATCGAATACGTTGCCACGCATACTGAACTGACTCATCTCGGTGACCGATGAAACCGGTTCGTACCCCATCTCCAAAAGCCGGCGTCCCAGGGAATGTGGGATGATGTGATCTCCGACAGTCAGCGTAGAAACAAGCTCCGTGAAATCGCCAGCGGGGATGGAAGGGTCGATGAGTCCCTGGGCCGTCGTGAAAACGACGGTCTCTGCATGCGCATAGATCTGATCAAGGGCTCGGGCTCGGGCGAACGACAGTGGACGCGAGTACTGCGTGTACTCCATAATCTCGACGCCCAACTCGGGCAGGACCACAAAGGGCCGTGCACCCGTGATCGCCGCGGACATACCGCGAACCATCGAAGACAGTTCCTCCGCACGGTCGACACTTGGACAAACGACCACAAGGGGTCGAGGGCAAAGTGTGACCAAAGCCGCCAGCAGCAGCTGTCGATAACCACTGGATGGACTGGATACCGTGATAGAGTCTGGTCGTTCCAGCAGCTGCGCGAATTTGACGAACAGTTCGGGAGCGCTGGCCTGCGCCTGCTGCAACAGCAGGTCGAACGAGCCAGACTGCATCAGTCCTTTGCCACCTTGTGGTTGAACATCTCCTGCGCAGCCATCAGCCCATCACAAATGATGGTTCGGACGACAGTCGGTGACGTCGCAATGACATCGATGATGGTTGGCCACTCGGACCTGGAGAATCTTGACAGCACGAAATCGATGACGCCGTCCTTGCTGCGTGGCTTTTCGATGCCGACGCGGACCCGCACGAATCCCTTTCCACCACAGTTGTCGGCAATCGATCGGACCCCATTGTGACCTGCGGCTGTGGCGTTGAAACTCACCCTGACGGTACCAACCGGCAAGTCCATCTCGTCATGGATCACGATCAGGTTCTCGAGAAGAATGTTGCGTTCCTTCATCATTGGAGCGATAGCGACACCGGAACTGTTCATGAACGTCTGGGGCTTCACCAATACTATCCTGACGGGTTCCGCCTCGTCACAGAGAGCCAGGTCGACGGCTGCCCACTGTGCCAGTCGATTGTGGTTGAACCTGCGAACCTTGAACGAATGTGCGATAGCGTCGAGGGCCATGAAGCCTACGTTATGTCGTGTCTCACCATATTCGGGCCCCGGGTTGCCCAGTCCTGCGATCATAATCATTTTCACAGATGGTATACTACTCGGGAGAGGCCAAATTTCAAGCTGTGAACGGTTGACAGGTGCCTCGAACACCGTATACTTTCTTCGCATTGGTCGGGTTCCCTAAGTGCCGCAAGGCCGCCTCGACCGAGCAATTCTTCGTGGAGGTAGTCTATGTACGCTGTAATTGAAGCAGCAGGAAGGCAGTA
>Ga0209840_1000092_pt1 | contig 19369 bp, 19 predicted proteins | sample PersoiDNA2013190_FD_185802 | JGI IMG/M metagenome (GOLD analysis project Ga0209840, IMG submission 185802) | Permafrost soil microbial communities from the Arctic, to analyse light accelerated degradation of dissolved organic matter (DOM) -... | ecosystem: Environmental > Terrestrial > Soil >... | reverse complement strand
CACATGCCACAGGCACAGCAGCAACTGATCATGAAGCAGGTCCTGGACATGGCGAACGACGGCCTGCGCGTCCTGGGAGTTGCCCGCGCCTCTTGCGACAACGACGACCTGCCGGACAACCAGCACGACTTCGATTTCAAATTCATCGGTCTGATTGGTCTTGCCGATCCCATCCGCGCGACCGTACCCGCCGCCATCGCCCAGTGCCGCGGTGCTGGGGTGCGCGTCGTCATGATCACGGGCGACTACCCTGGCACGGCACAATCCATCGCGCGAGAAATCGGTCTGCAGCACCCCAACCGCATCATCACCGGGCCAGAGCTTGAAGCCATGTCCGAAGAAGAGGTCAGTAACAAGATCCGCGACGTCAGCGTGTTTGCTCGTATGGTCCCTGAGCAGAAGCTCCGCCTGGTCCAGGCGCTCAAGGCAAACGGCGAGATCGTCGCCATGACCGGCGACGGCGTCAATGACGCACCAGCCCTGAAGAACGCCCATATCGGCATCGCCATGGGCGAACGGGGGACCGACGTCGCCCGTGAGTCCGCCGCCATCGTCCTGCTCAAGGACGACTTCAACAGTATCGTCACAGCAGTGAGCATGGGCCGCCGCATCTTCGACAACATCCGCAAGGCTATGGGCTATATCTTGGCTGTCCACGTCCCCATCGCTGGCCTGTGCCTGATTCCTGTGCTGCTGCGCTGGCCCCTCATCCTGCAGCCGGTGCACATCGTGTTCCTGGAACTCATCATCGACCCGACGTGTTCCATCGTCTTCGAGGGCGAACCGGAGGAGGCCGACATCATGGACCGGCCACCACGCGACCCTTCGAAGCCGACATTCAGCAGCAGACTGGTGCTGACGAGCCTTCTGCAGGGTCTCGGCATCCTCGTCGCCGTCCTGATTGTCTTCGGCCTGGCCTTCTACGAGCGCGGCCTGACCGAGCCCGACGCGCGCGCATTGGCATTCACGACACTGATCTTCGCCAACGTGGCGCTCATCCTGACCAACAGGTCCTGGACACACAGCATCATCCATACCCTGCGCACGCCCAACAAGTCGCTCTGGTGGGTCATCGCCGGAGCACTCAGCCTGCTGGCCGTCACCCTCTATGTCCCGGTTGCCTCGCGCCTCTTCAAGATGGCGGCACAGCATCCCATCGACATCCTCATCTCGGCAGCGGTCGGCACCAGCACTATCCTCTGGTTCGAACTCTTCAAAGCATTGAGGCCCAAAGCGCTGGAGTAGGCTCGGCATGAACGTCTTGCCGGCACCGGAGGGGCGCGGAAGATCTCCGCCCCCTCGGCACTGTTGCATGGACTTCCAGTTCGCACAAAATAGCAGGTAGACGATTGCTCGTCGGGAGGCAGCAATGGGAACATCGACACTTACAAAGCTTGCAACACGAGTCCGCTATGACATCCTGCACATGACGACAGAAGCAGGGTCCGGCCATCCGACGTCCTCGCTGTCCGCGACCGATCTCCTGACCGGCCTGTTCTTTGGCGGCACGTTCCGATTCGACCTGGACCACCCGCAGAACCCATGCAACGATCGCATCATCTTCTCCAAGGGACACGCCTCGCCGCTGTTCTACGCGTTGTACGCAGCTGCGGGCGTCCTGTCGCAGGAGGAATTGCTCACGTATCGCAAGATGGGCTCACCCCTCGAAGGACATCCGACCCCACGCTTCGCCTATGCAGAAGCGGCGACCGGCTCGCTCGGCCAGGGGCTGGGCATCGGCATCGGCATCGCCATGAACGGCCGATACGTCGACAAGCTGCCGTACAACACCTACGTGCTCATGGGCGACAGCGAAGTCGCCGAAGGCTCGGTCTGGGAAGCTGCGGAGGTGGCGTCGCACTACCAGTTGGACAACCTGGTGGGCATCCTGGACGTCAACCGGCTGGGCCAGCGCGGCGAAACCATGCTGGACTGGGAGCTGGAAACGTACGAAGCGCGCTTCGCCGCCTTCGGCTGGCACACGATCGTCCTCGAAGACGGGCACAACATCGACGCGGTCCAGGCGGCCTATGGTGAGATCGATCACGCATGCGGCCGTCCTACGGTCCTCATCGCCCGGACCATCAAGGGCAAAGGTGTCTCGTTCCTCGAGAACCAGGACGGATGGCACGGCAAGACACTGAAGCGCGAGGAGTTCGACCGTGCGGTCCTCGAACTAGGACCGGTCGACCTGAACCTTCACGGCACCATCGAACCACCGGTCGAGGCCGTTCCGGCAGTGTGGGCTCCTGTGCCGATTGACCAGCCTGTGAGCGCCAAAGCGTTGTCACCGCGCGAAGCGTATGGACGCGCCCTCGTGGACATCGCGCCGACACACCCCGGCATGGTGGTACTGGACGCAGAGGTCAGCAACTCGACATTTGCCATCACCTTCCGCAATGCCTATCCTGAACGGTTCTTCGAGATGTACATCGCTGAGCAGAACATGGTCTCTGCGGCACTGGGATTCAGTACCCGGGGCAAAGTGCCCTTCGTCTCGACGTTTGCGGCCTTTTTCTCCCGCGCATTCGACCAGATCCGCATGGCACAGTACGCCTTGGACCGGGCCAACATCAAGTTCGTGGGTTCACACGTCGGCGTCTCCATCGGGCCGGACGGCCCCTCACAGATGGGGCTGGAAGACATCGCACTGTTCCGCACGCTGGTCGGCAGCGTCGTGCTATACCCTGCCGACGACACCGCCACAGCAGCGCTCGTCCGGCAGATGGCCGATCACCACGGCATCTGCTACATGCGGACGACCCGGCAGGAGCTGCCACGCCTCTACGAGACCGGGGAAGAGTTCCCCATCGGCGGGAGCAAGACCCTCCGCCACAGTGACGACGACCGCGTAACCCTGGTAGGCGCGGGGATCACCCTCCATGAAGCCCTCAAAGCAGCAGACACACTGGCTGCCGCGGGCATCCACACCCGGGTGATCGACTTCTACAGCGTCAAGCCGCTGGACCTGGCGACACTGCACAAGGCAGCCGCCGAGACCGCAGCCATCATAACGATCGAGGACCACTACGCCGAGGGTGGTATCGGCGAAGCCGTGGCAGCAGCGCTGTCCGACGTCGCAACGCCGGTGTTCTCACTTGCGGTGCGCAAGCTCCCGATGAGTGGCAAGCCGGAGGAACTGCTGGCCTGCGAAGACATCGACGCCGCAGCTATCGTCCGCAGGGTACAGGAACTGTAGCGACAGTCCGTCGTTCTGGTGTCAGGTTCCTGATCCGATGTCTGGCACCAGATCGCCGCGCAGCAGGTCCATATAGAGGATATCGACACGCTTCCCGTCGCGGGCGCTGGCCTCGCGCAGACAACCGGCGTCCCTGAAGCCCACCTTGTGGTATGACGCGACTGCGCCTGGGTTGCAGGCAAGCACTGTCAGGAAGATCGTATGCAGCTCCAGCATGTCGAACCCCACGGTACACAGGAGGCGCATCGCTTCCGTGCCGTACCCGTGGCCACGGTGCTTGACGTCCCCGATGAGGATGCTCGCTTCACCCCTCCCCACGATGAGGTTGAGGTTCTTGAGCGCGCATCGTCCGATAAGGTCCCCGGTCGACATTAGATGAATGCCAAACCGCCGGACGTCGTCCGCCACGGCGGATTTGTCGTAGGACGCCTGCATCGCTTCGAGACTGGGGGCTCTGCCATACCCTTGCGTCAAACGCGTCACTTCGCGGTCGTTGGCCCACTTCCAGTAGAATGGAACGTTGTCACGCCGTTCAGGAGCCAGGAAGACGAGTTTCCCCTCGATCGCATGTGGCAGCATGTCCATTGCAGTCATCTCAATAACCCGGGTCTTCCTCGAGTTGCGCGCGATACCTGGCCTTGGCCTGGTACATGCGCTTGTCTGCAAGCTGCACCAGGTCCTCTTCCTTGGGGTCGCCCTGCACCGTAGCGATCCCTGCAGAACAATGCACTGCTCCCATTGCTGTCAGGACTTGCGTCTCGATACTTGCACGCAGTCGTTCGAGCATAAGCTCGGTCTCCCGTTGGGAGGTCTCGGGCAGGACGAGAAGGAACTCGTCCCCGCCATAGCGGATGACCTTGTCGATGGTGCGCAAAGACTTCCGCAGTACTGCCACCAGTGTCTCGAGGACCCGGTCGCCTTCGGCGTGACCCAGCCGGTCGTTGATGGACTTGAACTCGTCGATGTCCAGCATGACAAACGACACGTCACGACCGTGCCGCCGGGCCCGTTCCAGCTCCTCCGCAACAATGCCGTTCATGGCATGACGGTTGTGTGCTCCTGTAAGGCCGTCCAGCAGGGCCTGTTCGCGCAGGAGCTGCTTGATCTGCATGCTTGCCAGCATCAGGCCGACACCAGCCACCAGGGGCGTCAGGTTCCGGACATCCTCGCGGGAAAACGCGCCGGCTTTCTTGCTTTCGAGGTTCAGGACACCGATAACCTTACCTCCCACCATCAATGGGAGAGCCAGATCAGAGCGCCCACCCGGTACAGCGCGCAGGTAGAACGAACAGGTACGCACATCGGCAACGTTGACGGCATGCCGTAAACGGAACGCCCGTACGACCACGCCTACACGATCATGGACCGACAGTGCAAACCCATCGTAATCGCTCGTGTATCCCTTCTGCGCCCGCAGGACCAGGGACTCTGTCTCGTCGTCGTACAGCAAGAGCGCAATGTACTGGTAGCCAAGACGCCGCGCGATGCGCTCGACAACTGTGTTCATGAATTCTACTGCGCTTGTCGCGCGCACGCCGTCGAGCGTCGTCTCGTGCAGCAGAGACAGGAAGTTCTCGCGGTTCGCAGATTGCTGTTCCTTCAGGTACCGGGCGATAATCAGGCTGATGAGGTGGATAAAGGGCCGCAGAGCGTCAACGTCCTCGGGCTTCAACCTTCGACTTGATGTCTGCACGTTGATGATGCTGACCACGCGCCGGTCAATGATAATAGGAAAGCCAACATAGCTGAAGATGTCGCTGGCCGACCTCCTCTTCCAGCCGGGGTACGCCCCGATATCCTCGATGAAGCACGTCTCACGCCCACGGATGATGTCCATGACGTTCTGCGGCAATTCCCGGTTGAAGCTGACCTCGACTGTTCGAAGCACGCTCCACGGGATGCCGTTGGCAGCGTCGAAGTGCACACGCTGATCGATGTCTACGCCCAGGACGGTCACCGAGCAGGATGGTATCGACTGGGCGATGAGATCCACGGCCCGCTGGACCGCCTTTCGCGGCGTCGTTTCCAGCAGTATCCGTTCCAGTTCATCGGTCCCGATAAGCGTAGCGTTGTTCATGTGTAAACCAATTGTAGTTGCTCTCAGTCGGACTGCAATAACCAAATCTGCCCCAAATCACCCTCTGCGATCGACATGTCACTCCAATGAGACATCACTCGGTTTCCTTGTGAGACAGGAACCGGAACTGAGATGTGTTCCGGTTCCTGTGCGTAATGCTGTGAAGTCGAGGCAGACTATCCGCGATCCGGCAGGCCCGCCAGCGTGAACTCTGTCTGCACACGCTGACGCAGGTCGGTATCGGTCAGAAGATCATAGCCAGTCATGGCCAGACCTTTTGCCGCAAGGAGAACGACATCATCGGCCCGCGGACTGGCCGCCGCCGTACAGAACATGTCCGTGTGTTCCAGCGTCCCCTCGGGCGCGATCCACAGGTACTCATGGATGCTGGGGACCAGAAGTGACACGTTGCCGATATCTGATGAACCGGTTGCCGCAGTAGGGTCCGGCTCATTCATCTTCTCGCCCAGACTCTCCATATTGGTCTTGAACGCATCGCCCATGACGTGATTTGGATGACGCTCAGCATAGATGAGATTCGTCGTGAAGGTCAGCTTCGCCCCGGTGATCAGCGCCCCAGCGTCCGCAGCACGGTGTACGTCCTTGATCATCTTCTTGAGGAACCGGCGTGAATCCGCCCTGGCTGTGAACTCTGCCACTGCATGGTCACAGATGATGTTGGAGGCGCTGCCACCTGCAGTGATGATACCGTTGATCGTCGGTCGTTCGGTCAGCGCCCACGCCTGCCTCACGGCATCGATGCCGTTGAAGGCCGCGATCAGCGAGGCCAGCGCGTTGATGCCGTCCTCAGGACCGGCGGAGTGTGCGCCCCGTCCGTCATAGGTGATATTGATGGTTACCGCAGCCCGCCCACCTCGCTTGACCAGGTTGGTAGTCGCAGGATGCATCATGAGAGCATAATCGATATCGTCGAAGGCGCCGCGGTCGGCCAGGATGATCTTGCCACCGATCGTCTCCTCGGCCGGAGTCCCGATGACCACGACATCACCGCCCACCTGGTCCATGACAGACGCCAGCGCGATACCGGCGCCCACGGAAGACGCCGCAATAACGTTGTGACCGCACCCATGTCCGACACCGCGCAGGGCATCGTATTCCGCGAGAAAGGCGACGTGCGGCCCTGTGGACTTGCCATGGAACGTTGCACGGTACGCTGTGTCGAGACCACCATACGGCGTCTGGACTTCAAAACCGTGATGTCGTAACACCTCGGACTGCCACTGAACGGCATGATGCTCCTGCATCCCCAGCTCGGGGTCGTCGTGGATTCGGTGACTCAGCTCCAACAATTCGGTCCGAGCATCGTCAGCCACGAGCAAGACTGTATCCTTCATTTCGCTCCTCCTCAACCAAATGCGAATTGTGACCGGTGACCTATTTCAGTGTGACCTCTTGCGAAGACGAGGACCGCTCACGGACATCCTTGATCGCTCTGGCAGCCACGATCCCTACGGCGCGCACGGTTGCCTCCGCCTTGATATCGGCGTCGCGGACCACGTGCATGACGCGCGGCACCACGTTCACGACCTTCGCTACTCGACTGGAGGCTATGGCGGCCTTGTCGGCAAGATGGTTGAACTGCGCTTCAGCGGACTGGACAGCTTCGGAGACCTTGGCGATCTCGACACCGGCGGCAGTCAACTGCTCCTGCATTTCGGTCACCTTGGGAACAACCTGACGCGCCACGCTCGCTATCTTGACAGCTATGAAGATGAAAGCGCCTGCAACGCACAACGATGCGCCGCCGATCAATATGACGAGTACCCACAATGGGTCCATGTTCTACCCCCTCAGCGCCAACCGGCGCCGTGTTCAGTATAGCGCAGCATGCGACTCATGCCACAGTCACGTTGCATCATCTCCATCCATCGTGAACTCCCACGCGCATTCACACTGGCCCTGCCGCTTGCACTCTTGAATTATCGTCTCACTGTGGCACCATATCATCGGAGCAAAAAAAGATACGTTGGTAAGGAGAAGACAATCGTGCGACGTGGCAGTGCCAGACATAGACCAGATGCAATCACCGTGCCCGGCTCGACGCTCGGGCTGGACATGATGCAGGAGATTCGACGCGCAAGCCGCGGACTCGCATTTGCGGTTGTAGGCTATATTACCATCTTCATCGTCCAGTTGACCAGCTACTTCATCACTCACATGCTGGCCGTCCTCGCACAGGCGTTTGCGACGCTCGCCAACGCCGTGGTGGCTGTTGTCGTCCTCCTCGCCCTGGCCTGGTCGCAGAAGCCGGTCGACATGTACCTGAGATGGAGGAGGGGTCGCAGGCGCAACGCTGTCGCACTTATCTCCGCGACATTCATCATCCTGTTCCTGAGCGCAGGCACCCTCTGGAAAGCACTGGCGACCCTGATCCGTGGCGGTGCATTCAGGACGGTCAACCCTGCCCTCGCCATCGCGGTACTGGCGGTAGGCATGCTGCTGGTCAATGTTCCCCTGTTCGACATCGTCCGAAGTGCTAGAGAAGGCTCATCGATACGTCTGCGCCTCCTGTCACTCATCAAGGACGAGGTCTGCTATGCCGCTGGTATCGTAGGCATCGCGCTTGCGGCTGCGGGTCACACATGGGCCGACCCTGCCGCGTCGTTGCTGATCGGAGCCGCAATGACCTTCGGTGCAGTCCTGCTGATCCGCGACTGCATCCTGCTGCTCAGGAACCGTCCCGCTCGACCCTCGACGACCGGCTGACGCCAGCTCCCCTCCACACCTCACATCTCCTGCTTCCTGCCGCTCATCTCTGTTGTCGGCACACCCTCGTTAGAGAGATAACGTAGAAAACTCCTCACACGTCACCGATACTTGCATGAGAGCCACTGCAGGATTATGACGGTCGTTCAAGATTAGCAGTCTTGTCATGAGACTGCTAATGCGTATACCATTAGATGTAGCCGGAAGCCCTGAACGGCAGCCGGCGACTGCATATGAAATGATGACCGGCGTATGCCGGAGAGAAATGACAACAACAGAGGAGGCACCACGATGTACTGCGATATCAATACGAACCCTGTCACGATGAGTGATTGCTGTTCCACCCCGACCTTGACCAACCTGTTTCCCTACCGCATGAATGCCGTGCTGCGCGCAGCCGGACGGTCAGGGCGCCTGCCTGCCACAGACATCAAGCAAGACGCCACCAAGTATGTTATCCTCATGAACATGCCGGGCGTAGCCAAGGAACGCGTCGCCATCACGGCCGAGGACAACGGCCTCAGCATCCAGACGACCGCAGAGGAGAAGAAGGAGGACGAGACCCTGAAGACCGTGTACCGTGAGCGCATGGGCGGAATCTACGAGCGCAAGTTCCACTTCGAGGAACCTGTCGACATTGAGAATGTCACTGCCCATATGGAGAACGGGGTACTCGAGCTGACGGTACTCAAGAAGACCCAGAACACGGACACCAAGACGATCCACGTAGACTAGCACACGTTCGTCTTCGGTACCGACGCGACGCCCCAGTCAGGACAATGGCCGGGGCGTGCTGCTTTGGCAGGCACCACAGGTATTGCCGGTCGTTCCCCCGAGCCCTTTTGTCTAAGGCGAGGGGTGCTTCCCCCCGAGCCCAAGGATGTTTTTGTATCCGAGGGTGTTCTGCATATTGGTACAATGCGAGTGGCGCTCTGCCGCGAAGGCACGAATGGCAGTTCAGTGGATGATTGACGTCGCGTCACAGCCTTCTTGACAGGAGTAACGTTCTGCTCCATTATTATGAAAGAAGTTTAGTAATACTGGAGCAGAACATGATTGGCACTCGTACACTGGAAGCAGTTGCAACAATGCCCGCCGTCACCAAGCAGAACCTTGGTGTCCTCCTGGGTGTCTCCCCCGCCACGCTCGATTATCGCGTCCAGCGCATGCAGACCACGGGGGATCTCCTCAGACTGCGCAGCGGTCTCTATGCACCGACGGCGGCCTGGCAAGCAGCGCAGTCCAGCCCCGAGCAGGCACGGCAGTACCTTGAATACCTCTCGGGCATCGTGCGCTCACCTTCCTACCTGTCACTCGAGTATATCCTGGAGAAGGCAGGCATGATCCCCGAATCGCCGTTTGCCCTGACCTGCATCACGACCAAGACTCCTCGCACGTACGCGACACCCCTCGGGAGGTTTGTCTACCGGAGCATCCGGAGCGATCTGTTCACAGGATATGGTCTTGAGGCATATCATGGCCTTAAAGTCCGCATTGCCTCTCCCGCCAAGGCGCTGTTCGACATACTCTATCTACGGCCGTTCAGCACGTCGAGCGCGATGCGTGCCTACTTGCTGGAGACCGGGCGGCTCAACTGGGATGCGCTGCGCCCGTCGGAGAAGAAGAGGCTTGTCGCAACTATCCACATCAGCGGCGTCCCAAAGATGAAGCGCATCCTGTCGATTCTGACCGCGGAGGGAATCGTATGATCGAGGAACGACTTGCGTCCATCATGGCTCAGTCAGGCAAGAATCTCAACCCTCTCTTCCTGCGCATCAGATTGAAAGAGGTCCTGCAGGATGAGGTTCTGGCCTTCGTCTACAACCATCCGCAGTATCGAAACTACCTGTTCACCGGTGGCACATGTCTGCGCAAGCTATATGGACTCCCCCGGCTGTCCGAAGACCTGGACTTCGATGTCCCTGGGCAGCCAGACGTTGCGTCGTTCGTGGCAGATCTCCGGGAATACGTCAGCAAAGCGCTCCAGTATCGTCACATGACCACGAGAGTCAGTGGAAACGGGACGTCGGTCACGCTGGTCTTCCCGATCCTGCAACAGCTGGGGCTGGTCCACTCGTCTGCTGACACCCCCAACCTCCTGCTTCGCTGTGACATTGCAGCTGAGCCAACCGGTATCTACGGCACACAGGTGAGCCCTGTCAGCACAGCCAAGACGATGTTCTTCGTCCGAGCGTACGACCTCCCCACGCTCTTCGCCAGCAAGCTGGCTGCCTTCCTTGGACGGGACTACACGAGAGGATTCTCCCAGACACAGCCATTCAAAGGGCGTGATGTCTTTGACCTCATGTGGTTTCTTCAGAAAGCGCAACAGCAGGAGTGGAAGCTCCAGCCGCTCTGGCCACGAGTTCTTGCTCTGCTTGGAGCAGACAGCGCAGTCAGCGTCGTCCGGAGCGCAGCAGACAAGACAGCATCTCTCGATGCCCAGCAAGTCGCCGCTGACCTGCGGCCCTTCATCGAGACTGAACAGGAACTTGAAGCCTTCAGCACAAACATGCACGAGGTCCTCCCCGCACAACTGAAGGCACTGGAGGAAGCATTACTCACAAGATAGGATGGCCAGTTCACGTAACGTGCCATCGCTGCACCTTCCTGTCGTTCCCCCCCGAGTATTTCTTTTCAATACGAGGGGTGCTTTCGGCGAAGGCGGGAATCCAGTCTTGTCAGGATGACGCGGAAGCTTGACCCGCAGTCCCAGAAGGGCTACAGTACAGGCAGGGCTCCCGTTTCATGGAAGGCTCTGCGGAGGTGATTGCATGGATGACGAGAGACTGTACACGCTTGACGAAGCACACGGCGAGTTCGCCAGTCAGTTGAACGGGGAGGTCTGGGAACTGCTGGATACCGCAGACCGCTCGAGCGCAGACGACGAGCGCATGCTGTATGCCGCTTGGGCGTCCGCGTACCACTGGCTGCGGGCAGGGACCACCGTCCATCACCAACGCGCCGAGTGGATGCTCTCGCGCGTGTACACCGTGCTGGGAGACGCGCCGGCGGCCATAGCGCATGCAAAGCGTTGCCTGGAGCTCACGGAGACCTCTCCGGGCGAGATGGCGCCGTTCGACCTCGCCTACGCCTGCGAGGCCATCGCCCGGGCAAGTGCTCTGGCAGGCGACGAGCCCGAGGCAATCCGCTATCTCGATCTTGCGCGTGAGGCCGGCACACGCATCGCCAGCACAGAAGACCGACAGATTTTCGAGGACGACCTGAACAGCGGCAACTGGTACGGCATCAGCTGAACGGAGCGCTCTCATGCCGCCGAAGGACGAAAATGTTCCTTTGCGGCTGGAGACAGCACCTGACGGGCACCGCCCGGGTCTGGTGGCATCGCGCGTATCACCGACCACTACACGACAAAGGAGATGATTTCTATGCCTCCACATTGTGACACAATGGACGGACCGGTCGTCAAGGCCGCCCGACAGGCCCTGGCCGCAGGCAACGTCAAGCTCATCCTTCCCTGGGCTCCCCAGGACGCTGAAGCGGAACTCAGTGAAGCCTTCCGGAGGACCATGGCTGTGCGCGACAAGGGCGCCGACGCGCTCCTGCTGGCGGACCAGTGGTTCTTCGAGACCGCCGTGCGGCTGCACCGTACTGGCGAAGGCGAGCCCTATACCGGGGTCAAGCCCGCTGGACTCGACGAGGGACCTGTTATTCCCCGCGCCGAGCGGGCGATCGAGGACAACGACACCGCCGGGCTCATCGCCTTCCTGACCGGCGCCGTCGAGGAAGAGATTGGCAAGCGGTTCGCCCAGGTCCGAGCCACCCGCTCCTACGACCCGGATGATGTCGCTGCTGCACGCAAGTATGTAGGGGCCATGCTCGACCTGCTGACCTATTCCAACAAGCTCCATGTCTTCACCCGTCACGCCGGCGGACACGGCGAGGGAGCCGAAGAGCACCACCACTGACTCGCATAAATGTCATAGTCGTCGATGAGCAGGACGACGTCGGGCGGTCGACGAGCATGAGGCTGCCCTGCGCCTATACTATCATCAGGAAAGGGGAGGCAGAAACGTGGCAAGAGTCATCGGTACAAGCGGGGCATGGAAGGACGTACTGGACATGGCATGCACGGCTGGTGTCGTCGTGGACGAACCGTCCGACGTTGGTATCCAGCTGGCTCGTGCCCAGAAGGTCCTGTATCAGCAGGACACGCTGGCGCGCGACGACTTGGCACTCCAGCAAGCCGCCCTGGAACACGACCTGGCAGAACAGCACTCCGCCAGTGCCGCAGACATCGCGCGCATTCAGGACCGCTCCAGACAGGAAACGGCACGTCTGGCTGGCGGCGCAGACCCCAAGGGTCTGCGTGCGGTGACCCGCCTGTGGGCCGGGTTGTCCCAAGTGGGTCGGCAGGCCCAGGAACGCAGTCAGGTACGTGCGCGGTCACGTGGCGTCCTCCCCGCTGAACGCGCCCTCCAGGACTTCATCGCAGGTCGCGACACCGAGGTGGCGAGGCGTGTCGAAGGCGCCCGCCGCATCGTCAGGGGCATCGAAGCCATGGCCCACTCCACCGTCCTGGCCAATGCCATCGCCGAACGTGCGGTCATAAAGAGGCTCAGCACCCTTCCGGACGATTTCGTCCTGATCAACGACCTGTACCTCAGCACCAACCAGGACGTCCCGTTCGAAGACAGTTATCTGAAAACGACGCAGCTGGACCACCTTCTCGTCGGCCCCACGGGTATCTATGCCATCGAGACCAGGAACTGGAGTAGCACCGCCGCCGCAGATGGTGACGAAGCGGACCCTGTGCTGCAGGTGACGAGGGCGTCCTTCCTCTGCTCCCGTATCCTGAAAGACGCAGGGTGCGACCAGATTGTCCGCTCTGTTGTTGCCTGTGGAGGTGCTCCGCCCACCCGGTCGGGCGGAGCCCATGTCGCCATCATGCCCACTGCTCGCCTGCTTGCATACGTCCAGTACGGTTCCCCGTTGCTGTCGGTTCAGCAGATCGCCGACGTCTGCAGGATCCTGACCTAGGCTCGCCAGAACAAGCAATGAACATCGTAGCAGCCCTGTGGGCCAGGCCACAGTTGTCAGCCGTTCCACCTTCACAATCGAATGTACGAAACCTCTATATGCTGCGTATAGAAGGTACAGGGACGCGAAGGCGCCCCATGGAAAGGAGAAGTGATACTTATGATGGATTTTGGGAGATATGGTGGTTATGGACGCGGCATGTGGGGCGGCGGGTATATGTTTATGGGCCTGCTGTGCCTGGTGTTCTTCGTTGCGCTCATCCTCTGGATTGTCCGGATGGTGACGTGGAGGCGACATGGCATGGGTTGCGGTATGCACGGCATGCATGGGATGTACGGCATGTATGACGATCATGGCCCGATGCACGGCATGCAGGACGAAGCTCTGGCTATCCTCAGGAAGAGGTTTGCTGGAGGCGATATCACCAAGGAAGAGTACGACGAGCGACTGAAGGTCCTGAACGGCGACAAGTAGTCGTCACAAAGAATTACTCACCCCTGTGCCCGTTTGTGGCACAGGGGTTTTTGCATGTCCCGGTCAGGCCGACCCTGACCTCAGTTCCCTAGACGCCTGACAGCTCGCCCAGTTCGACGTGCTTGTCGGGCCGCTGCTCCTCTATCAGACCAAAGCTGTTGCCTTCCGTGTCCTTGCAGGTCACCATGCGTCCCACCCCGGGGATCGTGTGGATGTCGCCCACGATCGTACCTCCGGCAACAGTGACACGCGCCATGGCCTCTTCCAGCGACGCGACACCCAAGGTCAGGTTCGTATCGATGCCCTCGTCCTTGGACGGAGCAAGACCCCCGTCGATGCCGGGTTCGCGGAGAACGCCCGTCGTGATGAGGTAGTACTCGTACGGTCCGTTCCATTTTTCCACGGTCCAGCCAAACGCCGCCTTGTAGAATGCGATCGCACGCGCCGGGTCTGTTGCCCCCAGGTCAAAGTGAATCGGTCGTGGCATGTCACGCCTCCTGTGATTTCGGGCCTCCTGGGCCTCTAACCCAACCATACTCCATGCCCCGCAGCATGCAAGACCATCCTTGACATTCACGTCACACCGCACAAAGCTGTGACGACGTACGGGAACCAGAACCCGCCGGCTCTCGTCAAACTGGCAGAAGGATGGTGACCCACAAGGGCCGCCAGATGGAGGTGACACCGATGAAGAGACTACTGATCGTACTCCTGATAGCTGCACTGGCAGTCACGCTAAGCGTGCGCCAGGTGAACGCGGCCGGCCCACCCGTTGGTATCCGCTACGCGCCGCCAACGGTGACGCTGGCGACAGGTAAGTTGTCGTACGTACCGGGTGAGGCCATCGACTGGCGCTACACCCTCTACAACGGCAACGACCAGCCTCTCGTCCTGACCTTTATGACGTCCCAGGTCTACGACCTCATTCTGCGACAGGGCGGCAAGGTGATTGCCCGGTGGTCGACCGGCCAGATGTTCGCAGACCTCGTGACTACCCGCACCGTCATGATGGGCGAGACCATGGAGCTCAACGGCTCGTGGCAAGTACCCGGGAAGCTCGCTGCCGGCACGTATGAACTGGAGTTCGTGCTGACCAGCACAACAACCGAACCGACCGGTACGAAGACGCAGTTCGAGGTCGGCCAGACAAGTATCCCGGACCTGAGCGTCAGCTTTACGACGGACAAGCTCATCTACCGCGTGGGAACAACTATCACGGTCAAGTACACAATCACGAACCTGACCAGCAAACGACTCGTCCTGACCTTTCCCAGCACCCAGCAGTATGACTGGACCATCACCGATGCCAAAGGTAACCTCTTCTACCAGTGGATGGCCAACAAGAAATTCGCCCAGGTCGTCACCCGGCTCACCATCCCCGCTGGGGCCAGCAATAGCTTCGAAAGTTCGTGGGGCATCCCGCGGGGCCTCAAGCCCAGTGGCTTCTACATTCATTTCACAGTGCTGGACGACAGCCTCGGCGTCCTGAAGACACAGCGATGTGCCGTCCTCATGGGCAGCACGCCCCCTCCACTCTAGACGCAGACGCCCCCTCACCTGAGGGGGCGTCTTCTTCTTCCCTGTCCCTATTCGTCATTTCCGCGTATGTGAGTCCCTTGGTCTGTCCTTCCCGCGTATGCGGGAATCCAGTCTTTCCCTTGGCTCTGGGACGTCAATGGCCGAATCGACCTTGTCAGGCAAGTGTAACATTCTCGGGACGGTTCCATTTAAGGCGAGAGTGTTACAGTCCGTTGTCTCATGCCCACGTCTGCGGGAATCCAGTCCTGACCCAGCGTACTCACCACTAGGGCACGTAATTACCAGCTGACCCCATATCAGAGTCCTAAGTTCTTGCGAACATTGAGCGCTTTCCAGTGCAGCCCAGGCTGTGCCTGAATGTGTTGCCTGAGCACTGGATCGTCCGTCAGGAGCGAAGCATCCACGATGCCCTCGCCCAGGAGCGACTCCAGAAAAGCCAGCTCGCGTTCGCGCAGCGGAAGGACGGCCACAAGCATCGCTCGCGTTTCATCCAGGAGGCGCTCGGCGAATAAGTCGCTGACGCCCTCTGTCTTACCGAACCGTTGGAGGACGGGGATGAGCTGGTCACGTAGTTCCCGCCCCTCGAACAGGACGTCGCGTATGGCTACGGTGCGCCAGTCCAGTCGGTTTGCTCCCCCGTACACGACAAAGGCAATGCGCAGCCGTTCTGCATCCAACAGGTCACTCGCAAGCAGCTGATGCGCATCGAAGAGATCGCGACTGGCATGACGGCTCAGTAGAGCTGCCAGCTTGCCTGCTGCCAACTCATTGACATCGAGGACGGGTACGTGGTGAGCGCCTGCATGTCCAAGAATCCTGGAATCCCGAGCAACGACAGGCCACAGCGGGACCCTCAGCATGAAATTGACATCCAGTTGGAGCTCTGCATTGCCGCTCAATGCAGATGCGTAGGCCAGGTGCCACTTTCCTCCCGCGTGTTTGTCTGGAGTTCGACCTATCCTGAAGCCCTCGTGCTGGCATATGCTGCGGATGGCAGCTTCAACCAGCGGTCGTTCGGCCTCCATTGTCGCCACATCAGCAGCTCCGATGTAGTTCACGTCTGCATCCAGCGAAAGCCGAGGAACGTCGAACACGAACAGGTTGAGTGCGGTGCCGCCTTTCAGCACCAGTCGAGGACCAAGAAAGGAGTCATCGGCAACACCCTGCAGGAGACTAAGCAGCAACTCACTCTTCTCCAGGATCTCAGGGCGGAAGCCACTCGCACCAGCGTCTGCCATCAGGATGTCATGGCTCAGTCTCACCTGTCTTCCTCCCAGGCTCGGTCGAGAACGGTGACCGGCATGATCAGATGCCATCGTTCTACCAGACGTCCAGCGGAGGCCCGGCCTCGATCAGCATAGTGGAGACCGCGCGGAACGCCCGTCTGCAAGCGCTCCAGAACGCCACTGTTCACCTCAAACTGCTCGACGTGCTGCTCCAGAAAGAACCCGACCTTGGCTATTGCAGTTGCATTCGCCAGCGTCAGTGCATAGGCAACCACGGACTCCAGGTCCAGAGCGGACATCATTTCCAGCGATCGCCATACTTCCTCCCAGCCACCGGACAGGCTGGCCCGGTCGAGGACATCGACAAGCGTCCGCTCGCGCGACGTGACATGGACCAGCATGGTGCCCCTGAACCCCTCGTCGATCTTCATGTTCTCTCGATGGCCGTTCACCAGCGCGCGAGGGAATGGCACTGGAGCGTACGTGATGCCTTGGAATACCAACGGGCGCTGGCCAACACCGGTCAGATATGTCATCCGACTGTGCACGGTATATGCAGCCCCATGGTACTCCAGTGCCGTATGGTAGGCCAGGACAGCATCTGTGGCCATCCTGGCAGCGACGGCCATGGGGTCGGTGACTGCTGCAGCAGGGCCGACACCAGCCGGCACCGTAACAAGGAGCTCACGACGAACTCTGACGAGACGACCAGCCCGAACGTACTGGTTCAGCAATGCATCACGTGTCAATGCTGCTGACGGCACGTCGCCATCATGAGCTACCGCAAACTCACGGTACGTGAACACCCTATGGGTATCAATGAACTCTCGAACTCGCATCTCAACCTCTCTCTTGACACTTATGTTGGCTACTGGTAGTTAATATACCAATTACTAACAGATATGTCAAGTAGGTAGTGTCAATCATGCACGTCGGTTGGCCCAGGACGTACCCGAAAGGTTCCCGCCTTCGCGGGAACGACGACCTGTTTGTCATTCCCGCGCATGCGGGAATCCAGTCCTGACCAGGTGTACTTACCACCAGGCCACCTAATTACCAGTTGACCCCATATCAACCCCATATCAGCTCCTACAGGATACGTTGGCCCACACTTGACCAAATGACGAGATGGCTCGTCATTTAGTCGGCCCAAATGACGAGGGCCCTTGTCATTTGGTCGAACCATGGTATGCTTGCACCAGGTAGAGGGGGTATCCGCGATGAACATTGAGATCTTCAACATGCGCAATCCGTGGCGTACCGGCCGTCCATACGAGCATTCGTGGCTTCCACGCCGTGAGCTGGAAACGCTTGTCGGCTGGATGGACAACCCGTATGTTGTCGTCGTCACCGGGGCACGGCAGGCCGGCAAGACGACACTGCTGTCCATGCTCGTCCAGCGGCTGCTTGCAAATGGCGTGCCCGCCGCCGACATCTTCTACTTCAGTGTAGACGACCCTGGGGCAGCCGAGCTCATCAGCAACCCGGGAGACCTCCTGCGATTCCTGCGCGATGCCCAAACCGGCCCGCGCGCCTACATCCTCATCGACGAAGTCCAGCGGCTGCCGAATCCTGGTCTGGTCCTGAAGGTTCTGTATGATCTGGGCGCCGGCATCAAGCTCGTCGCGTCCGGCTCGTCGTCACTGGAGATCCGCAGTACCACGCGCGAGCACCTGGTCGGGCGGTCACGCGAGCTCATCCTGTATCCGCTGTCGTTCAGCGACATCGTCCGGCAGAACATCCCGGCAGCCAGCAGAAATGACGGCGATTTCGCAGCAGTTCATCGACTGTACGGCCAGTCTCTTGTACCCCTGTTTGCCGACTTTGCCATCTGGGGTGGCTATCCCGCTGTCGTGACGGCCCCATCTGCAGTCGAGCGCGCCGAGCAGTTGCGCCAGATCTACGACACGTACGTTACCCGCGACGTGTCCCAATTCCTGCACGTCGGTCGTCCGGATGTGTACAACCGGCTCGTCAGGACACTTGCACTGCAGGTTGGGAGTCAGATGACATGGGAGGGACTGGCCAACGAGGTGCGGTCGTCGTCTGAGACTGTTCGTCACTACGTCGCTATGCTGCAGGGGACGTATGTCTGCGAGCTGGCCATGCCGTTCTCAAGCAACAAGCTGACCGGACTGCGCAAGACACCAAAGGCCTACTTCGTGGACTGCGGCATGAGGAACAGCGCGGTGCCCAGCCTTGCCGCCCTCGACAGCCGAACCGACCGAGGTCACGTCGTTGAGCAGGTCGTGTTCCAGGAGCTCCTCAAGGTCCTGCCTGTGACGGATGAACTGCATTACTGGCGTACCAAGGGGACCGCGGACGAGGTCGACTTCGTTGTGACGCGCGGTGACCGCATCCTGCCCATCGAGGTCAAGGACGCTCATTTCAGCGAGCCCAGTCTCCCCGGTGGCCTTGCGCGGCTGGTCGAAGACACCCATCCTCGTCACGCAGTCGTCGTGACGCGCGACTTCGTCGCTCAGCGCACCGTCGGCACAACGGCTGTGCACTTCGTCCCCGAGGGCACATTCCTGGCGCGCCGCGACATGCTCGTCCAGCTCCTGGACGACGCCCTCCGCTGACCGACGTGCTGTAACACTCTCGGGACGGTTCCAAGAGTGTTACACCTCAACGCGTCGTGTCCCCCCGAGCCTTTCTGTTCAAGGCAAGGGGTGCTTTCCCCCGAGGACTTTTGTTCAATCCGAGGGGTGCTTTCGCGCAGGCGGGAATCCAGTCCTGACCGGGAGCATGTACCACTTCGACCTATTGAGCAGCGTATCACATATCGCAGCAACGAGCAGAGAACTGAGAGCGCCTCCCTCACACTAGATGCAGACGCCCCCTCAAGTGAGGGGGCGTTTTTCTTTCTCCCTATTTTTGGGTCGTCAAGCCAACGAAGACGGCGTACGAGGCCGATACTACTTCTTGGCCCCCGGGGTCAGGCCGTGCTAGCTCAGTGCTTGCTCAGCCAGTTGTTGATCTCAGTTTCCGCCTTGGCTTTGTCGTAGCCATACCGCTGCTGCAAGACACCAGAAAGTTCTTCGGTCTTGCCACTCAGTAGCAAGAGATCGTCGTCAGTGAGTTTGCCCCACTGCTCTCGCACGTGGCCCTTGAGTTCGTGCCACT
>Ga0209840_1000091_pt1 | contig 19698 bp, 23 predicted proteins | sample PersoiDNA2013190_FD_185802 | JGI IMG/M metagenome (GOLD analysis project Ga0209840, IMG submission 185802) | Permafrost soil microbial communities from the Arctic, to analyse light accelerated degradation of dissolved organic matter (DOM) -... | ecosystem: Environmental > Terrestrial > Soil >... | reverse complement strand
CGATCTCGGCAACCATGCGGACCGCTCTCTCACGCAGCTCCTGTGGGTACTTCATTCCTCGGGGCATCGGCTCCTCCTGTAACCTCGGAGCCTCCACAATACCCGGCGCGCTTCAGCGGGTTGCAGATCATCAAGGAGCTGGACGCCGGTATCTACGTCGAGCCGAACGACATGCTCGTGCGCGACCTGCTCACCTCGTGGCTGGAAGACGTCGTGCGCCACCGGGTCGCGGCGCGCAGTTACGACCGCTACGCGGGCATCGTCAAGGGTCATCTGATTCCCGCGCTCGGCGGCGTCAAGCTGACGTCGCTGCGCCCCGATCAGGTCCAGCGCTGCTACTCGAAGCTGATCGACGCGGGGCTCAGCCCCGCCACCGTGCACAAGGTCCACGCAGTGCTGCACAGCGCCCTGAAGCACGCGATGCGCATGCGCCAGCTTTCTCGCAACCCCTCAGACGACGCCGCCCTGCCCAAGAGCAGGCGCCGCGAGATGACGGCGCTCTCCGACGAGCAGGTCGGCAAGCTGCTCAAGGCTGCCGAGGGCACGCCCGTGGCGACCCCCTTGCTCGTGCTCGTGACCCTCGGCGTGCGCCGCGGTGAACTGCTCGGCCTCCGCTGGCCCGATGTCGACCTGGACGGGGCCGCGTCTCGATCCGGCGCACCCTTGAGGAGTCGTCAGCCGGCGTCGGGTTCAAGGAGCCGAAGACGGCGCGCGGTGCCCGCACCATCGCCCTGCCGCAGATCACCGTCGAGGCCCTGCGTGAGCACCGCAGGGCGCAGTGCGAGATGCGCCTTCGCGTGGGACCCGGCTTCAACAGAGGCGACCTCGTCTTCCCCGGCGCCGACGGTGAGCCGTGGTGGCCGTCCTGCTTCGCCCGTGCCTGCCGTCGGGTCTTCAAGAAGGCCGGCCTCGAATGCCGGATCCATGATCTGCGGCACACCCACGCGACGATGCTCCTGCGCCAGGGCGTGCACCCCAAGGTCTTGCAGGAACGCCTCGGTCATGCCTCGATCGGCATCACCCTGGACACCTACAGCCACGTGATGCCGGGCATGCAGGAGGAGGCCGCGGAGAAGATCGACGCCGGGCTGCGGGCGTCACTGGCCAAGTAGGGCGGATGCGTGTACGACGAGCCGGCTCCGTCCGCCACGTCGCACGCTGTGACCTGGAGCGCCCTGCTGACACAGACCGGCCTCCCCGCCGCACGCTCGACTCCGGAGTCGCGTCGCAGCGCTCAACAGGGGACAGTACGCGGCGACGGTGCCGTCGCGAAGCGTCAGTTCTGTCGGTTCCGTCGCTTCGGTCGCACTGCCATACAAACGCAAGAGACGATTCAGATGCAGCCGGCGGGGGTTGCCGTGGCACGGCCGGAGCTGGAGGCGGGGCGCAAGCGGTGCGCTACCCCTCGGCGCTAACGTACACGGTCATCTGGTACCAGCCTGCGCCGTGGTAGAGCAGTTCGTATGCCGCCGGTGTCAGCGGCGCCGTCGAGCGCAGGTCGTATGTCTTCGAGTCGCCGTGGGACGTGACCGTGGCGTGGAGTGTGACGGCCGACGGGGCCCTCGGGCTGTTGGTCACTGGCCAAAGCCGCTAATGGAACTCGGCGACCTTCGCCCCCCAGCCGGGCGCAGCCCCGACGGTGACAACGAAGCGCACTCCGCCCCTCTTCACCTCGACGTCGATGGAGCTGGAACCCCGGTTCGGGCCGCTGAGGCTGCCTCCGACGTCCACCGACTTGACCCACTTCGCGGGGCTCGGCGACGTTTGCGCGTTTCCACTGGCGCTGGCCGCGGTTTGCCCTCGCGCACACCCCAGAGCAAGGGCCAGAAGGACGCATACGAGAGCGACGGTGGTTCCGATGAAGATGAGTCTTCGCATCATCGGCCTCCTGCTTCGACGGTTCGAGCACAGCGCATGGGCCTATGGTCACACTACCAAGAAACGCGCAGCGTGGCGCACGGATTCGGGGTTTCCGAGGGTCGCGCGGGACCTGGAGCCCGTCGAGGCGGTTACGCGGACGCCGGGCCGCACGGCATGGCTAGCGTGCGCAGACGCAGCGGACGCACGAGACGCAGCCCGGCACTGATACGATTCTCACAACGACTAGTGTTACATTCCTCAAGTGTATTGTAGTATAATAGCCCCATCAGGTGGTCGCATTCAGTACACCGAAGGAGGCTGTTCATGGCTACGGCGCGGCGGATCGAGCTGACAGCGGAGGAAGAGCAGACCCTGCGCATGTGGACGCGCGCCGGCACCACCGAGCAGAGACTCTCGCGGCGGGCGAAGGTCATCCTCTGCTGCGCGCAGGGGCTGCCCATCAGAGCGGTCGGCGAGCAGTGCGGGCTCAGCCAGATCAGCGTCTTCAAGTGGAAGCGGCGCTTCCTCGAGAGGCGCCTCGACGGGCTTGCCGACGAGCAGCGCCCGGGTCGGCCGGCGAGCATCACTGCCGCGCAGCGCCTCTCCGTGGTCGACCTTGCGACCAGCACGCCTCTGCAGGGCAAGACCTCCTGGAGCGTGCGGGACCTGGCGCAGGCGAGCGGCCTCTCGGCGACGACGGTGCACCGCATCCTCAGCGCAGGCAAGCTGCGGCCCCACAAGACCGAGTACTGGTGCGGCAGGAGCCCCGACCCCGAGTTCGAGGCCAAGCAGGCGGCTATCCTCGGCCTCTACCTGGACCCCCCGGAGAACGCGCTCGTCCTCTCCGTGGATGAGAAGTCGCAGATCCAGGCCCTCGACCGCACGCAAGCCCAGCTGCCCATGCAGGCCGGCAAGCCGCGGCGCCTCTCCGCCACCTACAAGCGGGGCGGCACCACCTGCCTGCTGGCGGCGCTCTCCGTGCACGACGGCGAGGTGACGGCGCGCTGCCGCGAGAGGAACGATCACGTCACCTTCCTCGCCTTTCTCAAGGCGCTCTACCGCAAGTATCCGGGAAGGCAGCTCTACGTGATCTGCGACAACCTCTCCGTGCACAAGCACAAGGACGTCAAGGAGTGGGCGGCGAAGCGGCGGCGCCTCACGATCCTCCATACGCCCACCTACGCCTCCTGGCTCAACCAGGTCGAGATCTTCTTCAACATCTTCACGCGGGAGGTGATGAGGGGCGGCGTGTGGGCCTCCAAGAAGCAGCTCGTCGAGCAGATCATGTACTACATCAAGTGCTACAACGAGGACGCGGCCCCCTTCTCCTGGAACTACACGGGCAAGCCGCTGACGGTGTGAATATGTATAATGGACTTCAGGCACGTAACACTAGTCGGTCCCGATTGTCAGGGCTGGTGCACCGTGGCGGCGACCGTCTGCACGAGGTTGTTGCCCATCCCCTGATAGTTCCACGCTTGCTCGAGAGGCTGCGTGTGCCCGACGGCGTCTGTCGCGCGGCACGAGAGCTCGTGATCTCCTGACGTCGCGGTCCACTCAAACGACCAGCCACGCCACGCGAACTCGCCGATGGACGGCTCGAGCTCTGCGTCCCGCCAGTCGCCGTCGACTCCGACCTCGACCCGGGCGACTTCCCCGCTGCCGCTCCATGCGCGCCCGCGCACGGTGACGGCGCCCGCCTGCACGAAACGACGGCGCGTCAGAAAGTCCGGGTAGCCGGGCGGGATCATGAGGGCGCGCACGCGGACGCGGCTCACACCCTGGCCCGGGTCATCTGCATCCTGCTGATAACGATAGGCGACCGCCTGCTGATAGCCGTCGAACGGCTCCGTGACCGCCTCGATGCGCGTGAGCCATTTAACGCTCGTCATGCCGTACCAGCCCGGGACCAGCAGACGCAGGGGTGCCCCATGCTGAGGCTCGAGCGGACGGCCGTTCATCTCGTAGGCGAGGAGGACCTCGGGCCGCAGCGCCTCGTGGAGCGGCAAGCTGCGCGCGTAGTCATGCTCCACCTCACCCTGCACGCCGTGGTCGGCGCCGCGAAAGACCAGCTCAACCGTGCCAGAATGAACTCCGGCCTCCACCAGAAGCTCGCGCAGTGACGTGCCCGTCCACTGGGCCGTACCAACCGCCTCGACGAGCCACGGCTGGCTGATCGGACGAGGGGACAGGCGCGCGCGGCCGTTGCCGGCACACTCCATCGTGACAGGAATGGTGCGAGAGGGGAGTGCCCGCAGCTCCGCGAGCGTCAGTGACCGCGGCCGGTCCACGTTGCCTCCGATCTCCAGACGCCACGCCGACGCATCGATCTCGGGGATGTCGAAGTGCACGAGCAGGTAGTGCATCCCCGTGGGGGTGATGTCGTACCGCAGCGCCTCCAGCGGCATGCCGCGATTGCGTGCCGCGAGCTGCAGCTCCTCGGTGGTGAGTGGACCTTCTGTGGGCCTGCCATCGTTCATGGAAGTAGTATGCCCTGTTTGCTGTCAATGCCCGTCGCGCCCGCGGGGAACGACGGGTTCGTCTCCGAGACCTGCGGCCGCCCCTGGCCGTCGTACGCACGCACGCTGAACACTGCTCGGCCTCGTTGAAGGGCCACTCGTCCCGCCAGATCACTCGATCCATCAACCACCTGACGGCGGCTGCGCTGCGTCACGGCGCGCACGCCGCGTCCGATCCTTTGAGCGGGACCACCCCCGCTCTCAACCCGCTCGTACACCACGTCCCGGGACGCTAACGACACAAGGGGGGCCTCCCCGCCGGTCGCTCGACTCCGGAGTCCCATCGATGCGCTCAACACTTGGCCGTACGCAGCGACGGTGCCGGCGATGCCTTCATGAATCGTCGGTTGTGTCGGTTCTGTCGCTTCGGTCGCGTGGGGCGATAGCCAGTGCTGCGCCGGCGCCGCTGCTGCGACCTCAGGGCCGGATGTTCTGGTTGAGGTGGAAAAGGTTGTCGGGGTCGTACTTCCGCTTCACGTCGACCAGCCGGTCGTAGTTGCCGCGATAGTTCGCCCTGATCCGCTCCTGGTCGTCTCCCGACATGAAGTTGATGTAGCCGCCCTCCTCCGACTCCGGCGCCGTTGCGTCGTAGTAGGAGCGCACCCAGCCGATGTTGGCTTCGTTGTCGGCCGGGTCGGGCCACATCCCCGCGATCACCGTCGCGAAGTTGGCGTCGCGATAGGCGAACGCCGTCGCGTCCGGCGCCACGTCGTGACTGGCGCCGTTGATGGGGTAGATGTGCACTGTCGAGTTGACCGCGGGGACCTTGGGCCCGTGCTCGACGTGCGCCTGGATGGCCTTGTCGGTGAGCTCGGTGACGAAGTTCGCCTTCCAGTAGTGCTGGAGCCCGGGCGGGACCAAGGCGTCGAACAGGCTGTTGATGGCCGCGTAGGGCATCGTGTCCACGAACTCGGCCACAATGGGCGCGACCTTACGGATCGGCTCAAGAGCTCGTTCACCCTTCTCGGGCGCCCCCGACCAGCAGGCCACCATCGCGATGAGCGTGTCGCCGTGACGGTCCTCCGGGATGAACGGCAGCGGCGGCGCGATCTGGAATGCCGGGAACGCGCCCAGCTCCGGCGGTGCATCGGCGATGAACTCGCGGTAGAAGCGCAGGACGTTCGCGACCTCGTCCAGCTCGAAGAACCTGACCCCGCCGTAGACCGTGGCCACGGGGTGGAGGCGCAATTCGAACGAGGTCACGACCCCGAAGTTGCCGCCGCCGCCACGGATGGCCCAGAAGAGATCCTGGTTGTCCAATTCGCTGGCCGTCACCATCTGCCCGTCCGCGGTGACCACGTCCGCCGAGAGGAGGTTGTCACACGACAGTCCGTGACCGCGGGTGAGGTAGCCGATCCCACCGCCGAGCGTGAGCCCGCCGACGCCGGTGGTAGAGATGATGCCGCCGGTGGTCGCCAGACCGAAGGCGCCCGTCGCGTGGTTGAAGTCGCTCCACGTCGCGCCGCCCTCGGCGCGCGCCGTGCGCGCCGCAGGGTCGACGCGCACGCCGCGCATACCCGAGAGGTCGGCAACCACGCCGTCGTCGACGGTGCCGAATCCGGGCACGCTGTGCCCGCCGCCCCGAACGGCAAGGTCGAGACCGTTCTGACGGGCAAAGTCGACCGCCGCCATGACGTCGCCCGCGTCGGTGCACTGGACGACCACGCGGGGCCGCCGGTCGATCATCGCGTTGTAGACCGCGCGCGCCTCGTCGTAACCGTCGTCTCCCGGTTCGGTCACCGTTCCATGTGCGCGTTCGCGAAGGTGTTCGATCGTCATGCCGCTCATGCTCACTCCTTTGAGCCGCCAGCCTCGCGACGTGGAGGCTGAATTTATGACGCTATGGTCGAGGCGTCAGCTGGCGAGGAGAGCGGTCGCCGGCCTCGGTGGCTGCGTATTCCCCGTCCTGGGGTCTGAAGAACCGCCGCGCCGTTGCCGCGTCAGCGGGTCGCCGGCGGGGGTGGTCCCGGTCAAAGGATCGGACGCGGCTGCGCAGAGCGCCGAAGAACGTCGTTGCGCGAGCGCAGACGAAGCAGTTGCGGCCACTCGACCGCCTGGCGTGAGTCCCGTCGATTCTGTCGCTTCGGTCGCGTCGTCGCGCGGCACAACTGACACCAACCAGTCCCAGCCAGTCCCATCTGGACGCACAGAGCCATTCTCGCCGGGCGAAAGATCGGTTGCGGCCCTCACGGCCCGCAAATTCCGAGAAAAGAAATCTGATCCGCCAGTTCTCGGCCGAGCGTGTGGAGCCATCACTATGACCTCTTCCTATGTGAAACGACCCGGCCAGTGGGTGTTTCTAGCATCAGCAGCCCCGGCCGAGGTGGGCCGCCCGGCAAACGGCGGGCCTTCTACCTCGACATGAGAACGAGTTGGAACCTTGCCCTCCCGCGGTCTACGTGGCGCCCCACTCCGAATCGGTGCCGGCCTGAGGCGCCCGATGCCCTCGATCGTACCCTTTTCATGATGGACCAGCCGGAGGCGCCGGTCCGATGAGTTCTTCGGGGGGCGGGTCTTCCTTGGTGCCTTCGTCGAACTCGGCGAGGTGTTTCATCTTGCACAGCGAGTGATTCCACAGCACGTCGTGGACGAATGCCGGAAAGATCGACCGGCCAAGATGCCAGCCCAATCTCGCCAAGGGGCCGGTCCCATTGGGGAAGTCGAAGGCCACGTAGATCGTGAGTAGGCTGACCCCCGTCCTCACGCGATCGATATCGAAGGCTAGAATGCCGCCCCGAGCGAACCCGTCGGCGACCCGGTACAGCAGATAGCGTCCCTGAACCAGCTTCTCCAGGACCACGCTGAACGACAGCCAAGAGGGAGTCACGTCGTAGCGGATCGTGCTGCCAACGTCGTTCGGCGTACCCGCGGTGCAGTGCACCTGTAGGAACCGTGGCGTGAAGTATTCCCGATCGGGGTCGCCGAACTTTCCCAGTTGCCGGAGTATCGCCGCGGCGTCAGCTCTGATCCGGATGGAGTACATCTTCTCCACCTGCGGCGGTCGCTCCGGTTCAGGGACTCCCATCACAGCCAGGATCTCGCGGCGCTTGCTTTCTACTCTTTCTATGGCCACCCCGGTGGGGTACCGCCCGAAACCGTCCCACACCAGGCCGAACACCCGCTCGGTAGCGTAGTTCCGGACGGTCGCCAGCAGGCCCCCCGTCAAGATTGACCCCACCGAGGCGGGACGGAACATGGCTTTCAGGATGCGAAGGTAGCTAGTATCTCCGCTCGCGATCCTCCACAGCACGTCTGCCAACCGACGCTTCTGTTCAGGCTTCGTCTTCCTTTCGGTAAGAAGCGCCTGATAAAGGATCCGGCTGAGCACCGGACGCGAGAAGACGACGCGACTGAGCAGAAATACGGTGCGCCCAAATCGGTTGTCGACATGGAATCCTCTGACGACCGGCCAATAGCGCTTTTTCAAGCTCGCCCGGTCGACGCCCTCCGTAAGGATGCAGTCCGCCAGCGCCGAGCCCGTGACGTACGCAGAGAAAAGGCCGTCTTTGTAGAGTCGGGAGACGGCCATATCTCCCACGAGGGCGATCCGCTGGCCGAACGGATTGCGGGCGGCGCCGACCGCCATGTTGGGATGGCAGGCGCACACGGTCCGCAACTGGGCTCTTCTCGGAAGCAGGCGCCTGATGTGGGGCAACGTCATGAAACTCTCCGCGATCTGCAGATACTGAGAGGGGTTGGCGCGGTCGATGCTCTTGCCGAGCAGCACGACGGTAATCCATTTGCCTTTGGGGATGAGCGAGGACATCTCGATGGAGAGCTCCTTCGAGCCATATTGTGCGAAGTGCACCTCGCCCTCCATGGTGCGAAGGAGATCCTCTTGCGCTTGCATCTCGCAGATGACGGCCTTGCGAACCTTGGGCGGGCAGAGCCCCGGCATCATCTTCGCGAGCGCCCCGAAGAGGGGATCGGATCCCAAGTCCATTCCGGGCGTACGGTTGACGCCTGCTGCGAACGCCGCGAAATCAGCCTCGATCTCCCTGCTCGTTTCTTCTGTCACCAGCCGGTAGCTGACCACTGGTCTCCCGCCGGACGACCGACGGATGTCTCGGACTTCTGCCGTGAGCACCCGCGCGCCTTCTTCCGCCGCCTGATGGAGCAAGAACGAGTCGAAGTTCGTGTATCGGCCCGGTCGCTGCTTGGGCCTTGAGCCGCGGAACACGGCGAGCATCTCCCTGCCCTCGGGAACCGGCAGCTCGATGCTCTTCCAATCCCCGTGGACGGTGATCTCGGTCGCTCTTCCCTCGACGACCTCCTCCGGCAAGCTGATTCCGTTCTCTTTGAGGACGTCGGCCAGCCTGGGGGAAACGCCGCCAGCGCAGTAGTTGCAGCCTTCCCACGAGCAGAAAGCCACGGGCCCGTAGAAGCAGACCTCGGTTTTCCTCTCTAGGATGGTGAGATTCAGCGTCCTGCCAAGTTCCCGCGCCTTCCTCAGCGCCCGAATGGCGAAAAACGACCCAGCAGGGCCTCCGCCCACGATCACCACCGTGGCTCCGTCCGGCAGGGTCAGGTGACCGGCCGTTTCCCGGTCTCTCACAGTGATGTGGCCGGCGCTGGCCGCGGCTGCACGAGCCAGCAGCTGAAGCGATCCTGCGAAACGGGACGATCCCGGGAAGCGAGGCAAATCTGAACCTCCCCAAGAGCCGCGTCAAACGCCGCGCGGTCTACAGGTGATTCTATCCCACTCTCCGCACTGGAATAGCCCGGGCGTGGCGCAGGCATTGGCGAGCGTTCCTGCAAGCGGCACGAGAGCGAGGCACATTTCGAGACCATGCTGACGATCAGGAGAAATCGGCGAACCGCGGGCTAACCGAGCTCGCGCCGAGGGCGTCGTCAATTCTCCGTGGATGGCACGCTGATCGAGGCCGCCGCCGCGCTCAAGAGCCTGCGGCCCATCGACGAGGACGCCGGCGAGGCTCCCCCCGGCGGCGGGCGTAATCCCGACGTCGACTTCCACGGCGAGCGCCGCGGAGCGGGCTCGCGAACAGAAGCTCTCACGACTGGCGGAGACGGCGCAGACGATCAGCGACCAGATCGGGAGTGGGCCGGCCGAGGTCGTGGCCTACCTGCTGTGCGGCGAAACGTCAGGCCTGCCGTACGTGAACGTGACACGGAGTCCTCAATACGGTGGCTACGTCATCACCGTGCGCGACCGACGGATACCGATCAAGGACGTCACAGCAAAGTACCGCGTCTACCGCGACCTCTTCAGCCTGCCGTCTCGCCAGCCCCAGGAGGGGCCGTATTTGGTCGTGCAGTTCGTCGAGAAGGCCAGGGCCGCCGAGCCGTCGCTGACGTGGAGCAACCTGTACGAGCAGTTCGACCATACAGCAGTGCCTACGCCGGAGTGAGCGGATCCCCGCTGTCCGTGTGAACCCACACCGTCTGCTTCGCTGCGATCGCATCGGTTAGTCGGCGCAAGTCCTCGGGCCACGCATGCCCGCCGCTGTGGACGAGGTGCGGTTCAACTCCTTCGCGCCCTGACCACTCGCGCACCGCGCACCCGTCGCGCTCCCGGTAACCACTCCACATCGACCAGGCGAGAACGACTTCGTGCGGCCCGACCTTGTCGGACACCTTGGTCATGCCGTAGCCGCCGCGCGAGCACATGAGGTAGCGCCCCGGCTCTGCAACAAGCTGGTCGCTCGTGACCTTGCCTTGCTCGCTCATCTCGTAGACGAGGTCCATCATGCCGGCCTCCTTGAGGCGCTCGGAGTCGTGCATTGCCGGTCGCGACCCCGGCGACCAAGAGAAGGAGCGTCTCCAGAAAGGGCTCGCCGGCGAGCAGCCGGATGCCGCGGAGCACAAGCCCTCGCCCTGAACGCGCGGCAGTGCGACGGCAACGGGTAGCGGCGTAGGCAATCGGGTAAGTACGACCGGTCAATCCGCACTTCCAGGAGGTCACAAGATGCGCCTCTTCAGACTGTCCACCGTTGCTCTGCTCGCGGTCTTCCTGCTGCTGCTGGGATACTCCGCGACCGCCGGCGCCGCGCCCTCAGCCGCGCCGCGAACGTACACCGTCCTGGTCGGCGCCGAGAACGCTCATCGCGGGATCGACGTCATGGCCTACTTCCCCAGCAAGGTCAAGATCCACGTGGGGGACACGGTCAAGTGGGTCCAGCACAGTAACGAGATCCACATTGTCACGTTTCTCGGCGGCAGCCAGCCGCCTGAGTTTGTCGTCCCTGCGGCCAGCTTGGGACTGCCCCCGACACCCAGTCCGCTCGTGTTCCACCCGTTGGCCGTCAATAGAGTGGCACCGTCCGGCGGGCTGGCTGACACCACCACGTTCGTCAACTCAGGCCTGATGGGCCGCGAGAACGGCCAGTATCGCTCGTTCGATCTCACCTTCACGGCTGAGGGCACATACCACTACCTCTGCCTGGTGCACGGCATGATGATGTCGGGCACCGTGAAGGTCGTCGGCCCGGATACGCGCGTCGCCTCCCCGGGTCAGGTACGCGCGCGGGGTCACTTCCAGATCGCTCGGAAGATGGCCAAAGCACCGGCCGTGCTCCGCGAGGCGAAGCGGCGGATCAAGCCGGCCGCGGAGAATGCCGACGGCACGCTGACCCACTACGTCGCGCTGGGATACAGCAGGGGGCAGGTCGACCTCATGCGCTTCTTGCCCAGCAAGCTGCTCGTCCGGCCGGGGGACACGGTGGTGTGGGAGATGAGGCCCTCCAACGGCGCGCCGCATACCGTGACGTTCCTCAACGGTCAGTCCGAGCCCGGACTGGTCGTCCCAGTGCCGCAGCCGAGTGGGCCCCCGGTGCTGTATATCGACCCGGCGACGCTCTTCCCCTCTCAGCCCGCACCCGACCTGACTCGGTCGGGTCTGTACAACTCGGGGCTCATGAACCGCGTCCCCGGCACCACTTACTCACTGATGATCGGTGACGTTACACCGGGGCCACTACCGTACCTGTGCCTGCTGCACGACACGAGCGGGATGAGAGGCACGCTGGTCGTCCTGCCGCGGTAAGCAGAGCTTGGCGCCGGCAGAGCTCTGCCGACCCCTTGATGGCGCGCGTCGCCGTCGCTTCCGGACGGCCGGCGCGACGAAGAGGAGCTTGCCGGTCGCGGCCTCTCGGCCCGGCCGGCAAGCTCCGCGTGATCGGTGCCTGGGAATCGGCGACTCACCCGGCGTGCCCGGTGGAGTCCCGGCTTCAACAGTCACGATCTCGTCTTCCCCGGCGCGGACGGGCAGCCGTGGTGGCCGTCCAACTTCGCCCGTGCCAGCCGTCGGGTCTTCGAGAAGGCCGGCCTCGAGTGCCGCCTCCATGATTTGCGGCACACCCATGCCACCATGCTCCTGCGTCACGACGTGCACCGCAAGGTCGTGCAGGAACGCCTCGGGCATGCCTCGATCGGCATCACCCTGGACACCTACAGCCACGTGATGCCGGGCATGCAGGAGGAGGCCGCGGAGAAGATCGACGCGGGGCTGAGGGCAGCTCTGGCGGGATAGACGCGGAGCACGCCGGCCGCCCGCGCGGGCCGAACCGTTGACCGCGACGACCTTCATGACTGCTACTTGAGACGAATGCGAAGCGCGTCGTGACGTGCACCGGCGCGCCGACCTACTCGGCGGCGGACATCGCCTCCGGCACCGGCTAGGAGCGCAGCGCCGAGATCCAGAAGATGCGGTCGGCGATGGCCAGGCCGGTGCCCACGGCGATGTAGAGCATGGAGAGGAACACGCGGCCCCACACGAAGTTCACGAGCGCCGAATGGCGCAGCATGATTCCGCCGCCCATCATCACGAGGATGAACAGCCACGACGTCGGTGCGAAGAAGCCGAAGTAGCAGGCGTGCCCGCGCTTCCGGATACGTGCGACGGCCTTGTCGGCGTACCTGATGAGGATGTAGCGCGCCTTGATGATGCCGATCACGATCGCCACGATCGCGATGGGCACGATCCAGTAGCTGAAGTGGGAGCTCGGGCCCGGCACCTCGACGAACAGGACGCCGCGCACGAGTAGGAAGCTCATGCCCACGAACCAGAGCAGCGCCGCCGAGAACATCTGGACGCGGACGCCGGCACGGGGCGTGATCCTGTCCCACCAAGGGCGGGTTACGTTTGTGGTAGTCATGGGGTCGCTTTCAGCAAGCAGCACGCCGAACAAGTGGCAGTGCCATCCGACGAACTTTACGATGGCAGACAGGATAGCAGCTAGCGCCACGACTCCGCCCGCAAAGCCCAACAGCCGCACGTGCGCCGACAGCCGTTGCTCGCTCCAGCTTGGCGGCCGCGCACGGCAGCCCCTGGCGACCCTCGAACTTCGACCGCATCTGGCGACGCTTCAAGAAGAAGCAGGGGCTCGCCTGCCGTTTCCACGATCTGCGCCATACGCACGCGACCCAGCTACTCAAGGCCGGCGTGCACCCCAAAGTCGTGCAGGAACGGCTCGGTCACGCCTCGATAGGCATCACCCTGGACCCTTGCACACCCGCGATGCCGGCCATGCAGGAGGAGGCCGCGGAGAAGATCGACGCGGGACTGCGGGCGGCGCTGGCCAAGTAGGGCGGACGCGGCTATGTCGCGCCGGTGACGTCAGCCACACCCGACGCTGTGACCTGCCGCGCCCCCGCTGACACAGGCCGGCCTCCCCGCCGCACGCTCGACTACGGAGTCGCGTCGCTGCGCTCAACACGGGACAGTACGCAGCGACGGTGCGGGCGTGCCTGTCATGAATCGTCAGTTCTGGCGGTTCTGTCGGAGCGGTCGCACGGGCCCGCACCGGCGCTGGGACGCAGCCGGCGACGGCTCCAATCGTGAGGCTGGTATCCCCGCCTCACGCGAGTAGGCTCAGCCGCCCCGCCAGGCGGACAACACTTGCTGCATGAGCTCCTCTGTCTCCACCAGCGTCGGCTTGGCCCCGAGGCGCGCGAAGATCTCGTGAGCGGCGGTCAGGGGCGCTGCCGCCGGCGCGTCGTTAGGGATGCTCCGGGCGGGGGGACCTATGCCACATGGAGCGCCAGCGACGCGTGAGAGCATTGCGGCCCGTCTTCGTGACAGTCGTCGCGCTGTCGATGTTGGCCGCGGCCGGCTGCTCCGCGGCGACCAACCGGCCTCCCGCCCCGTCCCCTGCGCCCTCGGCCAGCCGCCTCCAGGCTTCCTCCACGCACAAGCCTCCCGCCCTCGTCCACATCTTCCTGATCCTCATGGAGAACCACTCGGCCGGCGAGATCATCGGCAATCCCGCCGCCCCCTTCATCAACGGGCTGGCCTCCCGGTACTCCCGAGCGACCGACTACTCGGCCCTCTTCCACCCCAGCCTCCCGAACTACATCGCGCTGACGAGCGGCTCGAACCAGGGCATCACCGACGACCGCAGCCCCCCGAGCGCCGGCTACGCGGTGAACGCGGTCAACATCGCGGACCGCGTGCAGGCCTCCGGGAGGACGTGGAAGGCGTACGCCGACAGCATGCCCTCGCCGGGGTACGCCTCCGACACCGCCACCTACGCTACCAGGCACGTCCCGTTCCTCTATTACACGGACGTCCTCGACAACGCCGCCAGGCTCAAGAGCCACATCGTCCCGTTCAGGCAGCTCACCGTCGACCTGAGGTCGGCGAGCACGACGCCTGACTACGCCTTCATCACGCCCAACCTGTGCCACGACATGCACGACTGCCCGGTCTCCGTAGGCGACGCCTGGCTCTCGCGCGTCGTCCCGACCATCCTGCGCTCTCCGGCCTTCACCACCACTCGGTCACTGCTCGTGATCACCTGGGACGAGGGGACGGGCAGCGACAATCACGTGGCCACGATCTTCGCTGGCTCGGGCGCCAAGCGCGGCTACCGTTCCGGCCGCCGCTACGACCACTACTCCCTTCTGCACACGATCGAGGCCGTGTGGCACTTGAAGCCTTTGACCAGAAACGACGCGCACGCCGCGACCATGCGCGAGTTCCTGCGGCAGTAAGGCCAGGTCCCCCGAGCAGACGAACGGGCGGCGGCGGCGAGGATGGCGAGGGCGGGTCTCATGCGAAAAGGATAGCAGGACGCAGCATGAGACCGGCATCAAGGCGATACGTGCGGGCTGCAGGGCTCGTGCACGTCAAGGCCGATGAACGCACGCTCATGCATACCGGCGCCTCCTCGCGGCCGCGGTCTGCCGTCACGCTGCTCGCAGCGACGACCCGCGCCACACTATTCTCTGAGGCGTCGGGCCGGTCCATATGGGCTAGCGCAGCAGACGCTCACCCACGCCACTCATGGTGGCCACACCGTAGCCGGAAGTCGGCTGGCCGTCGGCGATCACGGCCACGGCGAATGTGATGCCCTTGCGCTCGAGACGCGCGACCTGGAGGAGCAGCTCGCCGCGCGCGCTGTGCATCCAGCCGTCCTTCCAGCAAACATGCCAGCCGCGCAGTAGAGCCGCCTGCGGGATGCCCCAGCCGCGGTAGGGGCCGTGTTCCCCGAGCACCCGCTCAAGCAACGCCTGGTGCCGCTGGGGCACCAGGCTGTCGATGCGGTAGAAGAAGCGCGCCTGGTCGGCGGCCGTGACCAGCGAGAGTGCCCAGACGCTCGAGGGCGTGAAACGACTCATTCCGGCGACCCACGCGAGGTCGCTAAGACCGCCGGTCCCGACGTGCGCGAACACCGTGTCGGTGGCGGCGTTGTCGGAGTCCACGATCATCCGCGTCAACAGGAGGCGGTCGTGCCTCGGGATGCCGGCGTGAGTGCGCAGGTACTGCACCAGCAGCATCGCCTTGACCACGCTGGCAGAGCCGAACTGCGTATCGTAGCGATAGCCGTGAAGCCGGCCGCGGGAGTCGATCACGGCGAGCGCCGTCACCCCGATGCGCCCGCGGAGCCAGCGTTCGGTGGCGGCGAGTGTCGTGGCCGACGGCCAGACCGCGGGAGCGCCGGAGGCGACAGAAGACGGGGACAGCTGCATCGTCGGCAGTGAGCCGGCCGAGGTCGCCAGCGCGGACGGCGTAGCGGCGGGCGACGTGCCACCACCCTCGGCGCCGCTCGCGCAAGCCGCGACCGCGAATGCCGTCACAGTCGCGATCGCCGCGAGCAGGGCAGCCGCTGCGGCCGCCCGACGACGGCTGAAGATACGCGTCACGGGGTGTCTGTAATCACGGCAACGTCACCAGTAGCGGAAGCCGAGGCCGTTGCGAGCACCGCCTCCGCCGTGCCCAGGCTGCGGGTGAGGATCGCTGTCAATCCGCGCATAGGAACCTCCGGCTGTCCGGCCTCTCTCACATCCGTTCGCGCACCATTGTAGGGGACGGGCAGCGGGTGAGGGCCGTAGCCCCTACCGTCCCTGGAACCTGGACGCCGCGATGCGCCCCTCCCAGGCCGGGCAGCGCGAGAACCGATCAGACAGACATCGCTGCCATTGCGCACTTGCTTCACGACGACCACAGAGAGGCCGGCGTGTGGATGGGATCGATGCTTCGGCGAGCGAGCCACCTCGTCGAGGACGACTCGCCCTTCTGGCTGCCTGTAACCGCTGTCGCCGCAGGCCTGCTCCGCCGGCAAGTGCTTTCCATTGACGAGATCTCGGCTCTCGTGCACGAGACAACGGAGTGCACGCGACGGTAATCGACGCCGGCCTGACCGGGCAGCCCCGGCCAGGTTGGGCGGATGCAGCTATGGCGCGTCGGTGACGTCCGCCGCGCTGCACGCCGTGGCCTGGAGCGCCCCGGCGACACAGGCCAGCCTCGCGGCCGAACAGTCGACCCCGGAGTCGAGGCGCTCCGCTCAACAGGGGACAGTACGCGGCGACGGGGTCAGCGACGTCGTAGCCAAGCGTCAGTCCTGTCGATTCTGTCGCTTCGGTCGCGCGGATTCGCAGCAGCCACGCAGGCGCAGCCGACGGGATGGCTGTGGCGGCGCTGGAGTCACGCCCCGACGCCCGCACCGCTTTCTCTGGTCGCCTGCTGTAATCGGAGGCCAACCGTGAGAGAACCCACGCTATTCGTGGACGTAGGCAGTGAGGCTGTAGCTGCCCGGCGACCCCTGGATGGCGACGCGATAATCGCCCGCTGCGAGGGGTCGCTCGGAGATGCCCTCGAAATACATCTGATCCGACCTAGCCGGGTTGTCTGCGGTCTTTCGCATCTTGACCCCGAGCGCGCCATCATCGACTCCGGGTTTGCGCGGTACGAGTCTTGCCTCCCACCGGAACCGATCCGAGGCGTCGCTTGTCAGGCTGCCAACGACGCGCACTCTCCCGCCGTCTACACGGAAGTAGGGGCTGTGCGCCCAGCTGTCACCTAGGCTGCCGCTGGAGGCCGCCACCTTGACCCAGCCGGGGGCGGCAGCCCATGCCGGAGGCGTGCCGTTGCCCACCACGACTGTGTCACGTCCACCACAGGCGGCTGCGGCGAGTGCCAGCAGCGCCGCGGAAGCGATTGCCGCTCCGCGCCATCGTTTCATGAGAACAGTGTAGCAGGCAGATTCTGATGATCGGCCTCGCCCGTGACCTCGCCGGTCAGAGCGGTGACCGGACGCAGCAGACGCACGAAACCGAAGCGACGAAGGGTCGTATCGTCGCCATCGTCGCTTCGGTCGCCTGGGCTAGGGATCGACGCGGCTCCGAGGGCAGTGCTGGCGGGACAGTGACACAATCGCCAGAACCGACAGCTCAGCTCCCCGCCGCCGAGCCGGTCGCGTCGCAGGGGTTGAATCGTCGGTTCTGGCGATTCTGTCGCGCGGCTCGCCGCGTTCGCGCGAATGCCCGAGACCCCCGGCGACATCGTCGGGACACCGCCGTGGACGCTCTGATGCCAGCGTCAGGTCTGTCGGTTTCGTCGGCCGGAAGTGGCACACGACTGGGTCAGGTCAACAGACCGTTGGTGAGCGCCTGTTGTTGCCCACAACGGAAACGCGCTTGGAAGGGCGAGGCGGCGGGTATTGCCTACCCGTCGGATCGCACACGCGACTCCGAGGCCCTCGGGCTCGACCCGAGACCGGGGGCCCTTCGCCAGGAGGGCCGCGTGCTGCGCAACATCCTGATCATCGTCTACCTGGTCGTCGGCGTGGTGGTGGCGAACTCGCACCACTACTTCGTCCATCTCAACAGCCTCACCGCCGTGCTCTCGGCGGTGCTCGCCGTGCTGCTCTGGCCGCTGATCCTGGTCGGCGTGAGCCTGCACATCAAGTAAGGGAGAATCCGATGCACAACGCGTTCGTGGCGCCACTAGTTGCCTCCGTGTTCAACGGGGGAGCGGTCCCCATCGTGTGGGTGATCGGCATCGTCTTGATCGTCTTCGGAGTGGTGGCCCTCTTCCGTAGCAGTCTGCTCATGGGAGTCGTGCTGATCGTGATCGGGGTCCTCTTGGGCGGCCTCAACGTGCTCTGACGAGGCCGCCTGATCGGAGGCGACCCGCTACCCAGCGGAGACTGTTGGCGTTGTCGGCGGACAGATGAAGGGCAACATGGATTCGAGTGAACCACTCCCCGGGCAGACCAAGTCGGCTGAGCCGGTCGATCATCCGGCGAGCCCGGCCGTCACGATGGAGATCTCCGGCGAGACGCGTGGCGCGCGTTTCGCCCGTAAAGCCCATCGGACCCGCCTGTACCTCTATGCGGGCGTCGCGGTCGCCTTGCTCGTCGTCCTGATCGCGCTCGTGATCGCCAACACGGGCCGCGTCAAGGTCAGCTGGGTGGTCGGCTCCTCGTCGGTCTCGCTTGTCTGGCTGGTGATCTTCTCCGCCATCCTCGGCGTGCTGCTGGGCATGGTCCTCGGTGCGCTGTTCCACTGGCGCACGCGAGAGCCGCCCGGATGACGACTGTTGGAGACCCCGACCGTGGAGCCGGAGTCCGTAGCGAGAGGGAGACGCAGATGGACTGGAACATCATCGAAGGCAAGTGGAAAGAACTCAAAGGCCATGCACGGGAACAGTGGGGCAAGCTCACCGACGACGAGCTTGAGGAAGTCGGGGGCAAGAAGGATCGCCTCGTAGGCAAACTGCAGCAGAAGTACGGCTATGCCGCCGACGAGGCTGCTCGGCGGGCGGACGAGTGGGCGAAGCAGCAGGATGCGAAGCCGCAGGACGAGGCCACCAAGACCTGAGTCCTCCCTGAAGGAAGTGACGTCACATGAACATCTGGCTGGTGATACTGATCATAGTGGTCATAGTGGTGTTGGTGCTGGTCTTCGGTAGGGGCCGATGGCGACTCACACGGCGGAGGTGGTGGCAGAGGCGGTAATCGTCGCTCTGCTGCCGGCACCTAGGTTCTGCTGTCCGAGACAGGTCGTAGGCTCCATGCATCTACGGGAGGAGTCGGAGTGATCAACGAGGACTACATGCACCTTGCAGAGAAGCTGAGCGACGCTCGCAGAGCCTTGATGCTGCCACACCCGGAGGGCGAGACGGAGAGCATCGTCAACGCATTCTCCGAGTGCTCCAAGGTGCTCCGGATCCTTCCCACGCCCGACCTCGATGACTCCGCAAGTGGCTGGGCAGAGACGATCCTGGGGTTGATGGACACCTCGAAGTTCGATGAGTCCGCCGGTGACGGGACCTGGGACCTGAAGGCGAGCAGCCTCTCGGTCGAAGACAAGTACGAGCTGTCAAATGCAGTTGACGAGTTGGCGAGGTGGGCGCACAGCAAGTTCCATGGCGACGACTGAGGTCATCGCCCGATTGTCGCCGTCTGCTGTGTCGCCTACGGCGAGCGGCACACCCATCCGACGGTGCTCATGCGTCTGGGGGTGCATCCCAAGGTGGCGCAGGAGCGCTCAATATCTATTCGCACGTCTCGCCGCACATGTAGTCGGACGCGGCGGAGAAGACCGACGCCGGGATGCGGGCGGCACTGGCAGGGTAGGCGAACTGGTCTACGACAAGCCGGCCCGCTCGCTACGCCGCACGTGATCTCGAGCTGCCCGGCCGCCACAGGCCGGCCTCCCCGCCGGTCAGTCGACTCCCGAATCGCGGCGCCGCGGTCAACACGGGACAGTTGATGAGGACCGCTTCAGGCCAGCCCCCACCTTAGCCCCGCCTCAGGCCAGTCCCATGCGCCGGAGCTGCCGCTCCGTGTAGCCGAAGTAGTGAGCCGTCTCATGCAACACCGTTACACGGATGCGCTCGGCCAATGCAGCGCGCGTCGCGCAGACACGCTCCAGGTTGGCGCGAAAGAGGTAGATCGTGTCGGCGTACGGCGCGCCGAAGCTGGTCGAGCGCCTGGTCATCGGCACGCCGTGATAGAGACCGAGGACGCGTGGGTCGAGGCCGCCGGCCACCATCTCCGCCGAGGGACGGTCGGCGACGAGGATAGCCACGTTCCGCAGCTGGTCGAGCAGCTCTTGCGGGAGTTCGGCCAGAGCC
>Ga0209840_1000089_pt1 | contig 19800 bp, 13 predicted proteins | sample PersoiDNA2013190_FD_185802 | JGI IMG/M metagenome (GOLD analysis project Ga0209840, IMG submission 185802) | Permafrost soil microbial communities from the Arctic, to analyse light accelerated degradation of dissolved organic matter (DOM) -... | ecosystem: Environmental > Terrestrial > Soil >... | reverse complement strand
GGCCGGTCCGGCAACGCGGGCCGGTCCGGCAACGCGGGCCGGCGAAGCGCCGCCCCTGACTCGGAGCGCCGACGGCCTGCCGACAGTGCGACCCCGGCCACGGAGGACTACGACGCAACAGCAGGTAGTCCCGACCTCGATACGCAGGACGAGCAGTGACCAGCGGCAGCGCCGCCCCCGACCAGGAGACCCCGATGACCGACCCCAGCACTGAAGTGCCTCCCGTCGCAGACGAGAAGACCCTGACCCGTCGCCTGGAGGAAGAGGGCGAGATCGCGGCGGACTACCTCGAGGAGCTGCTCGACATCGCTGACCTGGATGGTGACATCGACATCGACGTCGACCACGCCAGGGCCGCGGTCGCGATCGTGGCCGAGGGTTCGGCGGGGCGCGACCTGAAGCGGTTGGTGGGCGCCGACGGCGAGGTTCTGGATGCGCTGCAGGAGCTGACTCGCCTGGCTGTGCAGGCACGGACCGGTGAGCGGAGTCGGCTGATGCTGGACATCGCCGGCTACCGGGCTGGGCGGCGGGTGGCCTTGGCGGAGGTGGCTCGTGAGGCCATCGCACGGGTCCAGGAGACCGGTGCGCCAGTCTCTCTCGAAGCGATGAATCCGTTCGAGCGCAAGGTCGTCCACGACGTCGTGGCTGCGGCTGGGCTCGTGAGCGACAGTGAGGGCGAAGAGCCTGATCGTCACGTGGTGATCCACCCCGCCGAGGTGGCTTCCTCGTAGGCCGCGAGGATGTTCCACGTGGAACATCCCCCAACGTGACCGGTGCGGACCGCGGTCGGCTGCCGACGGCGATCCCTCAGACCGGCGCGTTGCCATTGCCCGGATGTTCCACGTGAAACGTCACCGAGCTGCCGGACCCCCAGCCTGGTTCATGGCTGGGGTCCAAGGGGAAACCGCTCGGCCACTCGCGGTCACCGACACTCCGAGACGTCTCCAACGGTCGACGCTCCTGGTCCGGTCCGGTATCAGTGGGACGTCAATGTTCCACGTGAAACATGACTTCGACGACGGGCGTTGCGGGCCTGTGGTGGCGCCGCTTGCCGTGCACGATCGCAGTGAGCGTTCGGCTCTCCCGACACGCGTCGAGGGCGGAGGTGACCGCGCCGCATAGCCGAAGGTGGCCAGTCGGCACCGAAGCCAGCTCATCGGTGAGGTCCCCTGGCTCGCCAGTGAGAACTTCGTCGGCGGTGCGCGGGTTGGCGCGCAGGTGGTCGCGGTGGCGGACGTGGTCGCGGTGGGCCTTGCTGCCATGAGCGACCACGTGGAGGCGGTGGTACGGGGAGCCACGCCGGGTCCAAACGGGCCCTCGGCCCGGTAGGGGTCACCCTGGCGAGCCCACCCAGCAGCTTGCAGGACGGCGATCGCCGCGCCCACCTCGTCCAGACCAGCGACCAGGACGTCGACATCGATGATGGGCTGTGCCGCCGGCCCAGGTACCGGAGTGCTGCCCACATGCTCGGTGGTCGCGTCGAGGTCCCCCAGCAGCGGACCGATCGCTGCACGCAGCGTGTCGAAGCCGAGTTGCCAGCGGATCGGCGATCCCCGACGGTGGAGCCAGTAGCTCACCGGGTCACCAAGCAGTCCGCTAGGACGGTCAAGTCCGCAACCCTCGCCCGGCCGGGAGTCCTACGGCCGCTCACCGGGACCCGCAGACGCGGCCCCTTCGTGTGACCCGGTACTCTTCGGAACCCGCAGACGAGGCCCCGTCGTGTGACCCGGTGCTCATCGGGTGATCCTCCGAGTCTCGTTTGGCCGGAGGCGTCGAGCGGTCCGCGTGTCCGTGGAGCATGGCGCCTGGCAGGTGTGCCCTGCGGTGCTGCACGGTGTGCCGCGCGGTGCGGTGCGTTGTGCGGTGCGTTTCACGTGGAACATCGCACTGAGTAGCCCTGATGCCGAAGCCGCAGGGCGCCACCGTCCCTGTTCACCGCGCTCGCTCAGCCAGCAGCTCTGCGGCAGGCGGCACGTCCAGACCCTCGGTCAAGTGCCGCCTCGGCCAGGTGGGACGCATCTCCGGCTCCGCGCCCCGCAGTCCGCCCGTGCGCCGAGGTTGGATTGACGCGGTGGCGAACACCCCAGGGCAACGTGCACGGTCGGGCGAGGGCACGTGCAGTCGGCGGTGTCTCCTCAGGCCGGGCGGTGGTCGGGCGCGGGCCTGAACGCCATGCCTCCAGCGCGGGTGTTCCACGTGAAACATCCTCGCCAGTCGGACGCGCGCGTCCTGAGGCAGCCCGAGCCGCGATGATGGTGCCCATGGACGAGGTGCTGATCGAGGGGACGGACCCGCGGGTCCGGGAGTACCTCGGAGACGCCTATCCGCGCATCGCGCGCTTCGCCGAGATGCTCGCGGCCGAGGGTGTCACGCGCGGCCTGATCGGACCCCGAGAGGTGCCGCGGTTGTGGGCCCGGCATCTGTTGAACTCGGCTGCCGTCGCGTCCCTTCTGCCGGCGGACGGCACCCTCGTGGATGTGGGCAGTGGAGCCGGTCTCCCGGGGATCGTTCTTGCCTGCATGCGCACGGGTGGCAACATGGTCCTGCTGGAACCGATGGAGCGCCGGGCGACCTGGCTGCAGGAGGTGGTGACCGCACTCCAGCTTCCCTCGGTCGAGGTGGTGCGGGCGCGGGCCGAGGAGATGCACGACAAGCTCTCAGCCACCGCGGTCGTCGCCCGCGCCGTGGCACCGTTGGACCGGCTCGCAGGCTGGACCCTTCCGCTGCTTGCGACCGGAGGCGTCCTGCTCGCGATGAAGGGGAGCCGCGCCGCCGACGAGCTCCGGACGGCGGCATCGGCGATCTCGCGACTGGGCGGGGGAGCGGCCGATGTCGTGCTGGCGAGCTCGATCGAGGGAGTGACGCCGACAACAGTGGTCAGGGTGGTCAAGCAACGCACCGTGCCCACTCCGCTGCAGCACGGTGGTCCCAGGGCCTCACGGCGGCGTAGCCGATAGCCCGAACAGCATCCCCGAACACCCGGCCGGCGCCGACAAGTCGGCCGGCGGTCGAGCGGTGTCACGGCGGCCGGCGACCGCCGGATCCGCGCAGGGGTGTGGACAGTTGGTCGGCGCGGTCGGCGCGGATGGCAGGATGTGAACGACCCGACGGCAGGAGACGTGGTGGAGCACCAGGACGGTACGCCGGTGGACGTCACCGACGACGCGCGTCGAGCGGCGATCATCGAGGGGCTCCCGCAGGTGGACGACAGCACGCCGCTCGCAGCTCAGATCGCGGCAGACGCTCGCCGACGGATCGAGCTGTCCGGCCGGCGGTTCCCTCGGCCCGATCGCACCCGCATCGTGACCATCGCCAACCAGAAGGGTGGCGTCGGCAAGACGACGACAGCGGTCAACCTCGCCGCGGCGCTGGCCCAGGCCGGCCTGAACGTGCTCGTCATCGACAACGACCCGCAGGGGAACGCCTCCACCGCCCTCGGCGTCGACCACCGTGCGGGCACGCCCTCGGTGTACGAGGTGCTCATCGAGGACGAGGAGCTGGCCACCGTCGTGCAGCAGTGCCCGCGCATCCCGCGCCTGCTCTGCGCCCCGGCGACGATCGACCTCTCCGGCGCCGAGATCGAGCTGGTCTCTCTGGTCGCGCGGGAGAACCGCCTCCGCAACGCGGTCGACGCCTACCTGACGCATCGCGAGCAGCACGGTCAGGACCGCATCGACTACGTGTTCATCGACTGCCCGCCGAGTCTCGGCCTGCTGACGGTCAATGCCTTCGTTGCAGCCCGGGAGGTGCTCATCCCCATCCAGTGCGAGTACTACGCGCTGGAAGGCCTCAGCCAGCTGCTCAAGAACGTGCAGCTCATCAAGAACCACCTCAACCCCGCCCTGCACGTCTCCACGATCCTCCTGACGATGTACGACGCGCGGACCAACCTCGCGCAGCAGGTCGCCGCCGAGGTCCGTGAGCACTTCCCCGCCCAGACCCTCCGGACGACGGTGCCGCGATCGGTCCGGATCTCCGAGGCGCCGGGCTACGGACAGACCGTCATGACGTACGAGCCGGGCTCGTCCGGCGCCCTGTCCTACCTCGCCGCGGCCCGGGAGCTCACCGAGCGGGCGCAAGCCGGTGCGAACCCGTCGCCGACCTCAGCCGCTGCCGCCTCTGGTGGCGCACCCATGAAGGAGTTCTGATGGCCGAGAAGCGTCGTGGGCTGGGCAGAGGCCTCGGTGCCCTGATCCCGAGCGGCCCGGACCGCGAGTCGCGCCCGGTCGACGTGTTCTTCCCCGGCGTTCCCGATGAGGACGCGCAGGCGGCGACGTCCGGCGGCCAGAGGGCGGGAGCCGCCTCGGACGGTACGCGGGACCTCGGGCCGGTCGACGGTGTGGTGGCCCGTCCGCCATCGGACACCGAGCTGCTCCCGGTGCCGGGTGCCAGGTTCGCCGAGGTCGGGGTGGACGACATCCGGCCCAACCCCCGGCAACCGCGCACCATGTTCGACGGGGAAGCCCTGGTCGAGCTCGTGGCGTCGATTCGCGAGGTGGGAGTCCTGCAGCCGGTCGTGCTCCGGCCGCTTGCTCCCGCAGAGGACGGCGTCCACTTCGAGCTCATCATGGGCGAGCGACGGTGGCGCGCCGCGGAGCAGGCCGGCCTGACCACGGTCCCGGCGATCGTGCGGGAGACCGCCGACAGCGACCTGCTCCGGGACGCGCTGCTGGAGAACCTGCACCGCAGCGACCTGAACCCGCTGGAGGAAGCGGCCGCCTACCAGCAGCTGCTCGACGACTTCGGCTGCACGCACGACGAGCTGGCGCACCGGATCCACCGGTCCCGGCCGCAGATCACCAACACCCTGCGGCTGCTCCGCCTCCCGCCGCACGTCCAGCGGCGGGTGGCGGCGGGCGTGCTCTCGGCGGGGCACGCGCGCGCGCTGCTGGGTCTGCCCGACGCTGCCGCGATCGAGCGGCTGGCCCAGCGGATCGTGGCCGAGGGCCTGTCGGTCCGCGCCACCGAGGAGATCGTCGCCCTGGGCGGGGAGCCCGAGAAGCGGGTGACGGTCCGTGGACCCCGGCCCGGCGACCGGAACCGGGCACTGGACGACCTCGCCGGTCGGCTGTCGGACAGGCTGGACACGCGGGTGAAGGTGTCGCTCGGCAAGACCAAAGGCCGGCTGACCGTGGAGTTCGCCTCCGTGCAGGACCTGAACAGGATCCTCGAGGTGATGGCTCCGGACGACCCCGGGCTGCTCCGCTAGCCGGCGTCAGGCGAGGGCGTCAGGCGACGTCAGGACCGGGCGTCAGGCGACGTCAGGACCGGGCGTCAGGCGACGTCAGGACCGGGCGTCAGGCGACGTCAGGACCGGGCGTCTCGACCTGGCCGGCGTCACGGTGTGCCTCCGTGCCGAAGATCTGGGCCAGCTCGACCTCGGCCGCGACCACGCCGGCAAGACGCCGGACACCCTCCCGGATGCGCTCGGGCGTCGGGTAGCAGAACGACAACCGCATGTGGTCGGACCCCTGACCGTCGGCGTAGAACGCGGTCCCGGAGACGTACGCCACCAGCGCCGTGATCGCCCGCGGCAGCATCGCGCTCGCGTCGATCCCGTGCGGGAGCTTGACCCAGGTGTAGAAGCCGCCCTCGGGGACCGTCCAGCTGGCCTCGGGCATGTGCTCGGCGAGTGCGCCGACCATCGCGTCACGGCGCTCGCGGTACATCTCTCGGTACGCCTTGATCTGACCCCGCCAGTCGTGGTTGGTCAGGTAGGTGGACACCGCCAGCTGGGAGGCGTTCGACGGGCAGAGGATCGCGGACTCGCTGGCCAGGACCAGCTTCTCCCGCAGTGAGGGTGGGGCAACGGCCCAGCCCACCCGGTAGCCGGGCGCGAACGTCTTGGAGAACGAGCCCAGGTACACGACCCCGGTGTCCTCCATGGATCGCAGGGCCGGGAAGGGCTCGCCGTCGAAGCCAAGCAGCCCGTACGGGTTGTCCTCGATCAGCAGGACGCCGTGCCGCTGGGCGATCTCGAGGATCCGCGGTCGCCGCTCGAGCGAGAGGCTGACGCCGGCGGGGTTGTGGAAGGTGGGCACGGTGTAGATCAGCTTGACGCGACGCCCTTCGGTCGCCAGCCGGGTGAGAGTCTCGTCGAGGGCCTCGGGGATCAGGCCGTTCTCGTCCAACGGCACGTGCACGACGTCGGCCTGGTAGGAGTGGAACACCCCGAGGGCACCGACGTAACTGGGCGCCTCGGCCACGACGACGTCACCCGGGTTGATGAACAGGCGTGTCACAAGGTCAAGAGCTTGTTGCGAACCGGTGGTGACGACGACGTCGTCCGGATGGGCATGGATGCCCTCGATCCGCATGACCTCGAGGATCTGCTCGCGCAGGGTCTCGTCGCCCTGGCCGGAGCCGTACTGCAGCGCGGTCGTGCCGCGCTTGAGCATCAGCTCGTGAGCCGACTCGGCGAGGGCTTCGATGGGGAGCCCGGCGAGATACGGCATCCCGCCGGCCAGGGAGACAACTTCCGGTCGGTTGGCGACGGCGAACAGGGCGCGGATCTCGGACGCGCGCATGCCGTGGGTGCGGTCGGCGTACGCATGCATCCACGGGTCGAGTGGGGTCCCGCTGACGGGCTGGACACGGTGGGCGGCGCTGCCGGGGGCAGGAGTCACCCGCCCCATCGGCTCGCCGTGCTCGGGAGTCATGGAATGCAGTCTGCCACGGTGACACACACGGCCCGCAGTGCATTCGTCCTGGCGGGCCGGGCCCGGGTGGTGGCCAGGACCCGCGGCCAGGACCCGCGGCCAGGACCCGCGGCCCGCCTCAAGCCAGGACGGACTCGATCTCCACCACCAGCGCGGGCTTGGGCCGCGCGCCGATCACCTGCTTGACCAGCTCACCACCGCGGTAGATGTTCAGGGTCGGGATCGAGATGATCCCGTACGCCTGCGTGACCTCGGGGTTCTCGTCCGTGTTCAGCTTGGCGACCTTGATCCGGCCGCCGTAGGTCTCCGAGAGCTCCTCGAGGATGGGCGCCACCTGGCGGCAGGGCCCGCACCACGGTGCCCAGAAGTCGACAAGGACAGGGACGTCGGACTTCAGCACCTCGGCCTGGAAGGTGGCATCGGTGACATGGACGGTGCTCACAGGTTCTCCTCGATCGTCTCCGGAAGGCTCGCGGGCGCCGACAGCTGCGCGGCGTCGACGAGGTCGGCCAGGTAGTGCTGGGCATCCAGGGCGGCGGCGCAACCGGTGCCGGCCGCGGTGATCGCCTGACGGTACACGTGGTCCACCAGGTCCCCGCAGGCGAACACGCCCGGGACGTCGGTGGCGGTCCCCCGCGCGCCGTCTCGGCCCGCCAGCACGTAGCCATCAGTGTCGGTGGCCACCTGGCCTGCGACCAGGTCGCTGCGCGGGACGTGACCGATCGCGACGAAGACGCCGGTCGCCTCGAGCTCGCGCTCAGCGCCGGTCACCGTGTCGCGCAGCGTCACGCCGGACACCTTCTCCCTGCCGCTGATGCCCACGACCTCGCTGTTCCAGGCGAACCGGATCTTCGGGTCAGCAAGCGCGCGGTCGGCCATGATCTTGGAGGCCCGCAGCTCGTCGCGCCGGTGCACCATGGTCACGGTCTCGGCGAACCGGGTCAGGAACGTCGCCTCCTCGACCGCCGAGTCGCCGCCGCCCACGACCACAACGTGCTGGCCGCGGAAGAAGAACCCGTCGCAGGTCGCGCACCAGGACACCCCGTGCCCGGAGAGCCGCTTCTCGTCCGGTAGACGCAGCTCGCGGTACGCGGAGCCCGTCGCCAGGATGACGGCCCGCGCCAGGAAGGTGTCGCCGGCCCCCGTCACCACGGTCTTGACCGGACCCGCGAGGGAGACCTCGGTGACGTCGTCGTACAGGATCTCGGCACCGAAGCGCTCGGCCTGCTTGCGCATGGTCTCCATCAGGTCCGGGCCCAGCACGCCGTCGACGAATCCGGGGAAGTTCTCCACCTCGGTGGTGTTCATCAGGGCGCCACCGGCGGTCACCGAGCCGGCGACGACGACGGGAGCCAGCCCGGCCCGGGCGGCGTAGATCGCAGCGGTGTATCCGGCGGGGCCGGACCCGACGATCACCAGGTCACGTACGGAGTCGGTCACAGTCGATCCTTCGGCGGTCGGGTCCGCGCGGATGGGTCCGGCGGCGGTCGGGTCTGGCGGCGGTCGGGTCTGGGTCATGGGATCTGTTGGCGTCAACCGATCCTCGGTGGGTTGTGTTCCCCGCCCCGGGTCGTCGCCCGTTCAGGACACCTGCACCTCGAGCAGCTCGACACGGTTGAGGGCGCCGGGTGTCTGAGGCAGTGCGGTGAACCACAGGACGATGTTCTGGGTCGCGGTGGGGGCACTGAGCGTGAGCACGGTCTGCGGGCCCAGTGCGCCCGACGCCAGCACGTCACCCTGGGTGGGCGTGCTCGGGTCGGTCGCCCGCACCTCCACCATGCCTCCGGTGCCGTTGACCAGCAGGGTGACGGTGGTGACGGTGGCCGGCTCGGCGAACGTCACGGCGAACCCGACGCCCGGCTTCATGCCGAACGTCGGCGACGCATAGGTCCGGGTGTACCAGAAGGTCGATGGGTCCCCGTCGATCGCGAGCGGTACGGCCTCCGGGTGCTCGTTGTTGTCGCCGCCGGGTGGTGGGTCGATCATCTGCGCCGACGCGATCACCGGTACGGCCGCGGGGTCGACCGCGGGGCCGTCGACCGCCGGGTCCTCGACCGCGGGCGCCGCGGTCGCCGGGTCGTCTGCGGCGTCCGCGCCGGTGTTGTCGCCATTGCCGGTGAGGTCGAAGCCCTGCGGGCCGCCGATCGGCGGGGCGGGGGCGGTCAGGGCCTTGAACGCCCAGAACAGCCCGATCACCACCAGGACCGCAACGATGCCCAGGACGATCGGGGTGGCGTTGATGGTCTTCCGCTCGGACTCGGCGGAGCGGCTGATGAAGTCGTCGAAGTCGTCGGGCAGTCGCCGCACGGCGGCCGGCCGGACGCTCGGTGGCAGGGACGGTGGCACCGATGCCGGAACGGAAGCGGGCATGGAGCCCAGCACGGCCGTCGCGCCGCCACGCGCGGAGGACGCCGCCGGTGGCTCGGGGCGGCGGAAGGCCGGTGGCGTCGGTGGCATCGCCGGCGGCGGGGTCCCCGGGCGCACCTGTGTCCCGGACGGCTGCCCGAACGACCGGCGCACCGACTGGCGCTGCACCGGGTGGACGGTCGGCGCAGCGCCCAGCGCACCGGCGCCTGCAGCCCCCCCGAGGCCCGAGCGCGCCGCAGCACCGGCCGCGGAACCGTCGGCGCTCCACGGGCCGGACGGGATCGTGACCGACCGGTTGACGCCGTCGAGTGCGTCGTAGATGCCCTGGGCGTCGACGGGGCCCCAGGGCTCGAGCTCGCGCACCAGCTCACCGGGGCTGTGCGGGCCGTCGTCGTGCAGGCCAAGGGTCACGACGCAGAGCGTGTCGAGGTCGTTCGGCACGGCCGGCGACAGCTCGGCCGGTGGCACGGGGTTGCCGCCAACCGCGGGCGCGACGGTGGCACCCGCTGCCGGCCCGAGCCGCGGCACGTCCGGCCACCGACCGGTCAGGCCCAGGTAGAGCAGGGCCACCAGTCCGACGGTGTCGGCCCGCGACGTCGCCTTGGCGTCCCGCTCGTCGTACCCGATCAGCTCGCCGTCCATCGCCAGGCCGGAGACCAGCACAGCCCCGTCGGGTGTGACGTGCACCGCCGAGGGCCGCAGGGCGAGGTGGTGCACGCCGCGGCGTCTGGCCACCTCCAGCGCTGCGGCGGCCTCGCCGACGATGGCGCGCACCTGGTCCGCCGACAGCGGGCCGTGCGCGGTGAGCTGGGCGAGGTCCTGCCCGACGATCGGCTCCGTGACCGTGTACGCCACGCCCTCGTGATCCCCGACGTCCAGCACGCGCAGCAGACGCGGGTCGGTGACCAGCGCGGCGCGGCGAGCGGCGTCCTGCGCGGCCGCGACGTTCCCGGACCGGACCACCAGGGCGCGCACGGGCCGGTCGAGGATCTGGTCACGTGCGGTCCAGCTCTCCACGCCCGGCAGGTCGGTGCTCACGGGTTGGTGCAGACGGTAGCGACCGGCCAGCAGCGTGCCGCGACCGATGACGGTGTCCAGACGATCACCTCCGTGCTCGCCGGCCTGCACCACGCGCGCCTCCTGCTGAGGCTGCTCGCCCTCGGGCAGGCCCTCGCGCGCGGCCACAGGGGCCGGGGTGCTCAGCCTACGGCGGAGACGAGCCACGATGGGCCCGAGCAGGTCGTCGAGCTCGGTGACCTGAAGCCGGCGGAGCAGCCACAGGTAGGTGCCGAGCATCACGGCGCCGACCACCAGGCACACCGCGAGCGCCTTGACGAAGCTCGCGCCGGTCAGGTTGCCGAACATCCGGCTGACCAGCCAGCCGAGTGCCGCGGCGGCGGTCGCGGCCAGACCGGCCCGCACGTGCAGCCGGACGATCCGGCTCAGCCCGCCGCCCAGCCGCCGCCACACCTGTGCCCCGCCCCAGACCGCACCGACCACGTAGGACGCCGACATCGACGCGGCAGCGCAGGCCACCCACCAGCGGGGCTCGGCGAACAGGTACCCGCCGAGGGTGCCGGTGACCACGACGCCCGCCATGATCACCTGGATCCGGAACAGCCCCTTGGCGTCCTCGTAGGCGTAGAACACGCGCTGGCACAGCGACCAGGCACCGAGCGCCACCAGGCCCGCCATGAACGCGACGATGATCGGGACGAGCGAGGCCGACTCGGCCGGCCGGTTGGTCGGGTAGATGACGCGGACGAGGGGGAGCGCGAGCACCGAGAGGGCGACCGCGGCGAACACGGTGAACACCGCGACGGTCCGCAGCCCGTAGGAGAAGTCGGTCCGGACGGCGCCCGTGTCCCGGGCGGCCGCGTGGTCGGACAGCCGGGTGAACAGGGCCGTGAGCAGGGACACCGTGACGAGCGAGTGCGGCAGCATGAAGATCATGAAGGCGTTCGAGTAGGCGTTGTTGGCCGCGACGTCGGCGGCGCCGCCGGCCGCCGTGATGTTCGCCGCCCCGACGGACACCCGATAGACGATGTAGATGGCGACCTGTCCGACCACCAGTGCCGCAAAGGCCCATCCGGCCACCCGGCCGGCGGTGCCGAGCCCGGCGCCCCGCCAGTCCCAACGTGGCCGGTAGCGGAACCCGCTCCGGTACAGAGGGATGAGCAGGACCAGCGCCTGGAGGACCACGCCGAGGGTGGCGGAACCGGCCAGCAGGGTCACCCGCCCGCTGTCCCATGCGGCGAGGTCGTCGGCCGGCCCGCCCTCCGTGTACTTGCCGAACGCCGACAGGAACGCCAGCAGCCCGGCGATCGCCACGATGTTGTTGAACACGGGCGCCCACATGTACGGCCCGAAGTTCCCGCGCGCGTTGAGCACCTGGCCGAGCAGGGTGTAGACGCCGTAGAAGAAGACCTGCGGGATGCACCAGAACGCGAACAGGGTGGCCAGGGTCCGGATGTCGCCCTGCGCGTTGTACAGCCAGACGACCAGCGGCGCCGCAACGGTGAGCACAGCGGTGATCCCGAGCAGAAGTGCCCCGGACAGGGTGAGCAGGCGATCCACGTACCGCTGGCCGTCCGCGGACCGGTACGCGCGGACCACCTGGGGCACCAGGACCGCGTTGAGCACTCCGCCGGCGATCAGCATGTAGATCACGTTCGGGAGCGTGTTCGCCAGGTTGAACGAGTTGCCGGGGAAGCTGTTCGTGGCGATGACCGCGACCAGCAGCGATGACCGCACCACCCCGAGCACCCGCGACACCGCCGTGCCCGCCGCCATCACCGCGGCGTTGCGGCCAAGGCCGCCGTCCGCGGCTGACGCGTCGCTGACGCTCATACCGTCTCCTCGTCGGGCGACAGGGACTCCTGCTCCTCCGGCGAGAGCGCATCGGGACCCGCGACAGCGGGCGGGCCGACCCGACGGCTGGTCCGCCCGCGCCGGATGGTCCGCACCACACCGATCACCAGCCCGAGAGCCAGCAGCGAGCCGGCCACGGCCGTGCCGATGCCCTCCCACTCCGCGCGGACCCGCACCTGGAACTGCGTGCTGTCGTCCAGCAGGGCTCCGTCCGCGGTGCGCAGCTCGACGGTCACCATGACGTCGCCACTCTGCACGGCCCGAACGGGGACCTGCACCAGGGCCTCGCTACCGGCCGGGATGGTGACCGGGACGACGTCGTCGGCGACCAGGCGGCCGTCGGCGGGCCGCAGGCCGACGGCGATCCTGACTTCCTGGTCGAGGGTGTTCGTCACCTGGACCGGCAGGCCGCCGGAGCTCGAGACGAGCGTGAGGATCTCGGCCGGCTGCACCGTGACCGCGCCGTCGAGCAGCTCGGTGGCGGCGTGCGAGCCGGCGACCGACTCCGCGCGGCCCACCGGGTCCGCCCGCCAGGCGACGGAGGTTGGCGCCAGCTGCTCCAGCTCGAGGTCGCCCAGCAGCGCCGAGGGGTCGGCGGCGATCCCGGCAATCAGCTGTCGGCGCTCGACGGCGTTCCGCAAGGTGCCGAGGGCTGCGGCGTCCACCTCGGTTCCGGTGACCGTACGCTCGGCAAGGGTGCCGCGGTCGACGTCCGGGTCGGCGAGCCCGACCAGGGCGGAGACCGGCTCGGTGTGCACCCAGGGGGCCGCGGCGAGCGCGTCGAGCTGGGCCGTCACCACGTCGACGTCCGGTGACCAGTCCCGCGGCACGGTGATCAGCAGGTGCCGGCCGTCGGCCGGGCGTTCGCGGGTGATCACGGCCAGCTCGGCCAGCAGGTCCTGGGCGGCGGTGGCCGGCGTGATCGGCCCGGATGCCGTCGCGTCGTCGCCGAGCGGCCCGACGGCGCCGCTCGCCAGGGCGGCGGAGAGCCGTTCGTCCGGCACCAGGACCGGGATGTCCTCACCGCCGGCGGTCACCGTGGCCCGGCCGGACGGGGTGTAGGTCAGCACGCCGGGCGTTGACAGCCGGCCTGGGCCGACGAGCAGGGCGCTCTGCCCGGAGCGGTCGGCGAGCGCGGCCGTCGAGAGGTCGGGCTCGGCGTCGGCCGGCCAGGCGAGCGTGACCCGTGCCCCGTCGGGCAGGTCGGTGGAGCCGACCACGTTCTCCGCCCGGTCGATGGCGGTGGCGAGGAGCTCGCCGGCCCCGGTGTGCGCGAGGGCTGCGAGGTCGGGATCCAGGTACGGCAGGAGGTTGACCTCACGGTCGGTCATGGCGGCCAGCAGCTCGCCGACCCACGCCTGGGTGACCGGCCCGGCGTCCGGCGCGGCGTCGGCGAGCCAGGGGTCGACCGCCCAGGTCACCTCCGCGTGCTCGCCGGTCGCGGCGAGCAGGTTGGCCAGCCGCCCGCCGGGCCGGGTGAGCTGCTCCAGGTCGCCGACCCAGGCGTCGTCGTACGGGCTGACGGCCACCCCGACCACCGGGGCGAGCACGCTCAGCCGGGTCGCGGTGACCTCCTGATCGGGGAACCACAGAGCGAACGTGCGGGCCACGCCCAGGCGGGGCCGCGCGGAGTCCGCCCGGTCGACCACCTGGACCGCGAGACCCCTGGCTCCCCATGAGGTGAGCCGGCTGGGCAGCGCGACAGCCGACGCCGTGACGGTGAGGTCCACCGCAATGGTCTGGCCCGGGTCCAACGGGGCCGTCAGGTCCTGCTGCAGGACCACCGAGCCGAGCGCGTCCTGGGGGCCGCGACCCCGCCACAGGTCGAGGGAGTACCTGCTGATGAAGGCGTTCCGGTCCAGGTGGACCAGCACCCGCGGTTGCGCGACGGTGCCCGACCCGGTGTTGCGCACCTGGACCCGCAGGGTCAGGTCCTGGCCGACCCCGAGCACCTGAGGGCTCACCTCGGTGATCAGCACCTCGAGCGGCAGGCCGGACTCGTCAGCGGTGACAGCGCTCGCGGCGGGCGCCGCCGCGAGCGCCCCGGCGGCGACCAGGACGGCGAGCATCCCGGCCGCGATCCCGGCGAGGGCGCGGCCGGCGCGAGGGCTCATCTGCTACCGGCGACCACCGCGCGGGCGGTGGCGGCCAACCTGCGCTCGTTGGGGTAGGCCAGCAGGTCCGGGAGCTCGTCGATCGCCACCCATGCGACGTCCTCCGCCTCCCCGTCCGGATCGCCCGCGACGCTCAGCTCGCCGCCCGTTGCGCTGAGCAGGAAGTGGTGCACCACCTTGTGCACCCGGCGGTCCTCGCCGGCGAACCAGTAGTCGATGGTGCCGAGGGCCTGGACGATCTGGCCCTGGATGCCGGTCTCCTCGGCGATCTCCCGCACGGCCGCCTGCTCGGCGGTCTCGGTACCCTCGAGGTGTCCCTTGGGCAGGCACCACTCCAAGCGGCCGGCACGGTTGCGGCGGGCGATCACCGCGGCGTGCGGACGGTCCAGCGAGGTCACCACCAGCCCGCCGGCGGAGGTCTCCTCCACCACGGGCAGGGTGCGGAACCTGCGGCGTCCGCGCAGGGTGTCCAAGGCGTCGAGGTGCAGGGCGTGCCCACCAGGTGGCGTGGGCACGTGCCCTCGCCTGGGTTGGGGGACGCCGCTCGCCATGACCAACACTGTAACGACCGCATCTGGCACGCTGGTGTGCCGTGCCGCCTACACCTCGCCCAGCCGACCCCGCGCTCGCCGCCCTGCAGCGCCGGGCCCTCGGCGCGCTCGCCGATCTGGCGCCCGCGGCGCTCGAGCTCGGGGCGGCATTCGCCGGGGCCGGCCACGAGCTCGCGCTGGTGGGCGGCCCGGTGCGGGACGCGTTCCTCGGCCGGGTCAGCACGGATCTGGACTTCGCGACGTCGGCCACCCCGGACCAGACGGAGGCGCTGCTGGCCCGGTGGGGCGACGCGCACTGGGACATCGGCCGGGAGTGGGGCACCATCGGCGCCCGCAGGTTCGCCCACGGCGGCAGCGCTGACGTCGTCGTGGAGGTGACGACCTACCGCAGCGACGTCTACGACCCGGCGTCGCGCAAGCCGGAGGTGGCCTTCGGCGACACGCTCGAGGGCGACCTGTCCCGGCGCGACTTCACAGTGAACGCGATGGCCGTCCGCCTGCCGGACCTGACGTTCGTCGACCCGTTCGACGGGCTCGCCGACCTGGCCGCGCGTCGGCTGCGCACGCCGGTCTCCGCCGAGCAGTCCTTCGACGACGACCCGTTGCGGATGATGCGCGCGGCACGCTTCGCCGCCCAGCTCGGGTTCGCCCTCGACGACGACGTCCGGGCGGCGATCGGGGCGATGGCCGCCCGGATCGGCATCGTCTCCGCCGAGCGCGTCCGGGACGAGCTGACCAAGCTGCTCCTCGCGCCCGACCCCCTGCCAGGGTTGGAGGTGTTCGTCGCCACCGGGCTCGCCGACCAGGTGCTCCCCGAGCTGCCCGCCCTGCGGCTGGAGATCGACGAGCACCACCGGCACAAGGACGTCTATCAGCACTCCCTGACCGTGCTCGCGCAGGCCATCGCGTTGGAGACGGGCACGCACGACGCCCCCACCGGCCCGGTGCCGGGCCCGGACCTGGTGCTCCGTCTCGCGGCCTTGCTGCACGACGTCGGCAAGGCGGCCACCCGCCGCTTCGAGACCGGCGGCGCGGTGAGCTTCCATCATCACGAGGTGGTCGGGGCCAAGCTCGTCGCGCGCCGGCTGAAGGCGCTGCGCTTCGACAAGGACACCGTGCAGGCGGTCGCCCGGCTCACCGAGCTGCACCTGCGGTTCCACGGGTACGGCGAGGCGCGCTGGACCGACGCCGCGGTGCGCCGGTACGTGACCGACGCCGGGCCTCTGCTCGAGCGGCTGCACCGGCTCACCCGGTCCGACTGCACCACGCGCAACCGGCGCAAGGCCGACCGGCTGTCGCATGCCTACGACGACCTCGAGCGGCGGATCGCCGAGGTGCGCGGACAGGAGGAGCTGGCGTCCATCCGGCCCGACCTGGACGGCCAGCAGATCATGGCCGTGCTGGGCGTCCCGCCGGGTCCGGTGGTCGGCGAGGCCTACCGGTTCCTGCTGGACCTGCGGATGGAGAACGGCCCGCAGCCGGTGCAGGCCGCTGAGGCGGCGCTGCGCGAGTGGTGGGCGCAGCGGCAGGCGGCCGACGGCGCGTGAGGCCCGGGAGCACGCGGACATGAGGCTCTGGTCGGTGCACCCGCGCTACCTGGACACCCAGGGCCTGACCGCCTGCTGGCGCGAGTCGCTGCTGGCCCAGAAGGTGCTGACCGGAACGACGCGCGGCTACACCCGCCACCCGCAGCTGGAACGGTTCCGCGGGGACGACGTCGTCGGCGGCCGGCCGGGCGAGCGCATCGTGGCGTACCTGCACGCCCTGGCCGACGAGGCCGACCTGCGTGGCTACCGGTTCGACCGGAACCGGATCGTCGGCCCGCGTCCCGTCGTCGGGCGGATCCCGGTGACGGACGGCCAGCTCGCCTACGAATGGGCGCTGCTGTCGGCCAAGCTCGCCGCCCGCAGCCCGGACGTCCTGGCCCAGTGGCGCGACGTCGTCGTGCCGGAGCCGCACCCGTGCTTCGTCGTCGTGCCGGGGCCGGTCGCGAGCTGGGAGCGTCAGGTGCCCGCCCAGGCGCTGCCGAACAAGGCCATCACCATGACGATCCCCGGCGTGCGGCCGCGAGCCCGCGGCGGTTGTGACGCGTGTGACTGATGCGAACCGTGTGACGTCACATCACTCCCATCAGCCACACGGTCAACGTGGTCCGCGGGAACCGTCGGACGAGACGACCGCCCGGCCGGCGGCGGTCAGGCGGCGGCGGAGACGGCCACCTCGGCGCGCATCGAGCCGACCCGGTAGCCCATCGCCGTGAGCAGATAGGTCACCGCGAGGGCGACGAAGACCACCGCCGACCAGCCGGTGTCCGGCAGCGCGGTGGCGGCCAGCGCGGCCGCGCCGACGAACGCGGCGTTGTACAGCACGTCGTACAGGGCGAACGCGCGGCCCCGGTAGTCGTCGTGGGTGTCCCGTTGGACGATCGTGTCGACCGCGATCTTGGCGCCCTGCACGCTCAGGCCGAGCAGCACGGCGGCCGTCGCCACCACCCAGAACGCGGGCGACGTCGCGAGCAGCGCCTGGCTGGCCACCCCGATCCCGAGGCAGACCACGATCCAGGTCGACGGGGTCATCCGCTCGTGCGCGAGCGGGGTGAGCAGGATCGCCAGCCCGTTCCCGGCGAACGAGAAGCTGACGAGCAGGCCGAACATCGCCAGGCCGGCGTCGGCGTCGGACGGGTCGACGAGCAGGTTGCGCGAGATCAGGATCAACGCGATGAAGTTGACGCCGTACAGGAACCGGTGCACCGCCATCACGCCCAGGCCGAGCGCTGGGGTGCGCCGGGCGATCAGGTAGCGGGCGCCGTCGGCCAGGTCACCGGCCGTTGCCCGCAGGTCCTGCCACAAGTGCAGCGACCGCTGCTCAGGGCCCAGCTGGTCCCGGCCGAGCCGAAGGGCCAGGGCGCTCGCCGCGCCGAACAGCAGGGCAGCGCCGGCCAGGACCGCGCCGTCGCGCAGCGGTCCCTCCGGAACCAGGCGGCCGAGGACGAACCCGGCCCCTGCTCCGACCACCGCAGCGACCGCGCCGAGCGTCGGGGTGATCGTGTTGGCCATCAGCAGCTGGTCGCGGGGCACCACCCGCGGAAGCGCCGCGGAGAGCGCGGCCAGCAGGAACCGGTTGACCCCCAGCGTGACCAGGGCAAGCACGTACACGGCGGGCCCGACGCCGGCTGTCGCCATCAGCACGGCGAGGGTCAGTCCCAGCACCACGCGCACGGCGTTGCCGATGAGCAGTACCTGCCGGCGGCGCCAGCGGTCCAGCAGCGGCCCGGCGAAGGGGCCGACCACGGTGAACGGCAGGAGCAGGACGGCGAAGGCCGCGGCAACGTCGGCGGCGGTCGCCATGCGCTCCGGGGAGAAGAAGAACAGCGTGGCCAGGCCGGCCTGGAACATCCCGTCGCCGCACTGGGAGACCAGTCGCACGCTGAACAGCTTGCGGAAGTCGCGGTGCACGGCGACGACGCGCAGGTCGCCCAGGACGCTCACGGCCGGATCCTCACCGGTGCAGGCTAGCGCCCGGCGCCGGAGCAAGATGAGAGCCATGACCCCGGAGCCGTGGCTGCACACCATCGACGACGTCGTCCGGGCATGGCGCAGCGACCCGACCGCCGGCCTGACCTCCGACGAGGTCGCCCGGCGCCTCGCCGAGCACGGCCCCAACGAGCTGCTCGCCGAGCCGCCCGGGCCGATGTGGCGGCGCGTCCTGGCCCAGATGAAGGACCCGCTCGTCGTCCTGCTGCTGGTCGCCGTCGCGGTCTCGCTCGGCGCGTGGATCGTCGAGGGCGCAAAGGGATGGCCGTTCGACTCCCTGGTGATCGGGGTGATCGTCGTCCTCAACGCGGTGCTGGGCGTCGTGCAGGAGCGCAAGGCCGAGAACGCCGTCGCGGCGCTGCAGATGATCAGCGCGCCCACCGCCTCGGTGCTGCGCGACGGCGGGCAGCGCCGGATCCCGGCCCGCGACGTCGTGCCCGGCGACCTCCTGGTGCTGGCCGAGGGTGACACCGTGCCGGCCGACGCGCGGCTGCTGGCCGTCGCCTCGCTGCACGTCGCGGAGGCGGCGCTGACCGGTGAGAGCGAGGCGGTCAGCAAGACAACGGAGCCGCTCAGCGGCCCGACGGCGCTCGGTGACCGCACCTGCATGGTCTTCGGCGGCACGGCGATCACCCGGGGGAGCGGGCGGGCGATCGTCACCGCGACCGGGATGGCCGCCGAGACCGGCAGGATCGCCCAGCTGCTCCAGGACACCGAGCAGGAGCCGACCCCGCTGCAGCGGGAGATCGCCGTCGTCGGGAAGATGCTCGGGATCGCGGTGCTGGTGATCGCCGTTGTGGTCGTCGGCACCGTGCTGCTCACGTCCGACGTGCACACGCTCGCCGGCGTCGTGACGGTCCTGCTGCTGGGGGTGTCACTGGCCGTCGCTGCGGTCCCGGAGGGGCTGCCCGCGGTGCTCTCGGTCGTCCTGGCCATCGGTGTGCAGCGGATGGCCGCGCGGAAGGCGATCGTGAAGAACCTGGCCTCGGTGGAGACCCTTGGCTCGGCGTCGGTGATCTGCTCGGACAAGACCGGCACCCTGACCCAGAACGAGATGACCCTCGTCCGGGTGGTCACCGCCTCCGGGGAGGTGACGCTCGACGGCGTCGGCTACGACCCGGACGGAACGGTCACGCCGGTGACCGGGACGCTGAGCGAGGACGAGCCACTGTGGTCCGAGGTGCGTGCCGTGCTGTCCGCGGGCAGCGCCGCCAACGACGCCGTGCTGCGCCAGGAGACCTCCGGCGAGTGGACGATCCAGGGCGACCCGACCGATGCGGCCTTCCTGGTGGCCGAGCGCAAGCTCGGCACGCACGGGGCGCGACGCGACCGGTTCCGGCGGGTCGCGGTCGTGCCGTTCACGTCCGAACGCAAGCTGATGTCGAGCGTGGAGCACGACGCCGTCCGCGACGAGCACACCGTGATGACCAAGGGGGCGCCGGACGTCCTGCTCGGCAGGTGCACGGGCGTCCGGGTCGGGGACGACGTGGTGCCGATCACCGACGAGCGCCGGGCGGGTGTGGTCGCCGCGGTCGAGCAGATGTCCGACGAGGCGCTGCGCACCCTCGGCGTGGCGTTCCGCCGTCTGGCCCCGGACGTCGACCCGGCAACGGTCGGCGAGGAGGTCGAGGGCGAACTGGTGTGGTGCGGCGTCGTCGGGATCATCGACCCGGCCCGGCCGGAGGCGGCCGCCGCCGTGCAGGCG
>Ga0209840_1000086_pt1 | contig 20242 bp, 15 predicted proteins | sample PersoiDNA2013190_FD_185802 | JGI IMG/M metagenome (GOLD analysis project Ga0209840, IMG submission 185802) | Permafrost soil microbial communities from the Arctic, to analyse light accelerated degradation of dissolved organic matter (DOM) -... | ecosystem: Environmental > Terrestrial > Soil >... | reverse complement strand
CAAGCACTTCGGCGGCGTTGATGCGGACGCCGGCCGGGGACTCTCCCTGCGCATGGACAACGGCACCCAGTACGTCTCCGAGCACTTCCGCAACCAGGTGCGCTTCTGGGGGGTGGAAGCGAGCTACGCCTTCACCCGAGCAGCCGCAGACCAACGGCGTCGCGGAGCGCTTCTTCCGCACCCTCAAGGAGCAGATCATCTACGGCCGCGTCTACCGCACGGTGGCCGAGCTGCGCGCCGCCGTGGAGACGTTCGTCGACCTCTACAACGAGCACTGGCTGCCCGAGAAGAACGGCTTCATGAGCCCCTCGGCGACCCGGGCGGCGTGGTACGCTCAGCACGGCACGGAGGTCGCCGCGTAAGACAGTTTCGTGTCCAGTTATCCGCGTCCGTTACACTTGTACAAGTGCGCTCTGGGGCGTTCTTGAACGCAGCCTCAGAGGAGCCTGAGAGTCGACACGAACCACGATGTGCTCAGAAGCACCCCAGGTATCTCTCAGGGTCCTCACAGGCGATTGACCTAGAGTCGACTCGGTCCATGAGCGGATCAGGGCAACCTGGAGGAGCAAGCAATGAAGGAGCAGCCCGTCGATGCCGCACGTATCCTTGTCGTCGACGACGAGCAGAGCATCACCGATCTGGTCGCCATGGCGCTGCGCTACGAGCACTTCGCCGTGCAGGTGGCGCACAGCGGCCGTGAGGCGCTCGACACCGCGGAGACGTACTCCCCCGACCTCGTCGTCCTCGACATCATGATGCCGGGCATCGACGGCTTCGAGGTGGCTCGCAGGCTGCGCAACGGCATCTCGAGCCTTCCGGTGCTCTTCCTCACCGCGCGCGACGCGACCGAGGACAAGGTGCGCGGCCTCACCCTGGGCGGCGATGACTACATGACCAAGCCGTTCAGCGTCGAAGAACTGGTAGCGCGCATCCGCGCCATCTTGCGCCGCGTGCAACCCACGGAGGCGGCGCGGGGGCGTATGGTCGTCGCCGACCTCGAGCTCGATGAGGATACCCACGAGGTGCGGCGCGCTGGTCACGACGTAGAGCTCACGGCCACCGAGTTCAAGCTCCTGCGCTACCTCATGCTCAACGCCCGGCGAGTGCTCTCCAAGGACCAGATCCTCGACCACGTGTGGAACTACGACTTCGGTGGCAACGCCAACATCGTGGAGACGTACGTGAGCTACCTACGGCGCAAGATCGACAGCCTGGGCCCGCCGCTCATCCAGACCGTGCGCGGCGTGGGCTACAGTATCCGCCTGCCAAAAAAGTAACCGGTGACCCTGCGTACACGACTGCTGCTCGCCCTCCTCGGGCTCGTCGCCCTCGGCCTGCTGGTCGCCGGCGTGGCGACGTTCACCTCGCTGCGGTCGTTCCTCCTCGACCGCGTCGACCAGCAACTCCGTGAGGCTCGAGAACCGGTGGTTCTGTCCCTGTCCAGCGGCAGCCAGCTGCCCGGCGTGACGCAGGGGCCGGGCGGCCCACGGCCCAGCCTGCCGCCCGGCACCTACGGCGCGCTGCTCGACTCCTCGGGGACCGTGCTGAGCAAGGTCACGTACTCCTACGGGCAGTCGGGCACGGCCGTGCCCAAGCTGCCTTCGCCGCTCCCCACCGCCCCGACCGACGACAGCGCGTCGACCGTCTTCAACGCGCCCTCCAGCAGCTCGTCGAGCACCGGGTTCCGGGTGCTCTTGCAGAGATACCCCTCTCGGGGGCTGATCCTCGAGGTGGCCGTGCCGATCACGGAGACCACCCAGACGCTCAATCGCCTGCTCGGCATCGAGGCCCTGGTCTCGGTCCTGGTGCTGGCGGCGCTGGCGGCCGCCTCCTGGCTGCTCATCAAACGCGACCTGCGCCCGCTCGAGGCGATGGCCGACACCGCCGGTGAGATCGCCGCCGGGGACCTCACGCAGCGGGTGACGCCGGCCGAGCCGCGCACGGAAGTGGGCCGGCTCGGCCTCAGCCTCAACGCGATGCTCGAGCAGATCGAGGTGGCCTTCGCGGAACGCGCCGCCACGGAAGAGAAGCTGCGGCGCTTCCTCGCCGACGCCTCGCACGAGCTGCGCACGCCGCTGACCAGCATCCGCGGCTACGCCGAGGTGTTCCGCCGCGGCGCCAAGGACGACCCCGAGGACCTCGACACGGCGATGCGCCGCATCGAGGAGGAGAGCAGGCGCATGGGCGTCATGGTCGAGGAGCTCCTCGTGCTCGCCCGGCTCGGCGAGGGCCGTCAGCCCGAGCGCGAGCCGGTCGACCTCACGCGTGTCCTGAACGACGCCGTCGCCGACGTGCGCGCGGCCTCCCCCGACCGCGAGATCAGCCTGGACGCGGCGGACGCGACAACCGTGATGGGCGATGACCACCAGCTGCGCCAGGTACTTGCCAACCTCCTCGCCAACGCGCGCGAACACACGCCGGCGGGTACACCGGTGCGCGTGACCCTCGCTGCAGCGGACGGGCAAGCCGTCCTCTGCGTGGCCGACGAAGGTCCGGGCCTCCCCGCTGGCGAGGCCGACAAGGTCTTCGAACCCTTCTACCGCGCCGACCCGTCGCGCACGCGCGACACCGGAGGCGCCGGCCTCGGACTCGCCATCGTCGCGGCGATCGTGGAGGACCACGGCGGCACGGTCGCCGCGGCGTCCCAACCTGGCGACGGAGCGACCTTCACGGTGCGCCTGCCGATCGCCCGCGAATCGGCCTCGACCGAATGGAGCGGAGCAGCGTCGATCACGTAAGCTAGACTACGCGGCAGCAGCCAGCGCGCATGGGGCAGCTTGCGCGCTAGAGGTCCAGGCAGCGCGAACACCTACAGAATCGGTTTGCGCAGTCCGGGTGTGGGCCTGGTGAGTTCTTGAGTACCTCTGCGATTGACCCGCCCCCATTCAGTGGTCCACTTCCTATGATAGTGCGAGGGCCGGATACTGTGTGGGTGCCGGCGGCCTGCCTTGGGCGAGCGAGAAGAAATGCCCCCATGCGGCTTCGGCGCGGCCGGCGGCGGCGGCATCGCCTCGGCTGCCGGGGAAGAGAGCTTGCGCATGGGCAGGTCCTCTCGGCGTGACGCGTCTCCATACACTCCAGCGCGCTCAGTCGCTACAGGGCCTGCTTTGGACTACCCCGTCGTGTGACCCCATCCCGGCGATCTCCAGCCTTCATGGGCGTTGCCCCACAAGCACGATGCGCTCGCGGGAGGGGGTGACTGCGCTGCCGTCTCAAGTTCATCATTCTGAGGACTGGTGACTCCTAGCCAGCGGGCCACGCCGACGGCGTAGCTGGGTCATGCCGCCGCCTTCGCCTTGCCGACATTCTCGCGAGAACGGGTTCATACCCCCCCGTGAGAGGTGGACCCAGAGAATGGGGTCAGGTCCCCCGTCTTCAGAAGGAACCACGGGTGGTGATTGACGTGGCGAACTCGCTCGCCGAGATGCCGGGCCAGCCCGACCCTGCCGCGATCATCGCTGGCGCCGCTGCCCGTTTGGGCGGGGATCAGGTCGAGGCGGCGCCCGCGAGGAGGGGAGGTCTTCGAGGGGTTCTCACGGGCGCCGCCGGCAGAGGTCTACGTTCCGCTGGGGCGCTGCGTGAGCGTAGCCTTGAGTTGTTGCGTGGAGCCGCCGTGCAGCACGGTCACGCTGACGGTGTCGCCGGGCTTGTGCTGCATGATGACGGCGGCGAGGTCCTCGGCGCTGGTGACGGCCTTGCCGTCGATTGCTTCGATCACGTCGCCGCCGATCACGTACGTCTGACCCTGGATCACGGTCTGCTGGCCGCCGCCCTTGATGCCGGCCTTGGCCGCCGGGCTGCCACCTGCCACTTCGGCCACGAGCACACCCTGGTCCACGCTCACGCCGAGGGCCTTGGAGATGTCCGCGCTCAGTGTCTGGCCGGAGACGCCGAGATACGCGTAGCTCACGGTGCCACTCGTCTTGAGCTGCGCCATGACCTTGGCGGCGGTGCCGATCGGCACCGCGAAGCCGAGGCCCTGGTTGCCGCCGGACTGCGAGGCGATCTGCTCATTGATGCCGATCACTTTGCCGGAGGAGTCGATGAGCGGGCCGCCGGAGTTGCCTTCGTTGATGGCGGCGTCTGTCTGGATCCCGTTCGGGATCACCGAGCCGTTGGGCGACTGCAGGTTGCGATTGGTGGCGGAGACGATGCCCGAGGTGACGGAGAAGTCGTAGCCGAGCGGGTTGCCGATGGCGACGACGGCTTCGCCGGCCTCCACCTTGGAGGAGTCGCCCAGCGGCAGGACGACGAGCTTGGGCGCCTGAACGGGATCGACCTTGAGGAGGGCCACGTCGCTGGTCTCATCGATGCCGGCGATCTGCGCCTTGACCCGCGTCGTAGTCGAGCCGGTGCCTTTGAAGACGACCGTCACCGAGTCAGCCTTCTGGCCGTTGTTGGAGACGACGTGGGCGTTGGTGAGGATGTAGCCCTGGTCAGAGACGACGAAGCCGGACCCGAGCGCCTGGGACGTCGAAGAGGACGATGGGCCGTATGGTGAGGCCGACTGGGCGAACGTCGACAGCACCTCGACCACCCCGGCCGAGTCCTGTTTGTAGATCTGCTCGGCCGTCAGCGTCCCAGTGGTGAGGGCCGCCTGCGTGGTCGTCGCGCCGGAGGACGACGACTGCCCGGTGACTGTGGTCTTGACAGGCAGGATGCCGCTCACGGTGAGCAGGGCCACGACGAGCACGGCGACCGCGGCGCCGGTGGCGAACGTGAGCAGCGAGGATGTGAACTTGCGCATCTGCGCCTCCCGGTGCAGTGGGGCGGGACATCACCTTTGTACCGCCCTTGGCTTGGAGGCCGCTGAGCGGATTCTGCGAGCCGCCTGTGAGTGATACCGGCGTCTGTGTCGGGAGGCGAGAGGCCGATCCTGATGAACCCTTGGTCTGCGGCGACGAGGCAGTAGCGCGTCTGGATCTCGCCGCTCCCCCGCAGCCATTCGGCGTCGCCTGCGCCGGCATCGCGTCGTCCTGCTCGTCAGAGTGCCTGCTCTGTGCGGACGAGCCGCCCCCGCACACATCATGAAGACTTGTGAAGAGCGCGCTGAGGTCAGCCTGCGTCGTCCCCTGCCCGCGCCCCGTTCGCAGCGCAGCCCGACCGCTGCGACTCGGTGGCCGCCAGCGCCGCGCACAACCGTGGCCCAGCATCGCTCGGTGCGGAGGTAGGGAGCGCAAGGGCGTTCCAAGCCAACTCTCAGGTCACTCCCAGTCGATTCCCAAGCGGGTGTCATAGAAGGGTGCTGGAAAGGGCAGGACCGACGCCCGGCCGAGAGCTCACGGGCTCGGTGTGCGAGAAGGGAACGCAAGGCGGTGGCAGGCAGCGCAGGCGCCCAGCGGGGCGTCGTACATGTGGGCGGAGGGAGGTGCATGATCGCGCATGCTTTCGGCGATCTGCGGCGGCTGCGAGTCGCCGCCTCACGACGTGACCTCGCCGGAACTAGCCGCGGCCGCTCCAGGTGGCGGGTCAGGCTGCGGCTCCAGTGCAGTGCGACCGCCGCCGCTGCCGGCAGGTGGCGAGGATGAGGCACTGGTCGCGCCTCTTTCATCCAGGCCCTGCGGCGCACAGGTCACCACACAGCGAACAAGCGCGACGCGTGCCTCAGAGCAGCTGCTTCGAGCCGCACGACGACGTCGTACGCGAGATCGCCAGGGCGGCGGGTGCGTGTACCTTCGACGGTCCCCCTACTTGCGGGCTCTGCGGCCGCCGCCTGCTGCCCGGAGAGCGCCCGGCGAGCTTCGCCTGCGGCAGCGAAACACTGAGCGTCTGCCCAGCCTGTGAAAGCGACGCACGTGCTCGGGGCTTTACGCGCGTCCGGCCGGAAACGAGCACGCAACGGCCAGGAGACGCCCCGTAAGACGCTCTCGCGACAGAGCGGCGCCCGCGAACTCCCTCAGCGGTGCTGCCCATACGCGTACGCGCGGCTTCGTGCTCTGCACCAAGCCCGCGCTCATCATCGCCACAGTCGCCACGGCGGCGGCGCTCAGTTGGCTGTTCGGGCGCGAAGCTCTCGCCGACGCCTCGAGTCTGGTGGGCGTCGCCGATCACCTGCGCAGAATGCCGCACTGGCTGATCTTCGTTGTCCCCGTGACGGCGCTCGCCATCTTCGCCCTGATCACGTACTCAATGGCGTTTAGCTGCCACCTGGCCGTCAAGATCGTCTGCCTGGTCGTGGTGGTGGTGGCCTTGGCAACACCGGGCTTCGCTCTCGGCTACGCCAACGGCACCCTGGGGCAGATGGGCCAGCAGGGGAACGCCGAGCGGCAGAGGACGGTAGCCAGCACCAAGACCGTCCTCCAGCACCCCCTGCCCAACAAGCCGGTCAACATCCTCCTGCTCGGCATCGACCATGCCGGCCCCGGCGATCCGGGGCGCTCCGACTCGCAGATCCTCGTGCGCCTCGACCCACAAGCGAAGACGATCTCCATGCTCTCGCTGCCGCGCGACTTGCGCGTGGACATTCCCGGCAGGGGCTACGACAAGATGAACGCCGCCTACACCTACGGCGGCGTCAAGCTGGCGATCAAGACCTTCAAGAGCCTCACCGGCCTGCCCATCAACCACTTCATCTGCATCGACTTCAGCGGCTTCTGGCAGGTCGTCGACCTGCTCGGCGGCGTCTACCTGCCCATCGACCACCGCTACTACAACCCGGCAAGCTCAGACTGGAAGTCCATCAATCTGCAGCCCGGCTACCAGCTCGTCAAGGCCAAGCAGGCACTCAACTTCGTGCGTTTCCGCCACGACCAGCAGGGCGACTTCACGCGCATGGTGCGCCAGCAGCTGTTCCTGCGCGAGGTGCAGCGCCAGGCCGAGCGCTGGAGCGGTGACTGGCCCAAGGTGATCGCCATGGTCAAGGCGATCACGCAACAGTCGACGACCGACCTCGACTCGCTCAAGGAGCTGCTGCCGATCGTGAACATGGCGCTCTCGCTCGACACCTCGCATATCTACCAGGTGCACGTCGAGGGCAGCACGCCGACGATCGGCGGCGTCTCCTACGTCGCCGCGACCAGACGCGAGATCACCGCGGCTGTGGGCCGCTTCAAGCATCCCAAGACGCACGCGAGCGGGTCCTCCGGGGCGCAGAGGTCCTTCCTGGTGAGGGTCAGCGACTCGCAGGGCTTCTCACTCCTCGCAGCAAGCGCCGCCGCTCGTCTGCAAGGGCACGGTTACCTTGCCTTGGCGCTCCCTTGGAGCGACGATCCGCGCTCGACCACTTTGATCCGTGCGCCCCGGTCTCTGGCCCCTGCTGCGCGCTCGCTGGCTCGGCTTCTGGCGCCGGCGAGCGTAGTTCTCGCCAAGCGCTCGACCTCGGCTGATGGCGTGGTCGATGTGTCTCTCGGCACGCGCCTCCACGTCGTCGGTGCCACGGAGGGGAACAGGGCCAAGCACAGTTCAGCAAGTGCGGGACACACCTACCATGCTTGGTCCGCTTGGCGAGCGCTCGACAGGAAGACGCCTCTCAAGCTTGAGGCGCCCACGATCTGGGCGCCGGGCCTCGGCTACGACACTGCCGGTGTGCCCTTCCGCGCCTACTCGGTGGAGACGCCCGACAAGCGGCATGTGAAGGCGGCGATCGCTGTCGGCACGGTGACCGGCGGTCCGTGGGACACGACTGAGTACTGGGGCGTGCAAGCCCTCGCCTGGGCCGATCCGCCCGCCATCGCCCACCCGAACCAAGTGCGCACCATCGCCGGACGTGCGTACCTACTGTTCTACCAAGGCACGCGGCTGCACATGGTCGCCTGGAGGGAGCACGGTGCCACCTACTGGGTGATCAATACGGTCGATGATCTGCTCTCCAACCACCTCATGTTGGCCTTAGCAGAATCTTGCCAGCCGGTCGGCCGCTGAGCACTCGTGGAGTTGACCCGCTCTTGTGGACACCTGACCATTGGGGGCCTTCGCCCTCAGCAAGGGAGTCCCGATGCCCAGATCACATCCACCGTATACGCCCGAGTTCCGCCAGGAGGCGGTGCGCCTCTTCCGTTCCTCCGGCCTGCCCCTCAAGGAGATCGCCGATGACCTCGGCTGCTGCACTGAGACGCTGCGCTCGTGGGTCGCTCAGAGTGACGTCGACGGCGGCAAAGCCGAAGGCCTGACCAGCGAGGAGCGCGAGGAGCTGCGCCGCCTGCGGCGCCGGGTGCGCGTCCTCGAAGAGGAACGCGAGATCCTCAAGAAGGCCGCGACTTTCTTCGCTCGGGAGACCGATCGGGCCAGATGAGCTTCGCCTTGATCGCCGCAGAGAAAGTACACCACTCCGTCTCCCTCCTTGCGCGCGTGCTCGGTGTGAGCCGCGCCGGTTACTACGCCTGGGCCGGCCGTGGTCCCTCTCTCCGCCGTCAGGCGGACGAGCGGCTCACGGCGCGCGTTGCGGCCATCCACGCGGCCACGAGGGGCATCTACGGGGCGCCGCGCATCCACGCGGAGCTCGCCCAGGCCGAGGGCGTCCGCGTGGGCCGCAAGCGCGTCGCGCGCCTGATGCGCGCCAGCGGCCTTGCCGGCGTCTCGCGTCGCCGCGGGGTACGCACCACGACCCCGGCCCGCGAACGGCCGAGCGCCCCCGACCTCGTGCAGCGTGACTTCACGGCCACGGCGCCCGACCAGCTGTGGGTCGCCGACATCACCTACGTGCCGACCTGGCAGGGCTTCCTCTTCCTCGCCGCGGTGATCGATGCCTACAGCCGCCGGTGCGTGGGCTGGTCAATGCGCGACGACCTCAAGGCCGAACTCGTGGGCGACGCGCTCGGCATGGCGGTGAGCGCGCGCCGTCCGGCCGCGGGACTCGTGCACCACTCCGACCGCGGCAGCCAGTATGCCTCGCTGGCCTTTGGCTCCACCCTGCGTGACTCCGGCCTCCTGGCCTCCATGGGCAGCCGCGGCGACGCCTACGACAACGCCGCCGCCGAGAGCTTCATGGCGACCATCAAGACCGAGCTCGTGAAGCGCACCACGTTCAAGAGCCGTGACGCCGCGAGGCTCGCCCTCTTCGATTACATCGAGACCTTCTACAACCCATTGCGGCGACACTCGACGCTGGGCTACAAGAGCCCGGCAGAGTTCGAGCAGATCTACTCAGAAGAGATGAAGGAGGACGCCGCAGCCTAAGCGCTGACCTGTCCACGAAAGCGGGTCAACTCCAACTCCAGTCACACGTGTGGGCCTCGACTGCGATACAGTGATGGCGGCCCGACGGAGGACCTGGGTGGAGCGCGAGTCAGCGCCGCCTTGGACCACAGAGGAGAAGACGGAGCAGCACCCAGCGGCCGCGACCGTTCGAGGCCTGAGGAGACCTTGAGAAGTCCCGCCCAGACGAGGAAGACGATCGAGGGAGAGCGCGACCTCCTTGCGGCGGCGCTCGAGGCTGCCGACGTGCTCCTCGTCATCTTCGACGATCAGGGCCGCATCCTGCGCGTGAACCACGCCTTCGAAGTGGCCACAGGCCACCGTGGTGGAGACCTGCGGGGCAGGGACTTCCTCGACACCCTGCCGATCCCCGAGGCGCGGGAGACGTTCACCGACGGCATCCGGAGCCTGCGAACGGGCGTCGCGATGTTCGCTTTCGAGAACCACTGGCTAAAGAGCGGCGGCGAGCGCCTCCTGGCCAACGGGTCGCTGAAGGCCGTGCGCGACTCCGAGGGTGGACTCCAGTCCGTCATCGTCGCCGCCAGCGATGTGACCCAGCAGCGCGCGACCGAGGGGGAACTGCACGCCGCCGCGCTGCGCGACGACCTCACGGGGCTCTACAACCGGCGCGGTTTCGCGCTCCTGGCTGAACGGCGCCTCATGGAGAGTCGGCGTTCGGGGGCGCCGCAGGCCCTGGTCTTCGCCGACATCGACGACTTCAAAGCAGTCAACGATGCCTACGGGCACGACGCCGGCGATCGCGCCCTTGTCCTTGCCGCTCGGGCGCTCACGGCTACCTTTCGCGAGGCTGACATCGTGGCCCGCATCGGCGGTGACGAGTTCGCCATCGTCGCCGACCTGGGAAGCGATGACCACGACGTCGCCGCGCTGTCAGCGCGACTCGAGCAGCAGATCGCTAGGCTGCTGGCGGACTCGGGTCTCGGCTTCGACCTCGCCCTGACGCTTGGCGTGAGCTACTCCCGCGCTCCGCAGGCGATCTCGCTGGACGAGTTGCTGCGCCAGGCCGATGAGTTCATGTACGAGCGCAAGCCTGGTCCAGCACGGGCCGCGACCGCACGTGTCGTCTGGCGGGCAGCGCAGCCCGGTGGGCGAGGCGGCGTCCAGGACACCGACGAGTCCGACACGGCATCGTAGTCAGCGTGCTCGTCGACGTCAGCTGCACAGTCAGAAAGGCCCACTCGCTGGGGCCGAGATTCAAGTTGAGGCAGGATTGGCCGCTCTGCAGCGTCGGCGCTGCGTCGGCGAGCCCTGGGGACTGCCTGCAGGCGGCCTGCTTTCTCAGCGAGAATACGTCTTCATAACCTCCAGCAGGTTGGCAATCGCAAATCCGCCAGTATCACTCGAAACAGTGGCCACCGCCGTGAGAGGGCCCTCCGGCGCGCCATTTCTGGTGTCAGAAGTTGCAGTTTGAGCCTGAGAAGACGGCTCTGAACGACGAGCCTGCCAATGGCCTGTTGCCGATTTGAGACCTGTTGTCGTGGGCTACGGCAACAAACGCGGCAACAGAAGAAGAGCAGACCGACCGTCTGTATTCCCATGACATTTGGTGGCGTGCGCCGCCTTCGGCAACAGGCCGTAGGGGGCGTTGTTCCCGAGGGGGCGAGGGGTGTGGCGCGGAAGCACGTGACGCAGGCGAGGGGTGGGGGCCAGCAGGCGGATTCGGTAAGAGAACGAGCGGCCCTACGCGACTGCCGTCATGCAACACGCTTCCGGCCCCGGTTCCAGGGGCTGCCGTGACGATGTCCACATCTCACACGACCTGCCAAGCCAAATCTCAGGCCCAGCTCAGGAGAATCGACTAACCTTCGCGGCGGCTGACACGCCATGTGCGGCCCTCCCCACCGCACAACGCGCTCCGGCCTCGGCTCACGAGCGCCGCTCCTGGGTCCACCGCTCCTAACCTCCTGGCGGTGGACCCGTCCGCGCCAAGAGTGCTTTGCGAACACTCTCCTCGTGATCGCGCAAGAAGAGATTCACAGGACATTCTCAGTATTCGCACAGGGCCGATTCAGCGGAACCGACTAGGCTGCCTGAGATTGCGCTTGTCGCGGGCCGCGTGATGGCGCCGAGCGTGAAGCCCACGACTATCACGACGAGAGAGGACCCTGCATGAGACGACTCACCATCGCCCTAGTCGCCGCCGCGACGCTCGTTGCAGTCGCCGTAATCGGTGGGTTCGCCACGGGCTGCGGCGGCAGCAGCGTACCGAGCGACGCCGTCGCCACGGTCGGAGGCGCGTCAGTGACTAAGGCGGATTTCCAGCAGCTGCTCACTCAAGCGCAGGCCCAGATGAAGGCGTCAGGTATGACTATGCCGGCCAAGGGCAGCGCCACATACGACCACTACGTCGCCCAAATCGTCGATTACCTCATCCAGGAGAAGGTCGTGGCCCAGAGCGCCAAACAGCTGGAAGTCTCCGTCACCGACAAAGAAGTCAACGACCAGATCGCGCAGATCGAGAAGGCTTACAGCGGCGAGAAGAAGGTCCTCTCGCTGCTCAAGCAGCAAGGGATGACGATGGAGCTGCTCAAGCGCTCTATCAGAAACCAGAGTCTCGCCCAGCGAGCGGCAGCGGTCGTCACCAAGAAGGCGTCTGTGAGTGATGCGCAGATTCAGGCCTACTGGAAGGCGCACAAAGCTCAGTACCTCAAGAAGAAGAAGACGAACACGCTCGCAAAGGCGAAAGCGACGATCAAGCAGACCCTGCTGTCCGCCAACCAGCAGCAGCTTTGGAACGCATGGCTCTCGGCCAGAGAGAAGGCTCTCGGGGTCGCCTACGCCGCAGGGTACGACCCCGCACAGCTGACAGCTTCTCCCTCCGCCTCCGCTTCTTCTTCCGGTGGCTGATGACATGCCTGGCCCAAGCCGCGCCCAAAGACACCTCCAGACGTTCCGTTACTACCTTGCGTGGCACTGACCGTCTCGCCGAGCACAAGGACGGGATTGGGGAGTTCTCAGTCGTGTCTCAGGCTACTCCAATCGGAATCTCAACCTGGCCTGGCAAACTCCGGCGACCGAGAGATACGAGGAAGAATGGTCAACGAGACTACCGGTGATTCCAGGGCTGAATTGTACGATCCGCCCAACGCGAAGGACCGCGAGGCCGTCCTCGACGCGCGCGGCCTGGTACGCACGTACCGGCGGGGACAGTTCGAAGTCCCTGTTCTCAAAGGTCTCGACCTCCAGGTGCAGCGCGGCGAGTGGGTCGCGTGCACAGGGCGTTCCGGGTCAGGCAAGTCGACTTTGCTCAACGTGCTCGGTCTGCTGGACAAGGCCGATGGGGGCACCTATGTGCTCGCCGGCCAGGACGTGAGCGAGCTCGACGACACTGGCCGAGCACACATCCGCAACGAGCTGCTGGGCTTCGTCTTCCAGCTGCACAACCTGCTGCCACGCACCACAGCGCTCGAGAACGTCGCCACGCCACTGGTCTATCGAGGCGTGAAGCGCTCTGATCGACTACGTCTCGCACGCGACGTGCTCGACATGGTCGGCCTGGCCGACCGCGCCGACCACGACCCCAACGAGCTCTCGGGCGGGCAGATGCAGCGCGTGGCCATCGCCCGGGCGCTCGTCGGCGACCCCGAGGTCCTTCTCATCGACGAGCCCACAGGCAACCTCGACCTGACGGCGACGCAGGAGGTGCTCGGACTGCTCGATCGCCTGCACGACCAGGGGCGGACGATCGTCATGATCACACACGAAGAGGACGTCGCCGAGCACGCCGACAGGCGTCTGGTGCTCGGCGACGGCATCCTGCACGACTTCCACTCTGAATCAGCGGAGGCACACAAGTGAACCCATCCCACGCCCGCCGGCCACGCCGCGCGCGCGACATCCACAGGCCGGGCGTGGAGCTGCTTGCCGTCCTCGTCCTCGCGGCGCTCGCCGCCGCGGCCGCGGGCTGCGGCTCGAGCTCGTCGTCCACGCCGGCCGCCGCCGCCACCGCGACCGCCATCCAAGTCATGGCCACCGCGACGCGCGGCGACCTGACGCAGTCGGCGACGGGCAGCGCGAAACTGACGAAAGCCGGCGACAAGCCCGTGGCCATCGCCACCATCGACGCGCAGAACGCGTCATCCGTGGTACGGGGTCAGTCCGCAACGGTGACGTTCATGCGCGGCGGTGGGAGCTTCCCGCAGTCCGGGCAAAGCGGCATGCCGCAGCCGCAGGGCAGCGGCATGCCCGCCCCCCAAGGTAGCGGCCTGCCCCAGGGGGCGCCCAGCGGCATGCCCCAGGGCGGCTCCAACGGCGCCCCGTTCCCGCAGGGTGGCCAGGGCGGACGCGGCGGAACCGCCGGCACGGTAACCGCGGTCCAGACCGACGCCGACGGCACCGCCGCGGTGACTATCTCCCTGGATGAGCTCCCCTCCGGCGCCAAGGTCGGCTCCACCGGCTTCGGCAGCATCGAGGTCAAGGTCCTCGCCAGCGATGTAATCCTCATCCCGACCGCCGCCGTCAAGGGCAGCGGGGATTCGGCGACCGTGGAGGTTAGCGCGAACGGCAAGACCGAGACGCGCACCATCGCCGTCCGGCAGCAATCCGGCGGCATGACCGAGGTCGTCTCGGGCCTGGACGAGGGCGAGAACGTGCTGTACACGCAGGCATTCCGCGGGTCCCCCGGCGGTGGACAGGGCGGGATGAGCGGCGCCCCCTTCCCGCAGGGTGGCCAGTCCGGCGGGGGCAGCTAATGAGTACGAGGTGGATGCCCGCAGGCCTGTGTGGCCCCGTGGCCCTGAGTGGAGGAGTTCGAGCATGAAGAAGAAGCGCTGGCTGATCGTCGCAATCTTCGTGATCGTGGTTGCCGCGGCTGCGGCCGCAGCCTACCTGTGGTTCGGTCGCGGCACGTCGTCGACCGTCCACTACCTGACCGCGCAGGTCACTAAGGGCACAATCTCGCAGACGGTCTCCGCTGACTTCACGCTGAACTCGGCGACCGGCACGACGTCGATCGCCCTTGGCGGCGGGGCGGCGAGCGACTCGTCGACGAGCTCCTCCTCAAGCAGTTCGTCGACGGACACCACGACCACGACTACGCCAAGCCTGCAGTCGACGACGAACCTCGCCTCCGCCCAGGTCCCGGCGCCGAGTCACGGGAGCGGCGCGGCAATGACCACGTTCGCCGCTCTCGCCACCGCGCCTACGACGACAATTCATGCGGGCGCCGTGCTGCCCGCCGCCTCCAACGACTCCGGCAGCCCTTCGCCTTCGCCTTCGCCGTCGCCGTCGCCGACGGCCACGCCGACCCCGACACCCACTCCCACCAAGACGACGACGCCGCGTCCCTCGCCTTCGCCGTCTGTGACCACATTCCCATCGGGCAGCTCTGGCGGGTCGTCCTTGTCCGGCGGCTCGGTCTCCGGTTCCGGCTCAGGTGCCTCGACGGGCGCCTCGACGTCGAGCACCTCTACCTCGTCGTCGACGCACAGCGGCGTGGTGACCCGCCTCGTCCGGCCCGCCGGCGCGACGCCCGAGACGCTGCAGAAGCTGCTGTACGTCTCCGGTAAGCCTGTGTTCGCGTTCGTCAGTCCGATGCCCCTTTGGAAGAATCTCTCCACGAGCCTCCCGTCCGGTGCGCAGCGCGTCAACGTCGCCGCTCTGCAGAAGGTGCTCAAGAAGCAGGCCTACTACAAGAAGGCGATCAACGGGAACTTCACCTCAGCCACCAAGAAAGCGTTCAAGCGCTGGCAGAAGGCCAACGGCATGAGCGCGACCGGCGTGCTCGACGTCACCCGTTTCGTCTGGATGCCGACCGGCAGCGTGCTCACCGCGTGGTCCGTCAATCTCGGCAGTCACGTCAGCTCCGGCACGGCGCTGGCCTCCGTCGTCTCGCCCAGCCGCCTCAGCGTATCGGCCCTGATCAGCCAGGCGGACATCGCCGACCTCAAGGTCGGCCAGAAGGCGCAAATGACGATCGACGGCTACGACAGCGACGCGTTCACCGGCAGGATCGGCTTCATCTCGAGCGAGCCGGCGTCCTCCTCGTCCACCTCCGGCTCGTCCACCTCCACACAGTACTCGATCACCGTCGCGCCGCAGAACCTGCCGAGCCTGGCGAAGTCGGGCATGACGGGCACGCTCGACATCGTCATCCACCGGGCCGCCGACGTTCTGATGGTGCCGACCACGGCGGTGTCCGGCAGCTCCACAACCTCCTACGTGCGCGTCATGCAGGACGGCCAGCCGGTCCTCCGCCAGGTGCAGACCGGCATAGCGACCTCCTCGTACACGGAGATCACGAGCGGGCTCACCGAGGGTGAGAAGGTGGTCACCGGCCAGTACACCGAGGGTGCGGACGCCAGCTCGAGTTCCTCGCAGACCAACTCCGGCGGCGGCCTGCTGCAGGGCGGCGGCGGGTTCCCGAGTGGCGGCGGCTTCCCTGGCGGCGGGCAGCCCGGCGGGGGCGGAGGCGGCCAGTGATCGTTCTGCTCGAGTCGCTGCGCCTGGCATTCTCAAGCCTGCGCGCCAACCCGCTGCGGGCGTTCCTCACGATCCTCGGCATCGTGATCGGCGTCGCGGCGGTGGTCGCGCTGACCTCCATCGGCGGCGGGTCGACCAAGGCCGTCGTCGACCAGTTCAACTCGTTCGGCACCGACACGGTGACCGTGCAGACCAGCCGTTTCTCGTCCAACTCGACGCCCATCACGCAGAGCGACCTGAAGGCCATCGAGGACACGCCGGGCATAAAGACCACCGTCTACACGGTCGACACGAATGCCACGGCCACCTACGGGAGCACCACGGCCCAGGCCAGCGTTACGGGCACGTTCCCGCAGTACAAGGCCATCAACCACCTCACCATCAAGGCGGGGACGTTCTTCACGCAGTTCGACGTCGACCACGCGTTGCCGGTGGCCATCCTCGGCTCGACGACCGTCGACGACCTCGGCCTGACGCCGCTGCGCGCGGTCGGCCAGACCGTCAACATCGGCGGCGTGCGCGTCCGGGTGGTCGGGGTGCTCGCCTCGCAGGGCGGCCTCAGCTTCGGCTCGGTGGACTCGGCCATCCTGGTGCCGCTCACCTCCATTGAGGGCCGCCTGGTCGCCTTCCACCCCGACATCTCGACGATCCGCGTGCAGGCGGACACGGGCGTTAAGGACACGCTCGACACCGCAGTCGAGTCGACGCTGCGCGCCCAGCACGGGCTCTCCGCGAGCGACCAGAACGACTTCCAGATCGTCGACGCGAGCTCGATCTCCTCCGCCGTCTCCTCCAGCAGCAAGACGCTGACCAGGCTGATGGCGGCCATCGCCGCCATCAGCCTGATCGTCGGCGGCATCGGCGTCGCCAACGTGATGCTCGTCACCGTGCGAGAGAGGACGCGGGAGATCGGCGTGCGCCGCGCCGTGGGCGCGACGCGGCGCGATATCGTCGTCCAGTTCCTAGTGGACGCCGTCGTGATCAGCTTGATCGGTGGTGCCATAGGGCTCGCTCTGGGGTTCGTCGCCGCCTATGCTGGCGGCTCGGCGCTCAGCGTCACACCGGTGTTCTCGTGGACGGCGGTGGTGCTCGCCATCGTCGTGGCGATCGCCGTAGGCGTGCTCGCCGGCATCGGCCCGGCCGCCCAGGCGTCGTCGGTTGAGCCGACGAACGCGCTGCGCTACGAGTAGGTGAGGTGACTTGTATGGTCTCGCTGAGGTACTGCGCAGGGGTGCAGTTGTAGCCGTACCGAGGTGAGTCGAGGAGCATCCCGCGAGAGGGAGTCCTCTCGCGGGATGCTCTCGTGGCCCGGCAGGCCCCGCCTCATTAGCCGAACACGTCCGCTCGCCGTCCCGCTGTGTAGACAGGTCTTCGTCAGGCCGGTGAGGTCCGCGGCGAGCACCACGGGCGGCATGGACGAATCGGCGGCCACCAGTCATGACCGCGGCAACGTCTTCGAGGATCCGCGCGAGTCGGACAGCGGTGGCGATCACATGGGCTGTTGGACGGGCGAACGAAGTGCGCCTCTTCGGCCTCCCCTAGATGACTGATTCCACGAGATCAGCCTCAGGCGTGCACAAGGAAAGCAAAGCAGAGAGGCCGAAGCCGACGGTGCCTAAGTCACCGTCTGCCTGGAGGCCACGATGCACGCCGACCTCGACACTCTCTGCACGGTCGTTTATTGCACAGCTGCCGATCTCTTGCCAGAGGCAAGAAGCAACGCTCGCCGGCGGCTCAGCGACGCCGAGGTGGTCACCCTCTGCGTGGCCCAGGCGATCATGGGCATCCCTTCCGACCGTAGGTTCCTCGCGGTCGCGCGCACGCGGCTCCTGCACCTGTTTCCCCAAGCTGCCCCGCCAGGCGGGCTACTTCAAGCGTCGCCGCCGCCTCGCCGACACCATCGAATGGCTCATGGCCCACTTCGCGCAGCAGAGCCCGGGCTTCGCTGACCAGCTGCTGCTCATCGACTCGACCCCGGTGGAGTGTGGCCGCAGCCGTGAGACCGCGAAGCGTTCGGCCCTCGGCGACGTGGCCGGCTACGGCTACTGCGCTGCCCACTCGCGCTTCTTCTGGGGCCTGCGCCTGCACCTCTTGGCCGCCCCCGACGGCACGCCGCGGGCGCTCACCCTGGCTGATCCCAGGCGCGACGAGCGTGAGGTCGGCCTTGAGCTGCTGGCCCGCCTCCGCGGCGCCGGCTGCGGGCTGCTCATCTGCGACAAGGGCTACGCCGGCCGTGAGTTCGCGGCGGCGGTCGCCGAGATGGGCGCCACCGTGGCGCGTCCGGCGCGCAAAGATGAACCTGGCCGCGGCCCGCACCTCGCGCCCATCCGCCAGCGCATCGAGTCGATCTTCTGGACCTGCAAGGACCTGCTCACCCTGGAGCGTCATGGGGCGCGCACCATGGCGGGGCTGCGCGAGCGCATCCTGGCGCGCTTCCTTTGCCTGGCGGCCTGCATCAGCCTCAACCACCGGCTGGGGCGACCGAGCCGGGCCCTCGTCGACTACTGCGCCTGAGGCTGCGGGCGTGGAATCAATCATCTAGGCGACGAGCACCTCCTTGCTCGGGCGGCGCTCGTCGAGATGATCACCGCGCAGGGGCTGATCGGTCATCGTCGCCCAGAGAAAGCCGCAGAGCTCACGGGCGACCGCGATCGTGGCGACCGTCGCCGGCTTGCCGCGGCCGGTCAGGTGGCGGTGGCGATGGTGCAGGCGGATCTGCGCCTGCCAGGCGCGGGCGAGCAGCTCGGGGGCAACCACTCCCTCGTGGGCCCTGATGCGAGCAGAGAGGAGCGGCGCGTGCTGGTAGTGCCAGGCAGTCTCGACGAGCAAGCGGCGGGCGTGGCGGTTGCCGGTCTTGGTGATCGAGCCGCGCGTGCGCCGCGCGCCCGAGGAGTACTCGCTCACGGTGAGGCCGAGGAAGCTCATCAGCTCGCGGGCGCAGCCGAAGCGGTGGAAGTCGCCGACCTCGGCGAGCAGGCTGAGCGCCGTCAGGGTCGAGACGCCGCGAAAGCAGGTGAGCGCGATTACCGCCTCGTGCCAGGCCTCCTCGCGGGCGATCTCATCGAGCTGCGCATCGATGGCGAGCAGCTGGGCGTCAAGTGCCTGAAGATGGCAAAGCATCTGCTGAAGTGCAGCCTGGGCGAGGGGGTCGTCGAGGCGCTACGCGCGTAGCCAGATGCCATGCCGCTGTGTCCAGCGCCCGCGGCCCTCGCGGTAGATGCGCCCGTAGCGCAGCAGCTGCTTGCCGATGCGCTGGCGCGCGGCGGTGCGTGCGCAGCGCAGGTCATCACGGCAGCGCACGAGGTCGCGCAGGCCCTCCTGCACGGGCGTCGGCGGGCAGACGAAGGAAAGCTCGCCGGCGCGGTAGAGGCGCACCAGTTTCATGGCGTCGCGGCGGTCGGTCTTGACGCGGTCGCCGGGCCGCACCGGCGTCAGTGAGGGCGCGATGATGTCGCAGGCGACGCCCACGCTCGTCAGCAGGCGGTAGAGGTCGTAGCCGCAGGGGCCGGCTTCGTAGCAGACGGCAAGCGCCTCTGGGTCGCCCAGCCGCCGGAGGAAGCGGCGCACGGCGCGCTCGCTGTTCTCGAACTGCACGACTTCGGGTGGGCCGCCCTCTGCCGACAAGATGCCGGCGGCGAGCGAATCCTTGTGCACGTCGAGGGCGACCCAGGTCCGGGTTGTCTTGGCGGATACACTCGAACGAACGTCAGGCACGGCTGCTCCTCCTTCATCTCTGCCGACGACGATGGCCGACGTGGCCAGCTCACACCTGCGTGAAGCTACTGCATGGTGGACGGTCAACGCGACGCTCGCCTGCAAACTCCGCGTCCATATTTCCTAAACCTGTGCTCACGCCGAGCGAGGTCGGCGGTGCTCGGCGCGGGTGTCGCGTACTAAGAAGTGTCGTGGCACCCTGACCGTGGTCCGGGTCGGCGACCGGGGGTCTCGACCTAGCCGCGCGAAATGGGGCAGGACGCACGACAGAATCGTCAGAATCAACGATTCACCACCGATCTGTCAGTTCTGGCGGTTCTGTCACGGCCCCGCCAGAGCCCGTGTTCGCCCCGAGTCGATCCCCGATCAAGGCGACCGAAGCGACGAAAACGACGAGACGGACGCTTCGGTCGCTTTCGTCTCGTGCGCCTACTGCGACTGGGTGCCGATGGTCGTCAGCCTGCCAGTGGCTTCCGGAGTCCCGCGTCGATCTTCTCCGCGGGCTCCTCCTGCATGCCTGGCATCACGTGGCTGTAGGTGTCCAAGGTGATGCCGATCGAGGCGTGCCCGAGCCGCTCGCTGACGACCTTGGGGTGGACGCCGACGCGCAGGAGCTGGGTCGCGTGGGTGTAGGCCCACCGGCGCGGCTCAGCCGTCGCCGGCCACCGGACTCTCCGAGTTGGTCGGCTCGAGGCGCCCCACGAGCTCGCGGAAGGCGCTGCTCGCCCCGTGGCGGATCGTCCGGCCGTGCGCGAAGCAGGCTGCCTCGAACTCGAGGGCCGCCAGTCTCTCCAGGCTGCGCCGGCCCTCGGCCACGTCTTCATTGACGAAGCTGAGACCCGGCCGGCGCAGGTTTGCGGCGGCGTCGCCCACGAACAGGACGCCGCCCTCACGCGGCAGCAGCAAGGCCAGGTGACCGGCCGTGTGGCCCGGCGTGTGCAGGGCGCGCAGGCCG